>Ga0209515_10000864_pt1 | contig 52682 bp, 49 predicted proteins | sample Subgroupgradi54m_FD_187454 | JGI IMG/M metagenome (GOLD analysis project Ga0209515, IMG submission 187454) | Subsurface groundwater microbial communities from S. Glens Falls, New York, USA - GMW60B uncontaminated upgradient, 5.4 m (SPAdes)... ... | reverse complement strand
CGAAGTATTCAAAAAGAACAAAAAAGCAGTAAAAGATTATAAATCCGGTAAAAAAGGAGTATTAATGTTTTTAGTTGGTCAGGTAATGAGAAAATTTCCAAAAAATTTAGACGCAAAATTAGTGACAGAAAAAATTAAAAAAATGTTAGAATAAGAAATTAGATCCCGAAATAAATTCGGGATGACAAGACGATATGTCGGATTTTGTTCATCTTCACAATCACAGCGAATATTCACTTCTTGACGGTTTAAGTAAAATTCCTGAAATGGTAAAAAAAGCCAAAGATTTAAGCATGAAGGCAATTGCCATTACCGATCATGGAGGTATGTACGGCGCGATAAAATTTTACAAAGAATGTCTAGACCAGGGAATAAAACCAATCATAGGCTGCGAAATATACATTGCAAAAAGGTCTCTAAAAGACAAAGAAGCAAATATAGACAACGATTATAACCACTTAATCCTTCTTGTAAAAAACGAAACAGGATACAAAAATTTAATGAAAATAATATCTGTATCCCATTTGGAAGGGTTTTATTACAAGCCAAGAACAGATGTAGAGCTTTTAAAAAAGTACCACGAAGGGCTTATTTGCCTTTCCGCGTGCGTAAACGGTTTTATATCGGATCCCCTCCTGCAAAACCAGGAAAAAGTAGCAATAGAAAGATTAAAGACAATCTCCAGTATATTTGGCGATAAACATTTCTATCTGGAAATCCAAAAACACCAAAATGTGCCAAAACAGGACAAAGTCAACGAAATGCTCATAGATCTTTCTAAAAGGTTTGGCATTCCGCTTGTCGCGACAAATGATAATCACTATATAGAAAAAACTGACGCGGAAGCCCAGGAAATTCTCCTGTGTATTCAAACTCAAACAACTATTCAAACAGAAAACAGAAGACTATCCATGCTTGATTCTCCGGATTTTTACATAAAATCAAAAGAAGAGATGGAAAAATTATTTATGGAAACCCCGGAGGCAATAGAAAATACTTCAAAAATAGCAGATATGTGCGACCTGCAAATCACGCTTGGAAAATGGATCATGCCAATCTTTGAAGTGCCGGGCGGGAAAACACAATCTGATTATTTTACGGAAGAAATAGAAAAAGGCTTAATACGAAGATATAAGAAGATTACTCCTGAAATCAAAAAAAGAACAGATTACGAGCTTTCTATTATTTTAAAAAAAGGGTATGAAACCTATATACTTATCGTTGCCGATTTTGTGAATTGGGCAAAAAAACAAGGAATAACCGTAGGGCCAGGAAGGGGTTCAAATGCAGGGTCTATTATTTCCTATGCTCTCAATATTTCAGATATCGATCCGCTATTTTTTAAACTTCCGTTCGAAAGATTTTTAAATCCAATGAGACCATCCCCTCCTGACATTGACCTTGATTTTGCCGATGACAGAAGAGATGAAGTAATTGAATACGTAACCAAAAAGTATGGAAAAGATAAGGTCGCCCAAATAATAACTTTTGGAACCATGGAGGCAAGAGGGGCGGTTAGAGACGCTGGCCGTGCTCTTGGCATGCCCTATTCAGGACCGGATAGAATATCAAAAATGATCCCTCCCGGATGGCAGGGGCACACGATGACCATAGAAAAAGCCTTGGAGCAAAGCCCGGAGCTTATGCAAGCATATATAACCGAGACGGAAACAAAACGTCTTTTGGATGTAGCCAAAAAACTTGAGGGCGTGGCAAGACACGCATCAGTGCATGCTGCAGGCGTTGTAATTGCTGATAAACCTCTCACGGAATATACTCCTCTTCAAAAAGAAACAAACGGAGAAAAAATAATTACCCAATACGATATGTATACTGTTGGCGAGGATGGGGTTGGACTATTAAAAATAGATTTCTTGGGTCTTCGTAATTTAACTATCATTCAAGAAGCTCTCAGATTTATCTATGAAAACCAAGGAAAGAAAATTGATTTTTCAAGTATTTCTTTCGAGGATAAAAAAACATATGAATTACTCGCTTCCGGAGAAACGACCGGTATTTTCCAACTTGAATCAGCCGGAATGAGGCGTTACATAAAAGATTTAAAACCAACTACCATTTTTGACTTACAAGCCATGGTTGCCTTATATAGGCCTGGACCAATGGCGAATATTCCGGAGTTTATAAGAAGAAAAAATAATCCAGAGCTTATTACATACCCGGACATACGGCTTGAAGACGTTCTTAAAGAGTCTTATGGCATTATCACCTATCAAGATGATCTCTTATTAACAGCTGTCAATGTGGCAGGATACTCCTGGCTTGAGGCAGATAAATTAAGAAAAGCGGTTGGTAAAAAAATTCCAACAGAAATGAAAAAACAGCACGATAAATTTATAGAAGGTTGTGTCGCAAATAAAATGTCAAAAACTGTTGCCGAAAACTTATGGATTTTATTTGAACCATTCGCGGGTTACGGGTTTGGCAAAGCTCACGCTGCCTGCTACGCAACAATTGCTTTTAGAACTGCCTATCTTAAAGCTCATTTTCCGGTTGAGTTTATGACCGCTCTTTTGACAGCCGAGTCTCGAGGCTCATCAGGCCCAACCAAAAATGAAAAAATAGCCCAGGCAATTTCCGAATGCAAAAGGCTAAATGTTCCTATTCTTCCACCCGATATCAATAAATCAGATAGTGAATTTTCAATTGAAGATAAAAAGACAATCAGGTTTGGCCTTTCCGCGATTAAAAACGTCGGCCACGCAGCCATAGAAAGTATTCTTACTGCAAGAAATTCAGGGCAATTCATAAGCTTTGAGGATTTCTGCGCTAAAGTCGACCCAACCAAGGTAAACAAAAAAACACTGGAAAGCCTTATTAAGGCAGGCGCTATAGACGCGTTTGGAAAAAGGGCAAACCTGCTTATAAAATTACCGCAGCTTTTGGACATTGCCCATAAAAAAAAGAAAGAAAGAGTTGAAGGTCAAGGTTTGCTTTTTAACGAACCGGAAAGCGCAACGCAAGCTCAAGCAAATACGGACGTTGATGATTTTTCCAATGAAGAAAGACTTGCGTTTGAGAAAGAATATTTGGGCATTTATCTTACTTCCCATCCTCAAAGCAATAACTTAACTTATATAAAATCTCTTGTTACTCATGAGCTCTCTTTATTGTCCGAGGAAAAAGAAGGGACAAGGGTAAAAATAGGCGGAATTATTGAGCAAAGTAGACGTGTAATCACCAAAAAGAACGGAAACGAGATGGCATTTTTGGTTCTAGCAGACGAAAACGGAATAATAATGGAATGCATTATTTTCCCAAAAGTTTTTCAACAGTATAAAGATTACTTAATAAAGGATTCCGTAGTTATGATTGACGGCAGAATCGATACAAAAAATGACAAAGCAATGGTCATTGTTGAAAAAGTTATAAATATTCCATCTTGACTTGTTTTTTAAATACATCTACAATTAGTTATTGAAATGGCTTCATTCGCAGCTGAAACAATTGCATTTATCGGTCCTTTTCCTATTACAAATACCGTAATTCATACTTTAATCGTTGACACCATTTTAATTGGCGGGGCTCTCTACCTCAAAAATCGTCTCTCCATGATTCCCTCTTTTTTTCAAAACGCAGTCGAGGCAGGAATGGAGGCTTTTTATTCTTTAACAACAAGCATTGCTCAAGAAAGAGCGGGAAAAATTTTCCCCTACTGCATGAGCTTTTTTATATTTATCCTTATTGCCAATATCACTTCTCTTTTACCGGGATTTGGCACCATCGGCGTTTTTCGCCAAACCGAACACGGAAAAGAATTGGTTCCTCTCCTGCGAGGCGCGACAACAGATATTAACACCACATTCGCTCTTGCTCTGGTGTCAGTCGTGGCAACTCACATAATGAGTGTGTCTGCTCTTGGATTTCGGGAGTATATCGGCCGTTTTGTATCTCTTAACCCAATCAATTTATTCGTTGGTCTTTTGGAGATTGTTTCTGAAATAACCAAACTCGTGTCGCTGTCTTTCCGGTTGTTTGGCAACATTTTTGCCGGAGAAGTTACCCTTACTACCGTATCTAAATTGTTTGCCTTTCTGTTTCCAATTCCCTTTCTTTTACTGGAAAGCGTTGTAAGTGTAGTGCAGGCTCTTGTGTTTTCCGCGTTAACGCTTGTATTTATGGCTATTCTCACAACGCCTCACCATGAAAAAGCTAAGGAGGTGAGTCATATATGAGTTTTACAATAACCGGAGGTTTTGTCATTGCCCTTGGAGGAATGCTCCCGGCTCTTGCGATTGGACTTATAGGCGCAAAGGCCATGGAAGCAATTGGTCGAAATCCGGAAGCATCTTCTAAGATTTTACCGGCAATGCTTTTGGCAATGGCTTTTGCTGAAGCAATTGCGATTTACTCGCTAATTTTGGCATTTACAAAATAAGTTCAAAGGCAACTATGGAATTTATAAAAGATTTGGGCTTTAACCCGTTGCTATTGGGAGGACAAATAGTAAATTTTTTGATCATTTACTATTTGTTAAAAAGGTTTGCTTATAAACCAATATTGGGATTGTTAAAAAAACGGGAAGAAGATATTAAGCAAGGGATAAAAAACGCCGAAGAAGGAAAACGTGTTTTAGACAATGCGCTATTAGAAGAAAAGAGAATTCTTAAAAACGCGCAAGCTGAAGCAGAGAAACTAATTATCGATTCGAAACATCACTCCGATATGCTTGCAAAAGAGGCAACGGAATCGGCAAAAAAACAAGCGGAAATAATAATCGCTGAAGCAAGAAAGCAAATTAATCAAGAGGCAAAACAGGTAGAAGAAAAACTCACAAGAAGCGTAGCAAAACTTGCTTTTGATTTCTTGAAAAAATCACTTTCCGAACTTGTCAGTGAAGACTCGCAGAAACAAATCATGCAAAAAGCAGTAAGACAACTGTCATATAAATCAGATTAATATATGAATAATGACCAACTAGAAAATCTTGCCAACTTAAGCTATACAGGCGATTCTCTTGATGAAAAAACAGTATCGGCTGTGGCAGATAGATTAAAAAGAGGAAATTTAAAGCGTTACATAAAAGAACTGCGCATGCGTGAAAATAAGAATCGTGTAATTGTTACTCTGCCTTTCCAGCCAGACGAAAATGACAAAAAAAGATTTGGCGACATATTTGCGGGAAAAAACATTCTATTTAATATAGATCAATCATTATTAATGGGTGTTCAAATAATTAACAATGATATTATTTATAATCTAAACCTGAAGGATTCCCTGGAAAGGATTGTATCTCACGTATCAGAATATGATTGACAATCAAAAAATTATAGATAATCTTGAAAAACGCCTGATGACCTTTGGTCTTGACCCAAAGACTCAAAACGTAGGAACGGTTGAAAAAATTACAGACGGCGTGGTTATCGCGTCTGGTCTTTCCCGGGCGCTTATGGGAGAGATTATAGAATTTAAAGATGGCAGCCGCGGCGTTGTGCTAAATCTGGACGAAGATATTGTCTCCATAATTCTTCTTAATCAAACGGAGCAGCTAAAAGAAGGGACTTTAGCAAAAACAACCGGAAAGATGCTTACAGTTAACGCTCATGAAGATTTACTTTCAAGAGTTGTTAATCCGCTCGGACTTCCCCTTGATGGAAAACCAAAGATAAAATCAGGCAAACAAATGCCTTTAGAACGCATTGCCTCTGGCGTGGTTGAGCGGCAACCTGTTGACATTCCCCTTAAAACAGGCATTAAAGCGATTGACGCGATAATTCCCATTGGACGTGGCCAAAGAGAGTTGATTATTGGCGATAGAGGCTTGGGTAAAACAGCAATCGCGATTGACGCGATAATTAATCAAAAAAAATCTTCTGTTATTTGTATCTATGTTGCCATAGGACAGAAACAAAGCTTTGTGGCGCAAATCGTAGATAGGCTAAAAGAAGAAGGCGCATTTGGCTATACTATTATAGTTTCCGCATCAGCGTCAGATCCTGCTTCTCTTCAATATCTTGCTCCCTATGCCGGAGCAGCAATTGCCGAGTATTTTCTTCAAAAAGGCAAGGACGTTCTTGTTGTATACGATGACCTTACAAAACACGCCTGGGCTTACCGAGAGCTCTCTTTGGTTCTGAGACGGCCTGCGGGAAGAGAAGCATATCCCGGAGACATATTTTATCTTCACAGCAGGCTCTTAGAAAGGGCCGTACGATTAAATAAAAAAAATGGCGGGGGTTCAATCACAGCCCTTCCCATCATCGAAACGCAGGCAAACGATATGTCTTCTTATATTCCAACTAATGTCATTTCCATCACCGATGGACAAATTTATCTGCAAGGAGACCTCTTTTATGCCGGGATACGGCCAGCTATTAACGTTGGCAGCTCTGTGTCGCGCGTTGGAGGAGCTGCCCAAACTCCGGCATTAAAATCCGTTGCCGGCAAAATGAAGCTTGATCTGGCGCAATACAGAGAACTGGCGGTTTTTGCCCAATTCGGCAGCGAGCTTGATCCCTCCACCATGGCGCTTTTGGAGCGGGGCAAAAGGGCGACCGAAATTCTAAAACAGCCCCAATACCAGCCGCTTCCCGAAGCTTTACAAATCATCAGCATGTGGACGGTGAATAATGGATTTCTTGATGATGTTCCCGTTGAAGAGGTTTCAAGATTTGAAAAAGAATTCCATGAATATCTAAAAAACCGCCACGCAAAATTGATTATAGAGCTTTCAAATGGGGAAAAACCAGCAGCGAGTACTTTGGAACAAATGAAAAAGGCAATCGAGAATTTCAAAAAAATATTCATCGCGTCAAACGCGACTTAACGCGCAAAATTAGATTAATATGGCAAATACATTACAGCTAAAAAGAAGAATAAAAACAGCTCAAAATGTTTCAAAAACAACCAGGGCAATGCAAATGATAGCCGCCTCAAAAATGAAGCGGGCTCAAAATTCGCTTTTATCGGGAAGGCCTTATATTGAGAAGCTATCGGTTCTTATAAAGGATATAAGTGCGAAGATAGACAAAGAATCTGCCAATTCATACTTTAATAAACGAGGCTCGCAAAAAACCCTTCTTTTGGTATTTTCTCCGGATAAAGGGCTCTGCGGCGGCCTTATTAGTAATTTATTAAAAGAATATTTTAGCATGAACGCAGAAGATGGCTACGTATTTTTAACCGTTGGTAAAAAAATGGAAAGAAACATCGCCCGTTTGGGAAAGGAGCTTACCGCGTCATTTCCTTTTGGCAATACAATCCCTTCATACGATATGGTCTTTCCGATTGCTAATATAATTAATGATTACTATCTTGGTGAAAAAGTTGGCAGTGTTTCAATCCTCACAACTTCTTTTAAGACTATCTTTATTCAAAAACCGCAAATCATACCGCTTTTGCCAATTACAATTGGCGAACAAATTGAGGAGCAAGAAAAAAATTCAAAAAATCCTTACCAACTCTTTGAACCGGATATTAATACCATTCTTCCTGTCCTTATTAAGCGCTACTTAGAAACCTCTATCTATCATTACCTTTTAGAAGCCTATGTTGCGGAACAATCTGCCAGAATGATTGCCATGCAAAACGCGACAGATAACGCAAAAGATATTATTCAAGAGTTAACGCTTGAATATAATAAAGAACGCCAGCAAAAAATTACCCGCGAGATACTGGATTTAAGCGGAGCTTTTCTGTCTGTATGAAAAAAACGAAAAATAATAGCAATAATAACGATGGGGGCATTATTATAAGGATTCAAGGTCCGGTTGTTGACGTGAGATTCGCCCAAGAACTTCCCTCAATCAACGAAGCACTGAAGGTGCCGTTATTAGACAAAGAAGAGTTAATACTGGAAGTTGCCTTTGCCTTGGGAGACCACGAAGTAAGAACTCTGGCATTAGGTCCTACCGACGGACTTTCCCGAGGCATGAAAGTGCTTTTAACCAACAGCCCGATCAAAGTGCCTGTTGGCAACAAGACACTGGGAAGAATTTTCAACGTGCTTGGAAAAACAATAGACGGACAGGGACAGCTTTCAGATACCGTTATGAAGATGCCAATCCATCGTTTACCCCCACCTTTTACGGAGCAGGAAACAAAACCGCAGGTTTTAGAAACCGGAATAAAGGTAATTGATCTGATTGCTCCGTTTACAAAAGGAGGAAAAATAGCCATTTTTGGAGGCGCGGGAGTTGGCAAAACCGTAATTGTAAAAGAGTTAATTAGAAATATCGCGATGGAACACAAAGGCCATTCTGTTTTTGCGGGCGTGGGAGAAAGAACCCGCGAAGGGAATGAGTTATGGCTTGAGATGAAAGAAGCAAAGGTTATGGACAAAACCGTGATGGTGTTTGGCCAGATGAATGAACCCCCTGCCAATAGATTCAGGGTTGGGTTTACAGCCCTCACCATGGCAGAATATTTTAGGGATGAAAAGAAAGAAGATGTTCTGCTTTTTATAGACAATGTGTTTAGATTCGCGCAGGCCGGGACAGAGGTCTCGGCGCTTTTGGGAAGAATGCCATCGGCTGTTGGCTATCAGCCAACGCTTGCAACCGAAATGGGAAAACTTCAGGAGAGAATAACTTCAACCAAAAAGGGGTCCATTACTTCTGTTCAGGCTGTTTATGTTCCGGCTGATGATTATACAGATCCCGCGCCGGTAACCATTTTTGCGCATCTTAACGCGACTATTACCCTTGAACGCTCAATTGCTGAACAAGGCATTTACCCGGCTGTTGATCCCCTTTCTTCAACCTCAAGAATACTTGACCCCAATATTGTTGGGGATGAACACTACAATGTTAGCAGGGGCGTACAGAAAGTACTCCAGCGCTACAAAGACCTTCAGGATATTATCGCAATCCTTGGCATTGATGAGCTGTCTGATGAGGACAAACTTACAGTTGCCCGGGCAAGAAAAATACAAAAATTCTTGAGCCAGCCGATGTTTGTGGCTGAAGTTTTTACAGGACAGGTGGGAAAATATGTCAAGGTAAAAGAGACCGTTAAGGGTTTTTCTGAAATCCTTGAAGGAAAACACGATAATCTTCCCGAAAGCTCATTTTACATGGTAGGGACTATCGAAGAAGCGGTTCAGAAGGCGAAACCACGTTAGACGCGGAGAAAGAAAAAATGACTTTTTATCTTGAAATAATCACGCCTGAAAAAGTAGTCTTTACAGATAACGTTGATGAGCTGATTGTTCCAACTACCACTGGGGAAGTAGCAATTTTAGCAAACCACGTTCCCCTGCTTAGCCAAATCTCTCTGGGTGAACTAATCATCAGGCAAGGGCAAAAAGAACACGCTCTTGCAGTTTCTGGAGGCTTCCTGGATGTTGCAAATAATCAGGTAACCATTCTGGCAGATTACGCAGTTCGAAGCGAAGACATCGAAATAGCCAAAGTAGAGGAAGCTCAAAAACGGGCGCAAAAGGCCATGGAGGAAAAAGTCAGTGAAAGAGATTTTGCCGAAGCAGAAGCAAGCCTTCGCCGTTCACTTTTAGAACTAAAAGTCGCGAAAAGAAGAAGATCTATCCCAATTAACTAATGAAACCAGCATTTTATGATCATACGATTTCATATGAAGAGAACTTTGAGAAAGGCCCTCCAGTTTTATATCAGAAAATTCATCCCAAAAAACGGGCCATAAAGAAAAAATCCCGATTTTTAGGATTTGACGTAAATCTTCCATTTGGCATACCTCCAGGTCCGCTGTTAAATAGCAAATTTATGAAGGCGGCATTTGATTGGGGCTTTGACGTATCTACCTACAAAACGGTTCGGGCTGACATATTTCCGTGTCATCCTTTCCCTAATATTTTATATGTAAACACTCCAAAAGAACTGCATCCTGAGGAAACTCCTCGATTGATTGCGCAAAAATCTACAAGCAAAAATGCTCAAAACTTTAGCATTACTAATTCATTCGGAGTTCCTTCAAAAAAACCCCAGGAATGGCAAAGAGATGTAAAAAAAGCGCTTTCATATGTTGGCGATGGACAACTCATGATTCTAAGCTTTATGGGAACTGTCAGAGAAAACCAAACACAACAGGAATTTGTTGATGATTTTGCAAAAGCGGCAAAATATTCTTTCGAAACAGGCGTAAAAGTTGTAGAAGCAAATTTATCATGCCCGAATATCGGCAATGAGGGACTTGTTTGCTATAACTTGGAGGTAACAAGAAAAGTTTGTAAAGCAATAAGAAAAGTTATTGGCAAAACGCCACTCATCTTAAAAGTTGGGTACTATAAAGACGAAAAATCACTGGTTGAACTAGCAAAAATTGCCAATGAATACGCCCAGGCAGTGGCTGCGATTAACACGCTCCAGATAGAAGTAGTTGATAAAAACGGAAATCAAGCATTGCCAGGCAAAAATAGATTACGAAGCGGTATTTGCGGTGCGTCTATTAAATGGGCTGGGCTTGAAATGACATATAGACTTAATAAGCTGCGGAAAAATAATAAATATGGCTTTGCAGTTGTAGGAATCGGAGGAGTTATGACGCCGAAAAATTATTTTGAATATAAAAAAGCCGGTGCTGATCTTGTCCAATCCGCAACAGCAGCTATGTGGAACCCTTATCTTGCCTATGAGGTTTGGGAAAAAGAAAATGTTTGATGCCTTGACAGAGAGTTTTAAAAATGATATTCTGATTAAGCTGCTCAATGCAGTATTTTTTTGAATAGAAGGTAAAACATAATGCCAAATAATGAATCATTAATTCCCCGTGATAAAAGTGTCATTGTCGCAGCCGATGTAGAGGCTCAAAAACTCTCCGAACTCGTCCAAAAAACCTGTATAGTAGAAGGGATTAGTGGATATAAAGTGGGGTTTGAACTTGGACTTGAACGGGGACTTCCATGGGTTGTAAGAACAGTTAAAGAACACACAGACTTGCCGGTTATTTACGATCATCAAAAAGCTGGGAATGACATTCCCGACATGGGCGTAAAATTTGCTAAAGTATGCAAAAATGCTGGTGTTGATGCTATTATTCTTTTCCCATTTGCATCCGCAAAAACAGAAAGGGACTGGATTAAAGCAAGCCAAGACGCAGGACTGACAGTCTTAGTTGGCGGACATATGACGCAGGAAGAATTTTTATCTACAGAAGGCGGATTTATTTCACCTGATGCGCCAGACAGAATTTATAGCATTGCTGCCGAAAACGGCGTGAGAGATTTTGTGGTTCCAGGAAATAAAGTTGAATATGTACGGCACTATAAAGAATTGCTTGATGGTATCCTTGGTCTTAACAATTTCACACTTTATGCACCTGGATTTATTACACAAAAGGGTGAAATATCAGAATTTGCAAAAGTTGCAGGAGATAGATGGCACGCAATAGTGGGAAGCGCAATTTATAAAGCAGTCGATTTAGCAGCGGCCGCAGAACAAATGACCAGTCAAATAAGGTAGGTGATTTATGGGAGGAAAAGCTGAAAGAGGCGTTTTGGATGTACTAAAAGACACAGGCGCCGTTATCACAGATAGCCACTTTGTTTATACTTCAGGCAAACACGGACCAGCATACATCAATAAAGACGCGGTGTATCCTCATACAAAAGAAGCATCGCGAATCGGAGAACTATTTGCAGAAAGAACTAGAGATTTAGACATTGATGTTGTTGTTGGTCCAGCTTTGGGAGGCATTATTCTCTCTCAATGGACTGCCCATCATTTATCAGAACTAACGGGGAAAGAAGTATTAGGAGTTTATACAGAAAAGGATGATAATGAAAATCAAATTTTTAGAAGAGAGTACGATAAATTAGTACAAGGACAAAATGTATTAGTTGTGGAAGATTTAACTACCACTGGAGGCTCTGTAAAAAAAGTTGTTGATAGCGTAAGGCATGCGGGCGGCAATGTGATAGCAGTTGGAGTAATGGTGAATCGTGACCCTAAAAATATAAACGAGGATACAATTGGCGCGCCGTTTTTTGCTCTTGGAATTTTACCCGCCGAAGCGTTTAATGAACAAGATTGTCACCTTTGTAAAGATGGCGTACCGATTAACACAAGCGTTGGTCACGGGAAAAGATACCTCGAAGAAAAAAATAAATCGTAATCATCATTTGCCTTCTTTGGAAAAATTTCATACAATAAAATAAATCTATTGCCGAAGTAACTCAGTTGGTAGAGTAGCTCTTTCGTAAAGAGCAAGTCGAGGGTTCGAATCCCTCCTTCGGCTCATAGAAAATATGACTAGATCAAGGTTATCAAGAAGTTTTGAGCGAAGGACACAGAGAAAGTTTTTCCTAACACTATTGGGAATAATTTTTATTCTTGTTCTTCTTGTAAAGTTTGGCATTCCATTTATTGCAAATTTTACTCTTTTTATAACCGGCATGGGCGGCTCTCAAGAACCAAAAGAAAACGTTAATCAAAATTCTTTTATCCAATCCCCTATTCTTAATCCCCTTCCAAACGCGACTAACAGCGCTTATCTTGCCATTTCCGGAAGCGCGCAATATAAGCAAAAAGTTACTTTATATGTCAACAACAAGCGTATTGAGGCTTTGGATGTAGATAAAAACGGTCTGTTTACTTTTGAGGACGTAAAACTTCTTTCCGGAGAAAACACCATAAAACTAAAAGCAATTCAGGATAGTAAAAGTTCAGGATTTTCTGATGAAATTACAATCGCCTACAGAGACAAACCCCCGTCTCTTTCCATAAAATCCCCTGAAAATGGGAAATCTTTTTCAAAAGACGAAAATTCAGCGCAAGTTCTTGGAAAAACAGATCCAGGCTCACGAGTAACAGTAAACGATTTTTGGGCAATTGTGGATGATAAAGGAAGTTTTTCTTATGCTCTACGCCTTAATAGCGGCGAAAACACCATAAAAGTTGTGGCAACTGACGAGGCAGGCAACAAAATAGAACAGGAGAGAAAAGTTAACTATAATCCTTAATCCCAATAAGTATCCAGATCCAAAGCATTATTGGCGGGAAAAACAAGCTGTTTATAAAAAGGCTGTTAAGAAAAATTCCTACTGTTGAAGCTATAACAACTGCGGCAAATGCACTCTTTCTTGATTTATAAATTTCCCAATACCGCTTTAAAATATTATACCATATGAATAAATACGCTATAAAACCAACAATACCGGTAGTAGCTAAAACAAATAATAGACTGTTATCCGGACCCGCATCTGCATGACTGTTTAATGCATTAATCTCCTTACGAAAGCCGTACCGTATTTGCGCATATCGGTATCCATTAAATCCAACACCAAGAAAAAAATTATTCTTAATCATCTGTATTGCATTAAACGTTGTCTCCAAACGAGCTTTTGCTGACACAATCCTAAATGGGTTAATATTTTCTATATAAAAATATCTTGAGGAAACAATAAATACAATTACAAAAATGCTAAGAAGCGCAAAAATCCATCTCTTTTTTTCAAGTAATATGAATAATATAGTTGAACTTGCGATAAGCATGACTACTGCTCCTCGAGAGAATGTTAGGAAAATTGCTCCAAGCGTCAATAGCGCTATACTGCTATACAAAATACGATATCCATGACTTACTTTCTCATCTTCTTGATTAAAAAGTTTTCCTACTAAAAATAGGAAAAACAAAACAAGAAAAGCACCAAGAAAATTAGGGTCTAGGAATATTCCAAACATCCGATACATATGATCATCCCAACCAAGATAATAAAGATTCCTAAGATTTTGATAAAAAATATACTGTACAAATCCACCCAACACGATTAATCCCCCCAAAACAATCAATAAAGCAATAATTACTTTTTTAAATGGCTTATCAAGCATGCTTACAACAAAATAAATTCCCGCGTATGCAAACCACCGAATAAGATAAAGAAAAGAAGCAAAAAATTCCGAACCCTTAAGAAGGCTGGAATTGATAAGAAGCGATATAAAAGAAATTACAACAAAAATAAGAACTGGTTTCATTAAGTAATTTTCTCTTATATTGGCATTAACGTTCTTACTTTTGAGTATTATTGCTAACCAAAGAATGAAGGTCATTCCAACAGCAAAATCAATGGGTTTTAGAAACACCGATTCTGCCACTTGAATACGAATAAGTTCTCCTAAGGGAAAAAGAGCTATTGAAAGAATTATTAAAAATTTTAATATTCCCATGTTTTTCCTCCCTTTGAGTATAGCTTAACACCGGTTGTTTTGTTATTATAAACAAGTTCCCAGTCTTTAAATCTCTCCGGCAACTGGGTATTTTGAACAGCTATGTAATTAAATCTGTCCCCTTTTTCCACCCATGATGAATCTATAAATGGAAAATCAACATAATATAAATTATGAAAACCGTATAAAAGAACTTTATCTTTTTCTTTAATATTTCTTTTGAAGTAGTCATCCGTATCGTAAAAATCCCCGAAAAAAAAATTTAGATTTTTTGCTAGAAATTCGCTTTTTGTTTCTTTCCCTAAAATAACAGGAAGATATTTGGCATTTGCCACTCCCCTATAAAATATAGAAAACAAAGAAAAGAAAATAACCAAACAAATAAGTACTCTTTTTACTCTTATCTCCCTTATTTCCCTGATTACCCCAACACTAATCATTGAAAATGCCGGTAAATAAGGCATGATAAATCTTCCACCGCCGGTTCTAGGCGTTACATACCAGATGATAATAGACAAAATAGAGTATAGAACGATCACTTTTATCTTTTCATTGAACTTTCTAAAGAAAATAACAGCAAGAGGCAAGAAGACTATGTAAATTGGTGAAATCGGATCAGCCAATTGAGTAAACATAACCCACATTTGGCTTAAAAAGCGCAATGGATTAAGAAGGCTAAAATCAAAATATGTTTTATAAATATCTGTAAAAAAAGGATAGATCGGATTTCCGGTATTAACGAATGAGAATACAAACCATGGAAGAGGTATTAATAAGCCAATAAACCAATAAAAAAATAAACCAGTTGATAGATTTTTAAGTGTTTTTTTCTTATATATTGAATAAAATATGATAAGAAGAGAAAAAATAACCAGGGAACCGATTGCCAAAAGTTTTGCGGAGATTGTCAAACCCAGCATAATCGCTGATTCAAAAAGCCATTTTTGCTTTTTTGTCTCTACCCAATTTATAAATCCCCAAAGCGCCATAATTTCAAAAAATGTTCTTGCCAAATCCACATACGCAGTTATAGACTGCCAGGAAACGACTAAATTGGAATAAAAAATAACAACACTTATCATGGAAAACATAGGAGAAAAGAATTTGCGCGATAATTTATACAAAGCAAGACATGTCAAAAGTCCGAAAGAAAAATGTATAAGTTTTGCCAAAATTTCATTATTGAAAACGAGCGCTGCCGTATAAAGCATTTCTATCAGTTTTGGCATGTCAGAATAGTAAAGAAGTCCACCCGAAATATGAATTACTGCGTGGTTTAATAAATATAGCTTAGGTAAAGTTAAATGGTACCAAATCGCGTCAAATGCCAATTCAGGCCCTAACGCACCAAAAAGATTAACAAAAGCCTGAAGAACAAAAAGAAGGAAAAATAAATCTATTAATTTATTTTTAAATATATTCCCCCTTATTTCCCATATCTCCCTTATCACCCTTAAAACTTTTGCTCTCCCCACCCAAAAAATAAGAGAAAAAAAAGCGAAAGCAAGAAACGCAATATTTCCCTTATAAAGTATCCCCAAGAGTCCAAGACCAAAAATAAGATAAGAATATATCCCAATTAAAATTGCAAAAGCAAACATACTTGCTTATATTGTATAGTAAAATCTTTGTATAGTCAGTAGATTTATAATGTTATTATGATAAAATAAAAAGAAGTGAAAAATGTAAAAGTTCTTGCTATTGTAGGCGTAGTTATTGCTTTGTATTATTTGGTTTATTATATATATGTTGGACTGCTTAATCCTATTCCTGCTCTAGGCGATAGTTACAGCTACCATATTCCAATTTCAAAAACAATTTTAGACGGCAGTTTTCTACATCCATCTAACTTTAAATTGTCACTATGGTATCAACCTGGATCATCAGAAGCAATCAACTCTCTTTTTATTTTTTTACGTATTCCATTAACGCTCTCAAACATACTACCTACTATAATTATTTTCTTCTGCTGTTGGAAGTTAGCTTTAGTATTTCGTCTACAAAGACATTACGCATTACTTTTTGCTTTAACAGTTATTACGCTTAACGCAATTATAAGATGGCAAAATGCAGTTAGTATTGATATATGGATAGGGGTATTTTTTACTCTTGCTGTTATTTTATTGGAGAATCCACAAAAAAGTTTAATTTATTTTACAAAAATTGGGTTTGTTTTGGGCATGTTAATAGGATCTAAGTATTCAGGCTTGTTTATTATTCTCACCTTAATGATATTTTATATGAAAAGAGTGTTGCCTCTAATAAATTTACGAAGATTTTTTGTATTCCTCGCACCATTTTCTATCTTTGGCTTATTTTGGTATATAAGAAATTATATTTTTACTCAAAACCCATTCTATCCTGCACCGCTATTAGGTTTTAAAGGCGACGATAATCTTTATAGATACACTGCTATATGGAATGGCTTATTACAACATCCTCTTGATATGTTTAACGCAGCTTTTGGAGAGTATAAGATGTGGATCTTTAGTATTGTCATTGGGCTTATTATAATAATTTACAAGTTTATTATTAAAAAAGAATATCGATTGAGCAGTATTGATAAACTATTTCTCATCGGATTAATAAATTTTTTATTCTTTCTTACTTTTCCCACATCAGAACAAACATGGATTATGGTATCTAGTTTTAGATATTCATTCCCTGTTTTTATCCCTCTTATTCTTGGCACGTTTTTACTCGCAGCTAAATATAAAAAAGAAGAATTTATAGGTTATCTAGCTATAGCTAATATGATCAATATACTTTCCATGGCATATTATCCAAAGTTGGTACTTATATATTTTCCGCTTTTTCTCTTAGTTATTTATCTTTTTAGCAAAAGCCAACACAAAACAAGAATTTAAAATCCATAAATATACGTTCCATCAAGTTTCTTAATAAATTTTAATTCTGTACTTTCAGCTTGTTCAATAATAGCATTTCCATCTAAAATCGAAGCGTTATTAACTTTGAATCCTGATTTATTCAGAAAATCATACTCATCTTTATGAATTATGATATATGTAATTCCTATTTTACGCAGATTCTCAATCGATTTATCAGATGGAAATTCACTTAATATAGATGTAACTAACGCTTGCCATGGTGGGGGTGAAAAACCGCTATAACCATTTACCATTTTTCTAAAATGTATAGTACTATAATATTGTCTTAAAAGTTCATTTTGAGTACCTGGCCACATATTCCAATTATATATTGGAAGCTCTATAATTTTGCTTTTTTCGGGCGTTGTAGCAAGCCATGAATACACTTTTGGAAATTCTGAAATCTGTGGAACTTTTACAAACTTCATAGGAAAATTAAATTCTATAACAACTAAGAATATTAATAATATGTATAATATTGTCTTAGTTTCTGGCTTATGTTTTTTTAGTAGTTTTGAAAGAAGCATCGAGACTGCAACAGAGACAAAAATGATAAAAAGCATTTCCCACCTTGCAGAATTTCTAAAACCCTGAAACCCTGGTACTATATGATAGAATAGTGCGTAAGGAAGAATTATGGGAAAAGGTTTATGAATAGTTACTCTTTCCAAGTGTAAAGCTGGTCCCAGACTCAACACCAATCCTAAAAGAGAAATCGTGGAAAAAGCATTAAATAAAAAATCATTTCTTTTTATCTTTTTTATAAAAACAAAGAGAGTAAAAAGAGTTAATATACTAAATACAGCACCTATATATCCTGGTTTTAAAGAAGCATTCTGCGGGTATTTTTTCAAATGTGAAAAAGCAAAAAGAGGTTGTTGTAACCGAGTATATTGACTAGGGTAGTAAAAATCTTCCGGCTGCAAAGCAAAATGGATCGCATCTCTTATATCTCTTGTATAGTTAAATTGATGAGAAACTTTATAGTAAGGAATCGCAATAAGCGCAATTAATATTACCGTGATAGCAAACAAAGCCCCATTTTTTATACTGAATAATCTTTTTAAATCTAATTTCTTATTCCACAAAAAAAATAACAATATCACTATATAAGAAAGTACAATAAAATATCCAGGCAAAAAACTATTATATGTTTGTAAAACAAAAAATGCTAAGCTAGACATAAGATATCGGGTCTGATATCTTTTAAGAAATATAATAAAAAACAGTATTGATAAAGGCACCCACTGAATAGATAAAATCTGCAAGTGTACAGCCTTATCTAAAACAGCAGGAGAAAATACTACTAGAATGCCCGAAAGAATAGAAGCTAAGAAATTTCTTGTGAGATAGAAGCAAAGCAGATAAATTGAAAAACCAAGCATTGTTAAAGATGAAATGAAGGTAAAATTTACCGCTGCAATAGGTTCATTAATTATTTTTAATATTGGGAACGAAAGAATACTTGAAGTAATAAAAACATCGGAGAATGCGAGGCTGTTTTCATAAGGGTAGTAAATATTTGCATTAAAAAGAGATAAAGGATTTGTGGTAAGGGCATGGATGACCCAATTTTGAATCCAAGCAATGACCATTTCATCTCCCAATCCAGTAGTATAATCTCCGAGATGAAAAATTAGCGGAAAAGTAATATAAATAGAAGAAATTAAGAAGATAATGAAAACTATTATTTTCTTTTCCATAACAGCCAAAGTTTTCCTCTAACCAGAAATGAATGAAAACTCATCATAAGAGCAAAAATAAATCCATTTACGCCATCTAGAAATCCTAGTTTTAAGAAATAATTAAAAAGAAATTTTGCTTTTGGATAAGCAATAATTGAAAAGAAATTAACTCTTACTCCCCTCTCATATAATTCTTTCGCTCTTATATCTGTATAAAAATTAATTTCTTTTAGGAATTCTGTGATTGACTGGTGTGGATAATGGAGTAATGGACTATTTAATTGACCAATTTTACCTTTTATTTTCCATTCTTCGTGAACTTTTCCTTCCCATTCACCAGCAGCTTTTTTTGCTAATCGCAATAACTTTACCTTTCCTGTTTCGCCATGCTTGAGTTCTTTTCCCCACATAAAATCTTTTCGTTTTATATAAAATCCAACATATTGAGTTGAAAGTTGAGAGTTGCCCTCGCCCTGAGCTCGGGCCGAAGGGAAAGTTGAAAGTTCTGAAGCCAGAGCTTCAGACACCCTTTCATCCGCATCAACAAACAAAACCCAATCACTCTTTGTTTTTTCTAATCCATAGTTTCTTTGTTGCGAAAAATCATCTTTGAGGGCGTGTGAAAATACTTTAGCACCCATCTTTCTAGCAATTTCTACAGTTTTATCACTTGAGTTATCATCAATAACTATTAATTCATCACACCAATAAAGTACTCTTAAGCACTCTTCAATATTTTTTTCTTCATCTCTTGTTAGAATTACGGCGGTTATCATAAAAATATTATACTATTCCACCCGATACCAGACAACAAAATCATCGATAATTTGTATGGGTCTATAATACTTATTGATAAATTTTCCTACGATTGTATTTTCAGACTGATTGCTTATGTGAGTTACTAACAATTTAACTTGCTTACTCTGTAAATTGCTTACAACTTCTCTTTGATACGACTGCATTGATTTATTTGAAGGATGAAGGGCAAATTTTGTTGCATTTCTTCTCTCCGACAGAAAATAAATAAGCGGAGCATAGTAATTAACATAAATGTATTCATTTTCTCTAGTTCTTTTTTTTATGTACAAGGACAGCTTCTGTACGCCCTCGTATCTTCCTTTATCTAGCCAGATTAACAACTTTGGATTATTCGCAAAAAAATTATTCTCAATAATTGGAGCCTCCCAACGGTAGTAGCCTTTAAAAAGTGCTGTGTGTAATCCCAAGATTATCAAGAAAAAAGCAAGAATATACAATACGAATTTTATAAATTTTTTTTTAATCAGGCGGATACTAATAACAAGAGGTATGCCACTTATTGCAAGAAGAGGAACTAGATGATTATAATCAACAGTAGGTCTTATACCAAAAAGGTAATACAACCCACTAAATCCTCCAATAATAATGTACGGTTTTTTATTTTTTAAACTTAAAAAGAATGAAAATGAAGCCATAAGAAATGGCGATAAGAAAAGTAGAGTCTTGATAATTTTATTGACTAAGCTATCGCCGTAGATAAATTGCGTATTTAATGTGCCTTCAATTATAATTCGGTCAATAGTGTATGTAATAAAATCATCAATAAATTGAATAAAAGACCGACTAAGAAGCAGGTAAAAAAGAAAGAGGCTCAAAGCGCCTGCAAAACCTAATAAATAATAAAAGACACGTTTTGTATCTTTAAATTCCTTTAAGAAAAGATAACCTAAGAAATTACTAACTAATAAGGCTATTCCAAAATTTTGCTTAAAAAGTGCTGTCACCACAACTGAGCTACCAGCAAGTAAAAAATAAACATTTTTTCTTTTAGCTTGCCCTTCTAACAGAAGAAAACAATTTAGAACGCCAGAAAAAATTGCAAGCATTACCGGCCAGACAAAGTTGATATGGGCGACGCCCCAAAATAAGTAGACGAGCGCAGGGATTAATAATAAAAGTTTATTGCCAGATATTTTCCTTGTAATAAAAAACAATAGTGCTAAAGTTAAAAAGCTTATAAAAAATGCCATTAATCTTTCCGATAAAATACTTTCTCCAAAAATTTTAAATGCAAAAGATGTTAAGAAGATAGATCCAGGAGTATAGGCAAAATGAAAATCACGGTAGGGAATTTCGCCCTGATTGATTCTTTGGGCTGAATACAAAATATATCCTTCATCATAATATTCAATTCCCCTTATGACAAAAAAAGCCGCACAGCTAAGCATTAGTAAAAATGCGATAAAAACAAATATAATTGAGCTGCGCTTGCTTGAAAACATTTAGTAAAAGCTATAGAATCTCTCTATTAATTATATACGTAAAATGCAGTTAGGTAAACGTACTCTCGTAATAATACCAACTTACAACGCGAAAAATAGTATAGTTGAATTAATATCTACTATATTAGAGAGAATTTCAGGCATAAAAATTTTGGTTGTTGATCATAATTCTCCCGAGAAAACAGCTCTGTTGATTAAGAAACATTTGACTTCAAGTCCTACAATGTCAACAAATCGAATTTTAACATAAAAGAGATGACTGAAGCCTTGTTCAGGACATATAGATTGATCTTAAGAGAATAACAGTTCTATATCACTTCAACTTTTGGCAAAGGAAAAATAAAGTGGCCACCGGAATCAAGGTATTTTTTTTCTCTTTTTAAGAATTCTTCTTTAAAAAACCATGGCAAGACTAACATATAATCTGGTTTTTCTTTCCGTGCTTGTTCTTCGGATATAATTGGGATGCCAACAGACGCGATTTTTTTACCCCATTTTTCCGGATTCCTTTCAACAGCAACCTTGATTAAGTCTTTATTCAGCCTGCAGTATTGAAGAAGAGTATTACCGCGCGTAGAGGCTCCATAAACATATACTATCTTGTTTTTTCTTTTTAGATTCTTAATTAACGCGCGCAATTTATCCCTGTTTCTTCTAACGCTAATTGCAAAATCTTTATAGATTTTTTGCCTATGCAAATTCATCCCTTCTTCGTATATTCTCAATTTCTCCACAGACTTAGAAATTTTTTTACTACCCGCTTGAGCAATGTATGTTCTAAAACTTCCGCCATTTATCCTGCTTCTTTCAACATCAAAAACTTCTAGACTGTGTTTTTCCAATAAATTCTCTAATGATAAGAGAGAGTAATACTCTAAATGCTCATGAACAATATTGTCAAAAGCATTCTGTTCGAGCATGCCAATCAAGTAATTTTGTTGAATTATTAATATTCCATTTTTGTCTAAAATCTTTGTAATATCTGCAAGAAATTCATTTGGTCTATCTATGTCATAAAAACACGATATCGCCGTAACAATATCCGCTTTCCTATTTTTTAGTACTTTCTCATAGGATTTATAAGTAAAAAAATCATTAACAACGACGTTCGCATGCTTTCTACATTCTCTTACAAACTTCTTAATTGGTTCTATACCAATCCTAAATACAGAAGAAGGATAATTACTTAATAACGTTCCGTCATTTGCTCCAATATCTACGACATTTAGTTGGGTATTTACTTTTCCAATCTTTTTTTGAGCCTTGTAAACAATATCTCGTAAGTCTCCACACGCTGTATTATTAATGCCTGATTTATACCCGTATCTCTCTGTATAGAGTAAATTTTGCGGCACAGTATGCCTTAATTGCAAAAGACTACATTTGCTACAAAGCACTAACGAAAGTGGAAAATTAAGCGGCTTCTTATTACTAGTTACAAAATCTGATAAATAAGAGTTTCCCAAAGATAGAATATTGAAAAATTTTCTTGATTCACATGCCCTGCATTTTCTTATTGTATCTTTTTTACTTTGAGTTTGTTTCATGCTTGGTTATTATAATACCGCTTGATGTCTCCTTAATTACAAAACGGAGGTTTTCCTTTTTTTCTGATTCTCCTTCGCCAAGCCACCACGCTAGATACTCATAATTCATGGTAAAACTTTTAAATTGGCTTCCCTCCCCTTTACCAATCACATTATAGCTTCTTCCATTTGCAATTTTTACTATTTGTTTGGATGCGTTTAAACGGTCTACAAACGAGTACCTTTTTTTTGCAAGATAATTTTGAGAAATAAGAGAATAAACATTAAAAAATAAAATAAACGCTAATATTAATAGCGTTAATAGGGAAGGAATCTTAGAAAAACGGAATTTAATTAAATTTTCAAAAAATAATGCGATTAAAAAAATTATCAATGGAAAAAAAACTGGAATATATGCTCCAGAAGGAATTTTGTTGACAAAATAACCTAAAAAAGATATAATTAAAGTCAATCCTAAAATTATATACGCAACGTCTCCTTTTTTTCTATTGCAATAAAGCTTCGTAAAGAAAAATCCAAAACTTAAAATAAAAATAAAAAGCGCAATTGTTTCATTTGGCAGAAAAATCAGTTGCTTAATGTACGAAACTGAAGTAATTATAGATAAATTTAGATTTTCAGAAACAACATTTGCATGAATACTTGGGAAACCAAAAAAATTAAGAGTTCTGTACCCAATCCAGGCAATAAATTTTACAGTTTGAGGAAACCCATTTTGAGTATCATAAATTAATATCGGTATCATTGGGATAATAAAAAAAAGTGTTGAAAGAAATAAAATCTTTCTATTTAATATTCTCAACAACCACATCTTTTTCTTTAAGACGCCAAAAATTAAGACAATAATTACAACAAGCCACAACACAGCTGTAAAAAGTTCTAAGTTGTACAATATTGATAAAAATAATATAACAAATGGAAAAAAATTTGGATTTCCCTTAATCCATTTATACAATGCGTAAATAAAAAGAAGTGTAAAAAAAGGGATAGGGCTTGTGTGATAAGGCATACGAGAATGAACAACAATAAGAGGAGAGGTCGCATAGAGAGCTGCCGCAATCAGTCCGACTTTTTTAGAAAATAATTCTGACCCAACTTTATACATTAACCAAACTGTGAGTACTCCTAAGATAGCTGTAAAATAGGCCGGAGCAACAGGATTAAATTTAAATATCCAAAATATCAAAGCGAGAATATAAGTCCATAAAGGTCCCTGGTGAAGCCAAGGATGGCTCGAGGCAATTCCTACCAAAGGAATATTACCAGTCAAAAGTATATCTCTTGCCGAAAGATAAAACCATCCCTGATCCCCAATAAAAGTCATCGTTTGAGGTAGGTTATAAAATCGTAAAAAAAATCCAATACATAAAATTACTGTCAGTAATATATCTTTCTTCATAAATACCTCATAAATTCTTTACGTAGATGGAAAAATTCTCCGTATCTTTTATTTCATGGTAATTAGCTTTTATGAAGGCGATAAATATCTTTAAGCGTTTATCTTCGTAATGTGCTTCAGGCTCGATATACCCTTTTCTCTGAAAAACAATAACTGAAGGCTTATTGGTAATTATATTCTCTATTGCGATCTTCTCATCATCTACGCGAAAGGTTTCGGGATAGAAAAAACTAAAATAAGAAGCACTTCTTCTCTCCGTTAATACCTGTAATAGCGGACAATATGGAAAACACAGTATAGATTCTGATTTATTAACTCTTTTATTTATTTCTGTTATCAACATTTCCAACTCTGTTTTTTCTTCTGCTGGGATTTTTAGGCCATTTAACGGTTTAATCGTAGACTTCTTTTCGTATTGATAAAAAGAATTAGCTCTATATGTTAATATCGTTTTATATATAAAAGGCAAACTATACAAAATAAAAAACAAAGGGATAAGAAAGATATATAATTTAGGTCTTACTGCAATTTTTTTTATACAGAATATACATAGAGGAAGAAAAAATGGGCTTACCATCAAAACAGTTGTGTAATCTCGTCCCGAAGAAGCACTTGCCAAAAACAATCCAAGACTAAAAATGGAGAGCGTTACTAGATCTTTAGCGTTCCTTCTATTCTTTTTCCAGTAAATCCCTATAACGGCAAGAGGCAATAATAAAATTGTTAAATAAAAATAGACTAAAGGATCTTTAGAGATTATAAATAACCTATTTATTCGTTCGGGAGAAAGCAAAAAATATCCTCCAATAAAAAAAATTAGAGATATAATAGTGATATGGGCTTTATATGCAAATTTTGTATTTTTTAAAACATGGATAAAGGTAATAAATAATGGAATAAATAAAATTGCTGTTACCATAAAAGGTAATCGATGGCTCTTTACCTCCCTCGAAAAATAAAATATGTAATATAACAACTTATCTAAACTTTGATTAAAGTAAGAGTATGAAAAAAAGAGTATTGAAATACTGATAGCTCCAATGGAAAAAGATAATAATTTCTTTTTTGCTTGTTCTCTATGGAAAAAAAGTATTAGCATGGCCATTGTAATAAGATTTGCTAATCCATAACTTTGTTTTATAATAAAAATAAAAGAGCTTATAAGACCTAAGGAAAAATAACCAACCATAGTACTACTTTTGTATATTTTTTTATACACGTAAAAGCTTAAAAGATATAGCAACAAAGCTTCTATATTGTAGAACGCATACGCTCCAATGCTTATAAAAAGTATTGCTAGCGAAATCAATAAAAAACTACTTAATAAAGGTGAAAATCTAAATAATAAATAGGTAAAACTTAATATACCAACAATAATAAATATATATAGCAGTCTTCCTATTATCAAAAACTCCCCAAAGATCTTCATTAGCAAGGATTGTATATAAAAAGTTCCTGGAGTCGTAGTAATAAAAAAATCTTTATAAGGAATGTCGCCTTGAATAATACGTGCTGCATTAAGAGTTAAAAAACCCTCATCGCGGAAACTGATGCCTACATTATAAACCTGAAACTGAATAAGTGAAAAAATGAGAACTGATAATAAAAGCGGACTAATTGTTTTTAATCTAGAAAATATATCTTTTCTAGATGGAACATTTGTAAAAATATGTACCACTAGTGCCGATAATAAACCAAAATGTTTTTTGAAATAATAAAATCTGCTTTCTGCAAAAATGTTTTTTATGTCTACTCTTTGTTTTGTGCTAAAGCCCCATGCATGAAAAATACGAGATTTAGGATATATAAAAATCTTATAGCCTAAAGCTTTCACTCTTTTGCACAAATCAAACTCCTCAAAATAGAGAAATAGATTATTATCGAATCCATCAACTTGCTTAAAAACATCTTTTTTTATAATAAATGCTGTTCCTGGCGCAACATTTACTTCTTTTGTACTTTTTCTATCCCAGTCAAAAAGATAATATTTTCTTGAGATAGCATTGTTAGGAAAAAGTTTGTTCAGAAAGGATAATGCAAGAACCGCCCGCACTGGGGTCAATTCAAGTGATCCTTGTTGATAAGGATTTCCATCTAGTCCTAAAAGCAAAGGAGCAGCAATTGCAACATCTATATGCTTCTTTAAAAAAAATGTAAGATTGTCAATTGTCCCCGGAAAAACTTGTGTATCTGGATTAAGAAAAAAAAGATATTTTCCTTTTGCAATTTTTGCTCCTACATTATTTCCTTGTCCAAATCCTTTATTTTTATTTGGAATATATATAACCTTGGGAAACTTTTTACGTAAGCTCTCGGCAATATTTTTTTTCTCATCATTATCAACAACTATAATTTCATAACTAAGTTTGGGATTGGACTCCCTAATAGAATCTAGACATTTGAACAATTCTTTCTCGACATGATAATGAACAATAATAATTGATACTTTCATTATAGCTATTTTTTTTGAACAACCATAAATAATTGTCCACCGTTTTCAGAATTTGTAAAAAAAGCATTTTTATATACATCTCCCAAGATTCTCTTTTCCAGTAAATTGATAATAACTTTTTTAGGGATAATGTGAGAAATTTTGGAATGCTCAATATAAGACCAAAGTTCACGCTTACTCACTGTATATGTAAATATCTTAAAAAGTTTATACCAAAACATCGCAGTTTCTTGAGAAAAGTAATACTTATAAAACACCATCTCAAGGTTATTTTTTTGAAAGTATTTTTTCCAATTATTTAAGGATCGGTAATGTAGATGGTTTGTTCTCTTGTTAAATTTGTTCAAGTTCTCTTGTGATGTGTCTTTATTTTTTTTCTCTTCGTATTCTAAAACCCATTTTTGTAAAAACTCACTTGGTACAGTTATAAAAAACAATCCATCATTCTTTAATACCCGTGCGACTTCAGATACCGCTTTAAGATCATTTGTGATATGCTCAAATGTGCTATTGCTCACAATTGTATAAAACGAAGCATCTTTAAACGGCATGTTTTCTGCATCCGCATGAAGTATCTTTCTATACTTTTTTGTTCTCTTTGCGCTTTCTAAACCATTTTCATCTGAATCAATACCGACATCTATCTGTGGGTGATTCCTGAAAATAAACGTACTTATCTTGCCATTTCCAATACCTATGTCAAGTATTGGTCTTCGAAATAGACATAAATCCCAAATATTTGCTTCAATTCCTCTTTGTAATACATCTGATGGTATAAACCAATATGTTTGAAGAAAATGAGTCAGATAACTTTTTTTTACTTTATATTTTTTTGCTTGCTTAAAATAATTCATAATTACTTTATGCTTGCTGCATATTCTATTAATACCCTTTCAAGTTTTTTAATTTGCTTTGTCCACATCCATTCCTTCTCAACCCAATCTCTTCCAGTTTTTCCCATTTTATTCCTGAGCTCTGGATTTTGCAAAAGCATTATTATTTTATCTGCAATTTCTTCAGCGCTAAAATCAACAAGGTATCCTGTTTTTCCATCAATCATTGTTTCCCGATATCCAGCCACATTAAAAGCAACAACTGGCACTTCACATGCTAGAGATTCAAGCGCAACAAGTCCGAACGTATCAAAATTACTCAATGATAAAGTAATCAATGACTCATTATATAATTTTACGATTTCTTCATCAGACAACCGTTCATTTTTATTGCTTGATATTGAAAGAATTTTTAATTCTGGTCTTATCTTTTCAGGAATCAACTTGATCGCTTCAATGGCATATTCGTATCCGTTAATCTTTAATCTCTGACCAATAAAAATAATTTGATTTTTTTTAGGGATATGTAAATTTTTAAATTGATCTGTATCTACTCCTAAATAGGAAATCTTTGGATACAGACCAAAGGCCTGAATCATTAATTCTCTGCCAAAATAACTGATGGTAAGGGTAAAGTCGGAAGCTCTGGCATTTTCCCTATCAATTTTCTTCCGCATATATCGATTGAATGCTTCGTATGCCCTATTCGGAAGAGATAGATTGTTTGGAATCCTTAAGCCATATTCATAAACCATTTTTAACGGTTCGAGGCAAAAATAAACGTTTTTTGTCTTCAAAAAACGCAAAACGAACGGAGCTTGAGTATGTTTGTCTGTATGAATAAGAGCAATGTCATATTCCTTATTATCTATATCTTGTGCAATTTCTCTATGAATAGATTTTAGTAAATTAAAATCGCTCAAGTCATTAGTTAAATGTTTTAAAAATGGAGAATCAATTATGAATTGTTTGTATTCATATACATACTGATTATCTGCAATACTTCCCGGATTGAAAATATCATCGCTCTTGTCTGTTGTATAGACGTCAACAGTATGCCCAAGCGCTTTCAACCCTTTTACATGCTCCAGCACCGTACGTTTTGCTCCGCTAAAATATAGATTATAAAAAACTGCGATTTTCATTGGTGATTTTTTGTTTTAAGAATTGAAAACGCGTAATACGTGATAAGAGGAATTTCCATACATACCGAAAGCAATGCAGAATAAGCAGCACCAACCAAACCAAATATCTGGACGAATGGATAAATGCTTACCGCAAGACTAATAAAGCGTAAAAACGTCATTCCTGTTACATAGTTTTGCTTACCAACTGCGAGAAAAAGCGCAGAGGCAGAACCCGAAATTGCTCTCAAAACTCCATAAATAGCGAGAACTCGAAGTACAGGTAACGCACTCAACCATTTCTCTCCCAATAAAATAAGAATTATTTCTCTCGGAAAAAGAAAAACAACTATACCCATAAGGAGAGTTGTAATGGTAATTAAAAGGGTACTCCTTATAAAAGCATTATTTAGTCTTTTTTTGTCTTGCGCTATTCTTGAGTAAACAGGAAAAACTACTTTATTAACAACGTCTGTTACCTCTGATATTGGAAGTGTCGAAATTTTGTACGCCATTTGATATACACCCAATGTAGATGTTCCAAGCAATCTTCCGACAACTAAATTATCTCCTTCTTGGGCAAAATAGTTAAAAATCCCATAAGCAGTAACCCATTTGCCCTTATGAAAAATCTCTCGAAAATAATTTTTATTAATCTTAAATCTCGGTATCGGTTTTATCAAAACAAAAGAAAGAATAACTTCTAGTACTACTCCCGCAAGTAATCCCCACACCAAGCTATATACAGAATGTGTTAAAACAGCAAGTAGTATGGAGATGACTGCATCAAAAAGAAAAATAGAAGTCCGGAACCAAAACTCATAGTTAAATTTCAGTTCTTTTTGTAAACGTACTACTGAAGGGTTAATAAATCCACGAAGAAATGGAGCTATACCTATAAGGTATATAATATTTCGTGCTTCCGGTACATTAAAAAATAAGACTATGAAAGGAGTTGAAAAAATAACCAATAAACTAATTACAGTACCCCGAATAATAGATACTACCCAAGCAGAATTTATATACTCGTCGATTTCTTTTTTTGACTGTATCAAGAAGATATTTATACCGGTTTCTGTTAACATTTCAAGGAGTGCCAGAATCAACGAAGCGATACCGAAAACACCAAATTGCGCAGGGGTAAGAACTCGTGCTAAAACTCCTATTTTTATAAATGAAAAAAACCGAGTCACTATCCGAAAAGCAGACATCCATGAAATCCCTTTAATTGCATTTATTGAATATCCCATATTTACTATTATACTTGAGATATTTGTAAAAAAAATAGAAAATTACTATCATTCATGTTGCAATGCAAAATGAATTAAAAAAAATTGTAGAAAAGACCTTTGCAAAAATTGAAAAACCAAGAATCTGATAAGCTATACGCATTTAGTCTCTCTCATATATCGTTACAGGGAATACAAAATTTAGGCCGGATTGGTAATAATCCAGATCATTATAAAAAAGTTTGTATAAATCTAAATCTGGCATAAACTCCTTAACAACCTTATAGCCTTCTTTATTGAGACGCCTTAATAAATCTTTCTTTGGAGATTTTATTGAGTATTTTTCATCTACATATCTATTCGTAATGACTATGATTTTAGGTAGTTTTTTTGAAGACATATCAATAACGCTATACGCATAGTTTGTTTTTGTATATTTGTTTGATTGAAGCAAATAATATTCTCTAAGTATAACATCCGGAAGTGTTTGGTAAATTGGTATATTTTCTATGCCAATAACTGTACCCTTGGGAACATTTTTAACAATCCATTCCGATGATTTTTGTAAAGTATTTCTAGTATATTTGGCATAAATTACAATTGATGATTCACGAAGCTGTAACACAACCGCTATAACTATAAAAACCGTAAGAAATACCTTATGCCTACTAGACTTCAATATATTAATTATAAATTTTGTTGACAGTAGACTTAAAAAAGGAAGAAGCACTAATAATCTATTTCCTGTTGCTCCTAATCCTAGCGGGATAAGGGATAAAAGAAACATGATAAGTGAAAAAAATAAAAATATATCATTCTTGTGATCAAAATATTTTTTTAAATAAAACCATTTTACAATTTGAAACAACCAGTACATAAAAGCTGTGAAAAACAAAATATAGAATACGTGACCAAAAATCATGGAAAACAATACAATTAGAATATATGTCCATTTATTTGAAAATCCCGACAAATAATTGTTGTCTTGCTTTGAATCAGTAATTATATTTGAGGATAAATATTCCATATAATCTCCCCAACGAAAGAAGAGATCTGGAATTCCTAAGACAATAAAAAGTGCTGAAAAAACTAAAATTCCTATTGCAAGATGTCTGTATTTTTTTTTGAACTGCGGAGTAAACCAGAAGAAGCTAAAGATGTAGATTAACAATATTGGAGCGGCAGAAACTTTTGTTGCAAACGATAATGCACAGGGAATCGCAGAAATGATAAAGTTTCTCAGGGTCGGATATCTTGCATAATGTAAAAGGGACAATATGGAAAGGATAATCCAGAAAACCAATGCAACATCATATTTAAAATAGGTACTCAACGTTAACCATATGGGAGTGACTGAAAATAGCACCACCGCAAGAACGGAGTTGCTATTGAAATATTTTTTTACGACTACTGATAATACAATTAACGACAAAACGCCAAACAACAAGGTGTTTGATCGCATAATCATAAATAGCCTCTCCTGCATTACAGGGTTATCTATTGATGATTGGATAGCAAAAGGATTAACGAATCCAAATATTGCGAATGGAATAAGGTAAATTCCTGATAAAAAAAATTGAAATATTGATCCGTGAGCTGCACCAACAACATTGGGAGTACCATATTTAAACAGAGCTCTTACAGCTTGGGATTGATGCCACTCGTCCATATTATAAGTAAAAGGACGTGTTTCACTTGGGAGACCCCATGAGATAACTGAAAACATTGCAATGATATAGGCAATAATTAAAAGAACTAAAACTTTATTGTTTTTCATAATAAATCAAATTTGTTCCACAATAAAACATTTTTATAAATGGAATTTTTTCCATAACTGGCTCAATAAACTTCAAAAATATTACAACGTTTTGAGGACAGAAATATGGAACGATACTAAAAAAATGTTGTTTTTTTACTTTAAACCCATTATTTATAAACCACTTATTCAGAGTTGGGGGCCAATATGACTTTTCTTCGCGCTTTATATGATAAGGAGAAATATTTTCTATAATCTTTAGTATCGGATTAAAACCGTTTGGCTCCAGTACGATAATTTTATTCGATAGATAACTGAGCGATTTAATTGCTTGCTTTGGTTCGTATAAATGATGCAAAACACCACGAATTACAATAATGTCAAAAGAATTTCTTTTAAACATTTTATGAACGTCATACACATCGCCATATAAAAATTTAATTTTTTTTCGATCTTTGGCTCTAACCGCATTACTTGCTACCTTTATTGCAGATTGAGCGTGGTCAAAGCCGATGATTTTTTGGGGATTAACTTTTTCAAAAATTTCAAATGTAAATGTACCGTCACCACACCCTACATCCAAAATATTAATATTTTCCTCCGTATTCTCTTTTAATAATTTTATGAGTTCTTCTGACTGTCTTTTTGTGGCTATGTACGCTGAAAACTTTTTAAAATCTGTGTATTGATACCGTCCTTTACTTTTAATGTCCTCATTAAAAGCATGTATATTTTTCTCTTTCTTCCTTTTCATACTATTCAATTTGAGGCAATAACGATATATTATATACGTACTTTGTGGTATAAATCAACGAAATGGGCTTAAGAATATGGTATATTGGGATTAATTAGATGAATTTAAAAAAAATGCTTAGTGAGCATTCAATACTTCTTTTTTCTCTTTTTATTTTCCTTTTGGCTTTTTCGCTAAGGATCTGGAATCTTAATAAAATGGGTCAGGTATGGGACGAACGTTCACTACTTCGAGATTATGCATACCATCACATACGTGATGCGAAAAATCTTGATTTTGGAAATGAATTTTGGTGGAAAGGGACACCTGATCACCCTCCACTCGTTAGATATCTTAGAGGTATTGCTTCACTTCCGGATATTGCGAGTTGGGACAAAGATGGTTGGCCAATTTACAACTATGATTTAACGTACAACAGAATGCTATCTGTTTTTCTTACCTCCTTTGCAGCTGTTTTGGTTTTTCTCATTGGTGCGAGATACATGTCTCTTTACAGCGGATTTGCTGCTGGGATGATCTTCTCCATGATGCCAATTCCGCTTGGTCATTCCCAGATTGCAATGCTTGAACCATTGAGCCTATTTTTTTTTACCGCCAGCATGTTCACATTCTTTCTCTTTCTTGAAAAGCCAGATAAAAAAAGAGTTATCCTTGCAGGAGTCGCGCTGGGCTTTGCAGTGTTAGCACGCGAAACACACATCATGCTTATTCCGATGATGCTTCTTATTATATTTATAAAATATCACACTGATAAAAAAATCATACGGACTATTTTTTATAAAACACTGGGGATTTTTGGTATTTCTTTTTTAACATTTTTTTCCTTTTGGCCGATGCCTTTTTTCCATCTGGATTATATGTATCGCTATTTTGTTGATTTGAGAGTTAACGTAAAGACTTCAATTCCTGAAGTGTTCTTTGGAAGACTCATGCTTGTTCCGATTCCCTATTATTTTGTCTATTTTATTATTACTACTCCTCTCATAATTCTTTTACTCTCTCTGATTGGTCTTAAAAAAATAGATAGATCTAAAAATTGGATCTGGTACTCGTTCATTCTTTGGCTTTGCTTCCCATTTCTTCTTTCTTTCTATCCAAAACGAGAACAAGGCATCCGGTATATCATACAAATCTGTGCACCACTTGCTCTTATAGCGGGGTTAGGATTTGAAACCATAATGTCCAGATTTACAAATAAATTTAACTACAAAGTAGTAGCATTATGCGTACTTTTTCTCTATCAATTCATCATTCTATGGAGAATTACTCCTTATTACATAGATTACTTTAATATTTTAGTCGGTGGCGCCAAAGGAGTATACGAAAAACGCCTCTTTCATCTCGCGTGGTGGGGAGAAGGCATTAAGGAAGCATTTACGTATCTTGATAAAAATGCGTGGAAAAACGCAACTATTGGCATTGCTACAAGCCCATCTCATATATTACCTCCTCTTCCGGGAAGAAAAGTAATTCCCTATAAAGACAGCGAGCGGTATGATTATGTTGTAGTAAATTTTTATCACATTGTGCGGATTGGATTTGATGACAGCAAAGTCCGAAGAGACTATAAAGTAGTTTATTCAGTCATAGCTGATGGCGCTCACCTGGTTGAAGTCTATAAGAAAAAATAATATTTTCTTTTCGAACTATTCGATAATCCCTCAATTGTACCACTCACTACAGCAATCTCAGACGTAATTTGAATTAGAGGAAGAAAAAATATCGCCCTAATATCTTTAACGTATTTATAATTTTTGATTATTGACCAAAGAACATAGATAAAAAGTATTAAGTATAAAGTATTAAGCATTAAGTATGATTTTGATATTGCATAAAAAACTATAAGAAATAATCCAATAATGTAACGAGAAAATAGCATTATTACCTTAGGCCTAAAAATATGACTTTCCGCATCTCCTTTTGCAAAACGGTAAAACATTATAAAAGCATCTTTCGTATTGCTCCTTGGTATCCAATAAACAATAGCATCTTTTCTGAAAATTATTTTTGCGTTTAATTTTTTCAATCGTTTGGCAAAAACATAATCTTCGTTATGAGCAAATTCTTCCGGAAATCCGCCTACTTTTTTCCATATAGATTTTCTAAAAGCCATGCTTCGGGTTGCGGGAAGAAAATTATCGGGATTCACTCTGTCAAGCATAACTAAAACATACGGAATAAGACATTTTTGAAACACTGAAGAAGTTTTCCCTTTGTAATATCCAGCAATAACGTCAACTGATTTATCTTTAAAGGGTTTCGTGATATTCTCTACCCATTTCTTATCAAGTATGCACCCAGCGTCCGAGCAAAGAATAATATCGCCTGTTGCTTGCTTAATCGCTTCATTCCTCCCAACCGCTCTATTCCCCCTTTTAATTAAAATCTTAAATTTTACTTTGCTATCTTTGATATTTGATATTTGATATTTGATATTTGCGACCGTAAGGTCGCTGCTTCCTCCATCAACAATAACAATTTCATCAGGCTTCTTTGTTTGAGACAATACGGATTCAATAAGCGAACTTATATTTTCTTCTTCGTTAAATACAGTTGTAATAAATGATATTCTCATGCTTTCGTTTCTCAAATTTTATAAGCTATGTATGGCTATAAGAATTCCTATCGAACGTTAGTCTATTGATGTAATTGCTAGAAAATTTTTATGTCTTTTTTAGGATGCATTCTATTCCACCAAGCTTAAAGAAAGGAAACTTTAATTTTTCTATTTTAAATTTTTTAACAATTTTAAATAAGCCTAATTTACTAATAATCGGCAAAATAAATGAACCCATAACAAAAATATAACCTAAATCCATCTCTGCCAAATATACTGTTTTTATGGAAATAATTTCATATCCTAATTGGGGTATATTTTTTTTAATCCAAGTTTTATCAAGATAATAGTTATGATACAGCGGTTGAATAGCCGGAGCTCGCTTTCCAAGTATTTTATTAAAAGGACTACCAAAATCAGGAGTTGTAAAAATGAATACTGAATTCTTTCTAAGCAGAGAGTGTATTTTTTTAAGATAATCTGAGAGAAAAATTTGGTGTTCTATAACATCAAAAGAAACAATGAAATCATATTTTTCTTGTATGTCGACATCTAAAAAATCACCTTTATATACTTTTGCTTTAGTATTCTTTTTTATTTCTTTTACAGCTTCTTTAGAAACCTCAACTGCAGCGCAACTGATATTTTTAGGAAGACATTTTAAAAAGTATCCAAACCCTGCGCCTATTTCTAAAAGCCTATTGTTATTCCCCTTAGCATTGCTAAAAATATAACTATACGCAAAACTAAAATTCTTTCCTGCTAATTCTTCACGATTCTGGTAATCCATGTAATTAGCCCTAGAATTATCTCCAGTTGCATAGTAATATGATTCATCATATAAATTTTCTATATCTACTCTTTGCTTATCGATATAAATCAGCATGCAGTAATTACACTGAACAATGTTCTGAACACCAAGTTGATGGAGCAATTTTTTACCACTTGACTTACAGAAATTGCATACATTGTGCTTGATGTACCTTGTTTTCATATAAGATTATTCCGTAACATTTTTATACTTGCATTTTTGAATCCATACACGATATTATAGCACCATGATAGATCCGTATCGAATGATTGTTATTAATTTAATTTCTTCATTGATCCTTGCATGTGGTTTTATCGTTTATAAATATATCTATCCTAAGAAAAATATTAATCTTTTTTACGCCCTTATCCTTATCTCGCTCTTACCAATAATTAGCATCTTAAGAAAAGGGACCTATGAAAGCGGGGCATTTTCAGATTATGTCAAATTCTCTACATCATTTTACCAAACACTTCTAGATGGAAACTTTATCCCATCGTGGGACGCATTTAGATGTGGATTGTATGGTTGCCCAATATTTCTTTTTATGTATATTTTTCCATACTATGTAGTCTCCTTATTTCATTTCGTAGGCTTTTCATTCATTGCAAGCATTAAATTATTACTTATAGCAGGATATATTCTTTCTGGTATAACAATGTATTATTGGATAAAAACACAATATGGGAAAAAAGCAGGTTTTGTCGCAAGTATTTTTTATTTATTTGCACCATTCCATTTAATTGACTTACACTTTAGGGCAGATATTGCGCATGTATTAACATTTGTTTTTATTCCTCTCAATTTTCTACTTGTAAAAAAGATAATAGAACAACCGACGTTGAAATGGATAATTTTTCAAGCTATCGTATTAGTTTTTCTTACAACTTCGCACCAAGCTATAGCAGTGTGGTCCTTCATTTTTATTACATGTTATGGATTCTTACTATGGAGCATATCAAGTAAAAAAAAATTCCGGGTAATTATTTATTTTATTCTCTCTTTAATTTTAGGATTACTTCTTTCTGCTTTTTACTGGCTACCGATTCTAGTAGAAGCAAAATATATTTTTTGGGGAATACATGCAGATATTGCTTTTGAAAAAATAAATCTTTTTTTCTATTCTCCTTGGAGAATGGGCTTTTTATTTCAGGGTCCACATGGTGAACTTTCTTTTGTTATTGGATATGTTCACTTGTTAATCTTTTTTCTTTCTTTAGTTCTTGTAATAAAAAGAAAAATTCAGAAAAAAATTAAATATATTTCATATTTTTTTATTTTCTCTTCACTTTTTACGTTTTTTATGACACAGGAGATATCGAAATTTGTATGGGAAATGACACCTTTAATTAAAAATTTTCAATTCTCTTATAGATTGCTTGTATTTATTGCATTCTTTTTAGCTACAATTGCTGGAATTTACTCTAAATATATAAGCAATAAAAAAATAATAATTATTTGTATTTTAGTAATTTTTTCTACAATACTTAACTGGGGACATAGAAAAATAATCCCAGAAATTAATGATCACGACTTACAATCTGAATTATTTCAAGGTCGAACACCAACTGCTATAGTTATTATGCCTAATTGGGTTGATTCTAAAGACTTCTTACGTTTTGAGTCTTATCCTGTAAAAGAACCTGTCAATATTTTAGAAGGAGAGGCTAAAACTTTACAAATTTTCAGAAATACAACTAAACACGAATATATTATTCATGCATTATCAAACGTCGTTGTTAAAGAAAATACGTTATATTTTCCTGGTTGGACGTTGTATATTAATAATAAACCACATCCAATTAACTATACAAACAAAGAATTTCCTGGAATTATTACGTTCAATCTGAACAAGGGACTTTATAAAGTGGAATTAATGTTTAAAGATACTCCAGTAAGAACATTTTCTTTAATGGTAAGTTTTATATCTTGGATTATTGTCGCCGCGACAATTTTAATACTCTCTTTAAGAAAAATGTTTCGAAAGACTATTGCATTTAAGTCTATTTCTTAGCAATGATTGCAATATTGCCTGCACGAAGTGTAATTGGGAACGAGTTAATCTTTACGAAAGCAAGAAGATTCAATAATGGAGTTTTTATTATCTTTGGGAAAGGAAAAAGGCGCACCCAGTAAGACAACGGGTACGTATTTACTATATTAAAAACCTTTATATTGAAAAAATGATTCTTTGCAAAAATTTTACTAAGATTTTTTTTATTAAATAAGTAGATGTGTTCTATGTCAAAAATTGGAGACTTTTCGCCAAGCAATTTAGCAGAAAAACTATCAGTATTATGTACAATAAAAAAAACCGATCCGCCCTTTTTCAGAAGATCATAAGTGATGCGTAAAAATTCGTTCGGGTCAACAACATGATCAAGCGTGTGAAAGCAACAAATAATATCGAACGTCTCTTTTTTAAACAAACCTGGTTTTAATATATCGACTATGATATTTTTTTTAATTGCTGGGTCAGCCTTGTCAATGCTTAATTTTCCCGGTTCAAGTCCATAGACATTTCTTATACCAAACCTTCTTGCTTCCTCGAGAAAAAAACCATTCCCGCACCCTATATCAAGCAAGTTTAGTTTTCTAACATTTTTTCCTTTTATAATTTTTTGTAAATACCTGCCATACGTTTTTTTGAGATATTCCGCTTCGCAAACGTAAGTAAAATCACTTTTTTTATATAATTCATGTATTTTTTCAGTATCAAAAATTGGGTTTGAGAAAACAAACCCGCAAGAAACACACCTCATAAATTGAAAATGCGCCCGATCGGGAATTCTTCGAGCAGAATATGTTTTTTTAGTAATTGATGTCGAAAAATTTTCTTTATACAACACCTTCAGGTTTTCTCTATTCTTACAAAGAGCGCATCGAAGATACATCATGTGTTTTATTATACATGCGTGTGCTATAATAAGCCATAAAAATGGATCGTGAAAAACCTTCTGTTTTAATTACCGGGGCAACAGGATTTATTGGATCGCATCTTACAAGAAAACTTTTTCAAGAAGGATTTAATGTTTCGATAATTACAAGAAGAAAATCTAAAATAACAGTGTTAAAAGACATTCTTCCCTTCATACATGTTTATTATTGTGATTTATTACATTTTCCTAAGTTAAAAAAAATAATTAAGAGCGTGAAACCGAAGTATATTTTTCATCTTGCAACTTATCCCAACTATAGATCGACAGAAGACGTCCATAATCTTGTTAAAACAAATATTATCGGCACGCTAAATCTATTAATGGCATCTTTAGAAATTAATTATGCAGTGCTTGTGAATACAGGAAGCTCTTCGGAGTATGGAATAAAGAACCATCCTATGAAAGAGACAGACTCTCTTAAACCTATCAGTTTTTACGCGGCAACGAAAGCTTCAGCAACTTTTTTATCTTCGGTTTTTGCAAAAATATATAATAAACCAATCATTACATTCCGATTATTTTCCGTATATGGCCCATATGAAGAAAAAGATCGGTTTATTCCCACCGCTATAAGGACAGCCCTTATTAATGCACCACTTTCCCTAACAAAAGAGATAGTAAGGCGCGATTTCATATTTGTTGACGACGTCGTTAATGCATATCTTTCTATAATAAATCGCCCTATCGCGTCTGGAGAGATTTACAACATTGGCACAGGAAAACAATACTCAAATCATGATATTGTAGGCACTCTTGAAAAGATTATTGGGAAAAAGATAAAAATTGCGAAAAAAACCTTTAAAAACCGTCCCTGGGATACAAAAACATGGGTTGCGGATATTTCCAGAGCAAAAAATGATCTTGGGTGGCATCCTCAATTTTCTCTTGAAAAAGGATTGCGCGCAACCTACAGATGGTTTAAAAAAACCCATCGTTTTTACCCATGATAGATATTAAAAAACTTTCAGAAGAGCAAAAACTTAATCGGAAAAGAATTTTGGAAATTAGTCATGAAAATCATTTTTCTCACCTCGGCTCGTGTTTAAGCAGCGTTGATGCAATTGACGCGGTATATAAAATCAAGAAAAAAAACGAAAAATTTGTCCTATCAAACGGACATGCGGGAATCGCGCTATACGTTATCTTAGAAAAAAATAGACTCATAAAATCTAATGTTTTAAAAAAACTTCATATACATCCAGATAGAAACCCGCAACTAGGCATTGACGTATCTACTGGCAGTCTTGGACAAGGACTTCCCATAGCATTAGGAATAGCTCTCTCAAACAGAAAAGATAATGCCTATTGCATGATTTCTGACGGCGAATGTACTGAAGGAAGTATTTGGGAATCTTTTCGTATTGCCTCGGAGAAAAAATTGGATAATCTTAAAGTCATCGTTAACGCAAACGGCTATGGAGGATACAGCAAAATTGATATAAAACTACTTGCGCCAAGATTAAAAGCGTTTGGATGCGCTGTTTTCCTTGTCAATGGTCATAGACCCCAAGAACTGGAAAGAATGTTAAGAAAAAGAATCAAAAACAAGCCGCTTGTTCTTCTGGCTAAAACAGAAGTTGAACAGCTACCGTTTCTTATTGGTCAAGATGCTCACTATAAAATAATGAATGACGAAGATTACGTAGAAGCAATTAAGGAGTTGATATGAAGCAAAAATTATTGGATAAAAAGTACCGTCACGACTCAATGAGAGGCTGGTTTGCTTATGAATTATATAATCACATGGCAAAAAACGAAAACATATGGATTATTACTGGCGATTTGGGATATAAACTTTTTGATTATATTAGAAAAGACTTTCCAGAAAGATTTATAAATACTGGAGCTGCTGAACAAGCAATGATAGGAATAGCCATTGGACTGGCTCTTGATGGTAAAATACCATTCGTTTACTCAATTACTACATTCTTATTATATAGACCATTTGAGACAATCAGAAATTATATAAATTATGAAAAAATACCGGTCAAGTTAATAGGGTCTGGAAGAAATAAGAATTATAAACATGACGGAATTTCTCATTGGGCTAAAGAAGACAAAAAGGTAATGAAGATTTTCGCAAATATCGAAGCAGTCTGGCCAAAAAGTAACTATGAGATTCTTGAATTAGTCAATCGCATGGTTAATAGCAATAAACCATATTATATTAATTTAAAAAGATAAATTTATTATGAAAAAGAGGAAAAAAATATCAGCGATAATTGCTTGCTACAGAGACGGAGAAGCTATTCCCTACATGCATGACCGACTTAAAAAAGTTTTCGAAAAATTAAAGGTTGATTATGAAATAATTTTTGTCAACGACGGCAGTCCTGATAATACCGAACAAGTACTGAAAAAAATTGTATCAAAAGACAGCCACGCAATAGCAGTTAATCATTCAAGAAACTTTAATTCTCAAATGGCTTTTACAAGCGGAATGGAAATCGCAACGGGAGACGCGGTTGTTTTGTTGGACGGCGATCTTCAGGATCCGCCGGAAGTCATCGAAAAATTCTATCATAAGTGGATTGAAGGGTATAATGTCGTATACGGAGTAAGAACAAAACGCGAAGCACCCCTATTAATGGCTATAGCATATAAATTATTCTATAGACTTTTTCATAAAATGTCATACTTACAAATTCCTCTTGACGCGGGAGACTTTTCTCTCATGGATAAAAAAGTTATTGATGTTCTGAAGCAATTCCCAGAAAGAGATAGATTTTTGCGAGGGCTAAGGGCATGGGTAGGATTTAAACAAACGGGAATCGAATATGTAAGACGCGAAAGAATGTTTGGAAAAACAACAAACAGCCTTTTTAAAAATTTTCTCTGGGCGACAAAAGGGATATTTTCATTTTCATATGTACCGCTTCAGCTTATGACATTATTATCACTTTTTGTTTTCTGTATAGCTCTTGTGGGAATAGTGGTACAAATTATCTTACGGCTTCTTTTACCTTCAACGCCATTAGGAATCACAACGGTTCTTATCGTTGTCTTATTTATAGGCGCCATACAATTGCTAGGCATTAGTATTTTAGGAGAATATATAGGAAAAATATTTGAAGAAGTAAAACAGCGTCCAAAATATATAGTCAAGAGTGTATTGAGAAAAGAATCGAAAGATAAACGTCGATAAATGGTTACATCTTATTTTTCCACAATGAGAGGTATAAAGAAGTAACGTTATCCCACGCTTGCTTTTTTACCCATGCATACCCTTTCTCAACTTTTTCTTTTTCCTCTTGAGGATGAGAAAGATAATATACAACGCTCTTGGCAAGCAAACGTGGATTTTCTACAACAACAATAAAATTAGCAAATGGAGCATGTATTAAATAATCTTTTTTTAATGGATTATTGTATATTGCAAATACCAATCTTCTAGATGCGAGTGCTTCAAGAATTGTTAAATATCGCGAAACGAATGCAAAATGATATTTAGTAAAATATCTCTCTGGATTTTTCTTAAACCCTAAAACTTTTGTATATTTCTCTACTTCTTTTCTATATTTTCCATCTCCTGCTACAACAAATTTAAAATCAGGAATTTTTTTCCTTATAAGCTTTATTGCCTCTATGTACGTTAAAATCCCCGTCTGCTCATCTAATCTTCCAATAAAAACCGAACTCTTTTCCTTAACTTTGAACTTTGAACTTTGAACTTTGCCCGCTTCGCCGCGAGGCGAGAACTTTTCTACATCTACTCCACCATATGAAACGAGTGTTGGTTTTGTACCATACCATTTTTTAATATAATCCCCGATACAGATATTGCCCCACGATAAAATTTCCGATACTTTGTGCATGATTATTGCTTTTTTTGAAATTGGGTAGGATTCGTATCCATGGAAAGTTGTATAAATGGGTTTTCTGATGAACAGAAATCTGAACGGTAAATACCAGAAAAAAACATCATGGCAGTGAATAATATTGACATTTTTGATTAGCTGCTTATGATTCCACAACCACCACCAGATGCTAAACTTCTTAAACCACATACTTTCCCCAACAGGAATTCTATGTATTTCTATATCGTGAACCTTATCCTTACTTTTGAGGTTTTTTTGGTGCTTTTCGGCAACCACGATAACTTTGTGTCCTTTTTCTATCAATATTTTGCTTATTTCAAATACGTGTTTTTCCACACCTCCTATATGAGGATAAAAAAGACGGGTTAAAAAAAGAATTGTCATATTAATACTGATTTAAGAACAATGTTATTTGGTTGCCATCTGTTCGGAATAATTCTTGCAATTAGTTTTTTTAGAAAGTAATACTGCTTAAATGCGTACAATGTTTCTATACGAACGACTTTAAATCCAGCAAGTTTAAGTTCTGCTTTAATTAATTCTTTTGTGTAATCTCTCACATGGGCATTCGGATTATCATCCATTTGCTCTAGCACCTCATTTGATGGAACGGAAGCGATTAATGTGCCACTCTTTTTAAGAAAGCTTTTAATTCTTCCTAAGACAGCAAAAATTTTGCTTGGCGGAATGTGTTCTAGAACCTCAAGTACATAAATAACGTCAAAAGATCTTGGGGGATATTTGATATTGTATATTGAGCCTTTAATAAAGTCTCCTTTAAATCTCATCTTTAAGCTTCTTATAGAAACTTCTGAAATATCATTTCCGTAAATCTTTATTCCTTTTCTTTTGCACAGCATTTCCTCCAAAAATCCCTTCCCTGCACCGATGTCTAATATTCTCTTTGCATTATTGGGAAGAAAATCGCAAGCAAGTTTTATTCTATCCTTTGTCATTCCATCCTGACTTCTAAGAATGAGAGGGTCCGCAAGTCTTATATCCCAAAATGAAGAGGTATTCAAATCAACAATTTCAGCAATATCCTTGTAGTACATTTGTTGAAGTACGCTTAATTCACCTTTTTCTGAAAGTACCTGCCTACATCTTTCTACATTAAAAGGGTTAATGATGCAAACCGAACAGATTGGATAGCTTCTTAACCTACAAATACAACAAGCTCTCATGCTTTCTTTAGCATTCCTATGACAAAAGTCAATTGAAGCTTTACGATAATGGAAAGAACAAAATTGTGGACCCGGAAGGACTTGAACCTTCGACCTCTTCGATGTGAACGAAGCGCTCTACCACTGAGCCACGGATCCTATCTATTTTTGAATCTTACCACAAATAACAACCATTGACAAAGAAATAAAGTCTTTGAGACAATGAACATATGTTTATCTTACAAAAAATATACCATTTTCTCATAGACACAATCCAAACCGTCCTTCTTGCCGCGTCTTTTTTTCTAGTTATATATATATTCTTATTTCGTCCCTTTCAAGTAAGCGGTTCCTCTATGCACCCAACTTTTGTTGATGGCGAGTATATCTTAACGAATTTAATAACTTTGAGGTTAAATGAGCTAAAAAAGGGAGATGTCATAGTGTTTGAAGCTCCAACCGATAAAGAAAAAGATTTCATTAAAAGAGTGATTGGAGTTGGAGGAGACTCTGTTTCAATCGTAAATGGAGATTTTTATCTAAACGGTCAAAAAATGAATGAGAGCGCGTATCTTAATATAGATGTAAGGACATACGGCGGCGCATTTTTGACTGAAGGACAAACAGCAATAGTCCCTCAAGGTGAATATTTTGCTGCGGGAGACAACAGGCCTCATAGCTCTGACTCAAGGCAGTTCGGATTTATAAAGAAAGAGAAGATTATTGGAAAATCTATGTTTGTCTATTGGCCGCCAAATAAAATGAGGTTGGTTAAAAATCCGTTTTAGATTCAGTTCTCGCCCATTAGAGCTTGGTGGATTTTTTTTAGCTTTGGCGTTGTAACGTCAACATCTCCTTTAATTGCTATTACTATTCTGCCAAGAGTCCGCGATTGAAAAATGGTTACCTTCGTAAGCTCATACTTTTCCTGAAATTGTTTTGCCATTTCATCTAATTCCGGTATCCATAACCTGTCATGTTTTGACCGAGTCTCTTTTTTTTGAATATCGCCTTTTATTTTACGGGCTATTTCCTCTGTCTCGCGAACCGTGCTGTTCTCTCTTAAAATCTTCTTAAACAAGTCAAGCATCAGCTTATGGTCGCCCAGAGAAATAAGAGGACGGACGTGTCCCTCGGTAATAACTCCCGAAACTAAAGCGTCTTTTATTGCGTCGGGAAGAGACAATAATCTGATGGTGTTTGAGACTGCCGGTGCGGATTTTCCCACTCGTTTTGCGACCTCATTTGTGCCTAACCCAAACTCATCAATCAGTCTTTTATACGCCAAGGCTCTTTCTATCGGATTTAAATCTTCGCGCTGGACATTTTCAACGATTGACATCTCAAGCATACCTTGAGGAGTGGTTTCTTTTACCACCACCGGCACCTTTACAAGTCCCAGAATCTTTGCCGCCCTCCATCTTCTTTCCCCCGCGATAATTTGATACCCGGCAGGCGTCTTTGCCACAATTAAAGGCTCCAAAACTCCCTGCTCCCGCACTGATTCAACCAATTCCTGTAAAGACTCCGGACTAATAATTCCTCTGGGCTGAAGAGGATTCGCCTGAAGCAGGCTTACATCAAGTTCAAATATTCTTTCTTCCGAATTATCCATTTAAAACCTCCACTACTTTTTTACCTCTTAAGGTTTTAAAATTTACAACGCCTTCGTTAGTTGCAAAAAGAGTAAAATCTCCTCCCATAGAAACGCCTTGTCCTGGAAAAACTTTTGTCCCTTTTTGGCGAATAATGATACTTCCCAACAAGGCTTTCTGACCGCCATAGATCTTCACGCCTAAACGCTTTGAAACCGAATCCCTGTTGCCTTTAACCGATCCCTGTGCTTTTGTATGTGCCATAAAAAAGTTAAAAGTTAAAAGTTAAAAGTTAAAAGTTTATAGTCTGTGAAAATTTAAATTATTGTATCTCTATTTTTCACAGAAGTCAACCTCATCAAACGATATCAATTTTTTGGATTTGAACTTGTGTTAAATGAGGACGAAATCCCGTAACGCGGCGGTATCTCACCTTTGATTTGAATTTCGAAACCCGAATTTTATCTCCTTTTGTCTGTTTTAAAACTTTTGCTTTTACAGAAACATTTTTAACAGTAGGCGTTCCAATCCGTACTTTGGAATCTAAGACATGCAAAAGTATCTCTTCAAAATTCACCAATTTCCCATCCAGAACAGAAAGTTTGTCAACAAAAAAAATATCCCCATTTGAAACTCTATATTGTTTTCCTCCTGACCGTAAAACAACGTATTCCATGATGAATTGCTATTATAGCAAACTATTATCTAATTTCCAAGACTTCTTTCTCTTTTGCATTACTTTTCATAGAAGAAAGAAACCCTAAAAAGATAAAATTTGATAAAAGCGAGCTCCCTCCATATGAAACAAACGGAAGGGTAATTCCAACAACCGGAAGAATACCTATATTCATTCCTATATTTACAAAAAATTGTATGCAAAGAGTCGAGAATGCAATGCTTACAAAAATTTTACAAAAGTTATCACTAGCTGCTGAAAAAATTGTATGCATTCTAAAAAATAGAAAGATAAACGACGCGATAATTAAAATCGAACCTATAAAACCCAATCCCTCCGAAATGGCAGCAAAAATAAAATCCGTATGGTGTTCTGGAAGAAATTTAAGAGTTGACTGCGTTGCTTCGCTAAATCCTTTGCCTAAAAACATTCCGGATCCAACCGCAATAACCGATTGAATAGCGTTATACGAAATGCCGAGCGGATCTTCTGATGGATTTACAAACGATAAAATTCGCTGTTTCTGATAGGTATGAAAAAGGCTCCATGCGATCGGAATAATGCCCAAGAAAAGAGTAAATCCTCCAAAAAACCATTTTAGTGGAAACCCGACAATTAACAAAGTTAGAATGGTCACCCCGATATAAACTATCGCATTTCCCAAATCGGGCTGAATGGCAATCAAGATAGCAATCGGCAGCAAAAAAGCCACGGCTAAAAGAAGCGTCTTAAGATTAAATTGTCTGTTTACAAGAAAAGAAGCAAGAGATACGGCAAGAAACGGTTTAAGGATTTCTGAAAACTGAATCCTTATCCCAAAAACGTCAATCCACCTGACTGCTCCCCTGCTCTCTATACCAATAATAACAAGAACAAGAAGTAAAAAAATAGAAACCGCGTAGATTGAGGTTACGTAAGCTCTAGTATGCGAATAATTTACATGAGAAAATAACAAAAATACAATAAAAGAAAATGCAAAAAAAATTAACTGGCTTTTAAAAAGCTCGCTATTGAGAGACATTAATGTCGTAAGACTAATAACAACAAGGACGAAAACAGGAGTAAGCAGTCCCCAGTCAACATTTCGAAAAATTCCACTGTTCATACCTTCACAACCTTAAACTCTTCTCCCTTGACAAGAACTCTAATAAGTGTTTTTCTTTTAATATAATCCTCGTGCTCCTTTGACCAATCTTCTAAAACCACGTCCACCTTTTCATTAAGCTTCGTACCCAGATTTTTCCGCTCTTCCTGAATCTTTCTTATGATATCTCTTGCTCCTCCCATAATAAGATCCTGATTCGATTGATCTGTTTCTCCTGAAACAATATATTCTTTATTTTTCCCTTTATAAACTAAATCGTATACATTAACTTCGGAAAGTACAACGTTTTTAATTTCCTCTGTCAATTCAAAAGGCCCTTTATAATCTAATTTTTTAAAAGGAATTCTTACTCTTATATTTGCTTCTTTTCTAAATGCGTGAATTGACGATGAAAGCAAGATACCATTCTGCATTTCTTTTTCAAGACTATCATCATATAGAGACATATCAACCTCTGGCCAATCTGCCAAATGAACAGACTCTTCGCCTGTTAAATTTACATATATTTCATCTGCCGTAAACGGAATAAATGGAGCTAAAACTTTTGAATAACTGGTAAGAATTATCCACAGAGTTTGATATGTATCGTTTTTATCATCATTGTTTTCTGCGGCAGGACCAATCCTGTCCCTGCTTCTTCTTACATACCATCTTGACAGATCGTTTATGATAAATATCTCTGCGTTGCCGGCCGCATCATAAGCGTTATATTCTTCAAGACTTTCAGTTATATTTTTTATGTTTCCGTTTAAACGAGACAATATCCATCTATCTAATAGATTAACTGGTGTAAACTTATTTTTACTTGGCAACCAGTTATCAATTTCTGCGTAATTTATAAAAAATGTAAAGACGTTCCATAAAATAAGATGAAAAAAACGCCTTATTTCTTCAGCTGTTTTATAGCCAAAATTTACATTGTGTTCCGGATTTGTTCTTAGATAAAGCCAGCGCATAACATCAACGCCAATATCATCAGCTGCAACGTTAAACTCAATTGCGTTTCCTTTACTTTTGTGCATTTCCTCGCCTTTTTCATCCCTTACCGAGGCAAATCCTAAAACAGTCCTAAAAGGATTGGTATTTTTCAAAACAGTGCTCATGGCGATTAAAGAATAAAACCAGTTTTTAAATTGTCCTGGGAATGATTCTGTAATAAAATCTGCCGGGAACCAATCTTTGTTTAATGTTGAAAATGGAACTATTCCCGCGTCAAGCCATGGGTTGCCAACGTCAGGTATTCTTGATGCTGTTTCTCCACAACTTTCGCATTTGATTTTTATCTCATCAATCCAGGGGCGATGCGGGCTGTTTCCTTGAAATATTGACCATCCATCAACTGTTTTCTTCTTAAGTTCATCATATCCCCCTATTACTGTGAATTTCCCGCATTTTTGACATTCCCATATTGGAAGAGCAAGTCCCCAGTATCTTTTTTTACTAATGAGCCAGTCGTGCATGTTTTTTAGCCAGTCAAGCTCTCTTTCCAATCCCCACTTTGGAATCCAGTTGATCTTTTTTGCAACCTCAACCATCATCTCTCTAAAAGTCTTTCCTTCTGGTTTTGAGTTTTGAGTTTTGAGTTTTGAGTTCGATGGTTTATCCATCGCTATATACCATTCATCAACCACCCGCCATACTAGTTCTGTCTTACACCTCCAACAAGTGGGATAACGATGCGTATATTTCTTTGTTAAAAATAAATATTTTCCATCTTCAAATTTTTTGAGAAAATCTATAATTAATTCTGGTTGATATTTTCCATTTTTTTTACTGAAATCCCCAAGCCCGTCTAAATAATTTGCTTCCTCATCAATGATTTCTATAACCGGTAACTTATATTTTTTCCCAAGTTGAAAATCTTCCGAACCTGCGCCGGTCGCAGTATGGACAATGCCTGTCCCCTCCTCTTTGCTGATTGGTAAAATTAATTCATCGGTCGCAATTACCTCATGCTCGTATCCGGCTAATGATTCTTTAACTCGCGTTAAATCATCAAATGGAGAAACATAATTTAGACCGACCAATTCTTGACCTTTAATAACCTTTTCAATATTGAGTTTTAACTTTTCGGCGCTTTCTTTAAGAAGATAATATTTATTGCCTTTTTCTGTACCTGTGGCGATAACGTAGTCATAATCCCGATGAATAGCCAATGCTACGTTAGCGAGTAGTGTCCAAGGCGTGGTTGTCCAAGCAATCAAGAATTCATTTTTTCTCCCGATAATTGGATATTCAATAAAAATTGAGTCGTGAGCTATTTCTTTATATTCCTCTGTTAAAATCTCGTGTTGGGAAATCGCAGTACCGCAACGAGGACACCAGGGAACCGAATCTCTCCCCTTATAAAGCCAACCTTTTTCATTAATAACCTTTATAAAATTCCATATTGCGTAGTTATTTTCATCAGATGAAGTATGATAAGAATTATCCCAGTCCATAAAATACCCAAGACGCTTTGATTGCTCTGTCTGAATATTTGAATATTTTTTAACCCTTTCTTTACAGAGATTAATGAACTTTTCAAGGCTTTTAAAACGATCACCGGGAATTAAATTTTCAATATCTTTTTTGTTTTTAAGTCCCAGTTCTTTTTCTACTTCTACCTCAACCCATAAGCCTTGTTCATCGAATCCATTCTGGAAACGCTGTTTGTATCCTCGCATATTGAAAAACCTCTGCCATAAATCTTTATAAGTTCTCCCCCACGCATGGTGAACCCCCATTGGGTTATTCGCGGTAATTGGACCGTCAAGAAAAGAAAACTTTTTTGTTGATGAATTATTTTTAGTAAGATACTTTTTTACTATCCCCTTCTCGTACCACTTCTTAAGAATTTCTCTCTCAAGTTTTGGAAAATCTACTTTTGGAGATACAGACTTAAACATGTAAGTATAATTTTAGCTTAAATCTTCCCTCTTGACAACTCTATAGATATTTGATGTACTTAATATACAGCATTTATTTACTGAATGAAAAGGAAATCTGCCCGAAGACATAAATCACGGCGAAAAACAAAAAGACAATCCTCTTTTTATTTTTGGTTAGCCGTTCTAATAGTTATTCTGGCATTAGCGGGAAAAACTGTTTATAAAAATCTTCAAAACGCAAACGTGTTGGGAAAATCAACTTTTTTGACATATGAGTTTCAAGCTCCGCCTCCGGGAGGTAGCGGAGGAGGTGTTCCCCCACCACAACCTCAAGAACAGAGCCAACCACAACAACAATCTAAACCTCCGCAGGAACAACAATCTCAACCAAAAAACCAGGAGGAGCAAAAACAATATCAACAATACCAGCAGCAAACCCCAGAACAACAAAAACAAACCTATCAAAAATACCAACAACAAGACGAGCAACAGAAATCGCAGCAAAATCAACAATACCAGCAAACCGGACAATCAGGCCAACCCGAAAAACAAAGACAGCCAGAACAGCAGTCCCAATCAGGCCAGCCTGGTCAACCAGGGCAACCAAACAGCCAGCCCGGCTTTGCCGGTCAAACACCCCCGACACAAGAACAATACCAGCAATTTCAACAACAATTTCAGAAAGAGGCAGCAAAATTCGGCATTCAGTTTAGCGGTAATCTTCCTCAACAGTTTCAACAATACCAAATTCAACAAAACAGCAATTCGCAAAACTCTCCTAATGCTTCCAGTCAAGGATCGCCTTCAAATAATGTTAATGCGTTTCAGCCTCTCCCTTCTTTAAAAGATTTTCCTACTATTACCGGAAAATTTGAAGTCCAATCAGCTAATAGAGGACAAAATATTAACCTCAATGACGGAAACACCAGGATCGTCCTTGGAAATAATACATTGAAGGCCAGAAGCGCTGATGGTAAAGAAGTGGAATTGCACAATGATGAATTGGAAAAAATTAACCAGGCAATAGAATTGGAAACAGGTTCAAAGATAGAACAATCCGGTAAAAATTTTATTATGAAACGGGGCGGAGTTGAGGCACAAACCAATTTCCCTATTTCGTTTAACGTTGCTACAAAAACATTTACTGTAACCACGCCATCAGGCGAGAAAGAACTCAAATTTATGCCGGATCAGGCGCTGCAAAAACTCAAGGAGAATAAAATAATCAGCAGAATTGAAACATCTACTCAAGGCGGTGGAGCAGGCACCGATACCGGCTTTAAACTTACCGAACTTGATAGCCAGCCCGTATTTGAAGTAAAGGGAGTTTCCCAACAGAAGTTCTTAGGCTTTGTTCCAGTCTCTATTTCTAAAACTACCTTTGTATCGGCAGAGAGCGGAAATCTTGTCAAAACCGACGTATCAGTCTTCAACCGACTCCTCGACACAATCTCCTTCTAAGAATTATCTAGAAAATTAACGTCTCACAAGCTGTATGAAGGATCGCGTGGTAACGTCAAACCAGTAAGGAGGACCTTCTGTATATACATGAAGAAGGGTAGGAGAATCCCAACCGGTAATATCTCTTATATTGTATTTAATCTTATTATTATCAAATAACGGAAGAACATCTATATATTCTTTACCATCCGAAAAAGATTCGCCCGATGCTTTAAAAACTAATATGTCAAAAAAGTCAGATTTGTTTTCCCGTAAAAATAGATAGCTGTTATCCGGAGACCAGCTATTTTCTGGAATTACCATTGATTGTCCTTGACCTACTGTCCTTGCAAACAAATACTTTTCGTTTTTACCTGAAATATCCGCCGTAAAAAATGAGTAGGTTGTTAAACCACTTTCGTCTTTTTTTGACTTCATTATAACTTTCATGGTTCCATCAAGAGAGTGAACTTCTTTATCCTCAATAGCAACGGTGGTAGGAGTAGGTTGAACAACGATAGGACTGGAATAATTCTTTTGCACTAAACCCAGCAGGCTTTTATAGTTTAGAAAAAATAAAACGACAATAACAACTATAATAAGCCAAATAACAAACCCTCTATTTTTCATCCAATTTAAGAATAGGTAAATAAGAAGTAGAAGTCAAGAACAATGAAGAAAGCTTAATCCTATTTATCAGGATCTGCTGCGGGAGAAAGAATTTCTTGCATTATGCTCCAATAATCTGATCTTTCTCTTGCCCTTAGTTGTTCTGAACTTCCAGGAGGCGATGTGGCTGCTTTTTTTGAGGCTTGAGAAAATTGTTCGCCTGCGTAAACTGCCACGTCTTTTAGGGTTAAATCCTCCACTGCTTGTATCTCTGGTTGAGCTACTCCATCAGTCCTTAGATCATTTACCATCCCAGGTTTCCATTTGCTAAAAAAACTGCGTACTTGATTAACTGCGTTTCTTCTATCTATTGATCTGGCAACATTTGGTTTTATACTTCTCACAAAACTTTCCATATACTGGTTGAGTTTTCCTTTGAGTACTTCATCTTCAGTAGGCTCTGGTTTGGCCGGAGCAGAAGCAAAAAGACGACCCAAATTTCCACTTCTAAAAAGATCATCCAATTCATTTGCTAATTGCTGGCCATCCAGCGGATCTCCCTCTAATTGTGGCATGTGGGGTATTATACAACTATTTTATGTTAAAATAAAACTATGGATAAAACAAAAATGCTGGATTTTTTACTCAAAGCCAGAAGTAAAACATATGCCGGAGGAAAGAGAGAAGTAACACCGGTTTTCCCTAAATTGCATCAACTTGAATATCAGGAAAAAGATTTTTTATATAGAGACGTCTATAATATGGGCAACGGTATTTTTATGGGCTTGGAAACTGTTTATTTTAAAAACAAACCGGTAGTGTCAATGAGTTATTTTGGAAATTTTGTAAAAGCTACCGAGAAAGAGGTAGACAAAATATTACGGGGAGCCCTCATTAAAAATTGGGAAACCGCTCGTCTTTGACATAATGTAGAGTGGAAGTCCGAAAACTATACCTATGTCTGCGAAGCCGATACATCCTCCGGTAATATCGATGAGTTTTCGGGAATGGAAAAAATCTTAAAAGGCAAAGAGCAAATATACTATTTTTACTACGGCGGCGGCTTTATCGGATAAAA
>Ga0209515_10000863_pt1 | contig 52727 bp, 37 predicted proteins | sample Subgroupgradi54m_FD_187454 | JGI IMG/M metagenome (GOLD analysis project Ga0209515, IMG submission 187454) | Subsurface groundwater microbial communities from S. Glens Falls, New York, USA - GMW60B uncontaminated upgradient, 5.4 m (SPAdes)... ... | reverse complement strand
TTTCGACTTCGACCGCCATCATCGGCTCCAGGATCACCGGCGACGCCTTGCGGCAACCGTCCTTGAAACCGAACGAGGCAGCCATCTTGAACGCGTTTTCGTTCGAGTCGACCTCGTGGTACGAACCGAAGGTCAGCGTGACCTTCACGTCGACCACCGGGTAGCCGGCCAGCACGCCGTTGGGCAGCGAGTCTTCGACGCCCTTCTTGACGGCGGGGATGAACTCGCGCGGCACCACACCACCCTTGGTCGCGTCGACGAACTCGAAGCCCTTGCCCGGCTCCTGCGGCTCGACCTTGAACACGACGTGACCGTACTGGCCCTTGCCGCCCGACTGGCGAACAAACTTGCCTTCGATGTCGGCCACGGCCTTGCGAATCGTCTCGCGGTACGCGACCTGCGGCTTGCCGACGTTGGCCTCGACACCGAACTCGCGCTTCATGCGGTCGACGATGATTTCGAGGTGCAGCTCGCCCATGCCCGAGATGATGGTCTGGCCCGACTCTTCGTCGGTCTTGACGCGGAACGACGGGTCTTCCTGCGCCAGGCGACCGAGCGCAATGCCCATCTTTTCCTGGTCGGCCTTGGTCTTGGGCTCGACGGCCTGCGAGATCACCGGCTCCGGGAACACCATTTTTTCGAGCGTGATGATCGCGCTCGGGTCGCACAGCGTTTCGCCGGTCGTCACTTCACGCAAGCCCACGCACGCGGCGATGTCGCCAGCCAGGATTTCCTTGATTTCCTCGCGCTGGTTCGCGTGCATCTGCAGGATCCGGCCGATGCGCTCTTTCTTGCCGCGGATCGGGTTGTAGACCGAGTCGCCGGACTTCAAGACGCCTGAATAGACACGCACGAACGTGAGCTGGCCGACATATGGGTCGGTCATCAGCTTGAACGCGAGCGCGGCGAACTTCTCGTTGTCGTCGGCGCGGCGCACGACTTCCTTGTCGTCGTCGTCGTGGCCCGGCACCGGCGGAATGTCGATCGGCGAGGGCATGAATTCGATGACGGCGTCGAGCATGCGCTGCACGCCCTTGTTCTTGAACGCGGTGCCGCACAGCATCGGCTGGATTTCGCTGGCGATCGTGCGGGTGCGGATGCCGAGCTTGATTTCGGCCTCGGTCAGCTCGCCCGATTCCAGGTACTTGTTCATCAGCTCTTCGCTGGACTCGGCCGCCGCCTCGATCATGTTCTCGCGCCACTTCTGCGCTTCGGCGAGCAGCTCGGCCGGGATCTCGCGGTAGTCGAACTTCATGCCTTGCGAGGCCTCGTCCCAGATGATCGCTTTCATCTTGATGAGGTCGATCACGCCGGTGAAGTTTTCCTCGGCGCCGATGGGCAACACGATCGGGATCGGGTTGGCCTTCAGGCGTGCCTTCATCTGGTCGTAGACCTTGAAGAAGTTCGCACCGGTGCGGTCCATCTTGTTGACGAACGCGAGGCGCGGCACCTTGTACTTGTTGGCCTGGCGCCAGACGGTTTCCGACTGCGGCTGCACGCCGCCCACGGCGCAATAGACCATGCACGCGCCGTCGAGCACGCGCATGCTGCGCTCGACCTCGATCGTGAAGTCGACGTGCCCTGGCGTGTCGATGATGTTGATGCGGTGTTCGGGGAAGGCGAGCTCCATGCCCTTCCAGAAGCAGGTTGTTGCCGCCGAAGTGATGGTGATGCCGCGTTCCTGCTCCTGCTCCATCCAGTCCATGGTCGCAGCACCGTCGTGCACTTCGCCGATCTTGTGGTTCACACCGGTGTAGAACAGGATGCGCTCGGTCGTGGTCGTTTTGCCGGCGTCGATGTGAGCCGAGATACCGATGTTCCGGTAGCGCTCGATCGGGGTCTTGCGGGACATGATGTCACTCCAAATACAGGGGCCGCTCGCGGGTTCGTGAAAACCCGAAGAGCGGCCGAGGGAACGTTGAACGGCTTTGCCGCGGTCTCAGAAGCGGAAGTGCGAGAACGCTTTGTTGGCTTCGGCCATGCGGTGCACTTCATCACGCTTCTTCATCGCGCCGCCGCGGCCTTCGACCGCTTCCAGCAGCTCGTTGGCCAGGCGCTGCGCCATCGACTTCTCACCGCGCTTGCGGGCCGACTCCTTGAGCCAGCGCATGGCCAGAGCCACGCGGCGCACCGGGCGAACTTCCACGGGAACTTGGTAGTTCGCACCGCCGACGCGGCGTGACTTCACTTCGACCATCGGCTTGATGTTGTTCAGCGCAACGACAAACACTTCCAGCGGATCCTTGCCGGACTTCTTCTCGACCTGCTCCAGCGCGCCGTAGATGATGCGTTCGGCGATGGCTTTCTTGCCGGACTCCATGATCACGTTCATGAACTTGGACAGATCGACCGAGCCGAACTTCGGATCGGGCAGGATGTCCCGCTTGGGGACTTCGCGACGACGAGGCATTTCACTCTTCCTTTTGCTTCAGTTGGCTCGGGCTTTCGCCTTTGCCTCGGGGACCACCAACATCTGGGGCCACCCACTTACTCGGCAAGCGACATTGCTTGCCGATGTTGAAGGCCTTAGGCCTTCTTCGGGCGCTTGGCGCCGTACTTGGAGCGCGACTGCTTGCGGTCTTTCACGCCTTGCAGGTCGAGCGAGCCGCGCACGATGTGGTAACGAACGCCCGGCAGGTCCTTGACGCGGCCGCCGCGCACGAGCACGACACTGTGCTCCTGCAGGTTGTGGCCTTCGCCGCCGATGTACGAAATGATTTCGAACCCGTTGGTCAGACGAACCTTGGCCACCTTACGCAGGGCAGAGTTCGGCTTCTTCGGAGTCGTCGTGTACACGCGGGTGCAAACGCCGCGCCGCTGGGGTCCACCCTGCAGCGCCGGCGATTTGGACTTCACGGTCTCGGTCAGGCGACCGTGACGCACGAGTTGGTTGATGGTTGGCATAGTGGTAACTTGTTCCCGTTTGAAGTCACTCGATTTCTGCAAACGCCGAGCGCCTCAGTTGGGTGGGTGGGCCCGATGCCGGAAGCTGTTCCGGTGGGCCGCCCGACAAAGAGCGCAGCAGAATCTGCTGAAAAGCCCTCGATTATATTCGGGTGGGCCATGGGCCGCAAGCGCGGGCCTTTGGTGGCGTCACTCCAACAGGCTTCGAGTTGAACCCGACATCACCCGCGGCGATCGTTCTCGACACCAACGTCGTGCTCGACTGGCTGGTTTTTCGCAACCCGGCGTGCCAGCCATTCGTCGAAGCGTTGGCCGACGGTCGCTTGTGCTGGCTGGCAACGCCGGCGATGCGCGACGAGCTCGGCCACGTGCTGTCGCGGGGTGTCGCGGCCGCCTGGGAGCCCGACCCCGGCGCGATCTGGATGGCCTGGGAACGCCATGTGACGGAAGTGCCCGCTGTCGTCGCAAGTGGCGATAAATCTCGCCTGCGCTGTACCGACAGCGACGATCAGAAGTTCGTCGACCTGGCGCTCGCCCACCCCGCGCGCTGGCTGTTGAGCCGCGACCGGGCGGTGCTGAAACTGGCCCGGCGCGCGCGCCCCTTCGGCCTGGACATCGTCACGCCAGAGGCCTGGGCCGCGCTTCAGCTCACGCCCTGAAGCGCGCCGAGCAGCAGCCGGGCGCCGGCCAGGTTGGTCGCGCAGGGCACGTTGTGCACGTCGCAGGCACGCACCAGCGCGTTGATGTCGGGCTCGTGCGGCTGCGGCGTCATCGGGTCGCGCAGGAAGATCACCGCGTCGATCTCGCCGACGGCCAGCCGGGCGCCGATCTGCAAGTCGCCGCCGAGCGGACCGCTCAGCATGCATTCGACCTCCAACCCTGCTTCGGCGTGCAGGCGGCCCCCGGTCGTGCCGGTGGCCACCAGATGACAGCCACCCAGGAACTCGGCGAACTCGCGCGCGAGCAAGACCATGTCGTCCTTTTTGTGGTCGTGGGCAATCAGCGCGATGTTCATGGCTCAATGTTAGGACTGCGCGGGCACATCGTGGTCTCAGGAAAGAAAAAGGGGCGACCGAAGCCGCCCCTTAGAGAACAACGCGGCGCGGCGTTATTCGGCCGGGTGGTCCCCGGCCGCAGCCGCAGCCGCCGTGGCCGCATCGACCTGTGCCATCTGCACCGACGCCAGCTCCTCGGCTTCCTGCATGGCGATGGCGCGGCGCTCGGCGTCGTCCATCTCTTCCTTGGCCTTGCGGGCCTGGTGGAACGCCATGCCGGTACCGGCGGGAATCAGGCGGCCGACGATGACGTTTTCCTTCAGGCCCCGCAGCTCGTCGCGCTTGCCCATGATCGCAGCCTCGGTGAGCACGCGGGTGGTCTCCTGGAACGACGCCGCCGAGATGAAGCTGTCGGTCGACAGCGACGCCTTGGTGATGCCCAGCAGCACGTCCGCGTGGGTCGCGGTCATCTTGCCTTCGGCGACCATGCGGTCGTTGGTGTCCAGCAGCTCCGAACGCTCGACCTGCTCGCCGGCGATGTAGGTCGTGTCGCCCGGGTTGGTGATCTGCACGCGGCGCAGCATCTGGCGAACGATCACCTCGATGTGCTTGTCGTTGATCTTCACACCCTGCAAGCGGTACACGTCCTGCACTTCGTCGACGATGTAACGCGCCAGCTCTTCAATGCCCAGCAGGCGCAGGATGTCCTGCGGATCGGCCGGCCCGTCGACGATGGACTCGCCCTTGTTGACCACCTGGCCTTCGTGGACCAAGATGTTCTTTTCCTTCGGGACGAGCTCTTCGTAGACCTTGCCGTCCGGGTCGGTGATCTGCAGGCGAACCTTGCCCTTGGTCTCCTTGCCGAACGACACCGTGCCGGTCATCTCGGCGAGCGTGCCCTTGTCCTTCGGCGAACGCGCCTCGAACAACTCGGCCACACGCGGCAGACCGCCGGTGATGTCGCGCGTCTTCTGGCCTTCGACCGGAATACGTGCCAGCACTTCGCCCGGTGCCAGGTCTTGCCCGTCGCGGATCTGGATCAGCGAGCCCACGGGGAAGCCGATCGTCACCGAGTGGTCGGTGCCGGGGATCTTCACCTCGTGCTGCATCGCGTCGAGCAGCTTGACCTGCGGGCGAACCACCTTGGCCGCGCCGCGGCGTTTCGGGTCGATGACGACGAGCGTGGACAGCCCCGTCACTTCGTCGACCTGCTTGGCCACCGTCACGCCTTCTTCGACGTTCTCGAACTTCGCCTTGCCGGCGAACTCGGTGATGATCGGACGGGTCAGCGGGTCCCAGTTGGCGAGCACGGTGCCGGCCTTGACCTGCTGGTCGGGCTTGATCGACAGCAGTGCGCCATACGGCACCTTGTGACGCTCACGCTCGCGGCCATGCTGGTCGGAGATGATGATTTCGCCGGAACGCGAGATCACCACCAGCTCGCCCTTGCTGTTGGTCACGTAGCGCATCGTCGCGTTGAAGCCGACATGGCCGTCGGACTTCGCATCGACGCTCGACGCCACCGCCGCACGCGACGCCGCACCACCGATGTGGAAGGTGCGCATCGTCAGCTGCGTGCCGGGTTCGCCGATCGACTGGGCGGCGATCACGCCGATCGCTTCGCCCATGTTGATCAGGCCGCCGCGGCCGAGGTCGCGCCCGTAACACTTGGCGCAAATGCCGAAGCGCGTGCCGCAGGTGAGCGCGGTGCGAACCTTGACTTCGTCGACGCCCGCCGCCTCGAACATGTCGAGCACGTCTTCGTCGAGCATCTGGCCCGCGCCGATCAGCATTTGCTGCGACTCGGGATGCTCGACCTCGGTCGCAGTCACACGACCCAGGATGCGGTCGCGCAAGCTTTCGATGACTTCACCACCTTCGACCAGCGCGCGCTGGTTCATGCCGTTCTGCGTGCCGCAATCGTCTTCGGTCACGACCAGGTCCTGCGTCACGTCGACCAGGCGACGCGTCAGGTAACCCGAGTTCGCAGTCTTCAGCGCCGTGTCCGCGAGGCCCTTGCGAGCGCCGTGGGTCGAGATGAAGTACTGCAGAACGTTCAGGCCTTCGCGGAAGTTCGCGGTGATCGGCGTCTCGATGATCGAGCCGTCAGGCTTGGCCATCAGACCCCGCATACCGGCGAGCTGGCGGATCTGCGCGGCGCTGCCACGCGCGCCCGAGTCGGCCATCATGTAGATGGAGTTGAACGACTCCTGGTCGACTTGCTTGCCGTGGCGGTCAGTCGTCTTTTGCTTGGACAGCTGGGCCATCATGACCTTGCCGACTTCGTCGCCGGTCTTGCCCCAGATGTCCACCACCTTGTTGTAGCGCTCACCGGCCGTCACCAGGCCCGAGACGTACTGCTGCTCGATCTCCTTGACTTCCTTCTCGGCGCGCTCGATCAGGCCATGCTTCTCCTTCGGAACCAGCATGTCGTCGATGGCGATCGAGATGCCGGCGCGCGTAGCGAGGCGGAAACCCGCCTGCAGCAGCTTGTCGGCAAACACCACCGTTTCCTTCAGACCGCATTTGCGGAACGAGGTGTTGATGAGGCGCGAGATCTCTTTCTTCTTCAACGCCTTGTTGATGTTCGAGAACGGCAGCCCCTTGGGCAGGATCTCGCTCAGCAGCGCGCGGCCCACCGTCGTGTCGACGAGCTGGGTCACCGGCGTGAATTCGCCGGTTTCCGCGTTCTTCACGTACTCGGTCAGACGCACCGCGATCTTCGCCGTGACTTCGACCTGGTCGTTGTCCAGCGCGCGTTGCACTTCGGCCACGTCGGAGAAGATGATGCCTTCGCCCTTGGCGTTGATGCGGTCGCGCGTGGCGTAGTACAGGCCCAGCACCACGTCTTGCGACGGGACGATGGAGGGCTCGCCGTTGGCCGGGAACAGGATGTTGTTCGAAGCCAGCATCAGCGTGCGGGCTTCCATCTGCGCCTCGATCGACAGCGGCACGTGAACGGCCATCTGGTCGCCGTCGAAGTCGGCGTTGAACGCCGAGCACACGAGCGGATGCAGCTGGATCGCCTTGCCTTCGATCAGCACCGGCTCGAAGGCCTGGATGCCCAGGCGGTGCAGCGTCGGTGCGCGGTTGAGCATCACCGGGTGCTCCTTGATGACTTCTTCAAGGATGTCCCACACCACCGGCGTGCCGGCTTCGACTTCCTTCTTCGCCGCCTTGATCGTGGTGGCGATGCCCATCGCTTCGAGGCGCGAGAAGATGAAGGGCTTGAACAGCTCGAGCGCCATCAGCTTGGGCAGGCCGCACTGGTGCAGCTTGAGCGTCGGGCCGACCACGATGACCGAACGGCCCGAGTAGTCGACACGCTTGCCGAGCAGGTTCTGGCGGAAACGACCGCTCTTGCCCTTGATCATGTCGGCCAGCGACTTGAGGGCGCGCTTGTTCGCGCCCGTCATCGCCTTGCCGCGACGGCCGTTGTCCAAGAGCGAGTCAACTGCCTCTTGCAGCATCCGCTTCTCGTTGCGGACGATGATCTCGGGCGCCTTCAGCTCCAGCAGGCGCGCCAAGCGGTTGTTGCGGTTGATGACGCGACGGTACAGGTCGTTCAGGTCGGAGGTCGCAAAACGCCCGCCGTCCAGCGGCACCAACGGACGCAGGTCCGGCGGCAGCACCGGCAGCACGTCCATCACCATCCACTGCGGCTTGATGCCCGACTTCTTGAAGGCTTCCATCACCTTCAGGCGCTTGGAATTCTTCTTGACCTTGAGCTCCGAGCCCGTCATGTCGCCGCGCAGCTTCTCGGCCTCGATGTCGAGGTCGATTTCTTCGAGCAGCTTCTTGACGCCTTCGGCGCCCATGAGGGCCACGAACTCGTCGCCGAATTCGGTGCGCTTGGCGTCGTAGTCGTCCTCGCTCATGATGCTGAACTTCTTCAGCGGGGTCATGCCGGGGTCGACGACGACATAGGCTTCGAAGTACAGCACCCGTTCGATGTCGCGCAGCGTCATGTCGAGCACGAGGCCCAGACGCGACGGCAGCGACTTCAGGAACCAGATGTGCGCACAGGGCGCCGCCAGGTCGATGTGACCCATGCGGTCACGCCGGACCTTGGTCTGCGTGACTTCGACGCCGCACTTCTCGCAGATCACGCCACGGTGCTTCAGGCGCTTGTACTTGCCGCACAGGCACTCGTAGTCCTTGATCGGGCCGAAGATCTTGGCGCAGAACAGGCCATCACGTTCCGGCTTGAAAGTCCGGTAGTTGATGGTCTCGGGCTTCTTCACCTCGCCGAACGACCAGCTGCGGATCTTTTCCGGAGACGCCAGGCCGATCTTGATGGCATCGAAATGCTCATCCGGGGTGAATTGCTTGAATAGATCGAGTAAACCCTTCATGCATCTGCTCCTTTAGTTGCGCTCGAGTTCGATGTCGATACCGAGCGAACGGATTTCCTTGACCAGCACGTTGAACGACTCCGGCATGCCGGCCTCGATCGCGTGTTCGCCCTTGACGATGTTTTCGTAGACCTTGGTACGGCCGTTCACGTCGTCGGACTTCACGGTCAACATTTCCTGCAGCACGTAGCTGGCACCGTAGGCTTCGAGCGCCCACACTTCCATCTCGCCGAAACGCTGGCCGCCGAACTGCGCCTTGCCGCCCAGCGGTTGCTGGGTGACCAAGCTGTACGGGCCGGTGGAACGGGCGTGCATCTTGTCGTCGACCAGGTGGTGCAGCTTCAGTACGTGCATGTAGCCCACTGTCACGGGGCGCTCGAAAGCGTCTCCCGTGCGGCCGTCGTGCAGCGTCGCCTGGGTGCGCGTCGCGGTCAGCCCCTTGGCCTTGGCGATGTCGTCCGGGTAGGCGAGCTTCAGCATGCCGCGGATTTCTTCTTCCGCCGCGCCGTCGAACACCGGCGTCGCGAACGGCACGCCCTTGCTGAGGTTGCCGGCCATCTCGATGATCTCGTCATCCGAGAGATGGTCCAGCCGCTCGGTCTTGCCGCCCGACTTGTTGTACAGCTCGTCGAGGAACTTGCGCAGTTCGGCCACCTTGACCTGCTCTTGCAGCATGTTGCCGATGCGCTGGCCGATGCCCTTGCCGGCCCAGCCCAAGTGCACTTCGAGCACCTGCCCGACGTTCATCCGTGACGGAACGCCCAGCGGGTTCAGCACGATGTCGCACGGTGTGCCGTCGGCCATGTAAGGCATGTCTTCGACCGGGACGACCTTCGAAACCACACCCTTGTTGCCGTGACGGCCGGCCATCTTGTCGCCCGGCTGCAAGCGGCGTTTGACGGCCAGGTACACCTTGACCATCTTCAACACACCAGCCGGCAGTTCGTCGCCCTGCGTGAGTTTCTTGCGCTTTTCTTCGAACGCGAGGTCGAAGCTGTGGCGCGTCTGCTCGAGCGAGTTCTTGATCGACTCGAGCTGGTTGGCGATGTCGTCGTCGGCCGGACGGATGTCGAACCAGTGGTACTTCTCGACGCTGGCCAAGTAGGCCTTGTCGATGACCGTGCCCTTGGCGATCTTCTGCGGTCCACCGTTGGCGCTCTTGCCGACCAGCAGCTTCTCGATCCGGTCGAACGCGTCGGCTTCGACGATGCGAAGCTGGTCGTTCAAATCCAGGCGATAGCGCTTGAGCTCATCGTCGATGATCTGCTGGGCGCGCTTGTCGCGCGGGATGCCTTCACGGGTGAAGACCTGCACGTCGATGACGGTGCCGCTGGTGCCTTGGTCGACACGCAGCGAGGTGTCCTTCACGTCCGAGGCCTTCTCGCCGAAGATCGCGCGCAGCAGTTTTTCTTCCGGCGTCAAAGTCGTTTCGCCCTTCGGCGTGACCTTGCCCACGAGCGTGTCGCCCGGGTTCACTTCGGCACCCACGTAAACGATGCCCGACTCGTCCAAGCGGCCCAATTGCTGCTCGCTCAGGTTCGGGATGTCGCGCGTGATTTCTTCGGCACCGAGCTTGGTGTCGCGCGCCATCACCACCAACTCCTCGATGTGGATCGAGGTGTAGCGGTCTTCGGCGATGACACGTTCGCTGATCAGGATCGAGTCTTCGAAGTTGTAGCCGTTCCAGGGCATGAACGCGACCAGCATGTTCTGGCCGAGCGCCAGCTCGCCGATGTCGGTCGACGCGCCGTCGGCGATGATGTCTTCGGCCGACACCGTGTCGCCGCGCTTGACGATCGGACGCTGGTGGATGTTGGTGTTCTGGTTCGAACGCTGGTACTTGATCAGGTTGTAGATGTCGACGCCGACTTCACCGGCCACCGTTTCCTTGTCGTTGACGCGAATCACGATGCGGTTGGTGTCGACATAGTCGACCACGCCGCCGCGGCGGGCCGCGACGACGGTGCCGCTGTCCTTCGCGGCGACACGCTCGACACCGGTACCCACCAGCGCCTTTTCAGGACGCAAAGTCGGCACGGCCTGGCGCTGCATGTTGGCGCCCATCAGCGCGCGGTTCGCATCGTCGTGCTCGAGGAAGGGCACGAGCGACGCGGCGACCGACACGATCTGCGTCGGGGCCACGTCCATGTACTGGATGCGCTCCGGCGAGGTGAGGATCGATTCGCCGTTGTCACGCGCCGAGACCAGCTCGTCGATCAGCTTGCCCTCCGCGTCGAGCGACGCGTTGGCCTGCGCGATCACGTACTTGCCTTCTTCGATCGCAGACAGGTAGTCGATCTGCATCGTCACCTTGCCATCCGCCACCCGGCGATACGGCGTCTCGAGGAAGCCGTATTCGTTGAGTTGCGCGTACAGCGCCAGCGAGTTGATCAGGCCGATGTTCGGGCCTTCCGGCGTTTCGATCGGGCACACACGTCCGTAGTGGGTCGGGTGCACGTCGCGCACTTCGAAGCCTGCACGTTCGCGGGTCAAACCACCCGGGCCCAGGGCCGAGACACGCCGCTTGTGCGTGATCTCCGACAGCGGGTTGGTCTGGTCCATGAACTGCGACAGCTGCGAGGCCCCGAAGAACTCCTTCAGCGCCGCGGAGATCGGCTTGGAGTTGATCAGGTCATGCGGCATCAGCGCTTCGGTCTCGGCCTGGCCGAGGCGCTCCTTGACGGCCTTCTCGATACGCGCGAGACCCGAGCGGTACTGGTTCTCGGCCAGTTCGCCGACACAACGCACCCGGCGGTTGCCGAGGTGGTCGATGTCGTCGACTTCACCGCGACCGTTGCGCAGCTCGACGAGGATCTTGACGACGTCGAGGATGTCGTCATTCGACAGCGTCATCGGGCCTTCCGGCACGTTGCGGCCGACGCGGGCGTTGAACTTCATGCGGCCCACGCGTGACAGGTCGTACGTGTCGGCGCTGTAGAACAGCCGATGGAACAGCGCCTCGACGGCGTCTTCGGTCGGCGGCTCGCCGGGGCGCATCATGCGGTAGATCGCCACGCGTGCGGCCAGCTGGTCGGCGGTTTCGTCGGCAGCCAGCGTCTGCGAGATGTAGGCACCTTCGTCGAGCTCGTTGGTGTACAGCGCCTGGATTTCCTTGACGCCCGCGACGCGCAGCTTCTTCAGCAGCGCTTCGGTCAGCTCGTCATTCGCCTTCGCGATGATCTCGCCGGTATCGGCATCGACCACGTTGCGCGCCAGCATGCGGCCGACGAGGTAGTCCTCGGGCACGCTGATGAACTGCGTTTCGCTGGTCTCGATGCTGCGCGTGTGGCGCGCGGTGATGCGCTTGTCCTTCTCGACGATGACGTTGCCGCTCTTGTCGGTGATGTCGAAGCGGGCGATCTCGCCGCGCAGGCGGTCGGCCACGAATTCCATCTGGGCACCGGAGTCCATCAGACGGAAGTTGTCGAAGACGAAGAAGTGCGCCAGGATCGATTCGGGGTTCAGGCCGATCGCCTTCAGCAGGATCGTCACCGGCATCTTGCGGCGGCGGTCGACGCGGAAGTACAGGATGTCCTTCGGGTCGAACTCGAAATCGAGCCACGAGCCGCGGTACGGGATGATCCGCGCCGAGAACAGCAGCTTGCCGCTCGAATGCGTCTTGCCCTTGTCGTGCTCGAAGAACACGCCCGGCGAACGGTGCAGCTGCGACACAATCACACGCTCGGTGCCGTTGACGATGAACGAGCCATAGTCGGTCATCAAGGGCACTTCGCCCATGTAGACCTCTTGCTCCTTGATCTCCTTGACGGTCTTCGCCTGCGGCGACTCGCGGTCATAGATGATCATCTGCAGCTTGGCGCGCACGGCGGCGGCGTAGGTCAGCCCACGCTGCTGGCACTCCCGCGTATCGAACGCAGGCTTGGCCATGTTGAACTCGATGAACTTCATCTCCACGAACCCGTTGTGCGACACGATCGGGAAGGCGGACAGGAAAGCGGCTTGCAAACCCTCGGGTTTGCGCTTTTGCGGTGGTACGTCCTTCTGCAGGAAGGCGACGTACGACTCCCGCTGCATGGTCAGCAGGTAGGGGACTTTGAGGACACTTTCGCGCTTGCCAAAACTCTTGCGAATCCGCTTGCGCTCGGTGTAGCTGTAGGGGGTTGTTTGCTGCGCCATAAACACTCCGTCTCAGGGGATTCGTCTCGGCCAAGACGAAGATCCCCGTCGGCGACTGCCTTTCGAGACTTGCGCTCGAAGCTTGGTGGTTGGCCACTACCAACCGCTGGCGGACAACCCCGGCGTTGCACCGAAGCCCGACCAAACCCGTTCTCTGCAGTCGGATCAGAGAACACTTGAAAGGATTCCATGCTGGATAACCCTTTCAAGTGGCCTCCAGGGGCCGGTGACTGGCCGACCCTTGAAGCGCAAAAGGCTGGGGGCCGTTTCCCGGCTCCCAGCCCTGAGCGGCGAAGCGAATTACTTCACTTCGGCCTTGGCGCCGGCGTCCGTCAGCTTCTTCAGAGCTGCTTCGGCGTCGGCCTTGGGGATCGCTTCCTTGACGTTCTTCGGCGCGCCGTCGACCAGGTCCTTCGCTTCCTTCAGGCCCAGGCCCGTCAGTTCGCGAACGGCCTTGATGACCGACACCTTGTTGGCGCCGGCTTCGAGCAGCACGACGTTGAATTCGGTCTTCTCTTCGACCACAGCGGCGGCAGCGCCACCACCCGCGCCGGCCGGAGCGGCCATTGCAGCGGCGGACACGCCGAACTTCTCTTCGATGGCCTTGACCAGGTCGTTGAGTTCCATGACGGACATGCCGTCCAGCGCGGTCAGGAATGCGTCTTTATCGAATGCCATTTTGGGTACCTAATTTCAGTAGATGGTTGCTATGTCGGGTCGTTCAAGCGGCGGCGGCCTCGGGCGCGGCTTCAGGCGCCGGAGCACCCGCTGCGCGCTTCTCCGCAAGTGCAGCCAACACGCGCGCGGTGCGCGAGATCGGCGACTTGAGAAGACCGGCCAATTGGGCCAGGAGCACTTCCTTGCTCGGAATGGAGGCTAATGCCTTCACACCTTCGGGGTTGAGCACCTTGCCGGCGTAAGCGCCTGCCTTGATGACCAGCTTGTCGTTGCCCTTGGCAAAGTCGGAAATGACTTTGGCCGCGGCGACAGCGTCCTCGGAAAAACCGTAGATCAGCGGGCCGACCATGGCTGCCGAGGCCACTTCGAACGGCGTGCCGGCGACGGCGCGACGGGCGAGCGTGTTCTTCAAGACATGAAGATACACACCCTTGTCGCGCGCCTCGCGGCGCAGCTTGTTCAAGTGGTCCACGGTGAGGCCACGGTACTCGGCCAGCGCCAACGTCTGCGAACGTGCCACCTGGGCCGCCACATCCGTCACCACGGCTGCTTTCTCGTTGCGATTGAGACTCAAGGTCTACTCCTCACATCACGTGCCGTTTGGCTTTGCGAGCCGCCCGGCACACCTGGGTTCAGCGACCTTCTGAAACTGGAACTACAAATCCGTTTTCAGCGGGACCGCCATCTGCGCTGGCTTCGAGCTTTCGCTCTCGTTTAGGAAGCCCGAGGGCCTCGCCAGCGGTCTTGGATGACCTGCGTGTGTACTGCCTCAGTCCCAGCCCCGGCGTTGCCGCCGGGTCCTTCGTGAGGCTTGAAACCATCCACTGGATGGTTTCAAGTCCACACTCAGCCCACCAAACTCATCAAGCCCGCGCCAGACTCAGCGCAAGCTCTCGATTTCCATTACGCCGCGACCGGCGCGTTGATCGTTGCCAGGTCGACACGCGCGCCGACACCCATCGTCGACGACACAGCAACCTTGCGCAGATAGATGCCCTTGCTCGACGCCGGCTTGGCCTTGTTCAGCGCCTCGATCAGCGCGCGCAGGTTGCCAACGAGCTTGTCGTTGTCGAACGAACGGCGGCCGATCGTGCCGTGCACGATGCCGGCCTTGTCGACGCGGAACTGCACCTGACCGGCCTTGGCGTTGCGCACTGCGGTGGCCACATCGGGCGTCACGGTTCCTACCTTCGGGTTCGGCATCAGGCCGCGCGGACCGAGGATCTGGCCCAGAGTGCCGACGACACGCATCGTGTCGGGCGAGGCGATCACCACGTCGAAGTTCAGGTTGCCGGCCTTGACCTGTTCGGCCAGGTCTTCCATGCCGACGACGTCGGCGCCCGCGGCGCGCGCTTCTTCGGCCTTGGCACCCTGGGCGAACACCGCGACACGCTTGGTCTTGCCGGTGCCGTTGGGCATCACGACTGCGCCGCGAACGACCTGGTCGGACTTCTTGGCATCGATGCCGAGCTGCACCGCGACGTCGATCGATTCATCGAACTTGGCGGTGGCGCATTCCTTGATCAGCGAGAGCGCGTTTTCCAGCGGGTACAGCTTGGTCGTGTCGACCTTGCCTGCGGTCGCCTTCTGGCGTTTGGTCAGCTTGGCCATGGTCAGACGCCCTCCACCGTGACGCCCATCGAACGGGCAGTGCCTGCAATCGTGCGGACCGCGGCGTCGAGGTCGGCGCCCGTGAGGTCCTTGATCTTGATCTTGGCGATGTCTTCAACCTGCGCGCGGGTCAGCTTGCCGACCTTGGTCGCGTTCGGCTTGGCCGAGCCCTTTTCGAGCTTGATCGCCTTCTTGATCAGCACCGACGCGGGCGGGCTCTTCAGCACGAAGGTGAAGGACTTGTCCGCGAACGCGGTGATGACCACCGGCAGCACGAGGCCGGGTTCCATGCTGGAGGTCTGGGCGTTGAACGCCTTGCAGAACTCCATGATGTTCAGACCGCGCTGGCCGAGCGCCGGGCCGATCGGGGGCGACGGGTTTGCTTTGCCCGCCGGGACTTGCAGCTTGATCAAGCCGACAATTTTCTTTGCCATGTTTCTCTTTCCAATTCAGAAGCCGATACAGCGTGGCTTCCTGAGTACAAACGCCCGAGGACTGGTTACCTGGGCTCCTCGTACCGGTGTCTCGTCACCGGCAGCAACGGACGGGGCAAGCCCCCGTCGGGCTCGAAATCAAACTTTTTCGACCTGCGCGAAGTCGAGCTCGACCGGCGTGGCGCGGCCGAAAATCGTGACCGAGACGCGAACCTTCGACTTGTCGTAGTTGACGTCTTCGATCGCGCCGTTGAAGTCGGTGAACGGGCCTTCCTTGACCCGCACCAGCTCGCCCACTTCCCATTCGACCTTGGGGCGCGGCTTCTCGATGCCTTCTTGCATCTGGTTGACGATCTTCATCACCTCGGCTTCGGAGATCGGAGCCGGGCGGTTCTTGGCGCCGCCGACGAAGCCGGTGACCTTGCTGGTGTGCTTGACAAGGTGCCAGGTGTCGTCGGCCATTTCCATCTCTACGAGCACGTAGCCGGGGAAGAAACGGCGCTCGGTCACGGCCTTCTTGCCGTTCTTCAGCTCGACCACTTCTTCCATCGGCACCAGGATGCGGCCGAACTTGTCCTGCATGCCCGAGCGCTCGATTCGCTCGCGCAGGTTGCGCTCGACGGCCTTTTCCATGCCGGAATAGGCGTGCACCACGTACCAACGCTTGTTGGACGGGGCGGCAGCCGGGGTTGTCTCGGCGGGGGCGGCGGCGTTTTCCACTTGCTCGGTCATCACAGAGTCCTCAACGCTTCCAGCCCAGGATCAGGTCGTACAACGCCCATTCCAGAGTCTTGTCGGTAATCCACAGGAACAGCGCCATCACGAACACGAACGCAAACACATACAGCGTCATCTGCGTGGCTTCCTTGCGGGTGGGCCACACCACCTTCTTCACTTCCTTGGTCGAGTCGCGCCCGTAGGCGATCAACTGCTTGCCGGCTTCGGACGTGAAGAAAAGCGCCACCGCCAGGCCCAGCACTGCAAACAGCGCGATCACGCGCAGCCACAGATCCTGCTTGCCCAGCGCGTAGAACGCGACCACGGCGGCGATGACCAGCACGCCGGAAACGGCGAGCTTGGCCTTGTCAGCGCCGGTGGAGACGGTTTCGACGGAGGTATTCGACATTTGGTTCACTCAAGGCCCGGTGGCGACACTTCAAAAAACGCTGCCACCTTCTAGCAGCAAAGCCCGCAGGCACTTTTCGTGTCTCGCGGGCTGCTTTCAGCGGAGATGTGGCCATAACGCTTGGGTTCGTTCAGAACCTTCGCTTGGCAGGGGCAGAGGGCATCGAACCCCCAACCTCCGGTTTTGGAGACCGGCGCTCTGCCAATTGAGCTATACCCCTGCGGCCAACCTCGACTGGTTGAAAAACTTACTCGATGATCTTTGCAACGACGCCGGCGCCGACGGTGCGGCCGCCTTCACGGATGGCGAAGCGCAAGCCCTCTTCCATCGCGATCGGGTTGATCAGCTTGACGGTGATGCTCACGTTGTCGCCGGGCATGACCATTTCCTTGTCTTTCGGCAGCTCCACCGCGCCGGTCACGTCCGTCGTGCGGAAGTAGAACTGCGGGCGGTAGTTGTTGAAGAACGGCGTGTGGCGCCCGCCCTCTTCCTTGCTCAGCACGTAGATCTCGGCCGTGAAGTGGGTGTGCGGCTTGACGCTACCGGGCTTGCACAGCACCTGGCCGCGCTGCACGTCTTCGCGCTTGGTGCCGCGCAGCAGGATGCCCACGTTGTCGCCGGCCTGGCCCTGGTCCAAGAGCTTGCGGAACATCTCGACGCCGGTGCAGGTGGTCTTTTGCGTGGCGGCAATACCGACGATCTCGATTTCTTCGCCGACCTTGATCACGCCGCGCTCGATCCGGCCCGTCACGACGGTGCCGCGACCGGAGATGGAGAACACGTCTTCGACCGGCATCAGGAAGGCGCCGTCGATGGCGCGCTCGGGCGTCGGGATGTAGCTGTCCAGCGCGTCGGCGAGCTTCATGATCGCGCCTTCGCCGAGCTCACCCTTGTCGCCTTCCATGGCGAGCTTGGCGCTGCCGTGGATGATGGGGGTGGCATCACCGGGGAAATCGTACTTGTCGAGCAGCTCGCGCACTTCCATCTCGACGAGCTCGAGCAGTTCGGCGTCGTCGACCATGTCGCACTTGTTGAGGAACACGATGATGTACGGCACACCCACCTGGCGCGCCAGCAGGATGTGCTCGCGGGTCTGGGGCATCGGACCGTCGGCAGCACTCACCACCAGGATCGCGCCGTCCATCTGCGCCGCGCCGGTGATCATGTTCTTCACATAGTCGGCGTGCCCGGGGCAGTCGACGTGGGCGTAGTGCCGGTTCTTGGTCTCGTATTCGACGTGGGCGGTGTTGATCGTGATGCCGCGCGCCTTTTCTTCGGGCGCCGCGTCGATCTGGTCGTAGGCCTTGGCTTCGCCGCCGAACTTGGCCGCCAGCACCGACGTGATCGCCGCCGTCAGCGTCGTCTTGCCGTGGTCGACGTGCCCGATCGTGCCCACGTTCACGTGCGGCTTGGTCCGTTCAAATTTGCCTTTTGCCATTTTTTCGCTCCTAGCAGCCCCACGCGGGGAAGTGAAATTCTGGTGCCCATGGCGCGGATCGAACGCGCGACCTCCCCCTTACCAAGGGGGTGCTCTACCACTGAGCCACATGGGCATCGACACGGGCCTGAACACTTGAAGGTGCGCAAGCCCGTAGCGACGTTCGCTGGAGCGGGAAACGGGAATCGAACCCGTGTCATTAGCTTGGAAGGCTAAGGTTCTACCATTGAACTACTCCCGCCAAGGAGTTCGATCCCGTCACGCCGACATGCGCCAGCACCGCATGTCCGCCAAAAGTTTTCGCCGTGGTGGAGGAGGCTGGATTCGAACCAGCGTAGGCGTAAGCCAACAGATTTACAGTCTGCCCCCTTTAGCCACTCGGGCACCCCTCCGCGGCGAACCTCAGAGTATAACAGGGTTGATTGGCGGTTTGACTGCGCTCGGCGCAGCCTTGAGCAGATGCGGGCTGGCGGCAGCGGCCGGCACCAACAAAAAAGGGTGGCGCACGAAGCACCACCCTTGCACATCGGCCGCCAGGAGCGCGGCCGTTCCCATCGACATCGATCAGATCGATGCACGCAACCCGAAGTAGATCTGGCGGCCGTTCTTGTAGAAGGCGCGCGGCTGGTCCGGCGAAGTGGCGTATGACCTCAGCAGCGGATCGTTGAGGTCCTTGCCTTCGAGCGACAGCGTGATGTTCTTCGTCACGTTGTAGTTGAGCGAGGCCGAAACCGTTCCCACACCCAGCTGGTAGACCGCGCTGCGGCGGTCGATGCCGTTCAGGTAAGTCGAGCGGTAGTTGTAGGCCACTCGGGCGCTGAACTTGTCGTTCTCGAAGAAGGCACCTACGTTGTAGGAGTTCCTCGACAGGCCGATCATGTCGCAGTTGCCGGTGTCCGCGCACGCAGATGCCGGCGCCTTGCCGGTTTCGCGTCCCTTCGTGTAGGTGTAGTTGGCGTTGACGCCGAACCCCCCCGGCAGCGCCTGGATGTACGAGAACTCGAGACCATGCACTTCAGCCGTCGTGTTCACCGGCTGGCTGACGTTGTAGACCGTAAAGGCCTTGGCCGACTGGTTGTAGAAGGTGCCCGTGCCCGAACCGAAGGTCACGTACGAATCGATGGCCATGTAGAAGGCGTCGACCGACACCATCGACTTGGGAGCGAAGTACCACTCGAGCGCCACGTCGCTGTTGTTGGAACGGATCGGCTTCAGGTTGGCATTGCCGATCGTGCCGGTCTTCTGGATGTCGCGCAGATCAAGGCCGGCCATCTGGCCGAGTTCCGGACGCGCCATGGTGCGGCTGACGGCGAAGCGGCCGACCAGGTCCTTGGTAAGGTCCATGCGCAGGTTCGCGCTCGGAAGCACGTCCCAGTACGTATTCTCGATCACTGTCGGCGTATAGCCACCGGTCGAATCCGGCACGTTCTTGCCCACCTTTTCCTGGGTCCGCACCACCCGCACGCCGAAGTTGCCCTGAATGCTGTCCGAGCTGAGATCGGCCATCAAGTAGCCAGACATGGTCGGCTCCTTGATATTGAACTCGTTCTGCAGTCCATGCCCGCTGAAGGTCGTGTAGGTCTTGGCCCAGGCGTCCACCGCCGACAGCGGCAAGGTCCACGCGCCGGCGAGAATGCCACCGCCCAGCGAGCTTCCGAAGTTGCTCGGGAAGTTGGTCAGCGCAGCCGTCGGGAAGCTGGCTTCATTGCCGGCCGGGCTTTGCTGGATCGGGATGAATTCCAGCGAGCGCGAGTGGTTCGCCGCTCGCACGCCGAACCGCACCGTCGGCAGGCTGGCCCAATCGGTCATGTACTTGCCGTCGAGCTGGGCGTAGTCCTCCTTGTCGACCGATGTCACCGTCGAGCCGAAGGTGCTGATGCCATGACCGTTGGCGCCGCCGTTCGTGTAGACGTTCGATCCGGGCACGACCACCGTGGCCGGACCGTTGATGCCGTGCAGCTCGTAGCTGCCGCCTGCATACGGGCTCCAGATTTCGAAACCGACACTTTCGGTGTGGCCGGTGCCCTTGGTCGTGCCCAGCTTGCCGTTGAATACCAGCTTGTTGCTCGCCTTGTATTCGACGTCGACGTTGAAGAACTTCGAATCGGCGTACGCCACCGGACGGGCGAAGATGTCCTGCACCGACGAGCTCATGCGCGAGCAGTCGGCGATCGGGCAGGTGGTCGGAAACGAAATCGACGTGACCGTGTTGCCGGTCACCGTGTACGTCGGAACGATGCCGCCGCCGGCCCAGGTGTTCGACAACATGCTGATCGGAACCTGCATGTAGTTGTGGTTCACGTTGGGCGCATTGAGGCGCGACGCGAAGCCTGAGACGTCGAACTTGAGCTGGTTGTTGACCTTGAACTCCACGTCGAGCAGGCCGCCCTTGCGCTCACGCTTTTGTTCGAACCAGGCCGAACCGGTCAGCAAGGAGATGTACTTGCCCTTCAGTCCGGGTGATGCGGCGACGATGTCGGGGGCGTTGGCATCCAGCGTATCCCACCAGAGGAACTCCTGGCCGTCGCGGCGGAGCGTGCGCTTCTGGTCGAACAATTGCAGCATCACGCCGAGTGTCGAATCGGTGTTTTTCCAGTTGAGGAGGGCGCTGACCTGCGGGTCGGTCTTTTTCGACAGCGACGAATTGACGGCGCCTAGCGATACCGAGCCCGAGAACGAATTCTTGAAGTCGAGCGGCTTGCGGGTTTCGATGTCGACCACGCCGGTGGCGCCGCCTTCGAGAACGTTCGCCTGGCCGCCCTTGTAAACGGTGACACGCTTGATCAGTTCCGACGGCAACAGCGAATAGCTGACGCTGCGCCCGCCGCCGACGATGTTGTCGGCGAACCAGTCGCCGCTGGAGACCGAGTGGCCATTCAGTGTGGTCAGGGTCAGCGCCGACGGCGTTCCGCGCAGGCTCACCCGGTCGTTCTCGCCGAAGCCGCCTTCGGTGCCGCCGGCGGTCGCGACGTTGACGCCGGGAATGCGCTGCAGCGAGTCAGCAACGTTCTTGTCGGGCATCTTGCCGATGTCTTCGGCAGTGATCACTTCGACAATGGAGTCGGAGTTGCGCTTCTGGTTGATCGACTGTTGCAGCGACCCGCGAATGCCTGTGATGATCACGGTTTCCAACTGCTTGGGTTCGGCCTTCGGGGCCGAGGCGGCCGCGGCGGGCGCCACAACCGTCTGCGCTTGCGCAGGCAGGATCGCGCCCATCAGTAGGAGTGCAACCGCCGATGCGATGGGAGTCCGTTGAATCTTCATGTGTCTGCCTCTTGTTGAAATGGGCCCCTGTGCGAGAAACGGGCCGTTGTGACTCGGGACCTACCGCCAGCCGCCCCTGGAGCGGCTGGCGGAGAATCCCCCCGGAAAACTACTTGCGTACCAATTCGCTACCACTAGATGCCACTATGCTACCAATCTGCGACGATTGCAAGAACGTTTTGCCCGGAATCCACAGCGGAAACCCTGAGTCCGAGAAGCCACATGCAGACCAGCTTTGAGGCGTAAAAGCGACAATTGGTACTTGACGTTGTATTGAATTGGTATTTACTTTCCCAAGTTGGGGTTGAACCCATCTCCCGCGCGCCAGCTGGTCTGGCTTGAAAACCAAAGGCACCGCATGCCCTCGCTCGCCCAAGTCTTGAAGCCGCTGGACCCGAACAACAACCTGCCCCTGTACCAGCAGCTGCAGCGGGCCGTGCGCGACGCCATCGAAAAGCGCCTGCTCGGGCCCGACGACGCGCTGCCGTCGGAGCGCCAGCTGGCCGAGGACTTCGCGGTCTCGCGCATCACCGTGCGGCGTGCGATCGAAGGGCTGGTTCAGGAGGGCTGGCTGGTCAGCCGCCAGGGCTCGGGCAACTTCGTCTGTGCCCGGGTCGAGAAGAACTTCGCCAAGCTGACCTCGTTCTCGGAAGACATGCGCGCCCGCGGACGCCACCCGCACAGCGTCTGGCTCAAGCGTTCGCAGGGCACGGTGACACCCGAAGAAGCGCTCAAGCTCGCGTTGAGCCCGGGAACGCTGGTCTACCGCTTCCACCGGCTGCGCTTCGCCGACCAGGCGCCGATGGCGATCGAGCAGGCCACCTTCGACGCCGCCTGCCTGCCGCCGATGGACCAGATCGGCGAGTCGCTGTACGACGCGTTGAGCCTACTCGGCAACCGCCCGGTGCGGGCGCTGCAACGCTTGCGCGCGCTGCTGCTCAACACCGAGCAGGCGCGCCTGCTCGAAGCCAAGGAAGGCGACCCGGGTTTGCTGGTCGAACGCCTGGGTTATCTGCGCGACGGCAGGGCGATCGAGCTGTCGCAGTCGTTCTACCGCGGCGACATGTACGACTTCGTCGCCGAGCTCAGCGCCGCCGGCTGATGCTCAAAGGCGCAGCCCGATGCGCCGCTTGTTGAGCAGCGATACCAGCCAGACGACGAAGACTGCGAACAGCGCCGCGTAGGCGAGGCCGACCCAGCCGTCGCGCAGCGCCGCCGGCACTTCGAGGCCGGCAAGTTGCAGCAGCGCGACGATGACGAACGGGATCAGGTAGGTGACCAGCGGGCTGGCAGCCGCCGGCTCGACCCACCTCACCCAGCGCTCGCGAGCGCGCATCTCGATCAGCCAGTACAGCAGGCCGAAGACCGCGATGCAGATGGCCGAGCAATACAGGCACCAGGTCGGCGTGGCGTAGATCTTCGAGATCCTGAAGTACGGCCGCAGCAGGTAACCGGCGATCAGCAGCACCGCGGCAAAGACCGTCCCCTCGACGAAGCGGCGCAGGTTCGAGTCGGCGCGGCCGGCATCGAAGAAGATCAGCGCACAAACGATGCCGCACAGCACGATCGACGAATGTGCCGCATGCGCGTCCTGGCTGAACAGCCACTTCAGCGCGGCCGGCAATTCGAGCTGGCGCGCGATCGCGTAGTAGCCGACGCAGCCGGCCAGCATCGCGAGAAGCACTGCCATGCGGCCGCGCGACAGCAGGTACAGCTCGCAGCAGATCAGGTAGGCCCAGCCGATCAGCCCCAGGATGCCCCACCACTGCGGCGTCATGCCTTGGCGGCCGTCGTCGCCGCCGCGGTACAGGAAGACAAGCAACACGATCAGCGCCGCGCCGACGAAACGCAGCCAGCGCCGCGCCGCGCCACGGTCGAAGGGGAACACGCCCCACACCAGCAGCACCGCCGCATAAAGAATCAGCGACCAGAGCTGGATCGAGATCGGCATCAACTTCGGATTGAAGCCTTCTTCGGCATTGACCATGAAAAAGCCCATCACGATCAGCGCGAAGGCGCGGACCAGGATGTGGCGTTGCACGCCGAGGCCGTCGTCACCCTTGGCGAGCCGGCCGTTGATCGCGAACGGAATCGACATGCCGACGATGAACAGGAAGGCCGGAAACACGATGTCCGGAAAGCTCATCGCGTCGGCGTCGGCCGGCATGTGCTTGAGCCAGGGCGTGATGTTCGTGACACCGCCCAGCTCGTTGACGAAGATCATCGCCAGGAAGGTGATGCCGCGGAATGCGTCGATGGAAAGAATTCGTCCCGACTTCAGCGTGTTGATCGTCGATGTCATGCGTGAAGTCGGTCTGCGCGGGAAAGCATAGGGAGCCGCAACGGCTGCGATCGTTACAGCGACATCCTCAACCCCAGAAAGTACTGGCGTCCGTTGACATAGAACGCCTGCGGCTGGTCTGAATTCAGACCGTATTCCTTGAGCACGGGATTGTTCATGTTCAAGGCGTCGAACGTCAGCGTGAAGTGGTCGTTGAGCTTGTAGTTGATCGACATCGCCAGCGAGCCGACGGCAGCGTCGTGCTGGGGAACCGCCTGAACAAGGCCCACCAGGTACTTCGACCGATAGGTGTAGGCCAGTCGGGCGCTGAAGCGGTCGTTTTCGTAGTAAGCCTCGGTGTTCCCTGTGAACTTCGACGAGCCGTAAAGCTCGCCGCCGTCGGCAGTGTGGCCATTCGAGAGGGTCGCGTTGGCGTTGAATCCGAAGCCCCCCGGCAGGGGCTGCTGGTAGCCCAGTTCAACGCCCATGTTCTTCGCCTTCGTGTTGACCGGCGAAGCCAATGCGTAGACCGAATTGTGGTTGAACGTGTTGTTGCGCAGCGTCCGCGTCGACGCGGCGAACTCGACGAACGAGGACATGTCCATGTAGAACACGGCCGCCGACAGCAGTGCCTTGGGCGCGAAATACCACTCGATCGATGCGTCGTAGTTCGTCGAACGGATGGGCTTCAGATCCGGGTTGCCGAAGTTCCCTGTGAGGGCAAGGTCATCGAGGCTGGGAGCGGGGGCCAACGCGCTGTAGTCAGGACGCGTCATGGTGCGCGAGATGGCGATGCGTGACACCAGATTCTTGCTCAGGTCGAACTTGAAGTTCGCGCTCGGTAGCACGTCGACGTAGTTCTGCACCGTCCTGCTTTGCTTGAAAAAGACCTGCATTGTCGGGTCTTGCCCGCTGTAGTTGAAATACGGCGTCGGCGTAGTGCCGTTGTTCGAGCTGTTGGGGTCGTTGCATGCCGAGTCCGAACCAGTGGATTGATCGGCACTAAGACAATAGAACAGGCTGTTCTCTCGGGTTCGCACGACACGAACGCCGAAGTTGCCGCGCCACTTGTCGCCGACAAGATTGGCCATGGCGTAGACCGCCGCGGTCTTCTCTCCCACGGTGAACTCGGACTGCCAGTTCTGCAGTCGCGACGTCGACGGGTTGAACTTGTTCTGGAAAGCCAGGATGGCTGCGGGGTCGAGCTGCCAGTAGTTCGACACGTAGCCGGTCGGAAGTCCGAGTCCGCGACCGAAGTTGGCGGGATACTGCTCGCCGTTCCAGGCCGGCTTGTTCGCGGGGTCCAAACAGTCGGTGGGGCAGTTGCCGTCTTCGGGCCAGTCGACCCTGCGCTCGTGGGTCGTGAAACGTGCGCCAAACTTCACCGACTCCAGGATGCCGCGGTCGAGCGACAGGTCGAAATCGACCTGTGCGTACTTCTCGCTGTCGGGCGTGCGGACGATCGAATGCGTAGCGGCCACGGTCTGCACCGCGGGGTCGTTGAAGTTGGTGGTGTCAATGCCCGGGAACGTGACCACGGCCGGCTTGCCCAGGCCGTTCATGCTGTACTGCAACCCTCCCTTGGCCCATGCCGTCTCGTAGACCATGTCGCCCGGCGTCTGGCCCAATGCGCGCGTGGTGCCGGCCTTGCCGGAAACGGTCAGCCGGTCGGTGGCGTGGTACTTGGCGTTGAAGTCCAGGTATTTAGTTTCCGACGATGCGTAGGGACGATAGATCTTGTCGACCACGCCCGGCTGACCGCCGTCGGTGAGGTTTTCGTCCCAGGTGGCGGACACCAGGGTGCCGTTGCGTACCGTGTACGCGCTCGGCACACGGCCCACCAGAATCAGGCTCGACGGATTGGCCAGGAAGCTGGTGTCATAGCTCGGCGCATCCATGTGCGAGTAGTAGCCGTTGAGGTCGAGCGTGAGTTCATTCGAAGGCTTGAACTCGACGTCGAACATGCCGCCTTTTCTCTTGCGCTGGTGCTGAAGCAGCGTGGCATTGATGAGCTCGGGGTAGTAGACGCCCTTCAAGTCAGGGTGCGCCAAGCCGATCGCTTCGTCAGGGTCGCCGGCATTGCCCTGGATTCGTCCGTAACCGATGAACTCCTGCCCGTCCCGGCGCTCGTGGCGGGTTTCCTTGAACACCTGGAGCAGTGCCCCCAAGTTGCTGGCCTCGTTCTTCCAGGCGATCAAGGCGCTGGCCTGTCCGTCGGTCTTCTTCGGCAAGTCGTTGTGGAACGCCTGCAACGTCGCTTCCGCGGTGAACTGCTTCTTGAAGCTCAGCGGCGTTCGGGTGTGAATGTCCACCAGTCCCGCCACACCGCCTTCCACGAGGTCGGCCGTCGCGCTCTTGTGCACGACGATGGAGTCGGTGATTTCCGAGGGCAGCAGCGAATAGCTGATGCTGCGCCCGACGGTGCCGACCTGGCTTTGAATGAACCAGTCCGCCGTGGCGATCGAGTGGCCATTGACGAGCGTCTGCGTCAGGCTCGGGTCGGTGCCGCGAATGCTGACGCGGTCGTTCTCCGAGAAGCCGCCTTCACCGGCCGATGCCTTGGAGATGTTGACGCCGGGCAAGCGTTGAACCGCGTCGGCGATGTTCTTGTCGGGCAGCTTGCCGATGTCTTCCGCGGTGACCACATCGACCACCGAATCAGCATCGCGCTTGGCCGCAATCGACTTCTGGCGCGACGCCCGGATGCCGGTGACGGTGACGGTTTCCAGCGTCGTCGTCCCTTTGGGCGCCGGCTTTGCCTCGACGGCCTTGGGCTCTTCAGGCTTCTGCTCGGCCTGTTGCGCATGCACCGCGCAGACCGTGCTCAGCAGGGCCAGCGCGGCGGCCGCGGCGATCGGGGTCGGGTGCAACTTCATGAAAGCTCCTCTTGTGGGTCGATGGGGGCGTGCGCAGACCAGCGCCGCAATACGGACCGATTGGAATGCAGGGTCTTCGGCCGGACCATTCAAAGATGTACCGGCACCGCTGGGTAGATTTACCTACCAGCCGTGTCATCCCGACGAACGTCGGGATCCACTCGGCGGAAAGCGCATCCTCATGGAGTGGATCCCGACGTTCGTCGGGATGACGCACTGGCTAGGTAACTCTACCGAGCATCTGCGGTAGAACCCTGACTTGCGACGCGGGGCGCGATGGCCTGAAATCGACCGTCCCCGTATGTTGGAAGAAGCCATGAAGTCATCGGCTGCGTTTGCCGTCGCCACCGGTCTGTTGAGCACCTGCCTGCTGAGCGTGCCGGCCGCGTCGTGCGCGGCCGAATTGAATGTGTGGGTCATGTCCACCACCGAGCAGCAGCAGCAGGACATGCGCGAGCTGCTGCGCCCGCTGCTGGCCGCCAACCCGACGCTGCGCGTCAACGTGACGGTGCTGAACTGGGAGTCGGCCTGGGCCAAGATCACCGCGGCCGCCGCATCCGGCCAGGGCCCCGACGTGATCGAACTCGGCACGACCTGGGTGCCGGCCATTTCGTCGATGGGCGCGCTCGAGCCGCTGAGTGCCCAGCAGCAGAACGACGTCGGCGGCGAGAAGGCGTTTTTCCCGGTGATGTGGGGCACCACCCACAGCTTCGACGACTCGAAGATCTACGCGATCCCCTGGTACGCCGACGCACGTGCCGCCTACTACCGCACCGACGTGTTCAAGAAGGCCGGCATCGAAGCGCGCGACGCATTCGCCAACTGGGGCAGCTTCAAGCAGGCGATGCAGAAGATCAACGGCATGGAGTTCAACGGCAAGAAGATCGCCGCACTCGGCTACCCCGGCAAGAACGACTGGAACGTGGTCCACAACATGGCGCCATGGATCTGGAACGCCGGCGGCGACTTGCTGACGGCCGACAAGAAACGCTCGGCCATCAACTCCACCGAAGCGGTGCAGGCGATGGTGTACTACACGAGCTTCGCCGCCGAGGGGCTGGTCCCGAAGAGCGCGCTCGAGAAGGACTCGGGCCAGATCGAGTCGGGCTTCTTCAACGGCCAGTACGCGGTGATCTTCACCGGCCCGTGGATCCTGCGCCAGATGGCCACGCCCAAGTCCAAAGGCGGCCAGCTCGAAACGGTGACCGCCAGCAACTTCGGCATCGCACCCTACCCGGCCGGCCTGAAAGGCAACCAGACCTTCTTCTCCGGCTCGAACCTGGCGGTGATGAAGTCGTCGAAGAACAAGGCCGAGGCCTGGAAGGTGGTGGCGCATCTGACCGGCCACGATTCGCAGGTGCAGTTCAGCAAGATGTCGGGCATGTTGCCCACGCGCCTCGACGCCGCCAGCGACCCCGCGCTGATGAGCAACCCGCACTACGCGCAGTTCATCTCGCAAGTGAAAAACGGCCGCCACTACCCGTCGATCCCGGGCTGGGGTCCGCTCGAGTCGGTGTACCTGAAGAACATCGGCAACATGTTCGATATCGTCGGCGGGCTGAAGGGCAAGTACTCGCCGCTCGCGGTGAAGCAGGCGATGGACGCGACCGCGCAGGAGGCCGACCAGGTCCTGTCGTCTTCGCGTTGAGCGGATGTCGCCGTGCTGAAGAAGAAAAAGAGGGTCGACCCCTTCCCCTACCTGCTGCTGCTGCCGGCAGTCCTGCTGATGTTCGCCGTCAACCTGACGCCGATCCTGCAGGGCTTCTACATGTCGCTGCTGAAGCTGAACCAGTTCACGCTCTCCCAGTACCTGGACGCGCCGTTCATCGGCATCGAGAACTACCGCCGCGTGCTGTTCGACCCGGCCAACCCGCTGCGCGCCGGCCTCGGCTTCGCGCTGCGCAACACGCTGCTCTACACACTGACGGTGTCGCTGCTCGCGATCGGCATCGGGCTCGGCGTGGCGCTCCTCATGAACCGCGAGTTCGCCGGCAAGGGCATCGCCCGCACGCTGCTCCTGCTGCCGTGGATCGTGCCCTCGTACGTGGTCGGCACGCTGTGGGGCTTCATGTGGCAGCGCGACGCCGGCATCATCAACGTGATCCTGGTCGACTGGCTGCACCTGGTATCGGAGCGGCCGTTCTGGCTGCTCGGCTCGAACAGCTTCTGGGCCATCGTGATCCCCACCGTCTGGCGCGCCTGGCCGGTGATGATGCTGATCTTCCTGGCCGCGCTGCAGTCGATTCCGGAAGACCAGTACGAGGCTGCGACGATCGACGGCGTGAGCCAATGGAAGCAGTTCCTGCACATCACGCTGCCGCTGCTGAAGCCGGTGATCGTGATCCAGATGATGTTCCAGATCATCGACAACGTGTACTCGTACAACATCGTCTCGATGATGTTCGGCAACGGCGCGGGTTACCCGGGCGAGTGGGCCGACCTGCTGATGCCGCTGTTGACGCGCCAGTCGTTCAGCTACTGGCTGTTCGGCCAGGGCGCCGCGGTGTCGTTCGTGATGATGATGCTGATGCTGCTGTTCGTCGGCATCTGGCTCAAGAGTTTCCGCCGCAGCATGACCGACCATGAATAAGCGCGCCAACGCCCGTTTACTGACGGCGCTGACCTGGGCGATCGTCGTCGTCACGCTGTTGCCGATCGCCTGGATGCTGCTGTCCTCGCTGCGCAACTACAGCGACATCGCAGCCGGCGATCAATTGAGCGCCGACCTGCCGCTGCGTTGGGAGAACTACCGCGACATCTGGGTCAACGTCGACTTCTTCAACTACTTCAAGAACAGCCTGATCGTCTGCGGCAGCGCGACGCTGATCTCGACCGCCTGCGCGCTGTGCGCCGCCTACGCGCTGGCGCGCTTCCGGTTCCGCGGCTCGAACGCGGTCACGCTGTCGATCACGATCACGCAGGTGATTCCCGGCATGCTGTTTTTCCTGCCGCTGTACATGCTGTACCGCAACCTCGGCGAGTCGTGGGGTCTGCAGATGCTCGACACCTACCGCGGCCTGATCTTTCTCTACGTCGCGCTGTTCACGCCGGCCAGCATCTGGATCATGCGCGGCTTCTTCGTCTCGATCCCGCGCGAGCTCGAAGACGCGGCCATCATCGACGGCTGCTCGCGTTTCGGCGCCTTCGTTCGAATCGTGCTGCCGATCAGCGCGCCCGGAATCATCGCCACCGCCACCTTCGTCTTCCTGCTCGCCTGGGACGAGCTGTTCTTCGCCTGGGTGCTGACGAGCTCGTCCGAGGTGCAGACGATTCCGGTCGGCATACGCCTGTTCATCAACCAGTTCCAGCACCGCTACGATCTGATGATGGCGGCCGGGGCGGTCTCGACATTGCCGATGCTGATCGCGTTTTTCGCCGGCCAGCGCTATTTCATCAAGGGCCTGTCCGCTGGCGCGGTCAAGGGCTGAGGAAGCTGTATTCATGAGTGCCGTCACACTGCGGAACATCGACAAGTCCTTCGCCGACGACACGAAGGTCATCAGCGGCGTCGACCTGACGATAGCGGCCGGCGAGTTCGTCGTCTTCGTCGGGCCTTCGGGCTCGGGCAAGTCGACCCTGCTGCGGATGATCGCCGGGCTGGAAGACATCTCGGCCGGCGAGATCTACATCGGCGACCTGCTCGCCAACGAGGTGCACGCGTCCAAGCGTGGCATCGCGATGGTGTTCCAGTCGTACGCGCTGTACCCGCACATGACGGTCTACGACAACATGGCGTTTTCGCTGCGCATGGCCGGCACGCCCAAGCCCGAGGTCGACGAGCGGGTGCGCAACTCGGCCGAAATCCTGCAGATCACGCACCTGCTGGATCGCAAGCCGAAGGCGATGTCGGGCGGCCAGCGCCAACGGGTCGCGATCGGCCGCGCGATCGTGCGCGAGCCCAAGGTGTTCCTGTTCGACGAGCCGCTGTCGAACCTGGACGCGGCGCTGCGCCAGAACATGCGCGTCGAGCTGTCCAAGCTGCACAAGGAGCTCGGCACGACGATGATCTACGTGACCCACGACCAAGTCGAGGCGATGACACTCGCCGACCGCATCGTCGTGTTCGACCACGGCGTGGTGCAGCAGGTCGGCAGCCCGGTCGCGCTGTACGAGAACCCGGCCAACCTGTTCGTCGCGGGCTTCCTCGGCGCGCCGAAGATGAACCTGCTGCAAGGCCGGCTGAAGTCGGTCGAAGCCGACCTCGCGTGGATCAGCCTGCCCGGGCTGGGCACGCTGCAGGTGGCCGCCAACGCGGCACGCTGCGGCGCCGACGCCGAGGTCACCTTGGGTGTGCGGCCGGAGCATCTGCGCCTGGTCGGCGCCGACGCCGCCGATGCCGGCAACTGCGTCGCGGTGCGGGTCGAGCTGATCGAGTACCTGGGCGACCACCTGCTCGCCTATGTGGCGGCGCCGGGAGTCAAGGACAGCCTGTGCCTGAAACTCACCGGCCACGTCGCGCCGGTGCGTGTCGGCGACATGGCGCGAGTGTGCTTTGCGCAGCGCGATTGCCTGCTGTTCGACGCGGCCGGCGTGGCGCTGCCGCGCTGCCAATGAGGACGGGCATGAAGATCCTGCACAACCACCTCGGCTACCCGAGCGCTGGCCGCAAGGTGGCGCTGGTTCAAAGCAGCACCGCACCGGCCTCTTCGTCGTTCACGGTCTACGACGCCGACAGCCGCGAGGCCGTCTTGCGCGGGCCGTTGACGCCGCGCGGCGGCGTGATGCGCTGGCGCGACTGGCAGTACTGGGAGGCCGACTTCTCGGCGCTGCAAAGCCCCGGGCGTTTCTGTCTCGTCGTCGACGGCGTGCTGCCGGCGCTCGTGTCGCAGACCTTTTGCATCGCCGAGACCCTCTACGACGGCCAGGTGCTGTCCGACCTGCTGCACTACTTCAAGTCGCAGCGCTGCAGTGGCGTGTTCGACAACGCCGACCGCGCCTGCCCGGTGTTCGGCAGCGAGACTCAGGTCGACGCGCATGGCGGCTGGTACGACGCGTCGGGCGACACGTCGAAGTACCTGTCACACCTGTCGTACGCCAACTTCATGAACCCGCAGCACACGCCGCAGGTGGTGTGGAACCTGATCGAAGGGCGCGCGCGGCTGCCGCAGCAGCCGCTGTGGATGGACGAGCGCATCGTCGACGAAGCGCTGCACGGCGCCGACTTCCTCATGCGCATGCAGCACCCCGATGGCTACTTCTACATGACGGTGTTCGACCGCTGGAGCAAGGACACGGCGCAGCGCCGCATCTGCAGCTACACGACCCAGCAAGGCCATCTGTTCGCCACCTACCAGGCCGGCTACCGGCAAGGCGGCGGTGCCAGCATCGCCGCGCTGGCGCGGGCGAGCCGGCTTCCGCGCGACGGCGAGTTCGGCCGCGCCGACTACCTGGCCGCGGCACGGCGCGGCTTCGATCATCTGGAGCAGCACAACGCCGATTACCTCGACGACGGGGTCGAGAACATCATCGACGACTACTGCGCGCTGCTCGCGGCGAGCGAGCTGTTCAGCGCAACCGGCGATGCGCTCTATGCACAGGCTGCGGCAATACGCGCCGTGCGTCTGATCGAACGCCAGCATGCCGAAGGCTGGTTCTGGGCCGACGACGCGAAGACCCGCAGCTTCTTTCACGCCGTCGATGCGGGCCTGCTGTACGTCGCGCTGCTGCGTTTCGTCGACGCGGTTCCCGGTGCGCCGCAGCGCAACGCGGTGCTGCGCTGTGTGCGCCAGGGGCTGCAACATGAAGTCGCGATGACGATGCAGGGCGAGAACAACCCGTTCGCCTATCCGCGCCAGCAGGTGCTGATGCCGGGTCGCGAGGCGCGGGTGCAGTTCTTCATCCCGCACCGAAATGAAAGCGGCTACTGGTGGCAAGGCGAAAACGCGCGGCTCGCGTCACTCGCGTGTGCGGCGCGCTGGGCGGCGCGGTACTTCGCCGACGATGCCGGGCTGTGCAAAGCGCTGCGCGACTACGCCCAGTTCGGGCTCGACTGGATCTTCGGCCGCAACCCGTTCGACGCCTGCATGATGCAGGGCCAGGGGCACAACAGCCCGCGGTATGAAGCGGGCTACTGGAACGCGCCGGGGGGGGTGTGCAACGGCATCACGGCGGGGCAGGACGACGAAGACGACATCGACTTCAAGATGCCGCATGAGACCGACCCCATGCATTCGTGGCGCTGGAGCGAGCAGTGGTTGCCGCATGGGGCTTGGGTGTTTGCGGCGCTGGCGCATCAATGCGCCTGAGATACCGTCACCCCGGCGAACGCCGGGGTCCACTGGTGACGAAGGCGCGGTCTCACAGAGTGGATCCCGACTTTCGTCGGGATGACAGCTCTACGGATGTCAGCTCCGGGGATGACAGCTCTGCGGATGACGGCTCTACGCCGGGTTCTGCCACAGACTCGGCGGTATCTCCCTCAGCTTCGCCGCCAGCTCCATCCCGGTCCGCACATTGAACTTGTGGCAGATGCGCAGCCGATGCGCCTCCACGGTTTTCGTGCTGATGTTCAGGTGATCCGCGATCTGCTTGCTCAGATAACCCGCGACCATTTCGGTCAGCACCTCGCGCTCGCGCGGCGTCAGCTCGGCGATCTCCTGCAGCAGCGAGCCGAGCGACTCGTGCGCGCCCCGCGCCGAGCGATCGGCGAGCAAAGCCTTCGCGACCGCGTCGAGCAGCGTGCGCGGATCGGCAGGCTTCTCGAGAAAGTCGGACGCGCCCTGCTTCAAGGCCTGCACCACCATCGGGATGTCGCCGTGCCCGGTGAGGAACAGCGCCGGCGGCAGGTAGCTCTGGCGCGCGCGTGCGCGCCGGCTCAGCTCCTCGAACATCTCGAGCCCGCTCATGCCGGGGATGCGAACGTCGATGACCAGGCAGTTGAACTGGCTCGCATCGGCGCCTTCGAGGAAGTCGACCGCACGCTCGAACTCGCTCGCGGTCCAGCCGCGGGTGTCGAGCAGCATCGCGAGCGAGCGGCGCACCGCCGGGTCGTCGTCGATGATCGCGACATGGGGCGCGCGCGGCGCGGCAGGGTTTGGGGTGTTGGGGTTCATGGCGTCGATGCGGTGGCTGCAATCCTGGAGGCCGGCAAGCGAAAGCACAAACGTGCTCCGCCGCCCGGGTTGGCTTCGGCCCACAGGCGCCCGCCGTGACTTTCGACCACCGTGCGGCAGATCGCCAGGCCGAGGCCCATGCCTTCGCTCTTGGTGGTGTAGAAAGGTTGGAACAGTTTGCCAGGATCGGCGATGCCGGGGCCACGGTCGGCCACGCAAATCGTCACACCGTCCTCGTCTTCGTCGATGCTGACGCTGACCGCGTCGGCGAGCGCCGGCTGGCCTTGCGATGCCACCGCCTCGAGCGCGTTGCGCAGCAGGTTGAACAGCACCTGCTCGATCATCACGCCGTCGCAATCGATGCAGGCCGTCTCGCTGATGGTGCGCAATCGCACCTGCACCTGCAGCCGGTGCGCCAGCGGCTCGAGCAGCGCCAGCGGCTCGGCCAGCAGCTCGAACACCCTGCGTGTGTGATGCTCGACCGCGCGCTTCTGGATGAAGCTGCGCAGGCTCTGAATGATCTGCCCGGCCCGATGCGCCTCTTCGCCCATGCGCGCAACCGCGTCCTCGACCTTCTTCATCTGCGGCGGCTCGGTGGCCAGGAAGCTGTCGGCCACCGCCGAGTAGTTGGCGATCGCCGCCAGCGGCTGGTTCAGCTCGTGGGCAATGCCCGACGCGAACTCCGCCAGGCTCGCGAGCCGCGCGGTGTGCTGCAGCAGCTCGTCGCGCTCGCGTGCGGTGTGCGCGGCCTGGCGCTCGGCCGTCACGTCGGTGGCGATGTCGAGCAGCACCGTCGAGCCGTCGACCCAGCCCATGCTGCGGCGCTCGAGGTGGTACCAGCGGCCGGTCGCGGCGTCGAAGAACTCGGCGCTGCGGGAGCGCCCGTCGGGCCGGGTGTGCAACCACTGCATCAGGCAACAGTCGGCGTCGGCCAGCATCGGGAAGACCTCCTGGTGATGCCGGTTGCGAAACAGCAGGCGGCCGTCGGTCAGCGCGCTCACCGACACCGCGGCCTCGAGCCCGGCGAGCACGGCGTAGAGCTGGGCGCGCGAATCGCTCAGCGCCTTCTGCGCTGCCTGGCGCTCGCGCAGCCAGCGCTGCAGCACCCGCAGCAGCCACATGATCAACAGCGCGAACAGCAGCACCGCGAGCGCCAGCCAGACTAGCAGCATCTGCGCATGCGGCTGCGAGTGTGGGCTGGCCCACAGCGCGAGCTCGCTGTCGTTCGGGCCGAAGGCGAGCTTGTGCACGTCTTGCGTGCCGTCGGGCAGCACGCCTTCGCGCGGCGACAGGCGCTTGTAGTTGCGGTCGACCAGGCTCAGGTCGTAACGCTGGATGAACCACCACGGCACCTCCTGTTCGAGCAAGCGGTCGAGGTCGTAGGTCGCGAGCACGGTTCCGTGGGCGCCGCTCTCGTCGGCGATCGGCACCGCCAGCACCCACAGCGGCGCGCCCTGCTCGATGACATGGCTGTAGGCCGGCTGGGCCAAGGTCTGGCTGCGCGTGACGGCCGCGGCGATCAGCGGGTCGGTCAGCGGCGGCAGGTTGGCGGGCCGCTCGACATAGGCCGGCAGCCCGCTCACGCGCTTGCCGGCCTTGTCGAGGTAGTCGATCGCGATCAGCGCCTGGCTGTCGCGCATCAGCCCGCCGATGCGGGTGCTGAATTCCGCGGTCGCGGCGGGCGCCGGCGGCGCCAGATCCTGGGCCCAGTTGACGAGAAACTTCTGGTTCAGCTCGAGCGTGTGGCGAACGCTTTCTTCGAGCCACAGCAGGTCGAGCGACGATCTCCGCTCCTGCGCGTCGCGCTGGTCGGCGTACCAGAGCCAGCCCAGCGTCGTCGAGACGAACAGCCCGAGCGTCAGCGCGAGCGACGCGGCGAGCCACGGCCAGCGGCTTTCGATGAAACGCTGCGGCACGCCGACCGGCCGCGCGGCTTCCGCCGCGGCGTCGGGCTGGGTGTCTTGCGGCACCGCCGGGTCCACCATCGAATCGCGCCTCATAAGCAAAACCGCATGCTCCCGGCGCGACGATGTCACGCCGCGCCTGCCAGTGCGGCCACCCCATGCAGGCCGGCATCCGCTCCGAGTTCGGCGCTCATCATTTCATGCCGGTACAGCGCGGGCAATCGGTCCATCTCCTGACGCAGCCGCGCCAGATAGCCGGGGCGCAAGCCGACCCCGCCGCCGAGCGCGGTGCGCTGCACGCCGACCAGCACGCTCAGGTCGGCGAGCTTGCGCGCGAGCTCGCGGATGCCCTCGCGCAGCAGCGCTTCAGCCGCCGCGTCGCGCGCATCGGCCGCATCGCACAATGCCTTGGCACTGGCGAGGCCGAGGCTGCGCGCGAGCTGGCCGAGCGCGGTGCCGCTGGCATGCGCTTCGAGGGTCCGGCCGTCGGCGCACAAGGTGTCGCCGAGCTCGGCGTCCAGCCCGTTGCGCGCCAGGTGCAAGCGGCGGTTCAGCACCAGCCCGGCGCCGACGCCGGTGGAGACGGTGACGAACATGAATTCGTCGCAGCCGCGGCCGGCGCCGTGCAGGTACTCGGCCCAGGTCGCGGCGCGTGCGTCGTTGAGCACCCGCACCGGCCGGTCCAGCCGGTCCCGCAGCGTCGCCGCGAGCGGGAAGGCTTGCCAGCCGCGCAGGATGGCCTCGTTGTGCGCCGTGACGCAGCCGCCGTCATGGACCTGCCCCGCAATCGCGACGCCGAGCGCTGCCGGCACCTCGCGCAGCGGCGCGACCAGTGCCGCCATCGCGGCGACCATCGCCTGCGGGCCGTCCTGCCCAGGGGTCGGCACGCTGGCGCGCCAGACGATGCGCCCTTCGTCGAACAGGGCGGCCCGGGTGTGGGTGCCGCCCACGTCCAACGCAATCACTTTGCTCAAGAAATCTCCCAACCACAAGTCGCAAGCTCTTCGATTGGAGTACGCCGCCGCGCGCGCCGGCAACCCCGAGTTCTACCCGCGCGCCACAGTAGATTTCCGGCCCCGGTGGGTCCACCTTGTAACCAAAAGTGGTAGTAAATTGGCACTACATTGGTCCTATCGAGAGGCATCTCCATGAAGTTCAGACCCACTCCCGTCGCCTGCGCTGCCGCGCTGGTCTTGATGGCTCCCTGGCTCGCGCAGGCGCAGCAGACGCCGGCTCCGCCGGCCCCCGAGGCCAAGCCCTCGGCCGAGCGCTCGACCACGCTGGAAACGGTCACCGTGACCGGTATTCGCGCCTCGCTCGAACAGGCGCTGAACAAGAAACGCAACGCCGATTCGCACGTCGAAGTGGTCAGCGCCGAAGACATCGGCAAGATGCCCGACAAGAACGTCGCCGACGCGGTGCAGCGCCTGCCCGGCGTCAACATCAGCTCGGGCTCGACCGGCTCGGGCGGCTTCGCCGAGAACGACCACGTCAGCATCCGCGGCACCAGCCCGAGCCTGACCCAGACCACCATCAACGGCCACCTGGTCGGCACCGGTGACTGGTTCGTGCTGGACCAGGTCGGCACCGTCGGGCGCAGCGTCAGCTACGAGCTGCTGCCCTCGGAAATCGTGAGCAGCGCGACCGTCATCAAGGCCTCGCAGGCCGACCAGGTCGAAGGCGGCGTGTCGGGCTCGGTCAACCTGGAGACGCGGCGCCCGCTCGGGTTCAAGAAGCAGTTCACCGCCGAAGTGGCGGTCCAGGCGATCCATTCGAGCCTGTCGGCCAAGACCGACCCGCAGATGAACGCGCTGTTCAACTGGAAGAACGAAGCCAGTTCGGCCGGCGTGCTGCTGCACGTCTTCACGGAGAGTCGGCATGACCGGCGCGACGGTCAGGAGTTCTTCGGCTACAGCGCGATCGACCCGCAGAACGATGTCGACGGGAAGCCCACCAATCGCGTGGTCATCGCCGACCCCAAGCTTGCGGGCGTGCTGGTGCCGCAGGGCATCAACCAGGCACTGTTCGAGCAAAAGCGCAAGCGCACCGGCGCCGTGCTCGACGTCGAGTTCAAGCCGACCTCGGCATTGACGCTGGACGCGAACGGCTTCTATTCGAAGCTCGAAGCCTCCAACTACAACCGCAGCTTCTACGCGATCCCGGCGAACAACGTCAACGCCACCGACCCGGCAGGCAAGTCGATCAGCGTCATCCCGACCAACTACCTGGTGCAGAACAACGTGCTGGTGAAGGCGGACTTCCCGCTCGCCAACTACCAGGCGTCGCAGGCGCTGATGACGCAGTACCAGATCGCCAACGGCCTGCCACAATTGCCCAATCAGAGCGTGGCGCCGGGGGTGGTCGACCAGATCTATCGCCCCGGCTCGGGCTCCGAAACCTACTTCCTCGACCTCAACGGCAAGTACCGCGCGAGCGACAAGCTGCTGCTGTCGGGCAGCGTCGGCTACACCCACGGGGTGGGCAAGACGCCGGGCGACATCGGCTTCGAGGCCAACCTGCCGAACTCGGGCGTGGCGTACACGCTGCACGGCATGGCGCCGGCCGACCTGTCGTTCGCCGGCGCCGACCCGTCGAACCCGGCCGGCTCGGCGCCGGCCGCGGGCTGGGGCTCGAACATCACCGCGATCGATTCCGAATCGTGGGCCAAAGCCGACGCCGAGTGGCAGCTCGACAGCGGCATGTTCGAATCGGTCAAGTTCGGCGCGCGTTTCTCGCAGCACACGCGCCAGGTCAAGTGGCCCGAGAACCGCGCCTGCAACGCCTGCAACGGCGTCGTCAACCCGCCGCCGCCCGGCACCCCGGCCAATGTCGCGATGCCGGTCTGGGCCGGCGGCACCTACCCGAGCAACTTCGGCTCGGGCCTGGGCAACAACTCGGGCATGCCGAAGAATGTCTGGCAGATCAACCCCGGTGACATCCTGGCCTGGGCGGCCGCCAACGACACCGCGCAGGGGCCGACCACCGAGGCCTGGCCGTTCGAGTTCACGCTGAAGGAGAAGGTCGTCGCCGCCTACGCGATGGCCAACCTGGGCGGCGACAAGTGGCGCGGCAACGTCGGCGTGCGGCTGGTGCAGACGCGCCAGCATGCGCTCAACGGCGTGATCGTTCCGATCGACCCGGCGACCGGCTTCCTGCCGAATCCGCTGCCCGCCGGCACGCTCGGCTTCACGACCGACAGCGACGGCAACTTCGTGCCGAGCAACGTCAACGGCGCCTACGTGCTCGACCCGCGCAGCCACACCTACACCGACATATTGCCGAGCGCCAACTTCAAGTTCGACCTGTCGAAGGACCTGGTCGCGCGCTTTGCGGTGGCCAAGACGATGGCGCGCGCCGACTACAGCTCGCTGGTCGGTGCGATCACCTCGCTCGACGACACGCTGCACACCGGCACCGGCGGCAACCCCGATCTGAAGCCGATCCGCTCGACCAACTACGACGCGACGCTGGAGTGGTACTTCGCGCCGAAGTCGCTGTTGTCGGCGAGTGTGTTCCTGATGGACCTGTCGTCGTATGTCGGCTTCGGGTCCGGCATCCAGATCCTCAACGACAACACCCACCACGTGAAGAACGTGGCGTATTCGATCGACTCGCCGGTCAACACCAGCGCCAAGGTCAGGGGCCTCGAGCTGGGCTACCAGCAATCGCTGGGCGGCGGCTTCGGCACCGTCATCAACTACACCTACGCCAACGGCAAGGCGGTCGACCCGACCGGTGGCAGCGCGACCGAAGTCGTCGGCAACTCGCGCAACACCTACAACCTGACCGGCTTCTACGAAAACGATCGTTTCAGCGCACGCTTGGCATGGTCGTACCGCTCGAGCTTCCTGTCGGGGCTGTTCAACTCGAGCCCGCAGCACCAGGACGCCGTCGGCACGATGGCCGCGTCGCTCAGCTACAAGATCAACGACCGGTTCTCGCTGACCTTCGACGGGCTGAACCTGAACAACCCGGTGATCAAGTCCTACGGCTCCGACCGGACCCAGCCCGTGTCGCTGTACTCGAACGGCAGGCAGTTTTACTTTGGTGTTCGGGCCCAGTTGTAGTCCAATCGAGGGTTTTGCCATTGAGACGATTTCACCGATGAACCCGCTGCACTTCGCCCGCCCCTTTTTGCACAGCGCCGTCATGGCCGCCGTGGTCTGCGCCTTCGCCGGCGCCGTCCACGCCCAGCCTGCTGGCGCAAGCGCTGCCTCCTCGTCAGCGGCGAGCGCGCGGCCTGCGGTGGGTGCACCCTTGATGGAAGCCGAGAAGCTGATCAAGGACGGCCGGTTTGCCGAAGCGCTGGCGAAGGCCCGCGAGGCCGAGAAGGCGGGCACCGACGCGACGCCGTACGAGGCCTACGTGATCCACCGCATGAAGGCGGTCGCCGCATTCGGCGCGGGCGATGCGGCGTCGGGCCTCGTCTCCACCGAGGCGGCGATCGACACCCGCTATCTGCAAGGCAAGCAGCAGCTCGATCTGATCGAGTCGCTGGTCCACGCCGCCTACAACGCGAAGGACTATGCACGCGTGGTGCCCTGGGCCAAGCGCTACGCCGAAGCCGGCGGCACCCAACCCGACGTCGGCGCGCTGCGCCTGCAGGCGCTGTACCTGAACGGCGACTACGCGGCCGCCGCCGAGGGGCTGCAAAACCGGCTCGCAGCGGACGACGCGGCAGGAAGAGTTACCACCGAGCGGCAGCTTCAGCTGCTGGCGGTCGCGCAGAGCAAGCTGAACGACGACGCCGGTCATGTACGCACAACCGAGCGGCTGGTCCGGCAATATCCGACGCCGGCCTACTGGTCGGTCCTGCTGTCGCGTGTCGATCAGCAAAAGCTCGCGACCCGCCAGTTGCTCGACCTGATGCGCCTGATGCGCGCCACCGGGGTGCTGCGTGAAACCGAGCAGTACATGACGATGGCCAACATGGCCTTGCTGGCCGGCCTGCCGGCACAAGCCGTGTCGGCGCTGGACGAAGGCTACGCCAACGGCAAGCTCGGCCAGGGCGCGAAGGCGGCCGAACATTCGGCCTTGCGCGACAAGGCCCGCAAGCAAGCCGCCGACGACCTGGCGCAGCGCGCAGCCGAAGACAAGGCAGCGCGTGCCGCGCGCGACGGCAACGGCCTGGTCGGGCTGGGCCAGGTGCTGGTTGCCGAAGGCAAGCTCGACGCCGGCATCACACTGATCGAACAAGGCATCGCCAAGGGCGGACTGCGCCAACCCGAAGAAGCGCGCCTGCACCTGGGCATCGCGCAGGCACTCGCCGGGCGCGGCGATTCGGCCCGCCAGACGCTGAGCACGACCCAAGGGCCGCTCGCCGAGCTGGCGCGTCTGTGGTCGCTCTACGCGAGCAGCCCGCGGGTCGCGACGGCGGCGCCCGACGCGCCGGTGGCGGCGGCCAAGATGTAGGCGGCCCTCGCACCCCGCCAGGCGCAAGGGTCGCGGCGCGCCCCGCTGCCCGCGCAGGTATGCTTGTCTGATGTCGCGCAAAGCCAGAGAGGAACGCTTCGAGCTGCTCGTCGACAGCGTGCTCGACTACGCGATCTTCATGCTCGACACGAACGGCATCGTGCGGAGCTGGAACGCCGGCGCGCACAAGATCAAGGGCTGGAACGCCGACGACATCATCGGCCGCTCGTTCGAGACCTTCTACACCGAAGACGCCATCGCGGCGGGCTGGCCGAAGCAGGAGCTCGAGCGAGCCGCAGCCGAAGGGCGCTTCGAAGACCAGGGCTGGCGGGTGCGCAAGGACGGCAGCCTCCTGTGGGCCAACGTCGTCATCACGGCGCTGCGCGGCGCGGATGGCGAGTTGCTCGGCTTCGCCAAGGTCACGCGCGACCTGACCGAGAACAGGCGCCAGGAAGAGGCGCTGCGCCAGAGCGAAGAGCAGTTCCGTTTGCTGGTCGAATCGGTCAAGGACTACGCGATCTTCCTGCTCGATCCGAACGGCCGCATCCTGACCTGGAACGCCGGCGCCGCCGCGATCCACGGCTGCGCGGCGAGCGAGGCGCTGAACACACACTTCTCGCGCTTCTTCACCCCCGAGGACATCGCGGCCGGCCGCCCGGCGCAGGAGCTCGCGCGGGCGCTGAAAGACGGCCACGTCGAAGACCAGGGCTGGCGCCTGCGCGCCGACGCCAGCCTGTTCTGGGCCGACGTGATCCTCACCCCGGTGCGCGACGCGCGCGGCGCGCTGCGCGGCTTCGCCAAGGTCACGCGCGACCTGAGCGAGCAGCGCCGCCTGACCGAGCTCGAGCACGCGAGCCGGCGCATGAGCGAGTTCCTCGCGATGCTGGCGCACGAGCTGCGCAACCCGCTCGCACCGATCCGCAACGCGGTGAGCATCCTGCAGATGCAGCGCGAGCTCTCGCCGCAGCTGCTGCAAATCCGCGACATCGTGGCGCGCCAGACCGGGCACCTGACGCGCCTGGTCGACGACCTGCTCGACGTCGGTCGCATCGTGACCGGCAAGATCCTGCTGAAGAACGAAGAGATCGACTACCGCAACGTCGTGCAGGCCAGCGTCGAGGCCGCCGCACCGCTGATCGGCGAGCGCGGCCACCGCCTGAGCGTGACGCTGCCGGACGAACCGCTGCTGATGACGGGCGACGCCACGCGGCTCGCCCAGGCCTTGCAGAACCTGCTGAACAACGCCGCCCGCTACACGCCCGATGGCGGCCGCATCGAGCTCGCGGTGCGGCTCGATGCGGCCGCTGGCATCATCACCACGGTCACCGACAGCGGCGTGGGCATCGCGTCCGACGCGCTGGAGCGCATCTTCGAGCTGTTCGTCCAGGAGGCGGCGATGCGCTCGCCGAACGACAGCGGCCTGGGCATCGGCCTGAGCCTGGCGCGCATGCTGATCGAGCAGCATGGCGGCATGCTGAGTGCGCACAGCGATGGCGCGGGCCAGGGCAGCACCTTCAGCGTGCGCCTGCCGCTGCGCCGCGACGCGCGTGGCGCCGGTCCGGCTGCGTCAGGTGTCGCGCGGCAACCCGTTGCGCGACTGCGCGTGCTGGTCGTCGACGACAACCGCGATGCGGCCGATTCGATGGTCGCACTGCTCGGCCTGCTCGGCCACGACGCGTGCGCCGCCTACGACGCGGCGCACGCGCTCAACAAGGCCGGCGAGTTCGTGCCGCAGCTCGCGCTGCTCGACCTGAACATGCCCGGGGCCGACGGGTTCTCGGCCCTGCGCTCGCTGCGCGAACGCCCGGCGCTGGCCGACCTGTACGTGGCGGCGATGACCGGTTATGGGCAGAAGTCCGACCGCGACAACACGGTGGCCGCAGGCTTCGACGCTCACCTGACCAAGCCGGTCGACATGCAGCAGCTGCGCGAGATCCTGGCCCTGGCGGGCGAGCGCTACGGCAGCTCCGGGTAGCGCGCCGCGTCGGGCACGATCGGCGCGGTCTGCGGAATGAAGAACACACCGTCGTAGCCGCGACCGAAGTGGCTCGGGCTGAACCCAACGAATTCCGTTTCGAAGATGCTCAGCCCCGCCAGGCGGCTGCGGCTGGCCGCATCGGCCGGGTAGGCCATGAAGGTCGGTTTGCCGGACTTGGACAGGTAGTGCTCGAGCATGTTGTTCGTGAGCGGCGCAAGCGTCGGCGGCGGCGCCGGGTTGATCGCATGACAGCTGTGCATCCACAGGACCACCTTGCGGCCTTTGAAGGCGTTGTCCATCAGCCACTGGACATTCGCGCCACCGGCGATGTCGCGTGTGTCGTTCGGCGTCCACTGGCGCTCGTGGCCGGCATCGATGCTCTTGACGATGCGGCACCAGAACCCGGCCGATTGCATCGTGTAGGCGTTGTCGCCCGCCACGCTGCACAGCTCGGTGTCGAGCCGGGTCGAGACGCGCCTGAAGGCGGCGAGTGCGGCGGCGCTCGGCGTCGGCGCCGGCTGCAGCGCCACCACTTGCGCGGCCAGGCGCTTGTAGCTCGGCCAGTCGCGGTCGTCGGGCAGGCCGGATTTGCGTGCGAGCAGGAAGGCCGTCAGCCTGGGCAACAGCTCGTTGACCGACGCCGAGCCGCCCATCGAGATGTCGTAGCCGCCGAGTGCCAGCGGGTGTGCCGTCTTCTGGCTGGCATCGACGTAGTCGAGCACCTTGCGGCCTTCGAGCGTGCGCGAATACATGAAGAACATCCGGCCCGGCGCGAGGGCAGCGTAGGACGTTCCCTCGGCGGCGTGGCGCTCGCGCATGCGCGTGAGATCGTAGAGGCCGCTCTCGATCAGCAGCAGGTCGAAGCCTTTTTTCTGGTGCAGGTACTCGACCAGGCGCGCCTTGAGCCTGAAGGTCGGGCCGTCGCCGTGGGTGGCCTCGTCGAGGATGACGAATCGACGCTCGCCCACCGCACCGCCGAAGGCGTCGAGATCGTCGAAGTTGCTGCCACCCGGCTCGATGCTCGCGAGTGCCACGCTGTGGGCCTGGACCATGCTCGTGTTGACCGCCGCCGAGTCTTCCGGCTGCGCCGGGCTCGCGCCCGAGCCGACGCCGCACGATGCCATCACGAACGCCAGCGGCAGCCAGAACACGCGTGGGCTCATCGGCGTCCTCAGATCTTGAAATGGATGTGACGCCGATCGAGCAGGCGCATCGCCACCCACCAGAAGACGACGAAGGCGAGCGCATACACGAGCGACGTGGCGTAAGGCCCGGCCCACGGCGTGATCCAGCCGAAGCCGTGCTGGTACAGCGGCGCCAGCCAGTGCAACGCGTCGAGCACGCACACCATCAGCCAGGCGCCGGCATAGGCGGCGATCGCGTTGACGCCGAAGCTGCGGCCGATGGCCGGCCAGCCGCGCAAGTCAATCAACCCGTGAGCGAGCCACAACGCGAGCAATGCGAAGCCACCGCTCCACAGCACGTACGACGAGGTCCACAGTTGTTTGTTGAGCGGCAACATCAACGACCACACGCCGCCGATCAGCAGCGCGAGCAAGCCGACCCGCCACAGCCGCGCGGTCTGCCCACAACGCAGCCAGTCGCCGGCGCGCAGCCCGAGCAGTGTGGTGGCAATCGCGGGCAGTGTGCTGAGCAGCCCCTCGGGTTCGTGGGCGCGGCCGGTGGCGGCGTCGAACTCGTAGGCGTAGCGGCCGAGCAGCGCCGTGTCGATGCGGCCGGCGAGGTTGCCTTCCTTGTCCAGCGTGCCGCCCCACAGCAACAAGGCCCAGTAACCGAGCAGGAGGACGACGAAGGCGAGCCACTGGGTTCGCGGCCGGGTGTGAATCGCGAACAGCCCGGCCACGCCGAAGCAGATGCCGATGCGCTGCAACACACCCAGCGGACGGAACTCGCGCGTGTTCATCAGCCAGTGCGCGACGGCATGAAGCACCAGGCCCAGCACGACGATGCGCAGCGCGCGCCACAACACGCCGCGGCGCAACGCCGCCGCATCGGCGCCGGCGGCCAGGCGCGGGCCGAGGCTCAACGAGATCGACACGCCGACGATGAAGAGGAAAAACGGGAACACCAGGTCGGTCGGCGTGCAGCCGTGCCACTCGGCGTGTTCGAGCGGCGCGAACACATGGCCCCAGTCGCCGGCGTCGTTGACGAGCAGCATCGCCGCGACCGTGAGGCCACGCAGCGCGTCGACCGAAGCAAGGCGTGCGCGGCTCTCCACGCTCAGAAGTCGCAGGTCGAGGCGAGCGGCGGGCTCGCCGCCGGCACGCTGTCGGTGTGGGCCGTGCCGCGCTCGCGCAGGCCTTGCACGGCGGCGTCGACCTCGGCCGGCGACAGCAGCCGGTTGCGCGCGTGGAACACCCAGTCGACGTCCTGCTCATAGACCCGCTGGACACTCGTGTCCGGCAGCAGCCCGCCGGGCGAATACCAGAGGTTGAAGTTGAGCGACATCGGCACCGCCGGGTAGTTGCGCCCGCCATGCTGGTCGAGTTGCACGCCGTCGAGATAGAAGCGTGTCTTGCCGTCGGCCACCTGCATCATCAGCACATGCCAGCCGTCGACCGACCGAAATGATTGATGCGGCTGGTTGTAGGCCTGCCACGGATTCACGCGCACGGTCTGCCAGGTGACGCCATAGAGCCGGGTACGCGGGTCGCCCCAGCCACCGTTGGGCAGGTACTCCCAATCGAGCTCGCTGTACTCCGGGTCGAAGTCGAAACGCACCGGGCTGACGACGTAGAAGGTCTGCACGATCACATCGCCATCGGGCCCGACAGCAGGCGCATCGCTGAAGCGGACGCGCGCGGCGTAGGTGCCCTCGAAATACTTGCGGGCATGGCACAGCTGTGCGTGCGAGGTGCCTTGCGGCGTGCCGTCGGTGCGCGCGGCCAGGCGCAGCACGCGGTTGCCGGGGTGCGCGGGGTCGTCGAGCAGCGTCAGGTTGGCGGCGCCCCACGACGCGCCGTCGATGCCGGGGTGGCCGGGCCGGGTGCGCACGATCCAGCCGTCGCGCGTGAGCGCCGCGAGGTCGGGCTGGCTGAAGTCGTCGAAGAAGACACCGGCGTCGGGTAGCGCGGCGGTCGGGGCCACGGCGGCACACCCGCCCAGCCCGATCAGCGCCGCCGCCAGCAGGCAGGCCCCGACACGTGCAGCGCTCACCGCGCTCAAGCCTCGGCCGGAAGCGGCGTGCCCCGCGGCTGCTCGAGCGTGCCGGCGTTGGGCGGCACGATGCGCAGCGACAGGAGCAGGACGGGAACAGCGCACAGCAGCACGAAGAGGAAGAAGTTCTGGTAGCCGAGAGCGAGCTGGATCTTGCCGCTCATCGAGCGGAAGATCACCATGCCCAACGCCATGAAGCCGGTGCCGAAGGCGTAGTGCGCGGTCTGGTATTTGCCCGGCGCGACGACCTGCATCATGTACAGGATCAGGCCGACGAAGCCGAAGCCGAAGCCCAGGTTCTCAACGAAGATCGCGGCGACGATCAGCGTGATGTCGGTCGGCATCACAGCGCTCAGGTAGAAGAACGCGAGGTTGGGCAGGTTCATGCCGATGATCAGGTAGACCATCGCACGCCGCAGCCCGAGCCAGGCCGCAAAGTAGCCGCCGACGATGCTGCCAAAGATGAAGGCGAGCGTGCCTGCCGTGCCGTAGGCCCAACCGACCTGCGTCGGGTCCAGCCCCAGCCCGCCGGCGCTGCGCGGGTCGCGCAGGAACAGCGGCGCGATGTTGCCGACCTGGCCTTCGCCGGCCCGGAACAGGATGATGAAAAGGATGGCGAGCCAGATGCCGGGCTTGCGAAAGAACGCCACGAACACCTCCTGCAGCGTGCCCATCGCTTCGGCCATCGAGTGGGCCTGGTGCGTTTCGCTGTTGCCGCGCGGCAGCGCCCACAGGTGGTACAGGCCGAGCGCGATCAGCGTCGCGCCGAGGATCACGAAGATCACGGTCCAGGCACGTTCGACCGGCATCGCCTTCTCGAGGTGACCGGCGAGGATCAGCAGGCCACCGGCCGAGGCGAACTTGGCGGCGTTGTAGAACGCGCCTTGCCAGCCGGCGTACTCTGCTTGCAGCCGGGTGTTCAGGCTCGCGATGTAGAGGCCGTCGGCAGCGATGTCGTGGGTGGCCGAGGCGATGGCCACCAGGCCGAGCATCGCGATGCTCCAGGCGAAGAAGCCCGGCAGGTTGAGCGTGAACGCGAGCACCGTGAGGCTCGCGCCGCCGATGAACTGGAACACCACGACCTGCGCTCGGTTGGTGCCCAGCGCTTCGAGGAAAGGGCTCCACAGCGGCTTGAAGACCCAGGCGAAGCCGATGATCCCGGTCCAGAACGAGATCGTGTCGTTGCCGATGCCCATGCTCTTGTACATCTGGCCGGCCACCAGCAGCACGACCCACAGCGGCAGGCCCTCGGCGAAGTACAGCGTGGGCACCCAGGTGATCGGCGAGCGGCGCGGCGTGGTGTCGGTCTGCATGATGGCTTCCGTTGGTTCAGGGGGTCAGGCGCACCGGCGAGCGGCCAGGCGCCAGGCCGCTGCCTTCGAGCCAGGCGCGCAGCGCATCGAACGCGCCGGCCGCATACCCCCAGGTCACGACGCTGGGCGCAGCGATGTCGAGCGCCTGGAACGGGTTCCACAGCACCAGGTGCAGGTCGGGCCGCCAGTCGCTCGCGCCGCGGTAGCGGTCGCGGTGGTTCGATGCCAGCACGTTGAGGCGGCCGTCTTGCGGGATGCGCGCCCAGTCCAGGGTCTGCAGGTCATCGAGCGCGACCAGTTCGACATTCGGGAAGCCGGCGAACACCGCGGCGACTTCGCCGCTCGCGGGGCCGGCTTCGGACACGCCGTCGCAGGGCACGTTGGCTTGCGTGAAGACACGCAGCGGCGTCTCGCGCGCTGGGGGCTGCGGCGCGCCGAGCGTCGTCAGGCCGGCGGCCCAGGCGCGGCGCATCAGGCGCTCGTCAATGTTGCGCTGCGCGGGCGGATAGTCGCAGGCCTGCGAGGGGAAGCGGGTTGCCAGCGCGTCGAGGCGCGCACGCGCCTGCAACAGACGCTGCATCGGCAACGCGCCGCTGGCCTGCGCCGCGCCGATCGCATCGATCGCGGCGGCCTGCTCGGCCTGCGTGCCCAGCGCCATCGCCATGTCGGCGCCGGCCTGCAGCGTCAACACCGCGGCGCGGTGGTGGCCGTAACGCTCGTGGATCGCCTTCATCACCAGCGAATCGGTGATGACGACACCGTCGTAGCCCCACTGGTCGCGCAGCAAGTCACCGAGGATGCGGCGCGACAGCGTGGCGGGGTGGTCGGGGTCGAGCTGCGGGTAGACGATGTGCGCGGTCATCATCGCCGGCGCTTCGTTCTTCAACGCGGCGAAGGGGACGAACTCGAGCGCCTCGAGCTCGGCCAGCGTCTTGTCGACCACCGGCAGGTCGCGGTGCGAGTCGACATGGGTGTCGCCATGCCCGGGGAAATGTTTGACGCAGCAGGCCACGCCTTCGCGCAGCGCGCCGCGCATCCAGGCGCCGGCCAGGCGGGTGACCTCGTGCGGGTCTTCCGAGAAGCTGCGCTCGGCGATCACCGGGTTGGCCGGGTTGTTGTTGATGTCGAGCACCGGCGCGAAGTTCCAGTTGAAGCCGAGGCTGCGCACGCCGCGCGCGACCGCTTCGCCGACCCGCTCGCTCAAGGCCGCGTCAGCCGCCGCACCGAGCGCCATCGCGGCCGGCGGCTGCGGCAGGAAGGTGGCGCGAACGACCGAGCCGCCCTCCTGGTCGAGGCCGATCAGCGCATGCTCGCCCATCGCGTCGCGCAGGTCGGCGGTGAGCCGGCGCACCTCGGCTTCGCTGCCCAGGTTGCCGCGAAACAGGCAGACCGCGCGGATGTGTTTATCGCGCAGAAACGCCGCTTGTTTCGCATCGAGGGACCGGCCCTCGATGTCGACCATGACGAGCTGACCCGGGTGGAACGCGGTCATTGGGTCCTCGTCACCTTGTTCAGATGGCGCGGCCGATCCGGGTCGAAGCCACGCGCCCGCGCCAGCGCCTCGACCATCGGATAGAAGCTCTGGATCGCCGAGATCGGATCGAGCTCGACCGATGCGGTCTCCATGATCGGCAGGTTGCAGCCCGGCGTGCCGGCCGGCGCGGCCAGCAGCACGCGCGCACCGCGCACCCGCATCTCGTCGGCCAGCGACAGCAGGCCCGCCTGCGCCGGCCCGCGCGGCGCGAACACCAGCAGCGGGTAACCTTCGTCGATCAAGGCCATCGGCCCGTGTTTGACCTCGGCGCCGGAGAAAGCCTCGGCCTGGATCGCGCAGGTCTCCTTGAACTTCAATGCCGCTTCGAGCGCGACCGGCAGGCCGGTGCCGCGGCCGATGACGAACAGGCGGTCGGCGTCTCGCAGTGCCTCGACTGCGACCGACCAGTCGGTGTGCGCGGCGCGCGACAAGATCCCCGGCAGGCCCGACAGCGCAGCCTGCAACACCAGGTCGTCCTGCCATGCGGCGACCAGGCGCGCGCCGGCCACCAGTTGCGCGATGAAGCTCTTGGTCGCGGCGACGCTCAGCTCGGCGCCGGCGTGCAGCGGGAACACCCATTGCGCGGCACGCGCCAGCGGCGATTCGGGGTCGTTGACGAAGGCCGCCGTCACCGCCCCGCCCTCGCTGAAGAAACGTGTCGGCGCGACCAGGTCGGGGCTTTGGCCCGATTGCGAAAACGCAAACGACGTGAGGCCCTTGCAGGCAATCTGCGACTGGTACAGCGTGATCAGCGACATCGGCAGCGAAGTCACGAGCCGCCCCATGCGCGCCATGATCAGGTAGGCCATGAAGTGTGCCGCATGGTCCGAGCTGCCGCGTGCGATGGTCAGCAGCGAGGTCGGCGACTGCTCGCGCAGCAGCGCGCCGAATGCGCTGTAGGCCGGGTCGTCGTGCGCGAGCTGGCGCGACACCGCCGACGGCGCTTCGCGGGCTTCAGCCAGCATGCGGGTTGAGCTCAATCGAGACTCCTTCAACATAGACATCCAATAGGTTCAGGTCGCGGTCGAGCACGACGACGTCGCCCCAGGCGCCCGGCGCAAGTCGCCCGCGATCTGTTGCGCCGAGGTAGTCGGCCGCGTGGGTGGAGACGCGCTTGGACGCGTCGGAAAGGTCGAGACCGAGCTCGTTGACGAGGTTGCGCAAGGCCTGGTCCATCGTCAGCGTGGAACCGGCCAGCGTGCCGTCGGCGAGCCGCACGCCGCCCAGGCACTTGGTGACCTTGTGGCGGCCGAGCCGGTACTCGCCGTCGGGCATGCCGGCGGCGGCGGTCGAGTCGGTCACGCAGTACAGGCAGGGGATCGCACGCAGCGCGACACGGATCGCGCCGGGGTGGGCGTGCAGCAGGTCGGGGATGATCTCGGAGTACTGCGCATGCGCGAGCGCGGCGCCGACCATGCCGGGTTCGCGGTGGTGCAACCCCGTCATCGCATTGAACAAATGGGTGAAGCCGCGCGCACCGCGCGCCAGCGCCTCGACACCGTCTTCGTAGCTGCCGAGCGTGTGGCCGAGCTGGACCCGGTAGCCGGCGGCGACCAGGCTTTCGATCGCCTCCATGTTGCCGGGCACTTCGGGCGCCAGCGTGATCAGGCGGATCGGCGCCAAGTCGTTCAGGCGCTTCAACTCGGCCGGCGCAACCGGGCGCGCGAAGTTGGGCTGCGCCCCGAGCTTGCCGGCGTTGATGTAAGGCCCTTCGAGGTGCACCCCCAGCACGCGCGCGGCTTGGCGGCCGCGCCCGGCGCAGACCGACTTGAGGCCGGCGAACGCGGTCTCCAGGTCGGCCATCGGCGCGGTCATCGTGGTCGCGAGCAGCGCCGTCGTGCCGTGGCTCGCGTGGCGCTCTGCGACCCGCGCGGCCACGTCGCCGCCTTCCATGATGTCGTGCCCACCGCCGCCGTGCACATGCAGGTCGACGAAGCCGGGCAGGACCAGCGGATCGGTCGAGTCGCGCACCGAATCGGCCTTCACCGCCGTGCCGGTGATGCGCGCGATTCGGCCGGCGGGGTCGAACTCGATCGCACCCGCGACGAAGCCTTGCGGGGTCAGGACATTGCCCTTGAGAACGCTCATACCTCGCGCCTCATCTCTGCGACGAAGTCGTAGTAGTCGCTGCGGCAATACGAGTGCGTGAGCTCCACCGCCTGGCCCGATTCGAGGTAGCCGATGCGGGTGATGAACAGCACCGCCTGCCCGATCGGCACGCCCAGCTGTTCGGCCAGGCGCGGCTGCGCATTCAGCGCGCGGATGTGCTGCAGCGCGCGCACGGGCGCCTGGTGGATGCCGGTCAGGAATTCGTACAGCGAGCCGTTGACGAGCTCGGGCTGCGCTAGCACCGTTTGCGGCAGCACGCTGACCTCGTAGGCCATCACCACGTCGTCGGCCAGGCGCAGCCGTTCGAGCCGCGCCACGCGCGCGCCGGGCGACAGGCCGAGGCTCAGCTGCTCGTCGGGCACGGCTGCGGTGATGGTGCGTTCGAGCCAGCGCGACGACGGCGTGTAGCCGCGCTGGTGCAGCTCTTCAGAGAAGCTCGTCAGGCGCGACAGCGGCTGCTCGATGCGCGGCGCGATGTAGTTGCCCGAGCCGCGGCGCCGCACGATCAGGCCCTGCTCGACCAATTGGTCGATGGCCTTGCGCGCCGTCACGCGCGACACGTCGAGCGACTCGGACAAGAGCCGCTCCGACGGCAGCGCCTCGTCGGCCTGATAACGCCCGTCGCGGATCGCCTGCCCGAGCTTGCGCGCGAGTTGCACGTACAGCGGCGAGCTGTCACGTGCGTCGGGCTTGAAGTCGAATGTTGCTTTTTTCATCTCTCTCTCTCGACGATGCGTCGAATCAGCGTGAGCGCGCCGGCTGCAGGGCCGGCGGCGGCGTCGACCAGGCGGCTCTTGACCACCGGCGACAGACGAGCGGAAAGTCGGCGCCCCACACTCCCACACACGGCAAGCGGCAGACCTCCCTGGGGGTCGAGCGCGAGCGCGATGGCGTCGAGCGCGCTGACGGCCCGGCTCAGCAGCTGCGCCGCATCGGGGTCGGACGTTTCGGCGCTGAAGACCGCGGGCGCGAGCTGGGCATAGGCGAACTGGCCGGCCTGGTCGCACCAGGCCTGCAGCGCGTCGCGGTCGGCGCCGCAGGTGGCCCAGACATGGCGCACCAGCGCTCCGGCGTTGATGCGGCCGTCCATCGCGCATTGCGCGAGGCGCACCGCGCGCAGGCCGATCCAGGCGCCGCTGCCTTCGTCGCTGACCGGGAAGCCCCAGCCGCCGACGGTGAAACGGCTGCCGTCGGCTTGCAGCACCTCGCCCATGCTGCCGGTGCCGGCCGCGACGATCGCACCGGGCTTGCCGGCATGGGCGCCGAGCAGCATCGTGAACGAATCGGTCTCGGCTTCAAGGCGCGCGAAGCCGATGTTGCGCGCGACGAACTCGTCGCGCCACGGCCGGTTGCTGACACCCGACAGCCCTGCGCCGAGCGCGCAGCGGCTCCATGCGGGGGCCGCCACCGCGGCCGATTCGAAGGCCTGGAGGATGGCACGCTCGATCGCGCTCCACGCCTGCGCGATGCCCTGGCCGAGGGCCGAGGGGCCGGCATGGCCCTGGCCGATCACGACGCCGTCGCGGCGCGCCAGCAAGGCGCGCGTCGCCGTCCCGCCCCCATCCACCCCGATCAGAAAGTCGACCATGACGCCTGTGGCACTCAATCGTTGCCCGATGGGCCGAGCGCCCATCGATGAAACCAGTTTAGTACCAGTAATACCAATGTGTCAATTGGTATTAGAAAGCGAGGCGCCGAGGAGGCCGGGGCGGAGCCCCGCGGAATTACAAATTCTTTCGACGCGGCGAGGTACTTACGGACGCGGCGCGGGGGCACCGCAGGGCTGCGGCGGGCGGGAATACCAGTTAGAGGCCAAATCTAACAGGGAGCGCACCGCGCTCCCAGAGGTGGAATTACCTGGGCGCCGCGCTACTTGCGCCGGGCGAACAAGCTCCACAGCCGGGCCAGGTCGGCGGTGCCGTCATTGCCCTTGACCTCGCGCAGCGTCGCGCTGGCGCGGGCGTTGTCGCCCGCGTTGAGCTGGGCGATGGCCAGGTGCAGCTTGACGTCGTCGACCCGCTTCAGGTTGTCCTTGGCGATGCCCTTTTGCATCAGCGCGAGCCCCTTGGCCTTGTCGCCGTTGAACACCAGGTTCATGCCGGCGTTGACGAGCGCGGTGCCGTCCTTGGCCTCTTCGGCTTCCTTGAGC
>Ga0209515_10000862_pt1 | contig 52734 bp, 63 predicted proteins | sample Subgroupgradi54m_FD_187454 | JGI IMG/M metagenome (GOLD analysis project Ga0209515, IMG submission 187454) | Subsurface groundwater microbial communities from S. Glens Falls, New York, USA - GMW60B uncontaminated upgradient, 5.4 m (SPAdes)... ... | reverse complement strand
GTGCAGCCACCGGTGGTGTCGCCATGGGCTCCCGCCACCAACCCATGAACTGCTCCAGCAACACCCCCACCGCCACGTCCGGCAGGTCCATGGTCGCCTGGACAAACTGCCCGCCCAGCAACATCGCCAGTCCCACCCGGTCGCCAGCGTGACTGGCCAGCAGTTCCTCTTGTCCCGGTTCACACGGCCACGGCTCGCCACACCCTGCGCATCTCCAGCTCGGCCGCCCGGCCCGGTGCGCCGCCACCTCGTCGTTCACTCCCACCACCGCAGCGCACCTCGCGCTGCCAGCACGTCGAGCGCTGCCTTCTGTGTGGCGCAGGGGTAGCACCGTCCACACTGGATACAGCGCCTTCGGAAGCCCAGCCACCGCCAGTCCTTCACCGGCAGGTGCTGCGTGAGCACCCGGTGCGCCGCCACCCGATCCATGCCGACTGCCTCCGTCGTCTGCCTGCTCACGCCGACGGCACCTGGCCGACCTCAGCCCGCCGCACCAGCTCGGCGATATCGGCCTGGTTCCAGCCAGCGGCCAGCAGCACCTCGAAGCCCCAGGCCTGAAACCGGCAGGGATCGGCCTGTAGACAGTTCCCGCACACCCCGTCGCCAGGGCCGGGCTGGTGCAACTCGCGCAGCAGGTGCGCCACCTGCCACAGCAGGTGCACCGGCTGCTCGGCGTCGGCCGGTGGCGTTGCCAGCGGGTCGTCGGGCTCGTCCGACCGGGCGCGATCGGGCATCGCGTCGTTGCCGCTCATGAGCCGGGCTCGGACTGGGCGGCGGGCCTTTCCTCGCCGGCCCCGGTCGCCCCGACGTGGCACGCCTGGCGCATTTGCTCGCGGGCAAGGTGGGCCGGGCTGCACATCCACGGCTCCGGCCGACGCCATCCGTTGGGTGACATCGACGCGGCGGGCGCCCACCAACTCCGGGCGACTCGCGCCCGGCAGCTGCCAAGACCCGGAAAACACGACCATTGCGGTTTCCCGGCGAGGGCACGGCCCCGGTGCTCCACATTGGACACAGGTGCCGTCCACACTGGACGTCGCGTGGCGGTCGAGCACATCCTGCGCGATCGCCAACTGCTCTTCCCCGCCGTGATACGTTGCCACCGCTCACCTCCTTGTGCCCATGGACTGCCGAGCCTTGTGGGGGGTCGGCTGGCCGGGACATTGCGTGCAGCGGAGCGCGGTTCCACAGCCGGGGCACCACCGGTGGGACCGCTTGAACAACGCGAAGCCGGCCACGAAGCCGGCCACCACCGCGACGATCAAGCTCCCGAGGTACGCGTAACTCACACCTCGCCCTCCCTGTTCAGGTCTGGGGCACACCGCCGAGCGCCTGGGTTCAGCAGCAACGCCACGTGCCGCTTCAGCCCTCGGTAGGTCCACGCTGGGGCGGGTAGCATCACATCACTGCACGCCGCATGGGCGCGGCCCGCGCAGACGGTTTGTGTCGGCTGCCCGGTGCGGATCGAGTGCCTTGAGTGGGCGCTGCGTATGGAGACCGCTACGGCGTCGTGTGAGGGCGTCTACGGCGGGACGACTCCCCGGCAGCGTCGGCCCGAGGTCAGCCGCCGGGCGAAGGCAGCGCAGGCCCGCGGCGCGGGCCGCTTCTACGTCCGCCGCGCTGGCCGGGGTGGTACTGCTCCGGGGCGCCGGCCTCGATGCGCGCCTTGGCGGCACGGACAGGGATGGTCGGCACCAGTGCGGCCACGGCTTCGACCTGGGCGCACTTGCCCTGGCCGTACACCGCGCGGTCCGGCGTGGACATGGACGCCCTACGCACCTCGGGCGGGATGATCGGCAACCCCGGCGGATGGGCACCGGAGGTTGCCTGTGCGACGATTGACATTGCGTGGCCTCCGTACTGATCACGGGAGTAGCGCGATGGGCCTCGGCGGGGTGCGATCCTGCCGAGGTCCCCTTTTTTGCCTTTCGCCCGGCCCTCAGAGCCGATCTAGCTAGCTAGCAGACTAGGGTTAAATGACCCCGCCGTCAAGAGATTGCTCTAGATAGCTGCTGCGTAGACTTGCGCTCATGGCTAGTCCTGATCCGCGCAGCCCGGCTCGGCGCATCGCCGATGACCTGCGCGCTCGCATCGAAAGCGGCGAGCTTCCTCCTGGCGCCCAGCTGCCGACCATGCGTGAACTGATGGCGCAGTACGACGTGGCCAGCGCGACGGCGAACCAGGCGTTTGCCCAATTGAAGGCGGCCGGGCTGGTCGTAACACGCCCCGGCGCCGGCGCGTTCGTTCGGGAGCGGATGCGACCGAAGCGGCACGGCATCGACCGCTACGCCCGCAGTCGGTGGCAGCGGGGAACAGCGATTCACGACGGCGAGGCCGGCAGCCAAGGCCTGTCGGTGAAGCAGGTCTACCGCGAGATCGGCGAGGTGCCGGCGCCGGCCGTCGTCGCCGCAGCGTTCGGCGTTCTCAAGGGCGAGAAGGTATGGGTGCGACGGCGTACCACCGTCGTCGATGGCCGGCCTCACCAGCTGGCCGACTCGTACTACCCGCTCGACCTTGCGCTGGGTACGCGTCTGACGGAGGAGGACTCCGGGCCCGGCGGTGGCTTCGCTCGGCTGGACGAAGCGGGCGACCCACTCGCGGAGATCAGCGAGGAGTGGACCACCCGGATGCCGACTACCTCTGAGGGTGTGGCGTTGCAGCTTCCCGTTGGCACTCCGGTGATGGACCTGATCCGGATCGTCTACGACGCGAAAGGTCGGGCGGTCGAGGTGATGCTGGCCGTCATCGCGGGCGACACCGTGACGATGAGCTACCGATTCCCGATTCCCGACTGATCAGGAGAGCCCGATGTTGCCCCACGCTGTTCCCTCGATCGAGCTCAACGACGGCAACTCCATTCCCCAGCTCGGCTTCGGGGTCTTCCGGGTGCCGAATGATCGAGCCGCTGCCGCGGTCAGCACCGCGTTGGAGACGGGCTACCGGGCCATCGACACCGCGGCGTACTACGGCAACGAGGCTGGCGTAGGGGAGGGCCTGCGGATGGCCGGCTTGCCGCGCGCCGAGGTGCACCTGACCACGAAGGTGTGGCACACCGACCTCGGGTACGACGCGACCCTCTGGGCGTTCGACCGCAGCCTCGCCAACCTACAGGTCGACTACCTCGACCTGTACCTGATCCACTGGCCGGTCCCAAGCAGGGATCTCTACGTCGAGACGTGGCGGGCATTGGAGAAGATCAAGAGCAGCGGCAGCACCCGCTCGATCGGGGTATCGAACTTCCCGCAGGCGCAGATCGAACGCCTCCTCACCGAAACCGGCACCGCTCCCGCGGTCAACCAGATCGAGCTGCATCCCTGGCTTCCGCAGGAGGAGCTTCGCGCGTACAGCGCGCGACAGGGCATCTCCACACAAGCTTGGAGCCCCCTCGGTCACGGACAGCTCGTCACCGATCCCGTGGTGCGGGCAATCGCCGAGCCTCACGGCAAGGACGCCGGCCAGGTACTGCTGCGCTGGAACCTGGACCTGGGCAACATCGTGATCTCCAAGTCCGTCACCCCAGAGCGGATCCGCTCCAACATCCAGGTGTTCGACTTTGAGCTCACCACCGACGACCACGCACGACTCGCCGACCTCAACACGGGCAAACGAACCGGCCCGAACCCGGAAACCTACGGGATCTGACGACCCACCAGCGGACTACGTGATCTCGCGGTCCGCGTCGGCGCAGCCGCGTAAAGCCCCGCCTGCGGTGGCTCGGACCGAGGTGCACCAAATCTTCGTACACATGTTCTATACGTCCGCAGGAAGCAGCTGCCGCGACCCGCGAATCGTTGGCGGCGCTCGGACCATCGTTCGTACGCAACCGGGCCATCACGACTCTGGATCTGGGTGTCGCCTACATCCATTTCAACGAGATCGACCAGGCCGCAGTTGAAGTAGGCAACGCCGCATACCTGGCGCTGCACAACCGTTCCGCCCGGCTGGTCGAGCAGATCCACGCCGCCCGTGCGCAGATGGCGCCGTGGCAGGACAGCGGCGCGGTCAAGGCGCTGGATCAGCGGCTGGCGGCGTATCACCTGGTGCCGTAGGCGGGGTACGCAGCGGCAGCCAGTAGATGTCGAAGAACGGCGCGGACTCGCCCGCAACGCCAGGCAGCCGGCCCACATAGTGCCAGCCCAACCGCTTGTAGAAGATATGCGACTCCTCGGCCCACGGCTGCACCGCCAAGGTGGCCCGCTCTTCGCTCCGGCTCGCGAGCAGTGTGTCGAGCAGGCGTCGGCCGATGCCTTGCCTGCGCCAACCCGGTCGGACAGCTACGTCGATGATCGCGAAGGTCCGGCCGTCGTACTCCGTCGCCAGTTCCGCCGGCACGGGCTCCAGGAAGCCCTGCCACCAGCGCGTGGTGGGCGGCAGGCGATGGCCATACGCGAAACCGACCAGCTCGTCACCGGCCGAGGCCGTGGCAACGCCGAAGCCACGCCCATCCATGAGGGAGGTGAGGGCGCTGCCGGTGTTGCTCGGACTCGTTCGGTTCCCAGTGGAACGGCGGCGTGGAGAAGACCTCGTCGTAGAGGTGGCAGATCGACTCGAAGAGTGCCCTGGCTCTGGCCGCATCGCCCAGCTCAACGCTGATAGCCGGCACGAGGTACCTCCGAGCAATGATGGCAAGGCAGCCTGGAGTCAGGGTATCGCCTCGCATGGATGATCAACGGGTCCGAGCCCCGCACCCTTCTTCGCTCGGGTCGCGCTTCCAGCCCCGAACATCGCCGTCGGCAGCTTCCACCACGAACAGCCCGCCTGGGTCAGATAAAGGATCGCGGCCAGCACCGCGCGGTCATCGATGCGCCGCCGGCCACCGCCCTGCGGACGCTTCGGCGCCGGCGGGATCAACGGCTTGGCGATCTCCCACAACGACTCCGGCGCCCACTCATCGATCACTTTGTCGTTCATAGGATCGCGTTCCCTGCATCGGCCTCAGCGGGACGCCAGGCGCTGCGCCCAGTCGCCGCCGTGTGCCACCAGCTCCACCACCCGCGCCTCGTCGTCGCGGCGCTCGATGCGCACCTCGAGGTACGCATCGACGAGCTGCTCGACCAGTCCCTCGCCCCACTCCACCAGGGTCACCGACCCGTCGAGCGCCGCGTCGAGGTCCAGGTCGTCGATCTCGGCCCGGGGATCGCGGACGGCACCCAGCCGGTACGCATCGACATGCATCAGCGGGACCCGACCGCCGCGCGCCGGATCGGGCCGGTGCAGCCGGGCGATGACGAAGGTCGGTGAGGTCACCGGGCCGAGCACCCCGAGCCCGGCGCCGATCCCCTGCGCCAGCGCGGTCTTGCCGGCGCCGAGCGGACCGGCCAGCACCACGAGATCCCCGGCGCGCAGCAGCTGCGCCAGGCGCCGCCCGTACTCCCAGGTATCCTCCACAGTGGACAGGACCACTGTGGACAGTGCGGGAGCGCTCACCCGACCCGCCGCAGGAACGCCTCGATCGCCGCGTTCACCTCGTCGGCGTGCTCCAGCAGCACCACGTGCCCCCCGCGCTCCACCACGACCAGCTCGGCGTCGGGCAGCGCCGCACAGATCTCCTCGGAGTGCGCCAGCGGCGTCAGGACGTCGACGTCACCGCAGACCACCAGGACCGGCACCGAACGCAGCGCGGCGAGCGCGAGCAGCCGGGCATGGGCGTACAGCGTCCGGACATAGCGCGCGATCACCTCCGCGGGGGTGTCCGAGTTCATCCGCTCCACATAGGACACCAGGGACGGGCTCGGCCGGGCCGAGCCGAACCCGTACCGCCGGGTGAGCAGCCAGGCGAGGTCGGTGGAGGCGGAGCGGGCCCGGTCCACCATGGAGACCGTTATCTTGCCGGCGTTTCGGATCAGCGGCATCAACGGGCGGCGGAACTTCGCCACCACCTCGGGCAGGCCGAAGTTCACCCGGTCCAGGTTGCCGGCGGAGGTCGAGACGAGGACCACCCCGGCTACCCGGTCGGTGAACAGGGCCGGCTGCTGCTCGGCCAGCGCCATGATGGCCATACCGCCCATCGAGTGGCCGACGAGCACGACCTTCGCGCCGGGCCGCTCCGGCATGGTGGCCTCGACCACCGCGCCCAGCGCATGGCCGAGCGACTCCAGGGTGTACTCACCCTGGGCCAGCCGCCCGGACCGGCCGTGGCCCGGCTGGTCGAAGAAGACCATGCGGTACCGCCCGGCCAGTGCCCGACGCTGGAAGTGGAACGTCCCCATGTCCAGACAGAAGCCGTGCGCGAAGACCACGGTGAGGTCAGCCGGCGCCGACTCGTCACCGTCCACCACCTCGACGTGCAGGTCCACGCCGTCGGCGGTGGTGACGGTGAACTCCTTGTCGCACGGCAGCTCGTCGAAGGGTTCGTCGGCGTACGGATCGTCGGTGCGCCGCGACCGCCTGGTCAGGTACCGCTCCGCGGCAACGCCGACGGCCACCCCGGTGGCTGCGGCAGCGCCTAAGACCGCGCCGAAGATTCCGGCCCGCCGCCGCGCCGTTCCCCGCTCCGCTGCCTTCACCACACCTCCGGCCCCTGGCTGTCGATGGCTGCGGGCGGCGCGGCGCCACCGGGCTCCCCGGAGTACACCCGCGGCACCCGGGCACTGCCCATCCGGGTCACGATCTCGTAGTTGATGGTGTCGCAGGCCTGCGCCCAGTCGTCGGCCGTGGGCTCGCCGTGGGTACCCGGGCCGAAGAGGACCGCGACGTCACCCGCGGCAACCGGGGCGTCGCCGCAGTCGAGCATGAACTGGTCCATGCAGACCCGCCCGGCGATCGGCCGGACGGCGCCGGCCACCAGCACCGGGGCCCGGCTGCTGGCGGAGCGCGGGATCCCGTCGCCGTACCCCAGGGGCAGCACGGCAACGGTGCTCTCGGCGTCGGTGTGGTAGGTGTGGCCGTACGACACGCCCTGACCGGCCGGCACCCGCTTGGTGAGCATCACCCGGGCGCGCACCGTCATCGCCGGGCGCAGCCCGAACTCCGCCGCGCGCCCCGGAATCGGCGTGAGCCCGTACACCGCGATGCCGGTACGGACCAGGTCGAAGTGCGAGTCGGGGCGGGTCAGTACGGCAGCTGAGTTGGCGAGGTGCCGGTACCGCGGGGCGATGCCGGAGCGTTCGGCCACCGCCAGCGCCTCGGTGAAGAGCCGGACCTGCGCGTCGTTGACGGGATGCGCCGGCGAGTCGGAGTACACGAAATGGCTCCAGACGCCGACCACCTCGACGGCGCCGTCGGCGGCCGCCTTGGCTGCGGCTTCGACCAGCGCCGGCCAGTCGTCCGCGGTGGCGCCGCCGCGGCTCAGCCCGGTGTCCACCTTGAGGTGCAGCCGGGCCGGACGGCCTGCCGCGCGGGCGGCGGCCACCACCTCGGCCAGCCCACCGAGCGAGGCTGCGGACAGGTCGATATCGGCGGCCACCCCGCGCTCCAGTGCCATCCCGGGGGCGTACAGCCAGGCGAAGACTCCAGCGGTGATACCGGCGGCGCGCAGCGCGAGCGCCTCGTCCAGGGTGCAGACGCCGAGCCAGTCGGCACCAGCCTGCAGCGCGGCCCGGGCGACCGGTACGGCTCCGTGGCCGTACCCGTCGGCCTTGACCACGACCATCAGCTCGGCGGTCGGGGTGGTGGCGGCCCGCAGCAGGCCCACGTTGTACCGGATCGCATCGAGGTCGACACGCATCTCCGCCTGCCACATGACCCTAGAGTAACGAGCCATGACCCGCTCACGGTCGTACCGTGGGTGCGCGAGGGTTCATCCCTTCGCCGAGCCCGCCCCCGCATACAGGTCAGCGGGGGCGTCGACGACGTCGGACGTGGGCCGCGTCACAGTTTGACCGGATCCGAAATCGGAGAGATTCAGCTGGTACTCGTCATCGCGGCCGTCGTCGGCGCTACGGAACGTTGTCCGGAACATGCTCAGCCGGCCCTGGTCGTCCACGGTTGCGTCGAATGCCCGGACCGCCGCCACCGCTCCGGCAGTGGCGGCCAGCCCATCCACGATCACCTTCGCTGCCGGGTACCCGGTGGTATCGACCTTGCGCAGGTCGATCGTGCCGTGGAATCCCGTTGCGGTACGGGTGACCTCGGTCGCGGCAGTGATCAGGTGCAGCGCCAGCATGGGATCGAGGATCAGCAGCAGCGAGCTGTCCGGGGCGAACCTGGTGACGTCGAAATGCAGTGTCCGGCCGGCGACTCCGGGAAATCCGCTCACGTAGACATCGACGCCGAAGGAGGTGACCGTCACGGTCCCGGTCTTACCGTCGACCTCCATGGCGAAGGTGGCCGCGTGCGCAGTCGGGTCGTACACCCCGATGCCCTTGTCGCCGGCATCGCCGAGCTCCAGCTTGCAGCTCAGCTCCGCAGTCCGGGCCGCCGCCGCCAGCAGGGCCACCCGCGGCTCGGCCGGGACGCTCGGGGCCGCCCTGGGCGGCGTGAATGCCGTCGCACAGCCGGCGAACGGCGCCGCGAGCAGAGCCAGCAGCGCGGCCCACACCACGTGCCGGCCCACCGCGATCCGGCCCACCGCGATCCGGCCCCGGCTACGGCGTGCCCGTCGAAGCCCGGGTCGGCGTCGAAGCTCTTCCCCCATATAGGGCATTTAACCGCTCGTGGGTCTTCTCCCAGACCGGTTCCGCCGCCTTGCTCCCGAGCCGCGCCGCCTCCCCGACAGGCACTGTGCGCATAATCGGGGAATAACCGAGCGGGTGCTCTACGCCGACAACCGCCCGTACGTCGTTCCGGAGAGCCTCGACGAGCTCACCGGCCCGACCAGCGGCGTGGTCGAACTGCCCGTGATGCTCGACTGGTCCCCCCGGCGTTCGTACGACCTGGACGACCCGCGCCAGCTGTGCCTGCTGTACGAGCAGGTGATGTGCGAGGCGGCCAACGTGGCCGACCTGCGCACCTATCTCAACGGTGCGATCCTGCGCGCAGTCTGGTCCAGCCTCTTCCTGCCACGGCAGGTTCACACCCTGTGGCTGACCCGATTCCCCGACCTACTCCGGTAGCGGCCGACCGTGCTCAGGCCGGAGTCGGCTGCCAGAGTCCGGCGCGGGCCAGTGCGGGGGGCAGCGCGTCAGCCACGTCAGCTGAGGTCACCGGGCCCCGCTCGGCGGCGTACCGGCCGGCCAGCCCGTGCGCGTACGCGGCGGCCAGTGCGGCCCGTTCAGCGGACAGCCCGGCGGCGAGCAGAGCGCCGAGCAGGCCCGCCAACACGTCCCCGGTACCGGCCGTGGCCAGTGCCGGGGTGCCGGTCGGGTTGACGTACCCGTGGCCGTCCGGCGAGGCGACGATGGTCCGGTCACCCTTCAGCAACACCACCGCTTTCGTCTGGGCGGCCAGCCGCAGCGCGGCCTCCACCCGGTCCGGGCCGGGGGGCCCGCCGGCGAGCCGGGCGAACTCGGCGTCGTGCGGGGTCAGCACGGTCGGCGCGGTACGCCGGCGTAGCGCCCCGGCCATGCCGCCGTCGACGAGCAGGGTCAGCGCGTCGGCGTCCAGGCACACCGGTACATCGGTGGCGAGTACGGTCCGCAGCTCGGTACTGGCGAAGGTGTCCATACCCAGGCCGCTGCCACAGGTCCAGGCCTGTACCCGGCCCGCGACAGCCACCCGCTCGGCGGCGACGACCGGCGGGTACCCGCCCCGGACCAGATCTGCGGCGGCCCCCGCGTAGCGGACCATCCCCACCGGGCCGGCGAGGGCCCCGGCCACCGAGAGCAGCGCCGCGCCCGGGTACGCCTCGGAGCCGGTCGCCACCCCCACCACCCCGCGGGTGTACTTGTCGTCGCCCACCGACGGCTGCGGCCACCACTGGGTCAGGTCCGCCAGGTCGGGTACCCGCAGCGCCGGGTCGCCGCGCAGCCACGGCGCCAGTCCGATGTCGACGAGTTCGACGAGTCCACTGTGGACGGCACCGGCGCCGATGAGCAGCCCCGGCTTGAGCGCCCCGAAGGTGACGGTGACGTCGGCGCGCACCGCCACGCCGGGCAGTGCACCGGTGTCGACCTCGATGCCCGACGGCACGTCGACCGCGACAACGAGGGGGCGGCCGCCGCCGCGGGCGTGGGCCGCCTCAGCCTGGGTGACCAGCTCGGCTGCGGTGTCCCGCAGTCCGCCGTGCGCGCCGATCCCGACGATCCCGTCCACGACGAGGTCCACAGTGCAGGGTACGGTCGTCGCGACCCGGCCGCCGGCCGCACGCAGCGCGGCGAGTCCCTGCGCGTGCACCCGTTCCGGGGCAGTCAATACCGCCGTCACCTGGGCCCCCCGGGCAGCCAGCCGGGCTCCGGCGAACAGCGCGTCACCACCGTTGTCGCCCGCCCCGACGAGCAGCGCGACGCTGCGGCCGTACACCCCGCCGCAGGCGTCAACCAGCAGTCCGGCGCAGCGGCGGGCGAGTCCAGCCGCGGCCCGCTGCATCAGCGTCCCTGGCGGCAGCATCGCCGCCAGCGCCTCTTCCGCGGACCGGATCGCGGCCGCCCGCCAGGCCTGCCTCACCCGGCACCACCGGTCCCGGGAAGCTGCTCGGCGACCACCATCGCCGAGGCGATGCCGCCGTCGTGGGACAGCGACAGGTGCCAGCGGTCGGCGCCGAGCTGCTTGGCGACCGCGGCCACCGAGCCGCTGACCGTCAACCATGGCCGGCCGTCCTGGTCGGTGACGATCTCGCAGTCGTGCCAGTGCAGGCCGGCCGGCGCGCCCAGCGACTTGGCCACCGCCTCCTTGGCGGCGAACCGCGCGGCCAACGACTCCAGGTGCCGGGGATTCCCCGACGCGGTGAGGCGTTCAGCCTCGGTGAACAGGCGCTCGGCGAGCAGGGGGGTACGCGCCAGGGCACGGGCGAAACGTTCGACGAGGACGACATCCATTCCGACAGCCACGATCACGGCTACCACCCTGGCATGCCGAGCGGGGCTCGGGCCAGCGGGCCCCGGCTCGCCGTGGTGCTCGCGACGCCGGAACGGACCGGGGGTACTACCGGGGGAACGGCCAGCTGGCGTCGGCCTTGAACATCCAGCGCACCGCGGCCAGGGCGGCCAACTGTTCCTTGATGGCGATCCGGGCCAGCTGCGGCGCCAGCTCCAGGATCGGCGTCCCGCCCCAGGTGGACTTCGCCATCTGGCGGCCGGCCAGATCATCGGCGTTGGGGGTACCCAGATCGGCGATGTCACGCAGGGCCAGCCCGCGGACCGCCAGCAGAGCGGCGACCAGTTCGAGTGGGCGACCGGCCAGCTCGTCGGCCTCCGGTACCGCGATCTCGTCGACACCGGCGGCGTAGCAGAGCCAGGTCAGCCGGCACCACTCCTGGCGTAAAAGCAACAGCAGGTTGGGCACCGAACCGTTGGCCGGGTCCACCGCGACCGGGTCCTCTCCCGGATCGGCGTCCTCGACCAGCCCACCGTCGGGCAGCCAGGAGACCTCGCCGACCTGCGCGACCAGCGCGGTGCGGACCGTCTCCACCCGCCCGGCCGCGACCCGGATCGCGTCGGCCGCCTCCTTCGGGGTGCGTACCGGCGATGGCAGGTACCCGCCGAGCCGCAGCTCGGTCGCCGGATCGTTGGCCGGCCAGAAGTTGAAGGCAGTGGTGAGCGCGCCGAGGTAGCTGCGCAGCCAACCGGACCTACCGGCGTCATACGCGGCGAGCTTGTCCACCGCCTCGCCGGCCTCCGCCCAACGGGCCAGGCTCACCAGGATCAGCGCATGGGTGTCCTGGTACCAGCCCCGGTCGGGGTCGAGCGCGATCGCGCCCCGGATCACGTCCAGCGCAGCCGCACCCGCCTGGTACTCGTCCAGCGTCTGGGCCAACGCGCACAGGTGGTAGCCCACATCCCCACCGCCGAGCACCCCGTCCACCAGGGCCCAGGCGACCGCGGCCGGGTCGGGGCCGAGCCGCTTCACCGCGTCGACCACCACCTGGGTCTGCCGGTTGCGGTCCTCACGCTTCCACGTCTCGAGCTCGGTCGCGTGCTTGGTCAGCAGCGCGCGCAGGGGCTCCGGTGAGCCGCCGGCCCCGGCCCCACGGACCGCCGCCACGATCGCTGCGCCCACCTTGCCGACCTGAGCCAGGTCGTCGGCCATCCGCAGCCATTCCGCGGGGTTTCTCGACCTGTCCGCGACAAACGGCGCCATGTCGTCGACGTCAATGCTGTGGACCATTGGGCTAGCCTACGGCCCGCGTCTATAGCACGGAACCGCCTACATCACCACAAGACGCGCGTGATTCCACTGTTACGGGTGTGCCCGCCGCGCTTCAAAGCTCGCATGGGTGAACAAGGTGTCAGAAACGGTACTACTCGACCGTCACCGACTTGGCCAGGTTGCGCGGCTGGTCCACGTCGTGGCCCCGGGCGGTGGCGATCTCGCACGCCAGCACCTGCAGCGGAACCGTACTCACCAGCGGCGCCAGCAGGGTCGGCGTGGCCGGCACGTACACCAGGTGGTCGGCGTACGGGGCGACCGCGGAGTCCCCCTCCTCGGCGATCACGATCGTCCGGGCGCCGCGCGCGCGTACCTCCTGGATGTTGGAGACCACCTTGTCGTGCAGCATGCCCCGGCCGCGCGACGACGGAACCACGCAGATGACCGGGGTACCCTGGTCGATCAGTGCGATCGGACCATGCTTGAGCTCACCGGCGGCGAAACCTTCGGCGTGCATGTACGCCAGTTCCTTGAGTTTGAGCGCACCCTCCAGGGCGACCGGGTACCCGACGTGCCGGCCGATGAACAGCACCGAGCGGGCACTGGCCAGCTCCCGGGCGAGGGCCCGTACCGGCTCCATTGTGGACAGTACAGCCTCCACTTTGGACGGCATCTCCTGCAGCTGGGAGACGACAGCGGCCACCTCGTCGGCGTACATCACGCCGCGGATCTGCGCCAGGTGCAGGCCGACCAGGTAGCAGGCGACGAGCTGGGTGAGGAACGCTTTGGTCGAGGCGACCGCGATCTCCGGGCCGGCGTGGGTGTAGAGCACTGCATCGGACTCGCGCGGGATCGTGGAGCCGTTGGTGTTGCAGACCGCCAGCACCCGGGCCTTCTGCTCCTTGGCGTGCCGCAGGGCCATCAGGGTGTCCATCGTCTCACCGGACTGCGAGATCGCCACCACCAACGTGGAGCGGTCCAGCACCGGGTCGCGGTAGCGGAACTCGCTGGCCAGCTCGACCTCGCACGGGATCCGGGTCCAGTGCTCGATGGCGTACTTGGCGACCATCCCGGCGTGGTACGCCGTACCGCAGGCCACGATGAAGACCTTGTCCACGTCGCGCAGGTCCTGGTCGGTCAGCCGGACCTCGTCCAGGCTGATCCCGCCGGTATCGGAGAGCCGGCCGCGCAGCGTGTCGGCCACCGCCCGCGGCTGCTCGGCGATCTCCTTGAGCATGAAGTAGTCGTAGCCGCCCTTCTCGGCGGCACTGGCGTCCCAGTCGATGTGGAAGTCACGGGCCGCGGCGGGTGCACCGGCGAAGTCGGTGACCTCGATCCGGTCGGCGGTGATCAGGACCACCTGGTCCTGCCCCAGCTCGACCGCCTCGCGGGTGTGCTCGATGAACGCCGACACGTCGCTGGCCAGGTAGTTCTCGCCGCGGCCGCGGCCCACCACGAGCGGGGAGTTGCGCCGGGCACCGACCACCACACCGGGCGCCTGCGCGTCGACCGCGAGCAGGGTGAACGCCCCCTGCAGCCGCTGGCACACCCGACGCATCGCCTCAGCCAGCCGTTCAGCCGGCTGCACGCCGGACTGGGCCGGGCCGGCCGCCGCGCTCGCCCGGTCGGCGTCCGCGCCGCCCTGACCCGCACCACCGAGGGCGGTCAGCTCGGCGGCGAGCAGGTGGGCGACGCACTCGGTGTCGGTATCGCTGACGAACGCCACCCCGGACGCCTCCAGCTCGGCGCGCAGCCGGGCGAAGTTCTCGATGATGCCGTTGTGGATCACTGCCACCCGGCCGTCCATGGAGCGGTGCGGGTGGGCGTTGCGGTCGTTCGGGGCGCCATGGGTGGCCCACCGGGTGTGCCCGATCCCGGTGGTACCGGTGCCCAGTCCGGCCGCCACGGGCACCTCACCGGCCAGTGCCTTCTCCAGGTTCACCAGCTTGCCGGCGCGCTTCTCGGTCAGCACCGAGGTGCCATCGACGATCGCCACCCCGGCCGAGTCGTAGCCGCGGTACTCCAGCCGCCGCAGTCCGTCCAACACGATGCCCAGCGCCGGCCGGGCGCCGACGTACCCCACGATGCCGCACATGTTTCGGTACCCTAGCAGAACTTCGCGCATGGCTGCTGCTCGGTTCCGATAGTTTCGCTCAAGACTTCTGCGCGTTTACGGGAACGTCAGCCGGCCGTCGAGCCATCCACTGTGGAGCTCTGCCCGGTCGACCGCTTGTCGGGCATCGACACTGCCCGTTAGATGGTCGGCGTACCACGGACCCGACGGCGAACTCGACCCCGAAAGTGACGGTGTGCGACGTGAAACGGCGACAGGCGATGGCGACAGCGGCGGCAGGACTGTTGGGTACGGCGGTGGGCGGCTCCGCGCTGGGCGGTACCCCCGCCTGGGCCGGTACCCCGACGATGCGGCTGGACCAGCTGCGGCTGGTACACCTGTCGCACGTCAACGACCCCGCGACGACGAGCGGCTTTCCGGGTGACCCGGAGTTCACCCTGACCACGGCCGCCACGGTCGAGGTGGACGGCTACTACCTGCAGTACGTGCAGGAGGGCGAGCACACCGGCACCCACTGGGGTGCCCCGGTGCACTTCCACACCGACGGGCTCGCCGCCGACCAGCTCGACCCCGGCGACCTGTTCCTGCCGGCGGTGAAAATCGACATCCGGGCGAAGGCGGCCCGCAACACCGACTACGCGCTCACCGTGGACGACCTCAAGGACTGGGAGCGCCGGTACGGCCGGATTCCGGACTGCGCCGCCATCGTGCTCTGGACCGGTTGGGGCGAGCGGTGGGGTACCCCCCGCTACGCCAACCTCGACGCCGACGGCGTCATCCACCAGCCTGGGTTCAGCCTGGCTGCGGCACAGTGGCTGGTCGACACCGGGCGGCTCGGCCGGCGCGGCTCGTTGGGTAGCGACACCTTCGGCGCGGACGTCGGCATCGACGACACGTTCGCGGTGACGTCGCTGCTGTTCCACCAGCACCGGATCAGCATCGAGAACATGGCGAACCTGGAGCGGTTACCCACCACCGGCGCCTGGGTGCTGGTCGGTGGCCCGATCAACCGGCATGGTTCGGGGTCGACCACGGTGGTCTACGGAGTGCTCCCGCCAGCGAGCTGACCGACCCGCCAGCCGCCGCCAGCTGGCTCAGCGGCCCGCCCCGCACCCGCCGCCCCCAGCTGGCTCAGCGGCGCGGATCGTCCGTACAGGTGGCCCTGGCCCAGGTTGCAACCCAGCCGGGCCAGGGTGCCCGCCTGGGCGGTGGTCTCGATGCCTTCGGCGATGACGGCCATCCCCAACGAGCGGGCGATCGCCACCACTGACCGGCACAACGCCTCGGTCCGTTGGGTGTCGACATCGGTCGGATCGCCGTCGACCGCGGTGTGCGCGTAGGACAGCTTCACGATGTCCAGCGGCAGCAGGTGCAGCTGGGCCAGGGTGTTGTACCCGGTGCCGAAGTCGTCCAGGGCGATCCGGATTCCCAGATCGCGCAAGCGTTGCATCACGTCGGCCGCCGCGGCGAAGTCCGGAATCCGGCTGGTCTCAGTGATCTCCAGCACCAGCCGGCCAGCGGGCAGGCCGTGCCGGTGCAGCGCAGCCGTGACGGTCGCCTCCAGATCCGGGTCACCGAGCCGGCTGGCGCTGATATTGACGTGCACCGCGAGCCCCCTGCCGTCTGTCCTGGCGAGCGGGGCGACCTCAGCGCAGGCGCGGTCCAGGACCAGGTTGTCGAGCCGGGCGACCAGCCCGGCGCGCTCGGCGGCGGCGACGAAGATGTCCGCAGGCACACTGCCCAGCGTCGGAGTCGTCCAGCGGGCCAGTGCCTCGACCGCCACCGGGGTACCGTCGGCGATCCGCACGATCGGTTGGTAGTGCACGTCGAAGCCGGTGCTACCGGGATCGTCGCGCAGCGCCTCAGCGAGCAGCGTTGTCAGGTCCGGGTTACCCAGGTCGGCGGCGATGCCGGGCTCGTACACCACCACGGTGCCTTTGCCGCGCCGCTTCCCCGTGTACATCGCCGCATCGGCCCGACGCAGCAACGCATCGGCGCTCAGGCCTGCCTCACCCGTGTCGGAGGCGACCACCCCGATGCTGGCGCCCACGGTCACCGTGTGCCCACCGACGTCGAACGGGCGGCGCAGTGCCCCGAGGATCCGCTCACCCGCGCGCTCCGGTGGGTCGACTCCGCCCTCCATGAGTACGGCGAACTCGTCACCGCCGAGGCGGGACACCGTGTCGGCGGTACGGACACAGGCGCGCAGCCGGCCGGCCACCTCACACAACAGCCGGTCGCCGACGAGGTGCCCCAGGCTGTCATTGACCAGCTTGAAATCATCGAGGTCGGCGAAGAGCAGTGCCACCGGCCGGTGATCCCGGCGGTTGAGCTCCACCGCGTGGGCGAGCCGGTCGTGGAAGAGCGCGCGGTTGGCCAGCCCGGTCAGCGGATCGTGGAACGCCTGGTGCTCCAGCCGCCGCTGCCCCTCGACGACCTGCTCCAGCAGGACCGTGTTCTGCACGAGCGTGATCATCTGGCGGATCAGCACCAGCGCCACGACCAGCAGTCCGAGGTACATCGCGACCGGGTCCGGGGCCCGTCCCCGCGCCATCTGTACGACCACCAGCACCCCGGTCGCCAGCACCGGCAGGTACGGCAGCATCAGGTGTGCCCACTGCGCGGCCCGTGAGGCCGCCCGGCCAGCAGCGGCGCTCCGACTCTCCACTGTGCAGAGTGCGGCCACCGCGATGAGTGCCGGCCCGGCCACGAAGCCCGCGTTGGTGATCGGCGGCATGTCCTGCGCGCCGCTGCTCACCAGGTACGCGAAGATGCTGTCCGACACCGACAGCGCCACCAGCCCCGACCCGAGCAGCAGCAACTGCGGGCGGGACGGGTTCGCCACCCGGTGCGCGGCGAGCAGCAGCACCACGATCACGACAAGGATCAGATCGGTCACCGGGTACGCCACGGCGACACCGAACTCCAGGGCCGTCGGGGCACCGGCGTCCACCACCGCACCGAGCGCTGTCGACCAGGTGAGGATGAACAGCGATCCCACCACCACCAGCCCGTCCAGCACCAGCACCAGCCAGGCCCGGCGGCGGGCCCGCGGGATGAGCGACGGTACCGGCGAGGTCGGGTCGCGCCGGGGCGCACCGATGGTGGCGAAGAGCAGCAGCGCGGCCAGCGCGAAGACCGGCAGCGTGAAGTAGCCGACGTCGGCCCACGAGGGCGACGGGAGTGACCGGTGGGCAACGATCTGATACCACGACCAGAGCGCCTGCCCGACACTCCAGCCCGCCATCCCGGCGCCCATCAGCAGCCGCCAGGAACGCTCCATTCCGCTGCGCCGCCAGGCCTGCCACCAGCAGCACGCGGTGGCGGTGAGGCCGGCGGCGAGCTGCGCGCCGTCATCGACGACGGTCGCCGCCGCCGGGTCGAGGAGGCCGCTGCTGGCCACGCCGACAGCAGCGGTGACGGCGAGGACCGCCACCGCCAGCGGACCATGGATTCGAGCAGCCATCCTTCACCGGTCGGCCAGTGTGATCCCCCCGCTGGACCGGTGTACCGTACCGCACCGTCCATCGATGAGGATGGCGGCGCCAGCGACCGGTCTGGTCCGCTCCGGACCGGTCAGGACCGGTCAGCGAGGATGGGTCGGGTCAGCGTCAGGTCAGCGAGGGTGGCTCAGGTCAGCGGGGGGGGGCTCAGGTCAGCGAGGGTGGCTCAGGTCAGCGAGGGGCGGATCTGCGCGCCGCCGTCCACCACGAGGGTCTGGCCGGTGATCCAGCGCGCCTGCTCGCCGGCCAGAAAGGTGATGGCGTCGGCGATGTCGGCCGGCTCGCCGATGCGCCCCAGGGGCAGCGCCGCGGTGAGCTGCTCCTCGTGCTCCTCCCACAGCGCCCGCGCCAGGTGGGTACGGGTGATGCCGGGCGCCACCGCGTTGACGCGTACCCCGGGGGCGAGCTCCAGGGCCAACTGCCGGGTGAGGTGGATGACGGCTGCCTTGGTCGCGTTGTAGTACCCGATTCCGGGCTCGGTGACCAGCCCGCCGACCGACGAGACGTTCACGATCGACCCGCCATGCCCGGCCATCCACGCCTTCCAGACCAGCTGCGCCCAGAGCACCACGCCGTACTGGTTCAGCTGCACGATCTTCCCCGCCCGTACCGCGTCAAGGTCAACCAGCGGCCCGAAGTACGGGTTGGTCCCGGCATTGTTGACAAGTACGTCGATGCGTCCGAACCGGGCCATCGCCGCCTGGACGCAGCCCGCCGCCTGTCCGGGGTCGGCCGCGTGCGCCGCGTGCGCCAGTACCCCCACCTCGGGGTGCGCCTGCGCGAGCCCCGCCGCCACGTCGTCCAGCGCCTCCTGCCGGCGCGAGGTCAGCACCACGTTGCAGCCCTGCGCGGCGAACGCCGCAGCGGTGGCCGCACCGATCCCCCGCGACGAACCGGTGACGATGACGGTACGGCGGGACGGCTCAGCCATCCGGCTCAGAAACGCTTCTGGTTCGAGGCGACCACCTGAGGTCGGCGAAGAAGGTGCGGCGGCAGTCCCAGCTCGACACCGTGCACGGCTTCCCACTCATAGATGCGGCTCCGGCTGACTTCGGACTCGAAGTACTGAGCCGCGGTCAGCCCACCGGCAAGCTCCTCGTCAGCCTCGGCAAGCAGTCGCCCGGCAACGAGGGTGAGACCGTGGCGCAGGGCTGCGCTCAGCCGGGACTGTCCATCCACGATGTAGAAGAACTTGTCGGAGTACCCGAGAGTCAGCGGCTCCATGGCGTCCAGGCCCGCCTGGCCGACCTGCCCGCCCAGGTCCGCGCCCAGCAACTCCGACACACCAGGCAGGTCCGCAGCCGGATAGATACGCGCAGGATCCAGCAGCAGCAGCGGGGGCGCATTCAGCAAAGTTTCCGAACCGAATGATCCGTCGAACGCCCCGACAATCAGATTCACTATTTCCTCGGTCGACGCCCGGGTCGAATCGCAGACGAGGTCATAATTGCGCATCCGGTATTTGTCGACGCCATACGTCGCCAGGAAACGGGTGCGCTCACTGTCGCTTCTCTGGCCGAGTCTGTGCTTGGCCTCCTCCAGCGAGGAATAGCCCTCCACCAGGTCCGCCGGGCGCGACACCACCCGACTCGCCGCGACCGAAGGATCGACAATGAGGTGGACTTTGAATGCGTCGGGAAAGAAGTGCCAGCCGAGCCGGCTGTCCACCACGAGTTGCTCGCCGGAGCTGGCCATGTCCCGCTGCAACTGGTCCACGTAGTCGTCGACGGCCTTGTCCCGCTCGGCCTGCTGGTTGAGCTGCAGCGTGGTCAGTTGCCTGTCGTGGGCCATCGACCGGTGCGCGTCACCCATGGCGACCCGACGAAGGTCAAGGCGCTCGGCGAGGGCCCGAGAAACGGTGCTCTTTCCGCTTCCAAGATCGCCGTTGAGGACGATCGACCGACCCTGAACCATCTGAGCGACGCCTCTCCTGCAATTCAATGCCTGATTATGTGGCCGACCGACAAGCCAAGATTGAACAGTGTATCACCCAGGCCTCACGACGACTTTCGAACCCCGATAAGCGGTGCCGGCCGCATTCGCCGCCCGACAAGAAGAGAAAGCCATCGAAGGCATCTCCTCAATGCTCCGCCGCGTCGGCCGGCTTCGAGTTGCAAAGAAGTAGCTGAACAGCGGGCCGAACGCCCAACAATGCCGGCCGCGAACGATCGCCCATAATAGCCCGAACGCATGCGTCGGAAATTGCTGCCGGCACCGAACCGGCGGAGGCGTCAGTCGCGCGCGGGGCTGGCGGTGCGTACCGCGGCGGCGATCCGCTCAGCCGCGACCCGGGCGATGTCCACAGTGGAGGCTTCGACCATCACCCGGACCAGCGGCTCGGTACCCGATGGGCGCAGCAGCACCCGGCCGGTGCCGCCCAGCTCGGCCTCGACCGACTTCACCGCGTCGGTCACCTCCGCGGCGGAGGCGCCCAGGGCCCGGTCCCCCACCGCCACGTTCAGCAGCACCTGCGGCAGCCGGTGTACCACCGACGCCAGCTCAGCCAGCGACTGCCCGGTCTGGGCCATCCGCGCCATCAGCCGCAGCGCGGTCAGCAGGCCGTCGCCGGTCGTGGCGTGCGCCGGGAAGACGATGTGCCCGCTCTGCTCGCCGCCCAGCGCCAAACCCTTGCCGCGCAACTCCTCCAGCACGTACCGGTCGCCGACCCTGGTCTCGATGAACCGGATGCCGGCGTCGGCCATGGCCAGCTTCAGCCCGAGGTTGCTCATCACGGTCGCCACCAGGGTGTCGTCGGTGAGCGTCCCTTCGGCGCGCATGGCCAGCGCCAGGATCGCCAGCATCTGGTCGCCGTCGACGTCAGAACCGGTGGCGGTCACCGCCAGGCAGCGGTCGGCGTCGCCGTCGTGGGCGATGCCCAGGGCTGCGCCGTGCTCGACGACGGCCGCCCGCAGGTTGTCCAGATGCGTTGAGCCGCAGCCGTCGTTGATGTTCAGCCCGTCCGGCTCGGCGTGGATCGTGATGACCTCCGCGCCGGCCCGCCGGTACGCCTCGGGCGCCACGTCGGAGGCGGCGCCGTTGGCGCAGTCGACGACGACCCGGATTCCGTCGAGGGAGTGCGGGGTGGCGGCCACCAGGTGCTCGACATAGTGCTCGGCACCGTCGACCAGCTCGTGCACCCGGCCGATCCCGGCGCCGGTCGGCCGCTGCCAGCCCACCCGTGCCGCCCCGACCTGCGCCTGGATCTGATCCTCGAGCTCGTCCGGCAGCTTGTGCCCACCGGCGGCGAAGAGCTTGATGCCGTTGTCCGGCATCGGGTTGTGCGAGGCCGACAGCATGATGCCGAGGTCGGCGCGGGTCTGGCCGGTGAGGTAGGCCACGGCCGGCGTGGGCAGCACGTCGACCCGCAGTACATTCGCCCCGGCGCTGGCCAGGCCGGCCACCACAGCAGCCTCGAGCATCTCGCCGCTGGCCCGCGGGTCGCGCCCGACCACCGCCAGCGGCGGATGCGAACGGTCCCGCTCAGCGAGCACATGTGCTGCCGCGATGGCGATGGACATGGCCAACTCGGGGGTGAGGTCGGCGTTGGCCCGGCCCCGAACCCCGTCGGTGCCGAACAGGCGCGAGGTCACCGCTTGGAGTACTGCGGAGCCTTGCGTGCCTTCTTCAGTCCGTACTTCTTACGTTCCTTCACCCGCGCGTCGCGGGTCAGGAAGCCCGCCTTCTTCAGCGCCGGCCGGTCGTCGATATCCCACTCGCACAGCGCCCGGGCGATGCCCAGCCGCAGCGCACCGGCCTGGCCGGTGGTGCCGCCGCCACGCAGGTTGGCGTATATGTCGAAGATCTCGGTCTTGCCGGCGGTGACCAGCGGCTCGCGGACGAGCTGCTGGTGCACCTTGCTCGGGAAGTACTTGTCCAGGGCCTGCCCGTTGAGCGTGAAGTTGCCGGTACCCGGCATCAGGCGCACCCGGACGATGGCCTCCTTGCGCCGACCCACGGTCTGGATCGGGCGCTCGGTCGCGGCGCGGCGGGCCTTGCCGGCCGATGCCGTGGCGGCGGGAGCCGGAGCGCCCGGAGCTGCTGCGGCGGGAGCCGGTGAGGCTGCGGCCGGAGCCGATGCGGCCGGAGCTGCTGCGGCCGGAGCCGGAGCGGGAGCCGGTGAGGCTGCAACGGCTGCGGGAGCGGCCGGAGCCGGTGCGGCTTCTGGCGCGGCCGGAGCCGGAGCGACCGTGGCCGGGGTGGGGATGCTGGTCTCGGTCACGCTGGTTCCTTCGCCCTCGCTCATTGCGCGATCTGCTTGATCTCGAACGGCACGGGCTGCTGCGCCTCGTGCGGGTGCTCCGGGCCGGCGTACACCTTGAGCTTGGTGAGCAGGCGGCTGCCGAGCTTGTTGTGCGGCAGCATGCCCTTGACGGCCAGCTCGATGGCGCGCTCCGGGCGGGTGGCGAGCAGCACGTCGTAGCGGACCGCCCTGAGCCCACCCGGGTACCCGGAGTGCCGGTACGCAATCTTGGTCTGCCGCTTGTTGCCGGTCAACGCGACCTTGCCGGCGTTGATGACGATCACGAAGTCGCCGGTGTCGACGTGCGGCGCGAACGTCGGCTTGTGCTTGCCGCGCAGCAGCGTGGCGGCGTGGCTGGCGAGCCGGCCCAGCACGATGTCGGCCGCGTCAATGACGTGCCAGCGACGCTCGATCTCACCCGGCTTCGGGCTGTACGTACGCACAGGTCCACCTTGTCTCGTGGAAACTCCGGTTTGTCGGCTTGCGCCGCGGCTGCACGCCGCCAGGCACACGTCTGGGAAGCGTACCCGATCAAGGGACGCCCCAGTCTTCGCACAACAGCCGCCAACGATACCCGCACGCCGGTGGCCGGGTCAAAGCGGCCTCCGGTCCGGGCCGACAGCCGGCTCGCGGGGGGCCACCGCGCCCCCGGTGTCCTCCGCGCCGACAGCCCCAGCGACCCGGGCAGCCGACGACGCGTTGCACGCCGTTAACACAACCGAATCGATGGCGGACCCGATCCGGACCCGCGCCGGAGTGGTCAGCGCCGCCGAACCGAACAACGTTTTCCCAGCCAGGAGGGGGTGTACCGGGCTCGCAGCGGTGGTCACGGCCGGGCCGAGTTCTCACCATCTCCCGCGCCGGGCCGTGCGTTGGTTGTAAGAAGTTCGGTAACTGCGACGACACGGTCCGGTAAAAAGTTCTTCGTACTGTCATTCCCATGACCGCTACCCTGACCGCCGAGAAGGCCACCCCGGCACCCCCCACCTCCCGGGGCCGGTGGATTGAACACTGGGAGCCCGAGGACCCGGGATTCTGGGCCAGCGCCGGCCGTAAGATCGCCCGACGCAACCTGATCTTCTCCATCCTCGCCGAGCACCTGGGCTTCTCCGTCTGGGTGATCTGGAGCATCCTCGTCGTGCGGATGGGGAAGCTGACCGGAGCCAACGGCGCCCCGCTCTTCCCGGATCTGGTGATCACGCAGACCAACACCGTGAACGCCACCAAGATCTTCTGGCTGGTCGCGCTGCCCAACCTGATCGGCGCTTTCATGCGCGTCCCGTACACCCTGGCGGTGGCCCGCTTCGGCGGCCGCAACTGGACGATCATCAGCGGGTTGCTGCTGCTGATCCCGGTCTCGCTGGCCAGCTACTGCGTGACCCACCCCGGCACCCCGTACTGGGCCCTGCTGGCGTGCGCTGCGACGGCCGGCTTCGGCGGTGGCAACTTCGCCTCGTCGATGGCGAACATCTCGTACTTCTTCCCGGAGAAGAAGAAGGGCATCGCGCTCGGCATGAACGCCGCGGGCGGCAACATCGGCATCGCCTCGATGCAGCTCGTCGTCCCGGTCCTGGTCGCCTTCTTCGCCTTCCCGCTGGCGTACGCCGCGAAGATCTGGTTCCCGCTGGTGCTGATCTCGGCGCTGTGCGCGTTCCTGTTCATGAACAACCTGCACGTGGCGAGGGCGTCCCTGAGCGACCAGTTCGCTGCCGTCAAGGAGCCGCACGCCTGGGTGATGTCGTTCATCTACATCGGTACGTTCGGGTCGTTCCTCGGCCTCTCGGCGGCGTTCCCGTCCGTACTGCAGTACATCTTCAGCGACCCGAAGGCCAAGATTGACAAGACGGTCTTCTCGGTACCGTTCATCACCACCCACCACGGCGCGACGCTGGTCACGCTGCTGCTGCCGTTCGCGTTCCTGGGGCCACTGGTCGGCTCGTTCGCCCGCCCGTTCGGCGGCTGGCTGGCCGACCGGATCGGCGGCGCCAAAGTCACGGCCGCGGTCTTCACGCTGATGATTCTCGGCTCGTTCGGGGCCATCCACTACGCAGGCACCCACGACGCCCCGATGTTCATCACCTCGATGATGGTGCTCTTCGTCATGTCGGGTACCGGCAACGGCTCCACGTACCGGATGATCCCGGCGATCTTCAAGCGCAAGCTCGACGCCGACGTGGCGGCGAGCCCGGGCACGGCGGCGGAGCTGACCACGCGGGCGCGGCGGGCCGGCGCGGCCACCCTCGGCATGGCCGGCGCGATCGGCGCCATGGGCGGCTTCATCCTGCCCAAGGCGATCGGCGACTCGATCAAGGCGACGCACGGGATCGGCGCCGCCTTCCGGTGGTTCATCGTCCTGTACGTGGTCTGCCTCCTGGTGACCGTCGTCGTGTACCTGCGACCGGGCACCCGGGTCAACAACGTCTGAGCTGGCCACTTCGGCACGACACGGCGCCCTCCCGGGCTTCACCACCGGGAGGGCGCCGTGTCATCATCGGCCCCCGTCGCCCTTCCCGGAGATTCCGACAGGCGAGCACACAATCCCACATGTTGGGCACAACCGGGAGCAACCCGGCACGGCGCCGGTGTGAGACGCCGTTAGCAGGCCGGAAACAGTCGGGACGCTGGGCTGAAACCGCTCCCGGGCACTCTAGATATATGTCCACCGCTGCCCTGGGTACCGCCACGCACTGCCCGTACTGCGCGCTGCAGTGCGGCATGACGTTGCAGCTGGGCACCGCCGAGGAAACATCCGGGACGGCCGGGGTCGCAGGGGCGGGCACCCCGACGGTGCAGCCGCGCGGCGGCGGGCTCTGCCAGAAGGGCTGGACCGCCGCCGATCTACTCGACCACCCCGACCGGCTGCGGCAGCCCCTGGTCCGACTCGACAAGACAGCCGCACAGACCCCGGCGAGCTGGGACGACGCGCTCGACCGGGTGGCCGGTACGCTGCGCCGGCTGCGCGCCGAGCACGGCCCGGACTCGGTGGCGGTCTTCGGCGGTGGCGGGCTCACCAACGAGAAGGCGTACGCGCTCGGCAAGTTCGCCCGGGTCGCGCTGGGCACGAAGTACATCGACTACAACGGCCGGTGGTGCATGTCGTCGGCGGCTGCCGCGGGCAACCGGGCCTTCGGCATCGACCGCGGCATGCCGTTCCCGCAGGAGGATCTGGCCAACGCCGAGGTGATCCTGCTCGCCGGCGCGAACAGCGCGGAGACGATGCCGCCGTTCGTGAAGAACCTCTCCGCCCAGCACGCCCGCGGCGGCAAGCTCATCGTCATCGACCCACGGGCCACCGCCACCAGTCGCGACGCCACCCTGCACCTGCAGCCCGTTCCGGGCACCGATCTCGCGGTGGCCAACGGACTGCTGCACATCGTGATCACCGAAGGGCTGCTCGACGCGGAGTACATCGCCGAACGCACCAACGGTTTCGACGAGGTCCGCCAGACCGTCGCGGCGTACTGGCCGGCCCGGGTCGAGCAGCTGACCGGAGTACCCATCGCCGATCTGGAGCGGGCGGCCCGGATGCTCGGCCACGCGGGCAGCGCGATGATCCTCACCGGCCGCGGCGCCGAGCAGCACGCCCACGGCACCGACACGGTGGGCGCCTTCATCAACCTGGCGCTGGCGCTGGGCCTGCCCGGGCGGCGCGCCTGCGGGTACGGCTGCATCACCGGACAGGGCAACGGCCAGGGCGGCCGGGAGCACGGCCAGAAGGCCGACCAGCTTCCGGGGTACCGCCGCATCGACGACCCGGCCGCCCGCGCCCACGTGGCCGGCGTCTGGGGCGTGCACCCGGATTCGTTGCCCGGTGTGGGCGTCTCCGCCACCGAGCTGCTCGACCGGCTCGGTGCGGACCGGGGTGGGCCGCGCGCGCTGCTCGTCTTCGGCTCCAACCCGGTGATCTCCGCCCCGAACGCCGCGCACGTCGAGGAGCGGCTGCGGGCGCTCGATCTGCTCGTGGTCGCCGACTTCGTGCCCTCGGAGACCGCCGCCCTGGCCGACGTGGTGCTGCCGACCGCGCAGTGGGCCGAGGAGGACGGCACGATGACCAACCTGGAGGGACGGGTACTGCGCCGGCGCGCGGTGCGCCCGCCACCGCCCGGGGTCCGCACCGACCTGGACGTCCTCGCCGGGCTGGCCTCGCGGCTGGACGCCGTCGTGGAGTTCCCGACCGACCCGCGCACCGTCTTCACCGAGCTGCGCCGGGCCAGTGCCGGTGGTCCTGCCGACTACAACGGCATCACCTGGGAGCGCCTCGACGCCGGCGAGCGGCTCTTCTGGCCCTGCCCGACCGAGGACCACCCGGGTACCCCACGGATGTTCGTGGACCGGTTCGGCACAGCCGACGGTCGGGCCCGCTTCGTCGCCGTCGAGCAGCCCACCACCGGCGAGCGCGTCGACGCGGAGTACCCGCTGTACCTGACCACCGGACGGGTGCTCGCGCAGTACCAGTCCGGGGCGCAGACCCGCCGGATCGCCGCGCTGAGCAAGGCCTCCCCGCAGGGCTATGTGGAGCTGCACCCCGATCTCGCCGAGCAGCTCGACGTCGGCGACGGCGATCCGGTCCGGGTGACCAGCCGCCGCGGCGAGATGGTCGCGCCCGCCCGGCTCTCCGAGGCGATCCGGCCGGACACCGTTTTCGCCCCGTTCCACTTCCCCGGGGAGCAGCGGGCCAACTCGGTCACCTCGGACGCGCTCGACCCGTACTCCCGGATGCCCCAGTTCAAGGTCTGCGCGGTGAAAGTGGAGGGTCTCAAGTCATGAGAGTCGTCATCGTGGGGTACGGCATGGCCGGCGCGCGCCTCGCCGGCGACCTGCTGGCCCGGGATCGCCAGCTGGACGTGACCGTGCTCGGCGCCGAGCCGCACCGCGCGTACAACCGGATCCTGCTCTCCAACCTGCTCGCGGACAAGGTCTCCGAGGAGGCCACCGAGCTGCCCCAGCCGCGCGGGGAGCAGCTGCGGCTGCACCTGGGTACGGCCGCCGCCGCCATCGACTCCGGAGCCCGCACAGTCTCCACTGTGGACGGAACGGTGTACCCCTACGACGCGCTGGTGCTGGCGACCGGCAGTACCGCCATCGTGCCGCGGATCGACGGTCTGGTCGACCCGCTGGTGTTCCGTACCCTCGACGACTGCCGGCGGATCCTGAAGAGTGCGGATGGCGCGCGGACCGCGCTGGTGCTCGGTGGCGGGCTGCTCGGGCTGGAGGCGGCCCGCGGGCTCGCCGCCCGGGGCATCGCGGTGACCGTGGTGCACGCGGTCGGCCACCTGATGGAGCGCCAGCTCGACCCGGGCGCCAGCGCGGTACTCGACCGCACCCTGCGCGATCTCGGCATCGAGGTACGCCTCAACGCGGCAGCGGTCGGCGGGTTGCCGGACTCTGCCGGGCTACGGCTGGCCGACGGTACCGAGCTGACCGCCGACCTGACCGTGGTGGCCTGCGGGGTCCGCCCCGAGGTGGATCTGGCCCGCTCCGCCGGACTCGACATCGGCCGCGCGGTGCGCGTCGACGACCAGTTGCGCACCAGCGACCCGGCGATCTACGCGATCGGCGACTGCGCGGAGTACCCGGGCGCGATCAGCGGACTGGTCGCACCCGCGTGGGCACAGGCCGAGGTGGTGGCCGACCTGATCACCCGCGCCGACCCCGAGGTCCGCTACCACCCGGTGCCCCCGGTAACCCGGCTCAAGGCGGCCGGCATCGACCTGGCGGCGATGGGCGAGTGCAGCGACGCCGTGGACTCCTACGACGAGGACTCGCTCACCTACGCCGACCCGGCCCGCCGCCGGTACGCCAAACTCGTCATCCGCGGCGGCCGGCTGGCGGGCGCAATCATGCTGGGCGACCACCCTGGAATCGGCGCGGTGATCCAGCATTTCGACCGGCAGACACTGCTCCCCGCCGACCCGCGCCCGCTGCTCTTCGCCCGGCCCGGCGAGGGGCGCGGCACCGGCGGCGAGGCGCCGGCGGACACGCCGGCGCACATGCCGGACGCGGCGATCGTGTGCCGCTGCAACGGCGTGACCAAAGGTGAACTGACCAAGGCCTGGCTGCACGGCTCCCGCGACCTGTGTGCCGCGACCCGGGCCGGTACCGGATGTGGAAGCTGCCGCGACGTTGTCAACGGCATCGCTTCCTGGTTGTCTACTGTGGATTCTCCTGGTGCGGAGGTGAGGGTTCCGTGAGCCCCAAAGAGCTCGTGGTCGTCGGCAACGGCATGGTCGGCCAGCGGCTGCTGGAGGCGCTGCGCCAACGCGACCCCGATGGCAGCTGGGCCGTCACCGTGCTGGCCGAAGAGGGCCGGGCCGCCTACGACCGGGTACGGCTGTCGGCGTACTTCGACGGCGTCTCCGCGCAGGAGCTGACGTACCCCACCCCGGACGGGATCGACCTGCGGCTGAACTCCCCGGTGACCGCGATCGACACCGCCGGGCGCACAGTGTCCACAGTGGACGACACGTACCGGTACGACGCGCTGGTACTGGCGACCGGCTCGTACCCGTTCGTCCCGCCGGTGGACGGGTCGAACCGGCCGGGCGTCTTCGTCTACCGCACGCTCGACGACCTGGAGGCGATCCGGTCCTACGCCGCGGGCCGGCGGGTCGGCGCGGTCATCGGCGGCGGGCTGCTCGGGCTGGAGGCGGCCAACGCGCTGCGGCTGCTGGAGTTGCAGACGCACGTGGTCGAATTCGCGCCACGACTGATGCCGCTGCAGGTCGACGAGGCGGGCGGGGCGATGCTGCGCCGCTACGTCGAGGATCTCGGCGTGAAGCTGCACCTCGGCGCAGCCACCACCGCGATCCGCGGCACCGAGGCGCCGGACTCCCCGGTGCGCGGCCTCACCCTCTCCGACGGCACCTGGATCAGCGCCGACCTTGTGGTGATCGCGGCCGGCATCCGCCCCCGCGACGAACTGGCCCGCTCGGCCGGGCTCGCGGTCGGGGCCCGCGGCGGAGTCGTCGTCGACGAGGCCTGCCGAACCGCGGAGCCGGACGTGTACGCCATCGGCGAGTGCGCCGAGATCGGCGGCCGCTGCTACGGGCTCGTCGCGCCGGGGTACTCGATGGCCGAGGTGGTGGCCGACCGGCTGCTCGGCGGCGAAGCCACCTTCCCGGGTGCGGACACCTCGACGAAACTCAAGTTGCTCGGCGTGGACGTGGCGAGCTTCGGCGCCGCCGTCGACCCGCCCGCCGGTACGCTGGACGTCACGTACACCGACCCGGCCACCCGGGTCTACGCGAAGCTGGTGCTCTCCGACGACGCGCAGACGCTGCTGGGCGGGGTGCTCGTCGGCGACGCGAGTGCGTACGGCACACTGCGCGCCTGCCTCGGCGGGGCACTGCCCGGGGCGCCGCTGGCGCTGCTGGCCCCGGCCGGCGAGGCGGGGGTCGGGGCGTCACTGCCCGGCACCGCCCAGGTGTGTACCTGCAACGCGGTCACCAAAGACGACATCATGTGCGCCATCAAGGATGGCAGGTGCAGCGATGTACCGGGGATCAAGGCGTGTACCCGCGCCGGTACCACCTGTGGTTCGTGCGTACCGCTGCTGAAGAAGTTGCTCGCCGAGGCCGGCGTGGCGCAGAGCAAGGCGCTCTGCGAGCACTTCACACACTCCCGGGCGGAACTCTTCGACATCATCAAGGTGCGCGGCCTGACCACGTTCAGCCAGGTGGTGGCGGAGCACGGGACGGGTCGCGGCTGCGACATCTGCAAGCCGGCGGTCGCCTCGATCCTCGCGTCGCTCTACAATGGACACATCCTCGACGGTGAACAGGCGACCCTACAGGACACCAACGACCACTTCCTGGCCAACATCCAGCGCAACGGCACCTACTCCATCGTGCCGCGCATCCCCGGTGGCGAGATCACCCCAGAGAAGCTGATCGTGATCGGCGAGGTGGCCCGGGACTTCAACCTGTACACCAAAATCACCGGCGGCCAGCGGATCGACCTTTTCGGGGCACGGGTCGAGCAACTGCCCGCGATCTGGAAGCGGCTGGTGGACGCCGGTTTCGAGTCCGGCCACGCATACGGCAAGGCGCTGCGCACCATCAAGTCGTGTGTCGGCTCCACCTGGTGCCGGTACGGCGTGCAGGACTCGGTCGGCATGGCGGTCGCCCTGGAGCTGCGGTACCGGGGACTGCGCGCCCCGCACAAGCTCAAGTCCGCGGTCTCCGGCTGTGCCCGCGAGTGCGCCGAGGCGCAGAGCAAGGACTTCGGCATCATCGCCACCGAGAAGGGCTGGAACCTCTACGTCGGCGGCAATGGCGGCTTCCGGCCCCGGCACGCCGAACTACTGGCCCAGGACCTCTCCAGCGAGGAGCTGGTCCGCTGCATCGACCGGTTCCTGATGTTCTATATCCGCACCGCGGACCGGCTGCAGCGCACCGCGCCGTGGATCGAGGCGATGGAGGGTGGCCTCGGCTACCTGCGCGGCGTCATCATCGACGACACCCTCGGCATCGCCGACGAGCTCGACGCCATGATGGCCAAGCATGTCGAGAGCTACGAGGACGAGTGGAAAGCCACCGTGCAGGATCCCGAGCGGCTGGCCCGGTTCGTTTCGTTCGTCAACGCACCCGACACCCCGGACCCCACAATCGAGTTTGTCAACGAGCGCGGCCAGCCGGTGCCGGTGCAGCTCGGGATGCCGGTGCCCGTGCAGCTCGGCATGCCAGCGGTTGGCACCAACGGGAACGGCGCCGCCAGCAGCGGCGTCGCCGAGCGCAGCGAGGTGGCGTCATGAGGTGGACGACGGTGTGTGGGTACGGGCAGCTGGTTCCGGAGCGGGGCGTGGCCGCACTGGTGGACGGCGCTCAGGTCGCGGTTTTCCGCACGTACTCCGGCGAGCTGTTCGCGATCGGCAACGTCGACCCGGTCAGCGGCGCGGGCGTGATGTCCCGCGGCATCGTCGGCAACCGCGGTGACGCGCCGACCGTCGCTTCGCCCATGCACAAGCAGGTGTACGACCTGCGCACCGGCGAATGCCTGGACCTGCCCGGGGTACGGGTGCCGGTGTACCCGGTGCGGCACCGCGACGGCGTGGTGGAAGTGGCGGTACAGGCCGAGCTCGGGGTACGACCTTGACCGACGACCTGTCGGAGCTGGAGCCGCTCGCCGGCTTCACCGTCGGGGTGACCGCCGACCGGCGCCGCGACGAGCTCACCGCGCTGCTGGAGCGGCGCGGGGCCCGGGTGGTACTGGCACCGGCACTGCGGATCATCCCGCTGGCCGACGACAGCGACCTGCGCGCCGCCACACTGTCCTGTGTGGAGCATCCACCGGACATCGTGGTGGCGACCACCGGGATCGGGCTGCGCGGCTGGCTGGAGGCGGCCGAAGGCTGGGGGCTGGCCGAGTCGCTGCGCACCCGGCTGGCGGCCAGCTACCTGATCGCCCGTGGCCCCAAGGCGCGCGGCGCCGCCCGCGCCGCCGGCCTCGTCGACGCCTGGTCCCCGGAGTCGGAGAGCTGTGAGGAGATCCTCGAACACCTGAAGGGAACCGCCTTCCCACACGGGCTGGCCGGCCGCCGGGTGGCGATCCAGCTGCACGGCGAGCCACAGCTGGACTTCTGCTCGGCGATCCGCGACGCCGGTGCGGACCTGGTCGAGGTGCCGGTGTACCGCTGGGCGCCGCCGACCGACCTCGCGCCGCTGCGGCGCCTCGTCGACCTCGTCGCCAACCGTCTCGTCGACGCGGTCACCTTCACCTCGGCGCCCGCGGTCATCTCGCTGTTGGCTGCGGCCGGTACGGACGCCGACGCGGTACTCGACGCGCTGCGCGTCGATGTGCTGGCCGCCTGCGTCGGCCCGGTCACCGCAGCCCCGCTGAGCGATCGGGGGGTGCCCTTCGTCGCCCCGGCCCGGGCCCGGCTCGGCGCACTCGTCCGCACCATCGTCGACGAGTTGCCGCAGCGCGCCCGTACCCTGCGCATCGCCGGAGCCGCGATCACCTTACGCGGCCACGCGGCCGTGGTGGACGGTGCGCTGCGCCCGCTGGCCCCCGCACCGATGGCGGTGTTCCGTGCGCTGGCCGAGAGCCCCGGGCGGGTGCTCTCCCGCTCGGCTCTGCTGCAGTCGCTGCCCCGGGGCGCCGATGAGCACGCCGTCGAGATGGCGGTGGCCCGGCTGCGCGCCGCGCTGGGCGGCCCGTCCTACGTACAGACTGTCGTCAAGCGCGGGTACCGCCTGCGCGTCGACTGAACTCAGCCACCGCGTACCCGGCCGCCATGGCGCCCAAGATCGCGCCGGTGAACCGGTCCATGTCGATGACACGGACCGCGTTCTTGCCGGTACCCCCTTGCGTGTCCGGCAACCGGTCGGGCTGCGGCTCGTAAGCTGGCTGGGTGGTGCTGTGGACCGCCGACGAGGCCGCTCGGCACGCCGCCGCCGAGCTGACGGCGGACGGTGGGCTCAGCGGCGCCTACCGTTGCCTCATGCAGCTCCTCGACGACTACCGGCGTGCCCAGCGTCAAGGGGGCATCCAGACCGCCGCGCGGCTCTTTGATGATGCCCCGTCCGGCACCGGCGACGTGCGGGTCGACGCCGCCCTGGCCGGTCTCGCCGAGCATCTGGCCCGCCACGATGGCTGGGCACCTCCCTTGTGGGCCTTCGATGAGAGCCGCTACGCCAAGCCCTGGTGGTTCGTCTCGGGTGTGAGGTCCTGGCACGCTCTGGCGATCGTCGAGTCGCCACTCGCCTTTCGCAAGCGCGGGGTCTTCCTCACGACGTCGGCTCTGGATCGCGTATGAGTCTGTTCGACCGTGACCGGATTCTGCGGCTCTTCGACGAGCTCTCCCGGGAGCTGGCGCGTCAGGGGATCCGGGCAGAGGTGTTCCTCGTCGGTGGAGCCGCGATGGCTCTTGCCTACGATTCCCGGCGGGCTACTCGCGATGTCGACGCGGTCTTTCAGCCCAAGGAAGAGGTCTACGCGGCCGCCGCAACCGTCGCGGCACGTCATGGTCTGCCCGACGACTGGCTGAACGATGGGGTGAAGGGCTTTTTGCCGGGCAACGACCCGCGGGCCTGGTCTGTCTACGAGAGCGACGCTCTGCGGGTCGATGTCGCCTCCCCGCAGTATCTCCTGGCGATGAAGCTGCTGGCCGCCCGTGAGCAGGACGTGGACGACATCGTCTTCCTTTACCGGTTGTGCGGCTTCACCAGCGCGGCCGAAGGACTGGACCTCGTAGAGTCGGTGTACCCAGGTCGGGCGATTCCGCCCAAGGTGCAGTTTCTCCTTGAGGAGTTCTTCGGCCCGACCGGCGAGTAGCACGGTGCCAGCGGGTGCCCCGAGTCCACGGGGGCGCCCAGTACGCTGAACCACCGAGCGTCAGCGGGTGACCTCGACCGAGCGCACCTCGAAGACGACGGGGAGCGCGGCACCCGTGAGCTGCGCGGCGAGGGTACCCGCCTCGTCGCCGGTGAACGCGCCGGTGATCTGGGCATCCCCCGCGATCACCGCCTGGATCGTCGGCGCGGAGATCACCGCATTGTCCACCACGATCGCCACCGCACAGTGGCCGCCCTCGTCGAGCGTGGCGCACGTCTTGTCCTTGTTCTCGAACGCTTCCCTGGTCAGATCGGTCCAGTGTCGCTGGCCCTCGCCGCTCGTGAACTCCAGCGTGACGTACCAGCCCCGCTGGGCGTCGTTGGCGGCGCTGGCATGGGCGACGTCTGCCCCGACGACCTTCGCGATGTCCATGAAGTACTTGGTGCGCCGGCTCCCGGCCCTACTGCAGGCCACCGCCTTGCGGGACACGTCGGAAACCGAACCTGACGGTCGCCGGTCGAGCATCGAACAGGTGACCTGGGGAAGGTTGTACAGCAGCGTCGGCGGCAGCAGCGCGATCGTCTCCGGTGAGCTGCGCGCCAGCTCCAGGAAGGGCTCCGCCGGCACGTTGGCGAACGAGGAAGCCGTCTGCTGGTCCAACTGCGACGGATCCCGGCTGACCTTGGCCAGGAACGCCTCGGCGCTCGCGCGCGCGTCCGCTGCTGACATCTCGGGCGACAGCTGCCGGATCTCCCGGGTGATGATCTCGACCAGGGCGTCCAGGGCGCGTTGCCGCCGCTGCTCGATCGAGCCTCCGCTCACCGGGGCGGAAGACCTGCCCGGACTCGCGGCGACCGACCCGCCCGGACTCGGAACCGCGGGCGTGTCGGCGGGGCCGCCAACGTCCGGCGTCAAGGCGAGGACCTTACGGAAGCGCAGTTCGGCCGGGGTGACCAGCCCACGCAACTCCTTTTCGTGCGCACCGGCGACGGTCAGCACGACGGTGCTGTCGGCCTCGACGCTCACCTTCACCCCGGTGAGTCCGCGCGCCTCAGCGCGGTCGGCGAGGATCTGACCCGACTGGTCCAAGGTGCGTACGTCCGGCGCGCCGCCACTGGGAAGGCTGGCGTGCACGGTGATCCGGGTGGAGCCATACTCGGCTGGCTTGTGGTTGACCACGACCAGCACCACCACCGCGGCGATCACGAGCGCCACCAGGGCGCCGGCCGCCGCCAGGACGAGCGGCAGAACGCTGCGCCGCTGCACTGGCTCCGGCCCGACCGGCATCGGCACGGGCATCGGCCCCGGCTGCGGCACAGGCCCGGACGGCGGCACCGGCCCCGGCGGCGGCATCGGCGTCATGCGGGAGACGTTACCGTCGATCTCCGCGGCTCTCCACCCGCAGCACCCGGTACCCCTTCTGGCTCGCGTACCGCTGCACCGGCCAGCCCTGCCCGGTCAACCACGCCTGCAGCGAGTCCCCGCCCAGGTGCCGGGCGACCACCAGCCAGGCGGTACCGCCAGGCACCAACCGGGGCAGCCAACGGTCGAGCATGGCGTGCAGCTCGTCCTTGCCGACGTGGATCGGGGGGTTGGACCAGATCTGCGCGAAGTGCAGGTCGGCGGGTACCTCGTCGGGAGTCGCGGGCAGCACCCGGTCCGCGATCCCCAGTGCGACAGCGTTCTCCCGGACCAGGTCGAGCGCGCGGGAGTTGACGTCGACGGCGTACACCCTGGCGCCCGGAGCGGCGCCGGCCAGCACCGCGGCGACCGGCCCGTACCCACAGCCCAGGTCGAGCAGCGTGCCCGCCAGGTCGGGCCCGGGCAGCGGCGCCTTGCGCAGCAGCACGGCGGTACCCGCATCGAGGCGCTGCGGCGAGAAGACGCCCGCCTCGGTCACCAGCCGGTACTCGCGTCCGGCCAGTACGAACGCGATCACGCGGCGCACAGGGGTACTCGTCGGCTCCGCGGTGAAGTAGTGCTCAGCCATCACGCTGCGCATTGTCCCGCGTCCCCGGCCTGCGCCCAAACAGAACTCTTCCGTTGCCAGTGAGGTGGCGCTGTCCGCTACTGTGTGCGACATGGCAGAGGGGAAGGACCCGCGACGACGCTCGTCGTCCTCCCCCCGTCGTCAGGGCGACGCCGACGATGCCGAGGACTGGCTGGCCGGCTACCGGCCGGACCCCACGGGTGAGCCGGAGCTGGGTGCCGCGCCGTCGCGGGGCAAACGCCGGGCCGCAGAGCCCGACCAGCGGGTCCAGCGGGATGCGCGGGCCCACCGGGACGGGGTAACCCAACCCGATGCGCGGGCCCATCGCGAGCCGGACCGGCACCCCGAACCGGGCCCCCGGCACAACCCGACGGGCGGGCTCCCCCGCCGTCCGCGTCCGACCCCTGGTTTCTCCCCGGCACCACCCGTGCCTGCCGCGCCGCCGCGCAATCCAGGTCCGCCCAAAGACCTCGCCCCGCCGCGCAATCCGGGTCCGGCGTGGGAGGCAACGCCACCGCGCAGCCCAGGTCCGCCCAGAGATCTCGCCCCGCCGCGCGATCCGGCGCACTGGAGCGACCGCGGGCAACCGGCCGGTCCGCAGCAGCCGGTAAGCCGTGCTGAGCTGCGTCGGGGACGGCGCGCGCCCGAGCCGCCGAAGCCCCCGAACCCGGACCCGATGACCGACACCAGCAGCCGGCTGCGCGCACCGCTGTTCCTGCCCGAAGCCAAGTCCCCGACCGCCCCGCCTCGCAACGCCATGCCGCCTGCCCCACCCCGTGGTACGCCGCAGCCGGGTGTCGCACCGCGCAGCCCGATGCCGTCAGTACCCGAACCGCCGAGATCGGGCCGGCCCAGGCCGGATGCGCCCCGCCGACCGGAGTCCGGCGATCCCCGTGGCTCCGGCGATCCCCGTGGCTCCGGCGGAGCGGATCCGGTGTACCCGAGCCAACCCCCGCCGCTGCGCTCCCGTGGCCGTGGCCGCAAGCCCGCCGACGACCCGGACGACAGGTACGCCCCGCCCCCGCCCCCGCCCCCGCCGAGGCCCGCGCCGATGCCCCCGGGGCCGATGGCTGCCAAGCCGGCGCCGAGGCCGAGCCCGCGCCCAACGCCGAGGCCGGCGTCCGCGCCACCTCCAACGGTGGCCAAGCCAGCGCCCATGCTGGCAAACGACAGCCGCCCACCGGTGGACGACCGCCGCCCCCGCGACGGGGTCGCGCCCAGCGTGCGCGACGTCGAGCCGGCGCGACGCGGCCGGCGGGGCCGCGAGACGCCGGTCGAGCCCGATGGCGTCGGGCCCCGCCCCACCGGCCCGGTCACCAGGCGCCCGATGAGGACTCCGTGGCGGACCACGCCGACGCACGACCCGGTCGCCGAGGCCGCGCACCGGCGACGGGCCAAGGTGTGGTTCGCCGCGCTGTCGGCCGTCGCGGTGCTGGTCGTGCTGGGCGTCTGCGGGTACGGGACCTGGTCCATGTTCAAGGACGAGACGGACAACTCGAAGGTCGTGGCGACCCGCCCATCGCAGGTCGTGGAGCGCGACATCTCCAGTCGCGACGTCGACCCTGAACCCCTGACCGAGCTGGAAGTATTTCCGGGGCCGGTTCCCGGGACGAACGGCACCTACGCGGTACTGAAGACGCAGCTCAACCCGGACTGCCGCGCAGCGGCCACCGAGGACATCGGCACGCTGCTGGTCCAGCTCGGCTGCAACCAGGTCGTCCGAGGGACTCTGCGGTCCAGCAACGGCCAGTACCTCGTGACGGCCGGCATCTTCAACCTCAAGGACCAGGTCGCGGCGGACCAGGCGAACGTCGCGATCAAGCCGACCATCGCGGCGCAGAAGGGCCGGTTCCTCGGCATGCTCGGCGGCGACGGCAGCAACACCGACGCGATCATGCGCGGGACGTCGCACCTCGCCTGGTTCGCGAAGGGCCATTTCGTCGGGTACTGCGTCCTCGCGCTCGCCAACGGCGACACCATCTCCGCCGACGACCCCGCAGCGAAACAGATCGTCACGGACATCGTCGAGTCCTACCTGCGCGGCTTCGTCATCCAGGCCCGTGCCGTCAAGATGGTCAACGGCCCCACCGCAAAGCCGGGCGCGGCGCGTTAGGACCCGAGCTCAACCCCGTCCCGACGGCGGCGGGTCAGCTCCGCGCGGCGCCGGTACTCCTGCGGATCGGTCGGGTACTCCACCGCCACCAGGGTCAGTCCATGCGGCGGCGCCACGCACACCTCGCTGGCCCGCCCGGTACGGGCGAGCAGCCCCGCGGGCCACGGCACCGGGCGCCGCCCGTCACCCACCACCAGCAGCGCCCCGACAAGGCTGCGCACCATCGACTGGCAGAAGGCGTCGGCCTGTACCGTCGCGACGAGCACCCCGTTCTCCTCGCGTAGCCAGTCCAGCCGTTGCACGGCCCGCACCGTGGTGGCGTACTCCTTGCGCCGGCAGTACGCCGCGAAGTCGTGCTCACCGAGCAGCTGCGTGGCGGCGGCGTTCAGCGTGGCGAGGTCGAGCGGGCGGGGCCAGCCGAGGGTGTCGTGCCGGCGCAGCGGGTCGGCGCCGTACGGGGCATCGGTCACCCGGTACGTGTAGCGGCGCGACAGCGCGGAGAACCGGGCATCGAAGGTGTCGGGTACCGGCTGCACGGCCAGTACCCGGACATCCGCCGGCGCCACGGCGGCGAGCCGGCGGACCAGCGCCCCGGGGAGTTCCGCAGCCTCAGGAAGATCGACGTGGCACACCTGCCCGGTGGCGTGCACCCCCGCGTCGGTACGCCCGGCGACGGTGAGCCCGGTCGCGGTACCCGCTCCGAGCAGCCGGTCGAGCGCCTCGGTGAGGACCCCGGCGACGGTACGCCGTCCGGGCTGCACCGCCCAGCCGGAGAAGTCCGTCCCGTCGTACGCCACGTCCAGCCGCAGCCGCGCCATGCCGGCGCTCCCTCCGCAGGTTCCCCGGAAACGACGGCAGGCCCGCTGCCCCTCCAGGAGCACCGGGCCTGCCGAAAGCGGTACTCAGGCCTCGTCAGCCTGGTTGTCGTCGCCATCTTCGCCAGCAAGCACGCTGATCGCCTCGGCCTTGGCGGCCTTGCGGGCGGTCGACCGGGCGGCCTTCTTCGCCGTCGGCGCGACCTCCAGCTCCTCGACCAGCTCGATGACGGCCATCGGCGCGTTGTCACCCTTGCGCGGACCCGTTTTCACGATCCGGGTGTACCCGCCCTGCCGGTTGGCGTAGCGCGGCGCGATCTGGTCGAAGAGCGCGTAGACCACGTCCTTGTCCCGCACCACGGTGAGCACCTGCCGCCGGGCGTGCAGGTCGCCGCGCTTGGCGAAGGTGACGAGGCGCTCGGCGAGCGGGCGCAGCCGCTTGGCCCTGGTCTCGGTGGTCTGGATCCGGCCGTGCTGGAAGAGCGACGTGGCAAGGTTCGCCAGCATCAGCTTTTCGTGCGCGGGGCTGCCGCCGAGGCGGGGACCCTTGGTAGGCCTGGGCATCTTACGTGCTCCTCAAACAGGTGCCGCCGCGACGTGTGCAGCATCGGCGGCACACGGCGGTGGCAGTCGGTCTACAGCTGCTCGGTCTCACGGTAGTCGTCGTCGTAATCCACGTCGGCGAACGAGTCTACGACGTGCGCCGGGTCAAAGGTCGGGGCGGAGTCCTTCAGTCCCAGACCCATCCCGGCAAGCTTCATCTTGACCTCGTCGATGGACTTCTGGCCGAAGTTGCGGATGTCCAGCAGGTCCGCCTCGGTGCGGCCGATTAGCTCACCGACGGAGTTGATGCCCTCGCGCTTGAGGCAGTTGTACGACCGGACGGTCAGGTCCAGCTCCTCGATCGGCAGGGCAAGGTCGGCAGCGAGCTGGGCGTCCTGCGGCGACGGCCCGATGTCGATACCCTCGGCGCTCTCGTCCAGCTCACGGCAGAGCCCGAAGAGCTCGACCAGCGTCGAGCCGGCCGAGGCGAGCGCGGTGCGCGGGGAGATCGACGGCTTGGCCTCGACGTCGATGATCAGGCGGTCGAAGTCGGTGCGCTGCTCGACCCGGGTCGCCTCGACGCGGTACGTCACCTTGAGCACCGGCGAGTAGATCGAGTCGACCGGGATCCGGCCGATCTCCTGGCCCGACTGCTTGTTCTGCGCGGCGGTCACGTAGCCCCGGCCCCGCTCCACGGTCAGCTCCATGTCGAGGCGGCCCTTGCCGTTGAGCGTGGCCAGCTTGAGGTCCGGGTTGTGCACCGAGACCCCGGCCGGCGGCTGGATGTCACCGGCGGTCACGTCGCCCGGCCCCTGCTTGCGCAGGTACATCGAGACCGGCTCGTCGTGCTCGGAGCTGACGCAGAGCCCCTTGACGTTCATGACCAGCTCGACCACGTCCTCCTTGACCCCGGGGATCGTGGTGAACTCGTGCAGCACGCCGTCGACCTTGATGCTGGTCACGGCTGCGCCCGGGATCGAGCTGAGCAGGGTACGCCGTAGCGAGTTGCCGAGGGTGTACCCGAAGCCCGGCTCCAGCGGTTCGATGGTGAACTTGGAACGGGTTTCGCTGAGCGACTCCTCGGAGAGGGTCGGCCGCTGGGAGATGAGCACTTACTTCCTCCAGTACGTCGGGCGCCCACCATATGACGCCAACGTGTGATACCCGCCGGCCCCCGGGCTGAGGGCCGGCGCTTGTCGCCCTACTTGGAGTAGAGCTCGACGATGAGCTGTTCCTGGACCTGGGTGTCGATGACCTGCCGGGCCGGCAGCGCGTGCACCAGGATCTTCAGATTGCTGGGAATCGCCTCCAGCCAGGCCGGAACGGTCCTACTGCCCGCTTCGGCCTGCGCCACGATGAACGGGGTCAGCTCGTGCGACTTCTCGCGAACCTGCACGATGTCGTGTTCGCGCACCCGGAACGAGCAGATGTCGACCTTGCGGCCATTGACCAGGAAGTGGCCGTGGCTGACCAGCTGGCGCGCCATGTCGCGGGACTTGGCGTAGCCGGCCCGGTAGACCACGTTGTCCAGCCGCGACTCGAGGATCTGCAGTAGCACCTCGCCGGTCTTGCCCGGCTTGGAGACGGCTTCCTCGTAGTACCCACGGAACTGCTTCTCCAGCACGCCGTACACCCGACGCGCCTTCTGCTTCTCGCGCAGCTGCAGGAGGTATTCGGTCTCCTTGGTGCGGCCGCGGCCGTGCTGCCCGGGCGGGAACGGCCGGGATTCGAACGGGCACTTCGGCCCATCGCACTTGCTGCCCTTGAGGAACAGCTTCATCTTCTCGCGACGGCAGCGACGGCAGTCGGGACCTGTATAACGAGCCATGTTCGCGTCTTCTCCCTCAGACCCGGCGGCGCTTCGGCGGACGGCACCCGTTGTGCGGCTGCGGCGTGACGTCGGAGATCTGCCCGACCTCGAGGCCGGCGGCCTGCAGCGAACGGATGGCGGTCTCCCGGCCGGAGCCAGGGCCCTTGACGAACACGTCGACCTTGCGCATGCCGTGCTCCATGGCCCGGCGCGCAGCGGCCTCAGCGGCCAGCTGCGCCGCGAACGGGGTCGACTTGCGCGAGCCCTTGAAGCCCACCTGGCCGGCGGAGGCCCAGGAGATCACCGCACCGGTCGGGTCGGTGATGGAGACGATCGTGTTGTTGAACGTGCTCTTGATGTGCGCCTGCCCGTGGGCGACGTTCTTGCGTTCCTTGCGCCGGACCTTCTTCACAGCTGCGGTGCCGGCGCGTGCCTTCGGCGGCATATCTCTGTGCGCTCCTTGAAAGTTCTTGGTCTTCGGGGGGTCGACGGGGCGGAGCCCCGCGGGTGCTACTTCTTACCCGGCTTCTTCTTGCCCGCGACGGTGCGCTTGGGGCCCTTGCGGGTCCGCGCGTTGGTGCGGGTCCGCTGCCCGCGCACCGGCAGGCCTCGGCGGTGCCGGATGCCTTCGTAGCAGCCGATCTCCACCTTGCGGCGAATGTCGGCGGCAACCTCGCGGCGCAGGTCACCCTCGACCTTGTAGTTGGCGTCGATGAAGTCGCGGAGCGCAACGATCTCCTCATCGGTGAGATCCTTGGCCCGCTTGCTGGGGTCGACACCGGTCGCGGCCAGCGTGGCCGCCGCGCGGGTCCGGCCGATCCCGAAGACGTACGTGAGCGCGATCTCCATCCGCTTGTCGCGGGGAAGGTCGACGCCGACTAGACGTGCCATCTGTGGGCGTACTCCCTGTGTGCTCGGAGGTCTGAGCCCGTCCCATCCCGCCTTCGACAACAATCACCTGTCGGGCCCCGGCCTCCGACCGGGGGTGCCCTGCGGTACGCGTGACGCGGACCGCAGGAGGGACGAGCCTTTCTGACGTGGTGCCGGGGGCGTCAGCCCTGGCGTTGCTTGTGCCGGGGGTCCGAGCAGATGACCATGACCCGACCGTGACGGCGGATCACCCGGCACTTGTTGCAGATCTTCTTGACGCTCGGCTTGACCTTCACGGTGCTGCCCTTTCCCTCCCCGACGACTCCGGCCGCGCTCACGCGCCCGGCTCCACCCGGGGAACCGACTTTCCCAACGGTCTGTATTCCTTGCCACGCCCGCCGGGACGTGGCGGTCAGCTCACTTGTAGCGGTAGACGATGCGCCCGCGGGTGAGGTCGTATGGCGAGAGCTCCACCACGACCCGGTCCTCGGGCAGGATGCGGATGTAGTGCTGCCGCATCTTGCCGCTGATGTGGGCCAGGACCTTGTGCCCGTTGGCGAGCTCCACCCGGAACATGGCGTTCGGGAGTGGCTCGACCACTCGGCCCTCGATCTCGATGGCCCCGTCTTTCTTCGGCATGTCCTCCGCTAACTGACCGTCGGAACTGATGGACTGGCTCGCAGGTCCCCGTGGATGCCGGATCGACGGTCATGCCAGATCGACATTCACGCCAGAACGACACTCACGCCAGCCGCGGACACCGGCCGCCCGCCGAAGCGCGGGACAGGCATGCCGGAGTGGACGCTGCGCGCCAAAGAGGCAGTCTACGCGCGCTGCTGCCAGCCGGCAAACCGGCCCCCCGCGCACCCGCGGTCGGGCGTGTCCATCGGGTGCGCGCGGCTCAGACCGAGGCCGGCTCGCGGGCGGTGACCAGGTCACCCAGGCGGGCACGGCCCCCGTCCAGGGCGGTGGTCACCCACACCCCGTCCGCGCAGAGGGCGATCGAGTGCTCGACGTGTACCGCGACCGAACCGTCGGCCGTGACGACCGTCCAGCCGTCCGCCAGCTCCACGGTCTGCGGTCGGCCGGCGGTGAGCATCGGCTCGATCGCCAGCGCCATGCCGGGCACCAACCGTGGTCCCTTGCCCGGGCGGCCATGGTTGAGCACGTGCGGATCCTGGTGCATCTGGCTGCCGATCCCGTGGCCGCCGTACTCCTCGACGATGCCGTACCGGCCGGCCCGCCGTACGGTCGACTCGACCGCGTACGAGATGTCGGTGAGCCGGCCCCGCCCGGACCGTACCCCGCGGGCGGCGGCGGCGATCCCGGCCCAGAGCGCATCCTCGGCGACCCGGGCCATCCGCATCAGACCGGGGCGCACGTCACCGACCCCGATCGTGATCGCCGCGTCGCCGTGCCAGCCGTCCAGCTCCGCGCCGCAGTCGATCGAGATCACGTCGCCGTCGTTCAGCACGGTCTGCGGACCCGGGATCGCATGGACGACCTGGTTGTTGACCGAGGCGCAGATCGTCGCCGGGTACCCCTGGTACCCCAGGAACGAGGGGATCGCCCCAGCGGCCCGGATCGCGGACTCGGCCAGCGCGTCGAGGGCTGCGGTGCAGACCCCGGGGGCGACCGCCGCCTGCAGCGTCTGCAGGGTTGCCGCGACCACCAGCCCCGCCGCGCGCATCAGTTCGATCTGCTCGGGCGTCTTGTACTCGATGTCGAGTTGCCGCAGACGCACCGGTCAGCCGCCGTAGGAGCGCAGGGAGTCGATCGCGCGGACCGTCACGTCCTCCACCGGACCGGTGGCGTCGATGCCGACGAGCTTGCCCTGGGCGCCGAAGTAGTCCACCAACGGGGAGGTGTCGCGGGCGTAGACCCGCAGCCGCTCCGCAATCGTGTCGGCCTGGTCGTCGTCGCGCTGGAACAACTCGCCGCCGCACCGGTCGCAGACGCCGGCCTGGAGCGGCGCGTCGAACTCGACGTGCCAGATCTTGGCGCAGCCCCGGCAGGTACGCCGACCGGAGAGCCTGCGGATCACCTCGTCGTCGTCGACGACCAGCTCCAGCACCAGGTCCAGTCCGGTACCCAGATCGGCGAGGAGCTTGTCCAGTGCGACCGCCTGCGGGGTGGTCCGCGGGAACCCGTCCAGCAGGAAGCCGTCGGCGGCGTCGGTCTCGGCGAGCCGTTCGGCGACCATGTTGATGGTCACCTCGTCAGGGACCAGCTGGCCGGCGTCCATGTACCGCTTGGCCTCGACGCCCAGCGGTGTACCCTGCGCGACGTTGGCCCGGAAAATGTCCCCGGTCGAAATCTTGGGCACGGCAAGGTGTGCGGCGATGAACTCGGCCTGGGTCCCCTTTCCCGCTCCGGGGGGACCGACCAGTACCAGCCTCACTAGCGAAGGAACCCTTCGTAGTTGCGCTGCATCAGCTGGCTCTCGATCTGTTTGACCGTCTCCAGCCCGACGCCGACGATGATCAGCACCGCGGTACCACCGAACGGGAAGTTCTGTTTGTTGCCACCCACCAGGGTGATGAACAGGTTGGGCAGCACCGCGATGATCCCGAGGTAGATCGCGCCCGGCAGCGTGATCCGGCTGAGGATGTAGTCAAGGTACTCGGCGGTCGGCTTACCTGGCCGGATACCCGGCACGAACCCGCCGTACTTCTTCATGTTGTCGGCAACTTCAGTCGGGTTGAAGGTGATCGACACGTAGAAGTACGTGAAGAACAGGATCATCAGGAAGTACGCCGAGATGTAGACCGGGCTGCCCTGGTTGACCAGGTTCCGGTTGATCCACACTACCCACTTGCTCGTACTGTTCTGGCCGCCCAGCGAGACCGCCAGCTGCGGCAAGTACAGCAGGGACGAGGCGAAGATGACCGGGATGACGCCGGCCTGGTTGACCTTCAGCGGGATGTAGGTCGAGGTACCGCCGTACATCCGCCGGCCGACCATGCGCTTGGCGTACTGCACCGGGACCCGGCGCTGGGCCTGCTCCAGGAAGATCACGAAAGCGATCACCGAGAGGCCGATGCCGAGCACCAGGAAGAACGTGGTGGGGCTCTTCTGCCAGATGGAGTACCCCTCGGTGGGCAGCCGCGCCGCAATCGAGGTGAAGATGAGCACCGACATGCCGTTGCCCACGCCCCGATCGGTGACCAGCTCGCCCAGCCACATGATCATGCCGGTACCCGCGGTCATGGTGATCACCAGTATCGCCAGGACCAGCCCGATCGGCAGCTTCTGGCCGTGCGCGGCGTCCGGGATGATCGGGTTGTTCACGCACTCCGCGGTGTTGCCGAAGAGCTGCCCCGAGCGGGCCAGCGCGACGAAGGCCGAGGCCTGCAGGACCGCGAGTCCGAGGGTCAGATACCGGGTGTACTGGGTGATCTTCGCCTGACCGGCCTGCCCCTCCTTCTTCAGCTGCTCGAACCGCGGGATCACCACGGTGAGCAGCTGCAGGATGATGCTGGCGGTGATGTACGGCATGATGCCCAGCGCGAAGACGGACAACTGCAGCAGCGCGCCGCCGGAGAAGAGGTTCAGCAGCGTGAAGACGCCGGCCTGATCGCCGGTGTTCTTCGGGTCGTTGATGGCAGCAATGCAGGCCTGTACGTTGCCGTACGACACACCGGGGCTGGGCAGCGAGGCGCCGAGTCGGTAGATCCCGATGATCGCGAGCGTGAACAGCAGCTTCTTGCGCAGGTCAGGCGTCTTGAACGCACTGAGAAATGCGGAGAGCACGTTCATCCTCCTGCGCGCGGGATCCGCCGGAGCCGGCGGACGGTGTCCCCGCCCGGTCGATCCGGACGGGGTCGGTGGATGGCTCGGCCATCTGATGGCTCGGGACGGACTCTAACAGGACGCATGTGGGGCCTTCACCTCCGTGTGAGTTCCGCGCCAGGGCCAGACGGGTACGACGCCCACCGGGCTGCGGGTGCAGCCGGTAGGCGCCGCGTCGCGCTGTACCCGTTCGTCCTACTCGGTCTCGCCCAGTACCCGGGTGGAACCCCCGGAAGCGGCGATCTTCTCCCGGGCTGAACCGCTGAACGCGTCAGCGGTGAGGTGGAGCTTCACCGCGCCCAGGTCGCCGTCGCCGAGTACCTTGATCGGCTGGTTCTTGCGGACCGCACCCGCGGCGACCAGCTCGGCCGGGCCGACCTGCCCGCCCTCGGGAAAGAGCGCCGCCAGCCGCTCCAGGTTGACCACCTGGAAGACGACCTTGAACCGGTTCCGGAAGCCCTTCATCTTGGGCAGGCGCATGTGGATGGGCATCTGCCCACCCTCGAACGCAGCCGAGATGTTGCCGCGCGCCTTGGAGCCCTTGGTACCCCGGCCGGCGGTCTTGCCCTTGGAGCCCTCACCGCGGCCCACCCGCATCTTGGCCTTCTTGGCACCCGGCGCCGGGCGCAGGTGGTGCACCTTGATAGTCATCGGTTATTCGACCTCCTCGACCCGCACCATGTGCACCACGGTGTGGATCATCCCACGGATCTCCGGACGGTCTTCCTTGACCACCACGTCGTTGATCCGCTTCAGTCCGAGCGACCGCAGGGTCTCCCGCTGGTTCTGCTTCGCCCCGATCTTGGAGCGCAGCTGAGTCACCTTCAACCTCATCAGGCACCCGCTCCCGCGGCCCGGGCCGCCAACAGCGCGGCCGGTGCCACATGCTCGACCGGCAGGCCACGACGCGCGGCCACCGCCTCCGGCGACTCCAGCATCTTCAACGCGGCCACCGTCGCGTGCACGATGTTGATCGCATTGGACGAGCCGAGGCTCTTGGAGAGCACATCGTGGATACCCGCGCACTCCAGTACGGCACGCACCGGACCACCGGCGATGACGCCGGTACCGGCACTGGCCGGCTTCAGCATCACGACGCCCGCGGCGGCCTCGCCCAGCACCGGGTGCGGGATCGTCGCAGCGATCCGCGGCACCTTGAAGAAGTGCTTCTTGGCCTCTTCGACGCCCTTGGCGATCGCCGCGGGCACCTCCTTGGCCTTGCCGTAGCCGACGCCGACACTGCCGTCGCCGTCACCCACCACGACCAGTGCGGTGAAGCTGAACCGGCGACCGCCCTTGACGACCTTGGCGACCCGGTTGATCGCGACGACCCGCTCGAGGTGTGGCGTCTTCTCGGCGGGCGCGCCACCGCGGCCGCCACCCTCGCGACGGTTCTCGCGACGGCCGCCACCCTCGGTGGTGTTGTTACTACCGAACCCGCCGCCCCTGCGCTGAGGACCAGGCATCAGACACTCTCCATTGGCTAGCTCAGCCTTCCCTAGAACTCGAGTCCGGCTTCGCGCGCGGCATCCGCCAGCGCCGCGATGCGGCCGGCGTACTTGTTACCACCACGGTCGAAGACGACTTTGCCGACACCCGCGGCGGTGGCCCGCTGGGCGAGGAGGGCGCCGACCTTGCGGGCCGCCTCGCTCTTGGCGCCGGCGTTGCCGCGGATCGACTCGTCCATGCTGGAGGCCGAGACCAGGGTGTGCCCCTTGGCGTCGTCCACCACCTGGGCGAGGATGTGCCGCAGCGAACGGGTGACCACCAGGCGCGGACGCTCGGCGGTACCGCGGATGTTCTTGCGGAGCCGGAAGTGCCGGCGCGCCCGCCCGATGCGGCGCACCGCGCCGGCGCCGCCGGAACTGCGGCGCCGAAGTAGCGTCGCGGTCATTTCTTCCCAGCCTTTCCAGCCTTACGGCGGATGACCTCGCCCTGATACTTCACGCCCTTGCCCTTGTACGGCTCCGGCGGGCGGATCTTACGGATGTTCGCGGCGACCTCGCCAACGAGTTGCTTGTCGATCCCAGCGACGTGGAACAGCGTCGGCTTCTCCACGCTGAACGTGATGCCGTCCGGCGCAATCACGGTGACCGGGTGCGAGAAGCCGAGTGCGAACTCCAGGTCCGAGCCCTTGGCCTGTACCCGGTAACCGGTGCCGTTGATCTCGAGCGTTTTACGGTACCCCTCGGTCACCCCGACCACCATGTTGTTGATCAGCGTGCGGGAGAGGCCGTGCAGTTCCTTGGCGCGGCGCTCGTCATTGGGACGGGCGACCTGCACCACGCCGGCCTCGTCGCGCTCCACGGTGATCGGTTCGGCGACGGTGTGCTGGAGCTGGCCCTTGGGGCCCTTCACGGTGACGGTCTGGCCGTCGATGGCGACGTCGACCCCGGAAGGGACGGCGATGGGTTTACGACCGATGCGCGACATGACTAGTCATTCCTTCGTTCACGACTGCGGGGCTCGCTGCGCTCACTCCTCGCGCTCACAGACACTCCCCTCACCAGACGTAGGCGAGGACTTCCCCGCCCACCCCTCGCTTGCGGGCCTGCCGGTCGGTCAGCAGTCCCTGGGACGTCGAGATGATGGCCACGCCCAGGCCGCCCAGCACGCGCGGCAGTTCCGGTGCCTTGGCGTAGACCCGCAGGCCGGGCTTGGAGACGCGCCGGATGCCGGCGAGACTGCGCTCGCGGCTCGGACCGTACTTGAGCTCGACCACCAGGACCTTGCCGACCTGGCCCTCCTCCGGCTCCTGCACCGCCCAGGTGGCCACGTACCCCTCGGACTTGAGGACCTCGGCCACATTCGCCTTGATCTTCGAGTACGGCATCCGGACCTGGTCGTGGTACGCCTGGTTGGCGTTGCGCAGACGGGTCAGCATGTCTGCGATCGGATCGGTCATCGTCATGAGTTGTCAGCCTTTCCCCCTGCGGTTCCCGGCGGCAGCGCTACCGGGCCTACAGCGAAGCGGGTCGTGAAGTCTGGACGTCGGCGTGCAGAGCCCGCCTGGGTCACCAGGAAGCCTTGGACACGCCCGGCAGCTCACCGCGGTGCGCCATCTCACGGATGCACACCCGGCACAGGCCGAACTTGCGGTAGACCGCCTTGGGACGCCCGCACCGCTGGCAGCGCGTGTACGCACGCACCGCGAACTTCGGCTTGGCCGCCGCCTTGATGATCAGCGCCTTCTTCGCCATCTCAGCTCTCCTTGAACGGGAAGCCCAGCAGCTTCAGCAGCGCCCGCCCCTCGTCGTCGGTCTTGGCCGTCGTGACGACCGTGATGTCCATACCCCGGGGCCGGTCGATCCGGTCCTGGTCGATCTCGTGGAAGACCGACTGCTCGGTCAGGCCGAAGGTGTAGTTGCCGTGTCCGTCGAGCTTGCGGCTGTCGAGGCCGCGGAAGTCGCGGATCCGTGGCAGCGCGATCGACAACAACCGGTCCAGGAACTCCCACATCCGGTCGTTGCGCAGCGTCACCTTCGCGCCGATCGGCATCCCCTCGCGCAGCTTGAACTGCGCCACCGACTTCGTAGCGCGGCGGATCTGCGGCTTCTGCCCGGTGATCGTGGCGAGGTCACGGACCGCACCCTCGATCAGCTTCGCGTCGCGGGCCGCCTCACCGACACCCATGTTGACCACGATCTTCACCAGACCGGGCACCTGCATGGGGTTGGTGTAGCCGAACTGCTCGCGCAGCTGAGCCACGATGGATTCGCGGTACCGCGTCTTGAGGCGCGGGGTCAACTTCTGTGTGGTCGCAGTCATCACAGGTCCCTACCGGTACGCCGGCCGACGCGGATCTTCTGGCCCGCCTCGTCCACCCGGTACCCGACGCGGGTCGGCTTGCCCTCGGAGTCGAGCACCATCACGTTCGACACGTGGATGGGTGCCTCCTGGGTCACGATGCCGCCGGTCTTGGCCCCGCGCTGGGTGGTCCGTACGCGAGTGTGCTTCTTGACGCGGTTCACGCCCTCGACGAGGACCTTGTCGAGCCTCGGGTAGGCCGCGATGACCTTGCCCGTGACGCCCTTGTCCTTGCCGGCGACGACGACCACCGAGTCGCCCTTCTTGACCTTCATGCTCTACAACACCTCCGGGGCGAGGCTGATGATCTTCATGAACCGCTTGTCCCGCAGCTCACGACCGACCGGGCCGAAGATGCGGGTCCCCCGCGGGTCGCCGCCATCCTTGATGATCACTGCGGCGTTCTCGTCGAAGCGGATGTACGACCCATCCGGCCGGCGGCGCATCTTCGCCACCCGCACGACGACAGCCTTGACCACGTCGCCCTTCTTCACCCCGGCACCCGGGATCGCGTCCTTGACGGTGGCCACAATGACGTCACCGATGCTCGCGTACCGGCGACCGGAGCCGCCCAGTACCCGGATGCAGAGGATCTCCTTGGCACCGGTGTTGTCGGCGACGCGCAGTCGCGACTCCTGCTGGATCACGTCACTTCGCCTTCTCGAGAATCTCCACGACCCGCCAGCGCTTGGTGGCCGACAGCGGACGGGTCTCCATCAACAGCACCCGGTCGCCGATGCCGCACGCGTTCTGCTCATCGTGCGCCTTCAGCTTGCTGGTACGGCGGATCACCTTGCCGTACAGCGGGTGCTTGACCCGGTCCTCTACCGCCACCACGACGGTCTTGTCCATCTTGTCGCCCACCACAAGGCCCTCGCGGACCTTGCGCCGGCCACGAACTTCTGTGTCACTCATGACGCCACCTCAACCGGCGCAGCTGAAAGCCCCAGCTCGCGCTCACGCATGATCGTGTAGATCCGGGCGATGTCGCGCCGGATCACCTTCAGCCGTCCGTGGTTGTCCAGCTGGCCGGTAGCGCCCTGGACCCGCAGGTTGAACAGCTCCGACTTGGCCTCGCGCAGCTTGTTCACCAGCTCCTCGTCGGAGAGCTCCCGCAGCTCGGCGGCGTTGCTGACCGTTGTCATCACGCCTCCCCCACTTCGCGCTTGACGATCCGGCACTTCAACGGAAGCTTGTGGATCGCACGGCGCATCGCCTCACGGGCGAGCGCCTCATTCGGGAACGACATCTCGAACAGGATCCGGCCCGGCTTGATGTTGGCCACCCACCACTCCGGTGAACCCTTGCCGGAACCCATCCGGGTCTCGGCCGGCTTCTTCGTGATCGCGCGGTCCGGGAAGATGGTGATCCAGACCTTGCCACCACGGCGGATGTGCCGGGTCATCGCGATACGGGCCGCTTCGATCTGCCGGTTCGTGATGTAGGCAGGCTCCAGCGCCTGGATGCCGAACTCGCCGAACGACACCCTGGTGCCGCCCTTCGCCGGACCGTGCCGGTCCGGATGGTGCGGCTTGCGGAAGCCCCCGGGGGGCTTACGCGGCATCAGCATGGGTCAGCCCTCCTGAGACGCAACGTCGGCGACGGCCACAGCCGGGGTCTCCGCTGCTACCGCGCCATCCGGGGCGGCTGCGCCACCGGCCAGCTCGGCAGCAGCAGCGCGTCCCGCCTCGGTGCCGCCCGCGGTGGTACCCGAGGAGCCCGAACGCCCGCGACGCGGCCGCTCCGGCCGGTCCGCCCGCTCGGGACGGTCCCGCCGCCCGCGCGGCGGCCCGGACTCGGCCGGCGCCTCACGTCCCGGCACCGCGTCACCCTTGTAGATCCAGACCTTCACACCGATCCGGCCGAACGTGGTACGCGCCTCGAAGAAGCCGTACTCGATGTTGGCGCGCAGCGTGTGCAGCGGGACCCGACCCTCGCGGTAGAACTCGGTACGGCTCATCTCAGCGCCGCCCAGCCGCCCGGAAACCTGCACCCGGATGCCCTTGACCATGGTGTTCTTCATCGCCGACTGCATGGCCTTGCGCATCGCCCGGCGGAAGCTCACCCGGCTGGACAGCTGCTCCGCCACGCCCTGGGCGACCAGCTGCGCATCGGACTCGGGGTTCTTCACCTCAAGGATGTTCAGCTGTACCTGCTTGCCGGTCAGCTTCTCCAGCTCGGTGCGGATGCGCTCCGCCTCAGCGCCCTTGCGGCCGATGACGATGCCGGGCCGGGCGGTGTGGATGTCGACGCGTACCCGGTCCCGGGTGCGCTCGATGTCGACCTTGGCGATGCCGGCCCGCTCCAGGCCCTTGGACATCATCCGACGGATCTTGACGTCCTCGGCGATGTAGTCCTTATAGAGCTTGTCGGCGTACCAGCGGGACTTCCAGTCGGTACTGATGCCGAGCCGGAACCCGTGCGGGTGAACCTTCTGACCCATTACTCGGTCCCTTCCTCGGCCACGGTCGCCCCGTCATCGGAGGCCTTGGCCCTGCTTGCCTTGGTTGCCTTGGCCGGCGCGGCCTTCTCGCCCGCGGTGGCCTTCGGCGCAGCGGCCTTCGCCGGCGCCGCCTTGGTGGCCTTCGCCGACGTCGCCTTCTCGCTCGTCTCGACACCCTTGGCGGTCGCCCCGGTCGAGGTGGTCTGCTCCGCGGCGGCCGCCGACCTGGCGGCCCCCTTGGCCGCCGGCGCCTTGGCGGCCGGCTTGGCCGCTGCGGCCGGCTTGGCCGCTGCCCTGGCCGGGCGCCTGCCGCCTGTTGCCGGCGCAACGCTCTCCACCGCGATGGTGATGTGGCAGGTGCGCTTGCGGATCCGGTACGCCCGGCCCTGCGCCCGCGGCCGGAACCGCTTGAGCGTCGGACCCTCGTCGACGAACGCCTCGCTCACCAGCAGCGAGTCGGGGTCCAGCCGCTCGTTGTTCTCGGCGTTGGCCATGGCACTGGCGAGCACCTTGTAGATCTGCTCGCTGGCCGACTGCGGCGCGAACTTCAGCACCGTCAGCGCCTCCGTCGCGGGCAACCCGCGAACGAGGTTGACCACGCGGCGCGCCTTCATCGGCGAGATGCGCACGTACCGCGCAATCGCCCGGGCGCCAGGAAGCGCCGGAGCGTCGCCCTTCGTTGGCATCGCTGTCCCCTTAGTTCGGTCGCGATCGGCGTCGCCGATCGGCGTTACTGCTCAACGTCTCTGCGGTGCCGTACTACTACCGGCGCCGGGCCTTGCGATCGTCCTTCTCGTGACCCTTGAACGTGCGGGTCAGCGCGAACTCGCCGAGCTTGTGCCCGACCATCGCCTCGCTCACGAAGACGGGCACGTGCTTGCGCCCGTCGTGGACGGCGATCGTGAGCCCCAACATGTCGGGGATGATCGTCGACCGTCGCGACCAGGTCTTGATCACGTTCTTGGAACTCTTGGCGTTCGCGACTTCCACCTTCTTGAGCAGGTGGTCGTCGATGAACGGGCCCTTCTTCAGGCTGCGAGGCATGTCTGCTTCTTCCCTTAGCCGCGCTTGCGGGTGGCGTAGCGGCGACGGACGATCAGGCGGTCGCTCTGCTGACCCTTGCGACGGGTACGCCCCTCGGGCTTACCCTTCGGGTTCACCGGGTGACGACCACCGGAGGTCTTGCCCTCACCACCACCATGCGGGTGGTCGATCGGGTTCATGGCGACACCGCGGACGCTCGGGCGCTTGCCCTTCCAACGCATCCGGCCGGCCTTGCCCCAGTTGATGTTTGACTGCTCGGCGTTGCCGATCTCACCAACCGTGGCCCGGCAGAA
>Ga0209515_10000861_pt1 | contig 52746 bp, 47 predicted proteins | sample Subgroupgradi54m_FD_187454 | JGI IMG/M metagenome (GOLD analysis project Ga0209515, IMG submission 187454) | Subsurface groundwater microbial communities from S. Glens Falls, New York, USA - GMW60B uncontaminated upgradient, 5.4 m (SPAdes)... ... | reverse complement strand
CCTTAGGGCATGAGGTCATCTGCTTTCTCCCGAAATACAAAAAGGTCGATTCAAACCGCTGGCCTCTTCAAGCCGTTTTGGATCGCCTGCAGATTCCCGTCGGTTCCGAAGTGGAGACGGGGCGGGTTTTCCGTTTTGACGGTCCGAAAGGAATGAAAGTTTATTTCATTGATCAACCGGAATATTTCAGCCGCGACGGGCTTTATGGTACGGCGATGGGGGACTATCCCGATAATGACCGGCGATTTGTTTTTTTTCAGCGGGGCGTTTTGGAAGCGCTTCGCAAATTGTCTTTTAAGCCGGATGTGGTTCACTGTCACGATTGGCAGACCGGCCTTGTGGCCACTTATTTGAAGACGCTTTATGCGAATGACTCGTTCTTTGCCAAGACCAAATCTGTTTTTACGATCCATAATTTGGCCTATCAGGGAAATTTCCCGCCGGACTCTTTGCCGATGACGGGCCTTTCTTGGGATGAATACAAAATGGAGCGTCTCGAGTTTTACGGCAAGGCCAGTTTCCTAAAAGGAGGTTTGGTCTACGCGGATGAACTCACGACCGTAAGTCCCCGCTATGCGGAAGAAATCCAGTCTAAAGAATACGGTTGTGGGATGGAAGGGGTTTTGAAGGCTAGGCGCAACAATCTGACGGGAATTGTCAACGGGATCGACCCGAAGGAGTGGGATCCGGAAAATGATCCGGATCTTCCGGCAAATTTTAGCGCGAAAAAATTGGATGGAAAAGCGGCCAATAAAGCGGCGCTTCAAAAAGAAAACCGGTTCAAGGTGGATCCGCGCACCCCACTTTTGGGAATCGTGACGCGTCTTGCGGACCAGAAGGGTTTGGACATTTTGGCACCGGCTATGGAAGCCCTGATGAAACGCGGGGTGCAGCTTGTGATTCTGGGAACGGGTGAGGATAAATATCATCAGCTTCTGCGGAATTTGGCAAAAAAACATTCTCATCAATTGGCCGCGCACATTCTTTTTGATGCGAAGCTCGCCAAACGCATCTATGCGGGCTCGGACATTTTTTTGATGCCGTCGTGTTATGAACCCTGCGGTTTGGGCCAGTTGATTTCTTTTCGTTTTGGGACCGTTCCCCTCGTCCGTGAAACGGGCGGGCTGGCGGATACGGTGGAAGATTTCAATCCCAAGACGGGAAAAGGAACCGGTTTTGTTTTTAAGGAATATGAAACGAAGAAATTTCTCGAGACCCTCGACCGGGCCCTTGAAGTCTTTCGCGATGAAAAAACTTGGCTTAAACTAATGAAAAATGGCATGAAACAGGATTTTTCCTGGCATGCTTCGGCAAAGCAATACGTAGAACTCTACGAACGAGTGGAACGCAAATCCGTGGCCGTTTAAAGGAGCAGCACTTGGATACTGAATTAAAAATTGGTTCTTATCAGTTTGAATCCCGACTCATCATCGGGACCGGAAAATATCCGTCTTCGGAAATCATGGTGAAGGCACATGAAGCATCGGGCGCACAAATGGTAACCGTGGCTGTGGCGCGCGTGAATCTTGATCCCGCGCGGCGCGAGAAAACATTTCTTGATTATATTGACCGCGAAAAATATACGCTTCTTCCCAATACGGCGGGCGCTTACACGGCAGAAGAAGCGATCCGGATTGCCCATTTGGCACAAGGAGCAGGCCTCGGAATTCTTTTGAAGCTTGAAGTGCTGGGCGATCCCAAAACCCTTTTACCCGATGTCGTGGCGCTGCTTGAGGCCACCAAGATTTTAGTGAAAGAAGGGTTTACGGTGTTGCCTTACACAAGCGATGACCCGATTGTCGCTAAAAAATTGGAAGACTTAGGAGCCATCTGTGTCATGCCGCTTGCTTCACCGATCGGTTCGGGCCGCGGGATTCAAAACCGTTTGAATCTCAAATTTATCAAAGAAGCCGTGAGCTGTCCCGTCATTGTAGATGCGGGTGTGGGCACAGCCTCGGATGCCGCGATTTGTATGGAGCTCGGAGCCGACGGGGTGTTGATGAATACGGCCATCGCCTGCGCGGAGGATCCGGTTTTGATGGCGCACGCGATGCGCGAAGCGGTCTCGGCCGGACGAAAGGCTTATTTGGCGGGCCGGATCCCGATGAAAGATTACGGTTCCGCCTCGAGTCCGCAGGAAAGGTTTGTCGGAAAATAATTATGGGAATGACCCTTACGGAAAAAATTTTGGCGCGTCACGCGAGTAAATCAAAGGTGGATCCTGGTGAGAATATTTGGGTGAATGTGGATGTTCTCATGACGCACGATGTCTGCGGTCCCGGGACCATTGGTGTGTTTAAAGAGCACTTCGGAAAAAATGCCCGCGTTTGGGACCGAGAAAAAGTGGTGATTATCCCGGACCATTATATTTTTACGGCCGATGAGAAGGCGCACCGCAACGTCGATATCCTCCGCGATTTCGTAAAGGAACAAAATCTTCCTTATTACTACGATGTGGGCGGAGAAAAATATAAAGGTGTTTGTCACATCGCGCTTCCGGAGGAAGGTCATACGCGCCCCGGCGAAGTTCTTTTCGGCACGGATTCACACACTTGTACTGCAGGTGCCTTCGGCGAATTTGCCACCGGAATCGGTAACACCGATGCGGGTTTTATTCTTGGAACGGGAAAACTTTGGGTCAAGACCCCTCCGACCATGCGTTTTGTTTTTGACGGGAAACTTCCTCCTTATCTGATGGCCAAAGACCTGATTCTTTGGGTCATCGGCGATATCGGTGTGGATGGCGCGGTCTACCGGGCCATGGAATTTTCCGGAGAGGGTGTACATTCTCTCAACATCGAAGAGCGGATGACACTTTGCAATATGGTGATCGAGGCCGGTGCGAAAAACGGCGTGATCGAGCCGGATGAAGTGACGATCCGTTTTGTGAAAAGCAAAACGCAGAAGCCTTTTGAAGTGGTCAAAAATGAACCCGACGCCCATTATTTCACCGAGAAGGTTTACAAAACCGCCCAGCTGGAGCCGGTTGTGGCGAAGCCGCATTCGCCGGATAATCGCGCGCTCGTGCGCGAAGTAGAAGGGACCCCGCTCACACGGGCTTACATTGGTTCCTGCACCGGAGGGAAAATTACCGATTTTCTTGCCGCGGGAAAAATTTTAAAGGGACGGAAGGTGAAAATTGATACCTTTATCGTCCCGGCCACGACCGAGATCGCACGCCATCTCCATGAAGAAAAAATCGGCGGCGAAACTCTCCACGAAATTTTTGTGAAAGCAGGCGCCAAATTGGGAGACGCGTCTTGCGCGGCTTGTCTCGGCGGTCCGAAGGACACCTTCGGGCGCTTGAATCAGGCGGAGGTCTGCATTTCCAGCACCAACCGAAATTTTCCGGGAAGAATGGGTTCCAAAGAAGCGCAGGTTTATCTGGCGAGTCCTTACACGGTAGCCGCTTCCGCCGTGGAAGGAAAAATCACGGATCCGCGGAAGTTCCTTTAATCCTCCCTTTAATTTTCAGCCATGCAAAAAATTATTCGCGGCAAATGTTATGTGGTGGGCGACAATATCGATACCGACCAGATCATTCCGGCCCAGTACCTTACTTATAATCCGGCGATCCCGGAGGAGCGGAAAATGTTCGGCCGTTTTGCCATGATCGGGTTGCCGGATAAAAGTCAGGGCCTGCCTTTCGGAAACGTCCCTTTTGTGAAAAAAGATGCCGGGAAGTCGGAATATAAAATTTTGGTGGCGGGATCGAATTTCGGATGCGGGTCTTCACGCGAACACGCCTCCATCTGTCTGAAAGAAGCGGGAATCGAGGCCTGTGTTGCCGAATTTTATTCGCGGATTTTTTTTCGCAATTCCGTGAACGGGGGTTATCTGATTCCTTTTGAAACTACGGTGCGGTTGGTCGATAAGGTAAAAACAGGCGAAGAGCTTGAAGTCGACGTGGAGCATCACGCCGTGAAAAATATTTCGACCGGTGAGGTTTATAAGCTAAAACCAATCGGGGAAGTGCTTCCCATCATTGAGGCAGGGGATATTTTTAAATTTGCCAAGCTGAAAGGGATGGCCTAAAGCCATGATGTATAAAATTGCCGTCTTTGCGGGAGATGGAATCGGTCCGGAAGTGACGCGCGAAGCCATGAAAGTGGTCCGCCGTGTGGCCGACGTCTTTCACCTTGGGTTTGAAATCAAAGAAGCGCATTTTGGCGGTGCCTCCATCGACAAATCCGGCAAGCCTTTGACGGAAGAAGCGCTCCATCTCGCCAAGAATTCGGATTGTGTATTTTTGGGAGCCGTCGGCGGACCGGCCTGGGAAAAAGTTGATTATGACAAACGCCCCGAACAGGGACTCTTGACGCTGCGTCAGGAATTGAGCACTTACGCCAATTTGAGACCCGCGCGGGTTTACCCGGGACTTGCGGGAAGCTCTCCATTAAAGAAAGAAATCGTGGAAGGGACCGATCTTCTCGTGGTGCGGGAACTCACAGGCGGAATTTATTTCGGTAAACCCAAGGGAATCGAGAAACTTTCCAATGGCGAAGAAAAAGGAGTTAATACGGAAGTCTATACCACTTCCGAAATCCGGCGGATTGCCGAAAAGGCCTTTCAATTCGCCCGCAGACGCCAAAGAAAAGTTACCTCCGTAGACAAGGCGAATGTTTTGGAATCAAGCCTTCTCTGGCGGCGGGTGGTGAGCGAGGTGGGAAAGAATTATCCGGATGTAACGCTCGAACACTTGTATGTCGATAATTGTGCGATGCAGCTCGTAAAAAATCCGCGCCAATTTGACGTAATCGTAACTTCCAATCTCTTTGGCGATATTTTAAGCGATGAAGCGGCGGTTGTAACCGGATCCATTGGAATGCTCCCTTCCGCTTCGATCGGGGATCATCATGCGATTTACGAGCCAGTGCATGGCTCCGCGCCCGACATTGCAGGAAAGAATCAGGCGAATCCTCTCGCTGCCATTCTCTCGGCAGCGATGATGCTGGATTCCACTTTTCAACTTTTTGACATTTCGCTTGCCGTGGAAAAAGCTGTGGAAAAAGTGCTCCTCGAAGGTTACCGTACCGCAGATATCCATCAGGAAGGCGCTACGCTCGTGAGCTGCTCCAAAATGGGAGACCGGGTCGTTGGGGAAATAAAAAAATAATGAAAAAAGTACGCGTCGCCATCTTGGGGGTTACCGGGGCCGTCGGTCAGGAATTTTTATCCCTTCTTGACGAACGGAAATTTCCGATCGCGGAATTGAAACTCTTGGCCTCCGGAAAATCAGCGGGTAAGAAAATCAAATTTCAGGGCAAAGCCCTTGCCATCGAAGAAGCCCGGCCGGATTCCTTCAAAGGAATCGAACTGGTCCTCTCAAGCGCCGGAGCTATTGTAAGTCGTGAATTAATTCCTCATGCGGTCAAAGCGGGAGCGGTCGTTGTGGATAACACGAGCGCTTTCCGGATGCAGCCGGACGTTCCGCTCGTGATCCCCGAAATCAATCCCTTGGAAATTTCCAAACACAAAGGAATTATTGCGAATCCGAATTGTTCCACCATCATCATGGCTGTGCCGCTTTATCCTTTGCACAAAGCCGCCCGGCTGCGGCGCGCGGTGATCTCCACTTATCAAGCCGCGAGCGGTGCGGGGATGAAAGCCATGTTGGAATTGGAAGAACAAGCCAGAGAAGTGCTAGCCGGAAAAAAACCGTCGAAAAAGATTTTTCGTCACCAGATCGCTTTTAATCTCTTTTCCCACGACAGCAAAATCCGTCCCGACGGTTTCACGGAAGAAGAAGCCAAAATGATTCAGGAAACACAAAAGATTTTTAACGCTCCCGAATTGAAGCTGGTTCCGACGACGATCCGTGTACCCGTTCTGCGCGCCCATTCCGAGTCTATTGTCGCCGAATTTGAACGGCCGCTTTCCGAAACCGAAGCCCGTAAAATTCTGGAGAAGGCCCCGGGCGTAAAAGTGATCGATCGGCGCGAGGACAATTATTTTCCGATGCCCATTGAAGCCACGGGCCGGGATGAAGTCCTGGTCGGCCGCATCCGCAAAGATCCTACGACGGAAAACGGCCTCGCCTTTTTTGTGAGTGGAGACCAGCTGCGAAAGGGGGCCGCCCTCAATGCGATCCAAATCGCAGAAATTCTTTTCGCGAAACGTTAAGCTCGCCCTCGAATACGACGGCGCCCGTTTTTTTGGTTTTCAGCGACAAAACGATAAACCCACCATCCAGGCCGAGCTGGAAAAAGCCCTCAGCAAACTTTTAAACCGTCCGAGCAAAATTTCCGCGGCAGCAGGCCGCACGGATTCCGGAGTTCACGCCGAAGCGCAAGTTGTTAATTTTAAGACAGATTCCCGTCTGCCTCTGGAAAGAATCCAAAAAGGCCTCAACGCGCTTCTTCCCAAAGAAATTGTGGTCAAAAAAGCAGAGGAGGTCCGATCCGATTTTCACGCCCGCTTTGATGCCCGGCGGAAGACTTATGAATACCGGGTTCATCACTCAAAGATTCGCTCACCGCTTCTCGACGGGCAGGTCTATCGATATCCTTATCCTCTTAATTTGAAACGGATGAAACAGGCGGCGCGCGAGTTGGTGGGGCGCCGCGACTTCAAAGCTTTTCAGGCGAGTGGATCCAGCGCACAGACTTCGGTGAGGCGTGTCCACCGGTTGCAGATCATTCCAAAAGGAGAATTAATTCGTTTTGTCATCGAGGCAGACGGATTTCTCTATCATATGGTGCGAAATATCGTAGGAACACTTTTGGAGGTAGGGCGGGGGAGTTTGGACCTTAAGGATTTTAATATCCTCTTAAGAAAAGGAGACAAAACCCTGGCCGGACCCAACCTTCCCGCCCGCGGTCTTGTCCTTGTTCGGGTCTGCTATTAAATGTCGGAAAAGTTGCAAAATCGGGAGTGTTTTGGTATGCTTGGAGCCCTTTTATGACCCAAACCTTTGTCCTTAAAGAGAAAGAAATGACGCGCAAAACCTATTTGGTGGATGCCAAGGGAAAGATTCTGGGGCGTCTGTCGACCCGGGTGGCAACCCTCCTGATCGGTAAGCACAAGCCCGAATACACCCCTTTTCTGGATTGCGGTGACTCCGTGGTGGTGATCAATGCGCGCGATATTCGCTTTACCGGCAAAAAGGGCGAAAAGAAAATTTACACTCATTACACCGGTTATCCTGGCGGCATCCGGACTGAAACGTTGGCGACCCGACTCGAAGAAAAACCCGAAGAAGTCATCCGCGAGTCTGTTAGAAAAATGTTGCCCCACACCACCTTGGGTCGAAAAATGTTAACTCACCTTCGTGTCTACGCCGGCCCGGAACATGACCAAGCCGCACAAAAACCCATTCCGTTTGAGATAAAGGCCTAATATGAGCAATGCTCTTCGTGCGACCGGTCGGCGGAAAGAAGCCGTGGCCCGTGTCCGATTAAAAGAAGGTGAAAAAGGAATTTTTATAAACGAGAGACCTCTGGAAAATTATTTTCCCCGAGAGTCCCATCGAGTCTGGGTTCAGGAACCTCTTAAAGTTGCCAATCTGGCAGATCGTTTTGGAGTTCAGGCTCAGGTTCACGGCGGCGGCAATACCGGACAAGCGGGTGCCGTGCGACTTGGAATTGCCCGCGCGCTCTTGGAAGTCGATGAAAACCTTCGTCCGATTCTGCGTAAAGGCGGATTTCTTACCCGAGACCCGCGCGCCAAAGAACGAAAAAAATACGGTCGCAAGGGAGCCCGCCGAAGCTTTCAATACACCAAACGGTGAGGTTTTTCGGTTTTCTTGTTTTGATTTTGTTCCTCTGCGGTCTCAGTGCCTGCTCCTCCTTTTTTGAAGATTATCAATATCAACCGATTCAATCTACGCATTCCTGATTTCAAATTGAGGGTGCGCTGGCTTAAACCCCTTTTCCTTTTTCTTTTCTTCGGTTTCATCACCCTCAGTTTTTTTGCCGCTTTCCGGCTCGTCAAAACTCCCCGTCATTTTGAAAATTCACTGGTTGCTCAAATCGAAGAGCATTTGGGTGCCAACCTTTCATTCGAAAAAGAGGACATTGTTTTCAGCCCCTTTCCGGCCCTTCGAATAAAACAACCTCGTCTTGAGTCCGTTACTGAAGGTTTTCCATCTTTAAAGGCTGAAGAGGCACGCTTTTCTTTTCAATTTTTTCCGCTCCTTTGGGGACAGGCCAAAATTTCCGGCTTTCAAATCCGTAAAGGTGAGGGAATTTTTGGAGGCATTCCGCTTCGTAACCTTGATTTTAAAGTAAAAGGCCTCCATGCCGGAGAAATGGCCTCCTTCCAAGTTAAGGTGAGCGATCCGACCGGAAAAGAAATTATTCGGGGAAAAGGAAAATTAAATTTTCCTGATTCCGGAGAAAATCTTTGGGACCGTCTTGGGTTGACGGGGGATTTCACCATTAAAGGATTGTCGCTTGAGAAAAATTTTTCTTCTCTCAATTTAGGCGGAGAATTGGCGGGTAAAATTCATCTGGAGAAGAAAAACGGGAAAAATGTTATCGCGGCCGAGACCCATTTTAGTTCAAAAAATTTTAGATACGGATCTTCCCTTCCTTTTTCTCTTACGAGCGAAATAAAACTGGTTTGGGACAAAGCGGCTCATTCCGTCGAAATCAGTGAAATTTCCGCGCAGGCTCCGTTCGGAGAGGTGGGGGGAAGAGGAATGATGAATTCGGAAACCGGCGAAATGGGAGAAGTCCGGCTGACGGCCCACCGCGTGATTTCAGAAGAACTGGTCCGGCATTTTCCCGGTCTGCAGTCGGCCCTGCCGACGGCTGTTGGTTTCTCGGGTCCGAGCGAGCTTGATATTTCGCTGTTGGGGACGTGGGATTATTTAACTTTTCACCTCAACGGAAATTTAACCCCGGTTGTCTTGACCTACGGAAAAATATTTTCAAAGCCCAAGGATTTTCCCATGAGCCTCACCTCAGACCTTCTCCTTAAAAAAGGGTCGGTTCTTTCGGGGGATTTTTCTTTGCGGACCGGTCAGACAACCATCAAAGGCGCTTTCGTGAATCTTGATTTAAAAAGCGGCGTGGGGGAGATAACGCTGATCACCAATAAATTTGATTTGATAGGATGGGAAACACTCCTCATTCCTTTCGCCCATTATGAGATTTCGGGGGCCGCCAAGATTCTCTTTCATGCAAAAGGGGATTTGACTCATTTGGACAAAACGGATCGCACCCTGAATCTTACCTTGGAACACACCACGCTTCTTTCACCCGATGGACGGGGCATTCGTCAGGCGAGCGGGCTCCTTGATCTAAGCTCACTCAGTCTTCGAGTCAAAGATACTTCTTTTGAATTGGGGAATTCTCCGATCCGGGTGGAAATGGAAATCTTTAATTGGGGGACAAACCCCCAGGGAATCGCCAAAATCACTTCTCCTCATCTGGATCCTTTTGCCGTATTGGAAAATTTGAAGATGCTGGCCCCTTTTGTGGTTTCTGCGGGAAAAAGAGGCATGTTTAACCAGCTCGAAGAAGGGGCTTATCAGTTTTTCCCCAAGTCTTTTGTTTTGGAGAAATTGGAAATCGGCTTGAAGGCCCAATCCGGAAAAATCGCCATCGAGCATATGGATTTTGAGGCCTTGGATGGCAATTTTCATCTGCGTGGAGAAACCGAATGGCCGGCCGAAAAACCCAATTTCTCATTTGAGACCGAACTGGAACACGTTCATTTGGCCAAATATTTTGAACAAATGGGACAATCCGAAAAAATTTTGGATGGCAACCTTTTCTTTAAAGGAAAATTTCAGGGGCAGGGAATAAAATCGGAAGAAATTTCAAACCGTCTCTCGGGAGAGGGAACGCTCTCGATCACAAACGGTGATTGGCGTTCCGTAGATTTAATGAAAGCAGTGAGCTCGCTTGAATCTTTCGGCAGCCTTCAGACTTACGCAACGGGCTCCACTCTTTTTCATGATTTGAAAGCGGGTTGGAAATTTAGCAAAAGCAAATTTGAAACGGACGATCTTTTACTGATTTCCGATCATTTATGGGTCGAAGGAAAAGGCAATCTTTCTCTGGAAGGCCAGCTGAATTCCCGGTTTGAAATTTACTTCTCCGAGCCCCTTACCGCAAAAATTCTCGATTCTTGGAACGCATCAGAGAGAGCGAGCGGGAAACAATTGGGGCCTTTCCCCTTTCTTCTAATCGGGCACCTTCAAAAAACGGAAATGAAACCCGACGAGAAATCGATGGGATCTTTCTTGGAAGCAGTTCGTAACCGTAGGTTCCGCAGGATCCTTCACGCGCCTTTTCGGGTATAATTTTTTACGTTAAGTCGTAACTTTTTCAGAAGTTCCCGCGCGGCTTTTTCTTCGAGCTCTCGGCGATTTTTACCCGTTACCTTCACCCGGTATTTTTTTCCAATCCTAATTTCCACCTGAACGCCCCGCCGCGAGGCCTTCCAAGAATACTGCGGAACTTTTTTCCATTGTTTTTGGGTGAATTCCTGGAGGGTGCTTTTGGGATTGGGGTCAAGTCGCAGGAGCCGGCGCGGACTGAGGTAGGGACCGAGGTGTTTCAGAATAAAAGCACTGACCACCGGAAGCCCCCGATCAATATAGATGGCCGCAAACAGGGCCTCGAGTGCATCGCCCAAAATTTTACTTTGGTGATTTTTCCAATCTCTTTTGAGGCCTTGGCCAATTTTGAGGTGCCGCCCCAATTTGATTTCCCGGGCGACTCGGGCAAGAATTTTTCTTGAGACTAAAGTCGAGCGAAAGCGGCTCAGGATCCCTTCATTCGCCTCCGGCAATAGGTCGTAAAGCTTACAGCAAATGACATAATTCAGAATTGCATCGCCAAAGAACTCCAAGCGGTCAAAATGGGGTAATTGGAGATGCGGGTGTTCATTCCGGTAGGTGGGATGGGTAAGGGCACCTTCCAAGAGCTTTGAATCGGTGAAGATCAGGCCGAAAAATCGTGGGTTACGCCTCATAAGGTTTTTTGACAAAGGATAGAGGATTTCCCTATAATCAGCAACTTTTTTAACTTCAAGCTAAGAGGAGACTTATGCTCAATTGCGCAGTCGTGGGAGCGACCGGTTATACGGGGGCGGAACTTGTCAAAATTTTGCTTCGTCATCCGCGTGTTCGCCTGGTTGCCCTTACCACACGTCAGGAAAATGCGATTCCTCTGAAGAGTCTCGTTCCCGGGATTTCCAAAGAGAGCCCGCTGGAGGTCCGCAAATTTTCTTTTCCGGATATCAAGCGCAAAGCCGACGTGGTTTTTCTGGCCCTGCCGCATACGGAATCCATGGATGTGGCCGCGCAATTTTTCCGTGCGGGAAAAATCGTGATCGATCTCTCGGCTGATTTTAGGATCAAAGACACCGCCCTTTATGAAAAATGGTACGGTGTAAAACACAGTCAAAAAAAATTATTGGCCGAAGCGGTTTACGGTCTTCCCGAACTGAACCGCGAAACCATTCGCCGCTCTAATCTGATCGCCAATCCGGGCTGTTACCCGACAGGAACTTGTTTGGGACTCTTGCCGCTTTTACGAGACGGTCTCATCGATCCCGATTCTATTGTTATCGATGCGAAATCCGGTGTCAGCGGTGCGGGGAAAAAATTAAATCCTGCGACGCAATTCTGCGAAATGGATGAAAATTTTTATGCCTACAAGGTAAACCGCCATCAACACATGCCGGAGATGGAAGAAGTCCTCTCTTACGCCGCCGGGCAAAGTGTGCGGATTACTTTTGTGCCGCATCTTCTGCCGCTTAATCGCGGAATTTTGACCACCCTTTATCTGAAAAAAAATCCCGGCGTTCGCGTAGCCCAATTGCGTGAAAGTTTCGAGCGAGCCTATAAAAAAGAGCCTTTTGTGCGGGTTCGTCCGATCGGAGAATTTCCCGCACTCAAAGACGTGCAAAACACGAATTTTTGCGACATCGGACTCACTTCCGAGCCCGACGAAGATGAAATCATCGTGATAACCGCCATCGACAACCTCGTCAAAGGCGCCAGCGGACAAGCCGTCCAAAATTTAAATATTCGCTCAGGATTCAAGGAAGAGGAAGGCCTCCTCGGGTGATCTCGCAATGACCAAGGTCACTTTTGAAAAGAGGCGCCGGGGGACCGTTACGACCCCGATGGGTTTTCTCGCTTCGGGGATTCGTTCAGGGATTAAATTGAAGAAGAAATACGATTCTTCTTTGATTGTCTCCATGACTTCCGCGATTGCCGCCGGAACTTTCACAAAAAATCGCGCCAAGGCCTGGCCTGTGATGTATTCGATGAAAGCGATTCATGGGCCTCATCATCGGGCCATTTTGGCCTCAAGTGGCAACGCGAATTGTTTCAATGGGCCCAAAGGAAAAGCCGCCGTATATGATTCGGTTCATGAACTGGCCACGCTTTTAAAAATTCGTCCGGAAGAAATCCTGATTGGCCAAACCGGGCTTATCGGTGCGCCTTTTCCGATTACACGATTTAAAAGGGCGCTTCCAAAACTCGTCAAACGCCTTTCTCCCGAAGGGGGGCGGCAAGCAGCCAAAGGAATTTTAACGACCGATCTTCGCCCCAAGGAGGTGGCCGTTTCATTTTATTTGGGGCAGAAACGTGTTACAATCGGGGCCATTGCCAAAGGGGCGGGAATGGTTCATCCCCATATGGCAACAATGCTTTGTTTCATTACGACGGATGTTAAGATTACGAAACGCCTTCTTCGTCGGGCGCTTCGCAAAGCGGTGGATGAAACGTTCAATCTGATCGCTATCGACAACGACCAAAGCACTAACGACACAGCCTTGATCCTCGCCAATGGAGCGGCGGGAAATTCCACCATCACACGAGTGGACCGCCGTTATCGAATTTTCCGCGATGCCCTTGAAGAAGTCTGCCGTCATGTTGCCCGCGAACTCGTGCGGGACGGAGAAGGGGTCACTAAGGTTTGCACGCTTCATATCAAAGGAGCCAAACGGCCCACGGATGCCGAGCGGGTGGCGCGTCAAATCGGCACCTCGATGCTTTTTAAGACCATGCTGGCCGGCGCGGATCCCAATTGGGGACGAATGGTAGCCGCGATTGGGGCCAGCGGCGTTGCTTTTAATCGAAATCGTTTGGACATTGCTTTTGGCGGAGTTTCTGTTCTTTCCCATGGAAAACTTCGGGTCACGCATCTTCCTCGCGCGAGGCGGGTTCTCGCGAAAAGGGAGTTTGACCTCACCGTCGGCTTGGGAGCGGGACACGCCCGCGCCCAATTCATCACGTCCGACCTTACGCCGAGATACGTCCTCATCAATTCTTCCTATTCATCCTGATCTAATCTCATGGAAAAATTAGTCGAAAAAGCGAGTATTTTAATTGAGGCGCTTCCTTATATCCGCAAATTCCGCGGCAAGGAAGTGCTGATCAAGTACGGCGGCGCGGCCATGAACTTTCCCGAGATCCGCGAAAACGTGCTCCATGATCTTGTGTTCATGAATTACGTCGGGATCCGTCCGATTTTGATTCATGGCGGCGGCTCGGCCATCACTGAAAATTTGAAGAAAAAAGGAATTGAATCGCGTTTTGTAAATGGGCTTCGTGTGACGGACAAGGAGACGGTGAAAGTGGTTGCGGAAACGCTTTTAGAAATCAATCGGGGGATTGTGCGGGACATCAACCGCTTCGGGGCTCAGGCCGTCGGACTTTCGGGGCACGATGCGGAAATTTTAAATGTGAAAAAACACAAGGCGAACGGCGATGTCGGTTTTGTGGGCGAAGTGACGTCCGTCAACATCCTTCCGATCAAGGAATTGACGGAGTTTAATATCATTCCTGTGATTACGCCGCTCGGCATCGATAAAGCGGGAGAAACTTATAACGTCAATGCCGACGAAGCGGCCGCAAAGATTGCCGCCGCGATGCAGGTGCAAAAACTGATGATTCTGACGAACGTCCAAGGAATTTTGATGGATAAAAATAAGCCCGACAGCTTGATCCGTTCGCTCCATGTCGGGGAAGTGGAAGAATTCATCAAAAAGAAAGTGATTACCGACGGCATGATTCCAAAAGTGAATTCCTGCATCACGGCGCTGGCAGGCGGAATTAGGAAGGCCCACATCATTGACGGCCGGATCAATCATTCCCTGCTTCTTGAGATTTTTACCGATGAAGGAATTGGAACGGAAATCGTGCAATGAAAACTTCCGAGCTGGGAGCGCTTTATTCAGAATTTATTCTTCCCACGGTGACGCGGGTTCCGCTGTGTCTGGTGAAAGGAAAAGGTTCGCGCGTTTGGGATCTGGAGGGCCGCGAATACATTGATTTTTTCCCGGGATGGGGTGTCTCGGGTTTGGGACATTGTCATCCCGCGGTGGGGCATGCGATTAAAAACCAGCTTCGCAAGATTATTCATATCTCGAATAATTATTTGAACGTCAAGCAAGCCGAGCTCGGCCGCGAGATTGCGCGCAATTCTTTTCCCGCGCGCTGTTTTTTTTCCAATAGCGGTGCCGAAGCGGTAGAAACAGCACTCAAATTTGCACGCCGATTCGGAGAAGAATCAGGCCGTTTTGAAATTATCACCGTGAAGCGTTCTTTTCATGGCCGTACTTACGCGGCCCTGACGGCAACCGGACAGGATAAGGTTCACCAGGGATTTAGCCCGCTCCTGCCGGGTTTTTCCTACGGGGAATTTAATGATCTGGATTCAATCGTACGTCTGGTGACGGCCAAAACCGTTGCGATCATGGTGGAGCCGATCCAGGGAGAGGGCGGGATTCACGTCGCGACGCCGCAATTTATGCGGGGCTTGCGGGAACTTTGCGATAAGAAAAATATGCTTTTAATTTTGGATGAAGTGCAAACCGGAATGGGCCGGACGGGAAAAATGTTTGCGTATCAACATTATGGGATCGAGCCGGATTTGATGACGCTTGCGAAGTCTTTGGGAAACGGGGTTCCCATCGGGGCTTTGGTGGTGAATTCGAAAATTAAGCGCGAAGTCCTGACACCCGGGACGCACGCTTCGACTTACGGCGGGAATCCGCTGGTTTGCGCGGCGTCGCTAGCCGTTTTCAAAACGATTCGTAAAGAGAAGCTGCTTCAAAATGTGGATCGCCTCGGCGCTTTCCTTGCCGAAAAGTTGCGGGAGTTTAAAACCAAATTCCCCGCGATTCGCGAAATCCGCGGAACCGGTTTGATGCAAGGTGTGGAACTCGATCGTCCCGGACAAGCTTATGCCGACCGGGCCCGTGAAAAAGGACTCCTGATTAATTGTACGCAGGAAAAGGTGCTTCGCATCATGCCGGCCCTTACGATTTCGAAAAGGTGGTTGGGGCAGGGTTTGGCGATTCTGGAAAAAGTTTTTACGGAACTCCAATGAAAAAAAACAATCACCTGATTTCAATTGATGATCTCTCGCACGGCGAGATCGAGAAAATCCTTGTGCTGACCCAGAAGATCAAACGTTCGCCCCAGTCTTATCGGAACGCTTTGCAGGGGAAAACGTTTGGCCTGATTTTTGAAAAGCCGTCCACCCGCACGTGGGTTTCTTTTGAAGTGGGAATCCAGTCCATGGGCGGAAGGACGATCTACCTCGGGCCCGAAGACATTCAACTCGGCGTGCGGGAATCGGTGAAAGACGTCGCGCGCGTTTTGGAGCGTTATCTGGACGGCGTGATCTTGCGGACTTTTGCCCACGAGACCATCACGACTTTCGAGCATTATTTTCATAAGCCGGTGATTAACGGATTGAGCGATTTCGAACATCCCTGTCAGGCGCTCGGTGATTTTTTTACGATGCAGGAAAACCTGAAGGGTTCCAAAAAACCGGTGCTCGCTTTTGTGGGGGATGGAAATAACGTGCTCAACTCCCTGATTCTTTTGGCGGCAAAATGGGGAATCAATCTGCGTTATGCAACACCCAAGAATTTATCGCCCACGAGTGTCGTGATTCGCAAGGCGCGTGAGTTGGCCCGTCAGACGAAAGCTTTAATTGAAGGCTCGAACAATCCCAAAGAAGCCGTGAAGGGAGCCGATTTTGTCTATACCGATGTGTGGGTCAGCATGGGAGAAGAAAAAAAGAGGAGTGCAAAAATTAAAAGTTTCAAAGGATTTCAGATCAATAGCGAGCTTCTTCGTGGCGCTTCAAAGAGCGTCAAGGTGATGCATTGCCTGCCGGCCCACCGGGGTGAGGAAATCACGGAAGAAGTTTTGGAAGGAAAACGTTCGATCGTCTTTGATCAGGCGGAAAATCGTTTGCATGTTCAAAAGGCCGTTTTGATTCATCTGTGCGGCTAATTTGAGGGGATGCTCATGAAAAAAATAATTTTAGCTTATTCGGGAGGATTGGATACGTCGTGCGCGGTGCCCTGGCTTCGCGAGCGCTACGGAGCGGAAGTGGTGTGCTTTTCAGCCTTTTTGGGCGAGGCCCGCAACCCCGCTATTTTACGCAAGCGCGCATTCGCGGGCGGAGCGTCACGGATTTATATCGAAGACCTGAAAAAAGAATTTGCCCAGGATTTTATTTTGCCTGCGCTTTGGGCGCATGCGCGTTATGAAGGAAGGTACCCTTTGGCTACGGCACTCGGCCGTCCTCTCATCGCGAAACATTTGGTCCGGATCGCCCAGAAAGAAAAGGCGGATGCGGTCGGTCACGGATGCAGCGGTAAAGGCAACGATCAGGTGCGTATTGAAGTTGGAGTCCGAACGCTTGATCCGAGTCTCAAGATTGTAGCGCCGCTTCGTGAATGGGAATTTAAATCGCGCGAAGAAGAAATCGATTATGCGAAAGCCAACCGAATTCCCATTGAGGCAACAAAGAAAAGCCCTTACTCCATTGATCAAAATATTTGGGGAGTTTCTATTGAAGCCGGAATTTTGGAGAATCCGTGGCAGGAAGCACCGGAAGATGCGTACCGGATCACGCGTTCGCCCGCCCGCGCGCCCAAGCCGCGTTATGTGGAGCTGGAATTTGTCGCGGGAGTGCCGGTTCGCGTGAACGGGAAGAGGATGCCTTTGGTGGCTTTGATTCAAAAAGTAGAGGCACTTGCCGGCCCTTACGGCATTGGCCGCCATGATCAAATGGAAAATCGTCTGGTGGGAATCAAGAGCCGCGAGATTTATGAGGCGCCGGCTGCGGAAGTGCTCCTTGCGGCGCACGAAGAGTTGGAAGGCCTTGTGATGGACCGCGAGTTCCTTCATTATAAGAGGATCCTTTCCGAAAAATACGCGGAACTCGTGTATTACGGCCTTTGGTTTTCGCCGTTAAAAGACGCTTTGGATGAGTTTTTTAAGTCCAATCAAAAACGCGTGACCGGAAAAGTCCGTTTGAAGCTGACGGCAGGCAAGGTGGTTCCTGCCGGCAAATCGAGTCCTTACTCTCTTTATTCCGAACGGCTCGCCACTTATTCGGAAAAAGACCAGTTTGACCGGACCGCAGCCGAAGGCTTCATGAAAATTTGGGGCCTTCCTTATGAAGGGACGAAAAGGAAAAAATGAAACCGCTCTGGAGCAGCCGCTTTAAAAAAGAACTCAACCCGATCCTTAAGTGCTTCAGTTATTCCTTGAGGGTGGACGGGGAACTTCTGCAAGCCGAAATTCGGGTGAATCAGGCGCATGCAAAAATGCTGGCGCGCGTGGGGCTCATTTCACGCGCCGAAGGCCGGAGGCTCATCTCGGCTTTGGCCTCCATCGGGAAAAAATTTCAGGCAAAGGGGCATCAGAACCCCCTCGCTTCTCACATGCACGTCGAAGACGTTCATACTTTTGTGCAGGGGGAGTTGGAAAAAAACGTGGGCGCTTTGGCAAAAAAAATTCATACGGGACGGTCCCGGAATGATTTGGTGGTGACTTCCACTTTGGTTTATTTGAAAGAAAGGCTGCCTCGTGTGGATAAAAAAATCGGAGGCTTTCAGAAATCGCTGGTCGATTTTGCCGAGAAAGCGGAAGAAACCGTGATTCCGGGCCTCACGCATTTAAAGCGTGCCCAGCCGATTCTTTTGGCGCATCAGATTCTTGCTTATGTAGGAATGCTTGAGCGGGACCGAAACCGTCTGGAAGATGCGCTTTCTCGAATGGATAAACTTCCGCTCGGGGCTGCGGCTCTGGGGGGATCGAGTTTAAGGCTTGATCCAAAATTTGTGGCCAGAGAACTGGGGTTTTCGGGAGTGAGCGAAAATAGCCTGGACAGTGTGAGTGACCGCGATTTTGTGGCGGAAACTTTATCGGCGTTGGCGATTCTTTGGATGCACCTCTCTCGTCTTGCGGAAGATTTTATTCTTTGGAATTCGGAAGCTTTTGGTTTTATCACCCTGGACGATTCGGTTGCCACGGGATCAAGCCTGATGCCGCAGAAAAAAAATCCCGACATCTTCGAGCTCGTACGCGGGCGCGCGGGAGTGATTTTTGGTCATCTCGTCTCTTTGTTGACGCTTCTGAAGGGACTGCCCTTGGCCTATAACCGCGACTTGCAGGAGGACAAACCTGCGCTCTTTGACGCGATTCATAAAACGGAAATGGCCCTGGAGGCGCTTCGGGTGACGGTGTCTCAGACAAACATCGCAGAAGGCGTAAACGAGTGGGCTGAAGGGGAAGATTTTCTCTACGCCACCGATCTTTTGGAATATTTGGTGGACAAAGGCGTGCCTTTTCGCGAGGCGCATGAAACAGTGGGGCATTTGGTTCGCCGCGCCCTTGACGAAGGGGCGAAGTTGGGCGAATTACCGTTAAAAGAATTTCGAAAATTTTCGCCTAAATTTAATCAGGATGTTTTCGGGCTTTTTGATCCGCAAGTTTCAGTGGGCCGGAAAAAGACGCCGGGCAGTACCAATCCCGGCGAGGTGAGGAAATGGCTTCGGTATTGGAAAAAGAAATTAAAAGAGGCGTAAGACTCCACGATTTTTATTATGTGGGCAGGGACCTTTTCTGTGAAAAAGTTCCGGTCCACGAGATTGTAAAATCGGTGGGGACCCCTCTTTATATTTATAGCCAGGCGACGCTGACAGGGCACTACCGCAAACTCGCGAAGGCTTTTCAATCAGTCCGTCCGCTTATTTGTTATTCGATGAAAGCGAATTCCAATTTGGCGATTTTAAAAACGCTTCTCTCGGAAGGCGCGGGGCTGGATATCGTCTCGGGTGGCGAACTCTACCGCGCTCAGAAGGCCGGCTGCGATCCGGGAAAAATTGTTTACGCGGGCGTCGGTAAAACCGATCAGGAAATTGAAGCGGCCCTTCGGGCGGGGATTTTGCTTTTTAATGTGGAATCCGAACCGGAGCTGGAGGCCATCAATCGGGTGGCCCGGCGCCTCAATAAAAAGAAGGTACAAATTTCCCTGCGGGTCAATCCGGGCGTCGATCCGGAAACGCACGTTCACATTGCGACCGGGAAAGCAGAAAGTAAATTCGGCCTGGATCTCGACACGGCCCACGCAATTTTTGTGAAAAAAGACGATTACCCGGCGCTTTCTATTTGCGGGATCCACGTTCACATCGGATCGCAAATCGTGACGGGCGAGCCCTTTCTCAAAGCCTTCCGCAAAGTTTTGATTTTTATCACGAGTCTTGAAAAAGAAAACCACACCATCCGTTATCTCAATGTGGGCGGGGGACTCGGGATTATTTATTCGGATGAGAGGCCGCAGACGGCCGAAGAATTTGCCAAACAGCTTCTCCCGCTTTTCCGGGGCAAAAAATTCCGGCTTATTTTCGAGCCGGGACGTTTCATCGTGGGAAATGCCGGAATTCTGGTGACGCGCGTGCTCTATATCAAGCAAACACCGATGAAAAATTTTGCCATCGTGGATGCGGGAATGAACGACCTCATCCGCCCGACGCTTTATGACTCGCATCATGAAATCTGGCCGCTTGAGAAAGAAGAAAAAGCGAAGAAATGGGTTTATGACGTAGTGGGCCCGGTCTGTGAAAGCGGGGATTTCCTCGCGAAGGACCGCTACGTTCAAGAGCTTCATTCACAAGATCACGTGGCGCTTTTGAGTGCCGGTGCCTACGGGTTTTCCATGTCGAGCAATTACAATTCCCGTCCGCGCGCGGCCGAAGTTTTGGTGAAAGGAAAAAAATTCGTCGTGGTCAGAAAACGCGAAACCTACGAAGATTTAATCCGCGGCGAAAAAATTCCCTCAGATCTATGAAAAATGCAGCCGTTCCTTTTCATAAAATGGTGGCATCGGGAAATGATTTTGTGGTGGTGGATAACCGCAAAAAAATAATTTCCGATCCTGTCGGCTTCACTCGCGAAGTCTGCCAGTCGCATCTGGGAGTCGGTGCTGACGGCGTCCTTCTGATCGAGACTTCGAAGAAGGCGGATTATAAAATGCGGATTTTGAATGCGGACGGTTCCGAAGCCGAAGCGTGCGGTAACGGATTCCGCTGCGCCGCTCTCTTAGCACACAAAAAACTCGGCTTTCCCAAGAAGCACCGGTTCGAATCGCTGGCCGGCATCATCGATGCGGACGTCAAGGGCGGCCGGGTTCGGGTCCGGTTAATGGATCCTAAGGACTATAACGGGCGGGATAAGATTCAAATTGGCGAAAAACAGCTCGCTTACCAGTTTATCCGTGTGGGCGTGCCTCACGTTGTGATCTTTGTGGAAGGGCTTTCCAAAATCCCCGTCCTTGAGATTGGCAAGGAAGTGCGTTATCATTCGCGCTTCAAGCCTGCAGGCACGAACGTCAATTTCGTCGAAATTACGGGCCCCCAGTCCCTTTCCGTGAGGACTTATGAGCGGGGAGTTGAACAGAACACCCTGGCCTGCGGGACCGGTTCCACCGCTTCTGCGATTGTAAGTGCCCTGACGCATCAGACCCAACCGCCGGTTCGAGTTTTGACCGAAGGGGGAGAGACCCTTTTGGTCGATTTCTCTCTAGAGGGCGGTAAAGTTCAAAACGTTTATTTGGAAGGAGACGCGAAGTTCGTATTCGAGGGAAAATGGTAAAACCTTTATTTCAAGGCTCGATGGTAGCGCATGTGACCCCTTTCCGGAATGGAAAGGTGGATGTGCCTGCATTCCGGCGTCTTCTGGATCGTCACCTGCGCGCGCGTACGGATGTCATTATTCCCACCGGAACGACCGGAGAATCCGCCACGTTGTCTCATGAAGAACACCGGCGCGTTATGTCGATGGTGGTCGAGCATGTGAATGGAAAGATACCGGTCGTCTGTGGCACCGGGTCTAATAATACGGAAGAAGCTCTCGGCCTTATTCGATACGCCAAAAAAATTAAAGCGGACGGCGTCCTTGTCGTCACTCCTTATTATAATCGTCCCACGCAAGAAGGACTCTTCCGTCATTACTCTTTTCTTGCGCGAAAAGTTGATATCCCAATGATCCTTTATAATGTTCCGGGGCGGACCGGCGTGTGTCTTGCTCCTCAGACTGTGGCTCGTTTGGCCAAAATTCCCACTATCGTTGCGATTAAGGAAGCGAGCGGGAATCTCGATCTGGTCGACCAGATTATGGAACTCTCCGATATCACGGTTCTTTCCGGAGAAGATTCCCTGACTTTTCCAATGATGGCGATCGGTGCGAAGGGCGTCATTTCGGTGACGGCCAATGTCGTGCCCGCACTTGTGCGCGAAATGGTGCACGCAACTTTAAATGGAGACATCGAGCAGGGCCGCGAACTTCATCGCCAACTTTATCCGCTTTCAAAAATTCTTTTTGTCGAGACGAATCCTATCCCCGTGAAAACCGCGCTCGCCCTGATGCGTCTTATCCGGCCGGAATTCCGTCTGCCTCTTTGCGCGATGAGTCCCGAGAACCAGCGAAAATTGAAAAAAGTTTTGGCGAATTATGAACAAGATTAAAATTGCCGTTGCCGGCGCGGGCGGACGGATGGGGAAGAGGATTTTATCCCTCGCCTCCGCGAGTTCCGATTTTGAAATTACGGGCGCCCTCGAGCGTTCCGAAACAGAAGTTCTTGGGATGGATGCCGGAACTCTGATCGGCCAAAATCCGTTGGGAGTGAGAGTCACCTCAGACATCGATGAAGCGCTTAGCCCTTCGCAAGTTCTCATCGACTTCACTCACCCTTCCGCCGTTCCGGAACATCTTCGCGGAGCGCTTAAACACAAATTGGCTTTTGTGATCGGCACGACGGGACTTTCCGAAAAAACACTCCGCGATTTGAAGCACGCAGCCACCCGAATTCCCATTTTGCAATCTCCCAACATGAGCGCGGGAGTGAACTTTCTTTTTGAGCTTGTTTCGTGCGCAGCTCAAGTTTTAAAGGAAAATTATGACATTGAGATTACAGAAACTCACCATCGCCTCAAAAAAGATGCGCCGAGCGGTACCGCCCTAGAGTTGGCCCGTCTTATCGCCAAAATCCGGGGGTGGGATCCTAAAAAAGCCTTCCTTTACGGCCGCCATGGCGAAACCGGAGAAAGAAAAAAAAATACTCTAACCCTTCACGCCCTTCGAGGAGGAGACGTTGTCGGAGAACACACCGTTTCCTTTTTGGGGAATGGAGAAATTCTCGAGTTAAATCACCGCGCTACCTCCCGGGATGCCTTTGCGCGGGGAGCCCTTTTGGCTGCGAAGTTCATTGCACGAAAGAAGAAGGGTCTTTATAATATGCGCGACGTTTTGCGACCATAAACGGCACCCATCACAATCTTTAAAAGACGGAGGACAATGCGGTCCTTTGCTCGATATTTCGTTCTAGGATTTTTAACCTTTGCCCCCGCTCTTCCTCTTTTTGCAGAGGAAACTCCCGCAGAACTGCCGGTTAATTTTCTCTTCCGCGATCAATTTTATCTCAGCCCCGAATTAAGGGCCCGCTACCACACCTCTCAAGCCCCGGGTTTTTTGGTGGTCGAAAAACCTAATCCGGAATCCAACTCAAACATAGCAATTGTAACGGGTTTTGCTCCGCAAGCGTTGCGTACCCGATCCATAAAAGACATTCAAACCGTCGATCAAGCGCAAGAATGGATCGAGAAACAAAAGAAAACCGTCTCTTTCCAAGGGGTTCCCATCCAGAAACTTTCTCTCCCGGTTTCGGGCGGACGAACCAAAGAAATGTTTTGGGTGGGGAATAAAGGTTTTGATTCTTTCGATCAAGCCTCAAGTGAAATTGCGATGGTTCAATCCATTATCGAAAAACAGAAGGGAGATTTCCCCCGCGCCTTAGAACTTGCCGAAAAATACAGCAAGCCGGAAGAGGGAGCTGCACCTCCACCCGAAGAAATTGCTAAGAGCGAAGCCCAGTTTCAAAGAGAAGAAGAAATTATGCTCCGCTGGGTTGATCAACTCGATATCGGTGAAAAATTGTGGGGGCCTTTTCAGGGAATGCCCGCCGGAGAACCGATCCTTTATCAATCCTTCGGAGAAGGTTCCTGGCGGAGCACCAATCTGGCGGAAAAACAATTTAACGCGATCGTCTCTTACTGGACGAACCGAATGGTCTTTAAAGGAATCCGCGCTCCTTTTAACACCATCGATCCTTACGTTGAAATTACAGCCGCGCTGGAATCTTCCGGCAATGAAGGCGGCAGTCAACTGGACACCGTCGTGGGTTTGGAATGGCGGCCGCTGGCCCGAGCTACCATGTTTGACAACTACCGGCCGTGGGGCGGCATTTCGTTGCTGAACTGGGCGAAGAATTACCGTTTTTATATTCAAATGATGGACCGGCGCAACCTCAAGGACGAAATTGCCAATATCCGCGATTATGATTTTCGTTTCGGCGTCGACATTTTTTATGAGTGGGGTATCGATCTGCCGCCGATCGACCAAACTCCCGGAAAAGGTTTTGCCGGCCTTGTGAGAGATTATGTTTGGGGGGAGTACTACGGCAACTACGGTTGGCGATGGACCAATTTTACGGCGGAAGAAGATTTCAGCGCATGGATTTTGGATACTTCGATTATTCTCGGAATCAAAACACCGCCGGTTAGAATGCCTGAGAATCCCATCAATGAGAATCTCGTTCTCATGCCTTATTTTCGATTCGCCATCATCGGCAATTCCAAGCTTTCAAACCCGTCGGACAACCGGGCCTACCTCGCCGTCGGCGTTCGTTGGATGCCTTTTCGTTCTTACCGGTTTGCCAACAACGAATGGCTTTTTAAAACAAAACTTTTTGCAGAATATTTAGCCATCGGAAAAGTCCAAACTAACAAACAACCCGACCGTCATCGTGTCCAGCCGGACGAAGACTGGAGAATCGGGATAGCTTGGTCCTTGAGACGTTTTTGATCCCTCCCACAATGCGCCTCCGCCGATCTTCTACTCATTGGATTCTTAGTGTCACTTTTATCGCAGTTTTATTTTGGGTCCGGCCTGCTTTTGCGAATGCCCTTGGCAACCCTAGTTTCGAAGTGCCGATCGGAGACTCCGCTATTAACTGGGACGATACAAACGGAACTTCGCGGATCACTACTCCGCCCGCTGGTTTTGATGCGTTCCCGGACGGAAGCGGAGCCATCCAGCAAACCGGCACTTCAAATTTTACGTTTCAACTGAAAAAAGATGTGCAGCCCGGTGATTTTGTCGTCTTCAGCACCCAGGCCCAAACCGACATTGCTGCAGGAAGCGGCGGCCAGCTGCGTTTGGAATTCAAAGGTTTTGACCCCACGACCGGAGTCGACAGCATTCTTGTGGATGCGGTGAATTCGGGTCTGATTGATGTGACAAACGCTCTTAACGGAGGCGGTACGTATCCGCGTTTCACGGTGAGCGGGACAGTACCCCAGGGTGCGGGCGAGGTTGTCTTTGTGATCCGACGGCAGGGAGCCGCCGCGGGAACGATCGTCTATGACAATGTGAATGGCGAAATCAATCCCTCTAAACTTACACTCTCTGCTTCTAAAACGACGGTAAAGCCGGGAGATGTCGTGACGGTGGTGGCTGATTTTGTTAACGCTTCTACGCAAACCCAAACCGGCGTGGAATTAAAAGTCGAACTTCCGAGTGGCCTCGATATTATTGAGGACACCATTCGCAATAACGGAGGTCCCACTTCCACCCGCCAAGGTTCTATCCTGATCCTTTCCAATCCTTCTATTAATGCCAATGATAATCTTCGCATTGTTTTTCAGGTTCTTATCTCAAGCGGAGTGAGTCTCGGGAAACTTTATGAAATCCTGGCGAGCGTCACCGCCGGGGGGCGGCTTTCTGAGGTGAAGCATCTCGTCCTGCGGGTGCGCGGAGACCCTCTTTTTGACGAAGGAACGATTCTTGGAAAAGTTTTTGATGACCGCAACGAAGACGGGATGCAAACCAAGGGAGAGATCGGAGTCCGCGGAGTGCGTCTCTACACGGAATATGGAGTCAGCGTCATCACGGATCAAAACGGCCAATTTCATATTCCTGCCGTAAAGCCAGGACGCCACGTATTGAAAATTGATGGCCACACCCTTCCGGAAGGGACCCGTTTTCTTACTGAAGAATCTCTTCTGATCAAAACAACTCCCGGCCTCCTTAATAAGGTAAGGTTTGCGGTTCATTTTCCGGATTCCGCGCTCCCGCCGGAATTCCGAAAAGACCTTCAAATGTGGTTGACCCAGGGGACGGATTTAACCCAACCCCAACTTCGGGTGGCGATGGACCCGACGACCCTCAAAGTGGGTCTCGGCCGCTTCGAACGCGAACCCACTCTCAAAATCAAAACCAATTACGGCGAATTTATTTCAAGTTGGCGGCTTGATGTGATCGATGAAATGGGAGAAAAAGTTTGGACCGGTACGGGCGTAGGCCAGCCTCCGGCGCAGGTGGCGTGGAATGGCACCACGGATTCCGGCGAGCTGATTCAGCCGGGGACTTATGGTTACCGTCTCATTGTCCGCGATCATGAAGATCATGAAGACTGGACGCCGCTGGGATTTTTTCAGGTCGTGCGCAAAGCAGAAATTTTTGAGTCAGGCGAAAAACCGCTGGAGATTCCGACGGGAGGGGCCTTTAACATCCAAAAAGACGGCCGACGCGCCATTCCACTTGTCGCCAAACCCACCGTTCGTGTTTATGGAAAAACTGAGCCGAACCGCCGTGTTCGCGTCAATGAGGTACCGATAGAAGTCGGGCCGACCGGAGAATTTGAAGAAGAATTTTTCGTGAAACCCGGTGATAAAAAAATCGTCGTGAGCGCGACTAATCCCGAAGGTGAGACGGTTACGGTGGAAGATAAAATTACCGTCAAAGACAGTTTCTTTTTCCTCGTAGCCCTGGCAGAAGAGGAGTTGGGCATCAATGTCTTAAAAGGCAGCGTGGAAACGGTGGGGCGCGATGACGCGTATCATGAAGGTTTTTATCAAGACGGCAGGCTATCTTATTATTTGAAGGCCAAAATCAAAGGCAAATTTTTTGTCAAATCCCGTTATGACACGAGCGATAAACGCTCCGAATTTTTCACGCACCTAGATCCGGACGATTATTATCCGATCTACGGAGATTATTCCCAGATTGATTACGAAGGCCAGGACACGCGAGAACGGTTTTTTCTTTTGGTCGAGATGGACCGTTCTTACCTGAAGTGGGGAAGTTATGAAACCAATTTTACCGATACGGAGCTCGCGCGCTACAACCGGACTCTCTCCGGTTTAAAAGTTCATCACGAATCGATCAACATGACCAAATACGGAGATCCCAAACGGGGCTTCACTGTTTTTGGCGCCAAGACGGGCTATTTGGCCGATCATAACGAATTCCGCGGAACCGGCGGCTCTCTTTATTATCTCCGGAACCGGAATGCGATCCAGGGCAGCGAAAAAATTCGGATTGAGACACGCGATAAAATCCAGGATGTGCCCCTGGAAAGCCGCGATTTAATCGCCGGCAAAGATTACGAAATTGATTACGTGCAGGGAAGAATCCTTCTCCGCGAGCCGCTTTCTTCGGTTGCGGGATCCGAGACCATTATTTCCAATGATATTCTGAACGGCAATCCGGTTTACCTCATTGTGGATTATGAGTTTGAAACTTTTCGGCAATTTGAAGACGGGGCAGCCGGTTTTCGCGGTTATACAAGCCTCGGCAATCATATCCGGGTCGGTGTGACCGCAGTGGAGGAGAAACGTCAAAATATCGATTACGACTTGAGAGGTGCGGATTTGGTCTATAAAGCGGGAAAAAACACCAAGGTCACCGCCGAAATTGCCCAATCCCAGTACCAACAGGTGCGCCAAGCCACTTCTTATAACGGGGGTTTGAGTTTTCAATCTCAATCCCCGGTAGGAAATGGTGATCCGATTCGGACAGCCTATCAGGTTAAAGTGGAGTCCAAACCCATCGAACCGCTCGAACTTTCGGGCTATATGCAAGAAGCGAAACCCGGCTTTTCGATCGATTCGATAAAAAGTCAGGAAGGATTCCGAAAATACGGACTCCAAGCCCGTCTCAAACTCAGCCCCGCGTTTTATATTTTGGCCCGTCACGATATGACCGAGCTTTCGGCTCAAATCCGTCCTCTGGCAGCACAGAACCTTTCCGCTTCCTTAGAAAAATTACGTTCCACAACCCTTCAGGCGGTCTTTGACTATGCCCACTGGAAAGTTACGGGAGAATACCTGAATCAAGCCATCGACGTTCCTTCCATCAATCAGAGAATCGATTCCATTTACTCCGAAATGCCTTTTCGCAATGCCGTGGGTCTTAAAATTGCGCGCAGTATTTCTGATTGGATCACTCCCTACGCGCGGGCCCAATACGCCTTTGCGGGAGAAGATAACTTTCAGGTGGGCGGCGGGTTGGAAGCCAAGGTCCTTAAACATACCAAAATCTTTTTTGAGGAAATGATCGGCGAGCCGGGCGATTCCACCGTGATCGGAATCAATCACCAGCAGGATGAGAAGACAACAAGCTACGCCACCGTGAAATCGCAAGACCGGCCGTTCGGTGAACGCCAGGTTTCAACCTCTTTTGGTTCCAGCCACCAATTGAGCGATCACAGCCGGTTTTATTCGGAAAGACAGTATTCCACTTATACCGGAAATATTCCCCTGAGTCTTGCCCCCACCTTTGATGAAAATGGGGCGCCGACACCGGGACTCTGGAGTTCGGATGTCTACGGTTATGAAACCCAGTTTCAGGACCGATGGGATCTGGGATTTCGTTTTGAGCGTCGGCATCTGGATCCAAGCGATTACCGAAATTTGGGCGACGAAGCGATCCGGGATTTTGCCCGCACCAACACCTTTAATACACTAGCGCTTTCACTGGGTTATAACGATTCCAAAAAACTCAAACTCAGCACTTCGGTGGAAGCGCGTCTGGAACCCGATGCCCCTAAGGTCCGCCAATGGCTCACTCAGAACTCCTTGGAATGGCGTATCAATCAGGACCTTAGTTTTCTCGGCCGCACAAATTTTGGAACTTCCCGTTTTCTCGATCCCAACAATTTGACGGGCCAATTCATGGAACTCAATATGGGTTTTGCCTATCGGCCGGTGGACAATGACCGTTTCAATGCCTTGACCAAATACACCTTCCTCGATGAAGTGACGAGTGATGCGCAGTATGTCAGCAGCGATTCCGGTTCGGTCGCAACCGATGAAACCGCCCACATCTTTTCAATCGAGGGTGCGTACGAAATCAATCGTTACCTGCAGACGGTGGAAAAATTTGCTTACCGGTTGGGGAGCTTTAAGACCGCATTGACCGATTCCATCGATATCAGCACACTTCTCTTTGTGCACCGTTTCAATTACCACATCACGCGTAAGTGGGATATCGGGATTGAATACCGGATGCTCTTTCAGGGCCAGGCGGGCGACAATTTCAGGCATGGGCCGCTGGTCGAAATTGACCGCGAAATTTATGATTATGTTCGGCTCGGTGTGGGGTATAATTTTACCGGTTTTGAGGACGACCTAAGAAAAGTAAGCAATTTTAAGAAAAATTCGTTTTTTGTCCGTTTGAGCGGAAAGGTATAGCATGAAACGTTTTCTCAATTTTTTTCTGGTTCTGATTTTTCCCTGTTTCATTTTGTTTGGCTGCAAACACAGCCCTTCAATCCTTCCCGTTCACGATGAAGTTTTGACGTATCCGCTTCCCTTGGATTTGGTTTATCTGCGAACCCTCGATGCGATTCAGGCTCATCCGGAGTGGGAACTGGATGTGACCGATAAAGAAAAAGGAATCATCAAGCTTCGGAATATGCGTTATTCCAGTTTTGCCGATGCGGATCTGCGCACGGCAACGCTTCTCGTGAAGCGAATTGGTTCCGCCGAGACCACCGTCCAATTGGCTCCGGAATCCCAAGCGGTGGTCGGGGCAGAGGAAATCCTCAAGCTCGTTAGTGAATATCTTTCCCGCGAAGTAAGCCAGCGTTAAATTGGATCTTGCGATCCTCCTTTTAGCGGCCGCGTTGGTGCGGCTTCCCTTTCTTCTTCAATCCGGAAATTTCCTCGATTTGGATGAAGCCACTTTTGGCTTGATGGCCCACCGTTTCTTGACGGGGGAGATCCCGATTTATTTTTCCAGCCAATCCTATCTGGGAAGTTTTGCCGCCTTCGTCCTGTTTCCCTTGACGCTCTTCCTCGGCTGGACCGCCCTGCCCGTGAAGCTGACCGCCTTTCTTTTTTTTCTGGGATTTTTTACGGTGAATTTTCTTTTGTTTAAAAAAATAGCGGGACGGACGGCGGCGATTTTCGCTTCGCTCTTTCTCATTTTCATGCCGTCTCACCTTTTCGATTTGAGCCTCCGTGTCCTGGGCGGACATTCGGAGCTGTGGCTTTTCCAAGCTGCCCTTCTTTTGCTCCTTTACCGGTATTTTGAGGAGCCTCCGCGTTCTCCGGTCCTTCTTCTTTTCGCGATCGGCTTGATCCTCGGGACGGCGCTCTGGATCTGTGAAATATTCCTTCTCTTCTTGATCCCTTTCGCCATTTATTTTTTCCTCAAATTTCGTTCTTTGTCCGAAGTTTCTGATTTTTTTCACCTCGGCCGTTTTCGTCTTCCTCCAAAATTACGGATGCTCTTCCGAGTCTGGCACGGGTGTCTGGTTGTTTTCTTTTTGATCCATCTGGCGGGGCTGGTTTTTCTCACTCCCGCCACGGAAAAGTTCTTTCATTTCTTCGGGGCCTCACCGCCCTTTGAAATCAAAACGCTGAAAATAGTTTTTCTCATTCTTTGCGGCGAAATTTTCCTCGTTTCGTGGTTTCAAACGCCGTCCGCTTCGCGAATTTCCACGTTCTCTCGCCTAGGATCTTTTTTGGGCGGATTTTTGATCGGTTATTTTCCGGCCATTTTTTTCAATTTGGCGGGAGGCGAGGGGCTGAGAATCCTGGAAAAGTCCGGAGCACTCCATTTAGGAGTGTGGGTCGAGCGGGGCCATTTTATTTTTACTAAAAGAATCCCCGAATTCATTTTGGATCTCCGCCCTCCTTTTTTTACACCTCTTCTTTCAATTCATGCTTTGGCCAATCTGGTTTTTTGTTGTTTGATCGTTTTTATTCTTTTAATGACGGGAATTTATTTCAGGAGAGATAAAAATTCTTACGTGTGGATTTTTTACGGCATGGGGATTTTTACGATCTTTGCCAATCTGATCAGTACTTTGGAGGCGGCCCGCTACCTGGCTCCGCTTTATTTGGCGCTGACCGGCATTTTCGGGTTTTTCTTCGGAAAAATTCTTTGGCCGAGAGCCCGTGCCCTTTCAATCCTAATCGCCCTTTTAATGCTTTCTCATTTTGCTTACGGCACCTGCCGCTTTTATCAAAGCGTACCCAAGAACTTTCAATCCAGTTATGACGGGATCATCGATTTTCTCGAATCCCGGAACCTTCGCGGAGGCTATGCCTCGAGACAAATTTCAAGCGTCCTGACTTATCTTTCCGAAGAAAAACTCGTTTTCTCAAGTTTTGGAATACCGGACCGCTATTTTGCTTATGAGGATTACGTCGGCACTTTAAAGGAGCGGGCCTATATTTTTGAAACGGGCGACAGCTCGCACGATGCGTTTAAAAAAGATGCCGCCTCCCTTTCCTCCCGGGTCTTCGGTCCTTACGTGGTTTATTATCCGGAGAATTCCGAAGGGACGGACCTGCCTTACGCCCCTTCCGTACGGAAATTTTTCCTGCACATTTATTTAAACGAATAGGGGATTTGGCGTGTTAGACGAATTGCAGGAGAAGGAAAGTCGCGAGGCTATAGTAGGCGAGATTGCTGATAATATCCGTGATGGTGGTGATGAGCGGGCCCGTGGCCGTAGCCGGGTCAATCCCGATGCGGTGGAAAAAAATCGGCTCCACCGCGCCCATCGTCGCAGCCACGGTGATCGAGGTGAACATCCCGATCGTAACGGCCATGGAAAATTGCCAGTGATAACGGGCGCCGTAGAGCAAATAAGCGACGATCCCGAGAAAAATCCCATAGGTAACCCCCAGCGTTAATCCCACTTTCGCTTCGTGGAAAATGGTCCGTTTTTTTTCCTGAGCCGAAACAATCTGCCCCAAGGCCAGGCTTCTTACGACAATCGTGGCGGATTGGGAGCCGACATTTCCACCCATCCCCGAAATCAAAGGCGAAAAAGAGGCGAGGGCAATCACCTTTGCCAATACCGGCTCAAAAGACTTGATGATGACCGAGACTACGAGTCCGCCGAAGAGTGTGACCACCAGCCAAGGCATGCGGTACATGACGGTCTTAATTACCGAGCTTTCTCTCAAATCAAGCGCCTGAATTCCCACCATCTTGGTGATGTCTTCGGTGGCCTCCTGACGTTCGATCGAGATGATGTCTTTCAAGGTGAGCACGCCAATGAGCCGGTCATTCCCATTCAACACCGGCGCAGAGGCCAAGTTGTATTTTTCGAATAATTTCGCGACTTTCCCCTGATCCATTTCCGGCTTGATTTTGAAAGGCTCGACGGAGACCATCAGTTCAGAAAGTTTTTCATCCTCCGGCGCGCCTAAGAGATCCTGCAGACTCAGGGCACCCAAAACCTTGCCGTCCGGATCCGTCACAAAAAGAGAAAAAAGATGTTCCTTTTGATGCGGCCGAGCGATGGCCTGAAGTATCACGAGTGCCTGACGGGCCGTGAGTTTAGGCCCCAGTTTGATAAATTCGGGATGCATGAGACTGCCCGCTGAGTGTTCCGGGAATTTCATCATCAAATCGATTTGGGAGAGAGCTTCTTGGCGCTTGATGAGGTTTCTCATCTTTTTCACGGTGCGGGGATGCATGCGGTGAAAGATTTTGACGAGTTCGGGCGAGGTCATGCTATCCAGGAGGGGACCCACATTCTCTTCGTTCAATTTCCCCAAAAGATATTGCTGCTCTTCAATGTCTAAAATTTCAAAAACCTTCAGGGCCGAACTTTCCGGCAGGAGTTTAAAAATCTGCAGCTGCTCTTCCTTATTAAAATTTCGCCACGAGTCGGCGAGACCGAGGGGATTGCATTCGCGCAGGATTTGTTTCAGGAGATGATAATTCTTTTCCTGCAACAACTCTTTGATTTCAGGGTAAAGAAGTTTTACCGGATCCGGCTGCGGGTGCATTTGTTAATTAAAATCGAAGTCGGACCGCCTGTCAACCACCTTCCTCGGGGGGTTTCCTTCGCCCCGCCATTTCGTGTATCATCTTTCCATGGACGCGATTATTTTGCGGGGGGTCCGTACCCACAATCTCAAGAATTTTGATTTGATCCTTCTCCACAACAAGTTTTATGTCGTGACGGGGGTCTCCGGCTCGGGGAAATCTTCCCTGGCCTTTGACACGCTTTACGCAGAAGGCCAGCGCCGTTATGTCGAGTCCTTGTCGGCTTATGCCCGCCAGTTTCTGGAACGCATGGAGAAACCCAACATTGAATCGGTCTCAGGGATTCCTCCCGCTATTGCCATCGAAGCCAAAAACGTCATTACGAACGCCCGCTCGACCGTGGGCACCCAAACGGAAATTAATGATTATCTCCGGGTCTTTTTTGCCCGGGTGGGCCATACTTTTTGTTTTCGCTGCGGCAAGGAAGTGGAAAAACAGACACCCGAGAAAGCCGCCGCATTTTTATTGGAAGAATTCTCCGGGAAAAAATCCTCCCTTCTTTTTTCGATCCCCCTCGGGGAAAAGGGCGGGGCCCATTACAAAGAGTTTCTGCCCGAGCTCACGCGTCAGGGTTTCACCGAAGTAGAAAAAAAAGGCAATGAACTTCAAGTGGTGGTGGACCGGATCACTCTGGAAGCAAAAAATCGCAAGAGAGTAATTGATTCGCTGGAGCTTGCGTACCAATCGGGAAAAGGCGAGGCCGTTTGCCGCATTGAAGGAAGGACCGAACCCATCCGTTTTTCGGAGCATTTCCGTTGCGACGCCTGCTCCCTCGATTATCGCGAGCCGGTACCCAATCTTTTTTCTTTCAACAGCCCCCTCGGCGCCTGTCCTACCTGTCAGGGGTTCGGGCGTGTCATCACGATTGATTGGGACCGCGTGATCCCGGACAAGCGAAAGTCCCTCAAAGCCGAGGCCATCGTTCCTTGGAGCAAACCCAGCGCGGATTGGGAATCTCGCCAGCTCCTCAAATTCTGCCGCAAAAGACACATCCCGCTTGAAACTCCCTGGCAGGACCTTTCCAAAGAACATCAAAAATTGATTCTGGAAGGCGTCGGGGATGAAAACGAATATTTCAGCGTAAAAGATTTCTTCGCTTACCTTGAGAAAAAAACTTACAAGATGCATATCCGGATTCTTTTGAGCCGCTATCGCGGTTTCATCCCTTGTCCGGATTGCAAGACGACGCGTCTGAAGCCCGAAGGGTTGGCGGTCCGGGTGGAAGGAAAAAATATCGCCGAACTTTCCGCCCTTCCCATCGGGGAGTTGGATACTTTTTTTGAGAACCTTCATCTGGCCCCCGAAGAAGAGAAAAAAGTGGAGCCGGTTCTTCTGGAAATCCGAAAACGCGTCCGCTTTTTAAAGGAAGTTGGTTTGTCTTATTTAACGCTCGACCGCCTATCGCGGACCCTTTCAGGAGGCGAAGTCGAAAGGATCCATTTGGCCACCTCCCTGGGCTCAAGCCTCGTTGACACCCTTTACGTCCTCGATGAGCCTTCGATCGGCCTTCACGAACGAGATAACTCCCTCCTCATCCGGCTGTTGGAAGAGCTGCGGGATTTGGGCAACACCGTCGTGGTGGTAGAACACGACCGGGCCATGATTGAGGCGGCCGATGAAGTGATCGATCTGGGCCCTTTAGGCGGTGAAAAAGGCGGGGAAATTATCTTTCAGGGAAAGGTTAAAGATCTTCCGAGAGAGGGCCGGTCGCTTACGGGAAAATATTTGGCCGGGGAACTCCAAATCGGATGGAGGAAACACAAGCCTACAAAATCCGATCGTGCGATCGAAATCATCGGGGCGAGCGAACACAACCTCAAATCGGTGAATGTCTCCATTCCGTTGGGGCAGTTTGTTGTCGTGACCGGAGTTTCCGGCTCCGGAAAGAGCTCTCTGATTTATGATGTGCTTTATCAAAACTATCTGCGCGGTTGCGGGCGGCCCGTGCAAGATCTTGGAAAAGTGAAAACCATCCGCGGTTTGAACCAAATCGACGAAATGATCCTGGTGGATCAGACCCCAATCGGACGTACGCCGCGTTCCAACCCCGTGACCTACCTAAAGGCCTTTGACGAGATCCGGAAAATTTTCGGGACGAGCCACGCCGCGCGCGAAGCCGGATTTGAAACCCGCCATTTTTCTTTTAATGTGGAAGGGGGCCGGTGCGAAGCCTGCAAAGGGGACGGCCGGATCAAAGTGGAGATGCATTTCCTGGCGGACGTTTTTATTCCCTGCGAAGCCTGCGATGGGAAGCGTTTCAAGCCGGAAGTTCTTCAAATCCGTTATCAGGAAAAATCCATCGATGAAGTGTTGCAGATGACGGTGGATGAAGCGGTTCTTTTTTTCGAAGACCGGCCGCTCCTCAAAGAAAAATTGAACATCCTCGAGAGAGTGGGGCTCGGTTACCTTCGCCTGGGGCAGGCGGCACCGACGCTCTCAGGCGGGGAGGCCCAGCGTCTGAAACTTGCCTCTGAAATGGCGTCTCGTCCTTATGAGCGGATTTTTTATCTTTTCGACGAACCCACCACCGGACTTCACTATCACGACATTTCTTATTTGATGGGAGCGTTTGAGGAACTTTTGGAACGCGGCCATTCGGTGCTCGTGATCGAACACAATATGGAAGTCATCCAATGCGCGGACTGGATCATCGACTTGGGTCCCGAAGGGGGAGCGGACGGCGGCCGGGTGGTCTATTCGGGCCCCCGCGAAGGCATCCTCAAATGCGCCTCTTCTTATACGGGTCGCTATCTCAAAAATCACCTCGAGAGAAAGGGTGTTCGGGCCCCGTTTGATTTTCCGCTTCAAACCAGGTAGGCTTTTTCTATGAGATCCCTGCGAGTATTCTTTTTTTTGGGCCTTTCCTTTCTTTTTCTGGGAGCCGTCCTGAAAAAGAAAGACGGCATTCAAATGACCCAAACCGATCCGGTGAATTACCAAGAAAAGATGAAGGAAGAAGAAGGCGGAAAAAAAGGTCCTCCCTCACCCTCCCTTCGGTTCTTTCCCAAAGAACGCTTCATGTCGGAAGGGCCGGTCGAAAAGAAAGAAAAACAGGAACCCCCCTCCGAAGAAATTCAGCCCGATCAAACCCCGGAGGAGCTCAAGCCCGAAAATGAAACAGACGATACGTCTGAGGCCTCGGAAGAAGTGTGGGATTTGGGGGACACCGACGCAGGCACGAAGCCCTCCCTTTCTTGACAGTCCTCTCAAATAGGGATATAGTTCAATTGTTCCTAAAAGTATTTTAAAAACTGTAACTTGTCCTCATACAAGGAGATAAGAAAACAATGAATGCTTATCGACGGTTCAAAATGCACTTTTTGAACCACCGAGCCAAACTTTTCATCACGATCGGTGTGATTGCTCTCGTGATTCTTTCGATCTACGGGATGATGTCCCTCGAGAGTTACTACCGCAATATTACCCTTGCCCAGATGCCCATTTCCATCCTTCTCGTGATGGTGAACGCGCTGGTTTTTGTTTACATGTACGTGATCATCCTTCGCGACGGTTTTACAAAATTAGACAACAAGGGAGTCAAGGCGCGCGAAGTCAATGTCCGCTTTTCGGACGTGGTGGGGATTGATGAAGCCAAAGAAGAAGCCTGGGAAGTCGTGCAGCTGATCACAGACCACTCGCGCCTCAAAAAAATCGGCGGAAAAATTTTGCGCGGGATCTTGATGGTCGGCCCCCCCGGCTGCGGCAAAACCTATCTCGCCAAGGCCATTGCGACAGAATCCGGTCTTCCGTTCCTTTCGATGGCGGCCAGCGAATTCAATGAAGTTTTTGTGGGGGTCGGCGCAAGCCGTGTCCGGAAACTTTTTTCCAAGGCCCGGAGCCTTTCCTACGGTTTCGGCGGCTGCATTATCTTCATCGATGAAATGGATGCGCTCGGACGGACGCGCACCTTCAATCAATTCGGCGGCGCAGAAACGAACACGACCCAAAACCAGCTTCTGGTAGAAATGGACGGTCTCGGCGCGCATTCAGAAAATATCGTGGTGATCGGCGCAACCAACGCTCCGGAAGAAGTGTTGGATGCGGCGCTGCTTCGCCCCGGCCGATTTGACCGCAAAGTCTACATTGCGAAACCGGGCCTGGAAGGCCGGGAAGCGATCTTTCGTCTTTATCTGAGCAAAGTCAAACACGAAGCCTCGATCGATGTGGCTCGTCTCGCAAGAAAAGCGGTGGGCAAATCGCCCGCGGACATTGAGAACATCATCAAAGAAGCGGCCCTCATCGCCACACGCAATAAAAAAGACATCATCACCAGCAAAGATTTAGCGGAAGCCATTGAACGCGTGGAGCTCGGCGTCAAACACAAAATAAAAATGACGGACCGCGAAAAGCGGATGACGGCCTATCACGAAACAGGCCACCTCATTACCACGTTTCTCCTTCACCCCCGAAACGATGTTTTTAAAGCCTCGATCATCCCGCGCAAATCCAGCTTGGGCGTCGTCCATCCGACACCGCGCGAAGAGTGGTTTGCGGATGACCGGGAAAAAATTATTGCGGATATTAAGTGTTTTTTGGCGGGCTATGTCGGAGAAAAGGTCAAATTCAATCAGACCTCCAACGGCGTTGCGGCCGATTTCCAGGCGGCGATGCAGTTGGCCCATCAAATGGTTTGGCGTTTTGGGATGAGCGGCAGCGGACTCGTGGGGGATTTCACCGTGATTCCCGAGGGTCAACTTTCCGAGGAAATGAAAAACCGCCTCAATCAGGAGACGCACCTTATTATCCAGGAATGTTTGAAAGACGTCGAAGCCTTGCTGACCCGGGAAAAAGAATTGTTTGAGCGCTTTGCTCATGAACTTTTGACGCGCGAGGAGTTGGATTACGACGAGATTGAAGCAATTTTCGCAGAATACGGAAAAGTCAATCCTCGCTTGACGCCGAGTACCGAACCGGAAAAAAAATAAAAAACACGGGATTATTCCGAAATGTTTTTAAAGGCCCCTGCGCGGGGCCTTTTGCGTTAGGGGAGAAAAAAATGAAACGTAATTTTCAGGAACTTGCGAGCCTGGTTTTCCTGGGGCTCATTCTTTTTGGCTGTACCGGGACCTACCCCGCCGATCGCGTGAAAGAATCGATCTCGGAAATTTGCCGCAAGGAATACGGCATTGAAAAAATAGACGTCAAAATCTCGGGCGCTACGATCGGAGTTTTTCTTCCCATCAAGAAGCTTTTCGTGGCGGACTTCAAAGAAATTTTAGCGAAAAAAGACGGCAAGCTCGCCGACATGGAAAACTTGTTTCAACCCGCACCGGAAGCGTTGGATCAGGTGGAGGACGTGCTTTTTTCAATCTCCCGCGTGCTCCTCAGCACCGATTTGAAATTGCAATTTTATGTGCTTCAGGCCACCGATGTGGAAAAGACGGGTCTGCAACTCGTCCTCTCCGGCTATGTGGAAGATATCAAGCGTGTGCGGCTTTGGGATATTTCCCGCGACGAGTACCGCAAACGGATCCTTCATGACCTACGTCTTAATCGCGCGGTCATTTGGCAACGTCCCATCCAGTCTCTTTTTCAGGCTCTGGGGGGAAAAGCACCTTCCCTGGAGACCGTGCAGCCCTATTTTGCGCAACCGATTTCACCCGAGATGTTCCAGACTCTGTTTTTCTTGAACCCCCAGGTTCCGGGAAATAAATTGGCCCGCTGGCATTTGGGGGAATTGAGGAGCGCCCCCCTCGAACAAAACCGCGTGATGGTCTACGTTCCCGTGATTTTGGATTATGATCCGCAGACCGTCGCCCCGGGAGCTTTTAGAATTCCCCCAGGCACTGCGTTTGAGTCCATCTACATTCTCTCTTTCGATAAAGAGATTCCCAAAATCATCCGTGCGATTCCCTTGTCCTATTTGGATACGGCCGGCCAGCTCCAAAAAGTCCCGATTCCCGCGGATCTGAATATCGAAAATGATCTGGCCACCTGGGAAACGGAATTTCCCCTTGCCGAGATTCATTTGGGCGATTTTTTGGCCGAGCAATTGATGCGGCGCACGCAAAACCTGCTTTTTGCCGACGAGCGGGTTCAGAACACTTTTGAGAATATCCAACTGGCCTTTCGTTACCAGAAGGAACAAAAATTAAAAAATTATTTCTCGCTGGACCTCGACGTGAAGTTGAAGACCCCAACCCCTTTTGCGCCGACGCCGACAGCCCTTCAAGAAGATGTGCTTTATTTGCTAAACATGGTCTCGCGGGAATTTGTCGAAGTGCTCAGGAGCTATAAATTCAGCGACTACGAATTTCTCCGGCTCAATTTGGTTTCCGATCCGGTTCCCCACGTTTTGGGACGTGACGACCTGGAGCTCTTCCGCCGTAATAAGATCGATCTACAGGGTATCCTTACGGGAATCGCCCCTTTCTAATCCCGCTCCTTTGGTCACGTTGAAAATCATTTAGGCTTGTGCTAAATTGCTTTTAGCACTCCGGCCTTGAGAGTGCCAACAAAATGGAATTAACATCCCGGCAAAAAGAAATTTTAACCCGCGTCATTGATTCCTATATTGCAACGACGCTTCCGATCGGCTCCCGCACGCTAGCCGCTCGCTCGGGCCTTGATCTGTCTCCGGCCAGCCTGCGCCATGAAATGGGCCTTTTGGAAGAGAGGGGTTATCTCATGCATCCTCACACCTCCGCGGGCCGCGTTCCCACGGACAAGGGCTATCAATTTTATGTCCGGGAAGGGGTCCGTGAAGAACGACTCTCCGAAACCCTTCTGAAATTTATTGCCGGGGAAATGGAAGGGAGAATGAGCAGTTTGGAGGGCCTGATGGAGCGGGCCTCTCACGTGCTTTCGACGATGGCCCAGGAAGCGGTCCTCGTGGTCTCCCCAAAACTGGGGCAGCTTTATTTGAAAGAACTCAGCCTGGTATTTTTGGACGAGACGCAGGTCCTCGCGGTCTGGTGCACAACCTCCGGCGCGGTTCAAAATTGTCTGGTCGTCATGAAAGCCCCGATCTCGGCCGAAGAAGCCGAGCACATCCGCAATTTTATTAATGAAGAGCTGACGGGAGAGCCCATCGATTCTTTGGAAGAAATTCTTCTCAAACGAATCGCGGCCCGCCACGATTCTTTAAAAAAACTTTACGAGCGCACGCTCGAAATTATTCAGAGAAGCGTTCCTCATTGGGAGCGGCCCCGCGTTTTCGTGGAAGGTTCGCGCTATATTTTGAATCAGCCGGAATTTCAGGACCTGAAGAAATTCCAACTTTTAATCACCGCCCTGGAGGAAAAATCTCATTTAAGGGATCTTCTCCAACATCAGTCGCTGAAGGAAGGCGTTCACGTGGCCATCGGTGAAAAAGAACTTTCGAAAGAAATATGGGATTGCGCCCTAGTGAGCTCTCCTTATTTGTGGCACGGGAAATGTGTCGGGAGTATCGGGATCCTTGGGCCCCGGCGTATGCCTTACGCGCGGATCATGGGACTCGTGCACCGGATGGCGGGCGAAATTAGTCAGGCGCTTGTGCGTTGGGATTCCTAATGGAAAATCCAGAAAAAGAGACGCTAGCCAAGGAATTGGAAGAAATGCGCGACAAACTCCTTCGCAGCGCCGCGGATTATGACAACGCGCGCAAGCGTCTCGCCAAGGAACGCGAAGAATTTGTCCGCTTCAGCCAGGAAAGACTTTTGAGGGAACTCCTGCCCATCCTCGACAATTTTGAACGCGCCCTTACTCACGCCGAAGAAGACAAAAAAGGCGTGGCCGCGGGCATCCAGCTCATCTGGAAACAGCTCTCCGAAGTCCTGCAGTCTCAGGGGCTCAAGCGAATGACCACCGAAGGAAAACCTTTCAATCCTGACTATCACGAAGCCGTGGATCAAGTGGAAGAAGAGGGCCCCGAGATTGTCGTAAAAGAAATCACTCCGGGTTACACCTTGCACGACCGGGTGCTGCGTCCGGCTAAAGTAAAAATCCGCGTCCATTCCCACGCGAAAGAAAAACACTCACAGGAAAAAGAAGAAGAAATTACCTAGCCCGCCATGTCGCCCCAGACCAAACGAGATTATTATGAAGTCCTGGGCGTTACCAAAAACGCCCCGGCTGATGAGATCAAGAAAGCCTACCGCAAGCTGGCTCTGAAATATCACCCCGACCGGAATCCCGGAAATAAAGAAGCGGAAGAAAAATTTAAAGAAGCAGCCGAGGCCTACGCCATTTTGAGCGATACCGGAAAACGGGCCCAGTACGATCAATTCGGGCATTCGCTAGGCGGCGGAGGTTTTCAGGGGTTTCAGGGTTACGAAGAAAACTTCCGCGGTTTCGGAGATATTTTTGGAGACCTCTTTGAAGATTTTTTTGGCGGCAGTACCCAGACGCGGGGAGGCGCACGCCGCGGAGCAGATTTGGGAGTGGCCGTCGAAATTTCTTTAGAAGATGCGAGCCGCGGCAAAGAAGTCACGATCGAGTTTCCCCGGCATGAGACCTGTGCCCTCTGCGGGGGAAGCGGTGCGGCGCGCGGCTCGAAAAAAACCGTCTGTCCGGAATGCCGCGGCGCCGGTGAAATCCGGGTCAGCCAAGGTTTTTTCTCCATGCGCCGGACTTGTCCCAAATGTCAGGGCCAGGGCGAGCGCATCGAAAAACCGTGTCCGGATTGCCGGGGGCGGGGCCGCGTGGAGCGGATGCGCAAATTGAATGTAAAAATTCCTCCCGGAGTGGATAACGATTCGCGTTTAAAAATTTCCGGAGAAGGAGAAGCCGGGGAGCGGGGAGCCTCCCGAGGCAATTTGTATGTCCGCATCCAAGTCCGGCCTCATCCGTTTCTGGAACGCCGGGGCGACGATCTTTATTCGGAAATCTTGATTCCTTTCACGGCCGCAGCGCTGGGCGGTGAAGTTGCCGTCCCTACCCTGGACGGAAAAGTCAAACTCCGGGTTCCCGCGGGGACGCCGTCGGGGAAAATTTTCCGGCTCAGGGAAAAAGGAATGCCTTCGCTCCAGGGCCACGGACGCGGAAGCCAGCTCATCCGTGTCGAAATCGACGTCCCGACACACCTTTCCGACAAAGAGCGAGCTTCACTCAACGAATTTTCCCGCGAACGCAAAGAGACGGAGGGAATTCCCAAAAAGAAAGGTTTCTTTGACCACCTCAAGGACGCCTTTTAGTTTCCGCTGGCCGCTTCTCATCCTCTATTCGGTTTTTCTCTACGTTGCCTTCACGCTTCCTGCCCAGAAAATTCCGCCGGCGGTGGCCGAAGCCAACGATAAAATCATTCACGTCATTGTTTTTTTTATTTATGCCCTCCTGGCCTTCCGGACCTTCTTTTATTCTTCCCGGCCCCTTTTTCACAATGATGCCGGTCTCAAATCTGTCGGGCTCTCGCTTTTTTACGGCGCTTTTTTGGAGTGGGTCCAGTGGAACGTTTCCGGACGCAGTGCGAGTTTCACGGATTGGTTGGCCGACCTCGCGGGAACCCTTGCCGCGTCTGCAATTTTTCGGATTTCCCGATTGCCCCGCAGGGGCTATCCCGATCCTCTAAATGATTAATGAGTGGGATTGACCCCACCTGCCTGACGTGTTAGATTAGCCCCGCTCAAAACCCTGTAATATCAAGGAAATTTAAAGGAATCATTTTTGAATAAATCTTATCGGGTCTCGGTCCTGGGCGACGGCGGTTGGGGAACGGCCCTGGCGCTCGTCAGCCAGAGAAAAGGAAACGAGACACTTCTCTGGGGCGCTTTTCCGGATTACGTGAAGGTCCTGAAAGATAAGCGCGAGAATAAAAAATTCCTCCCCGGTGTTCCGCTTCCCGCGAAACTGGGCATCTCTTCCGACCTTAAAGAGGCCGTTTCCTTCGGCGATATTTTAATCCTGGCCATTCCCACGCAATTTCTACGAAATGTCCTCCACAAAATTAAAGAGCTCGGCCTTTCCAAAAAAATTCTAGTCAGTGTCGCCAAAGGAATCGAAAAGAAAACCTACCTCCGGCCTTCGGAAATCGTGGAATCCATTTTGGGCCCCGTCAATTTGGCGGTGCTCTCGGGCCCTTCGCACGCCGAAGAAGTGGCGCGCAATATTCCCACCCTCGTCGTGGTCGCAAATAAAGACGAACATTTCGCGGCGGAAGTTTCCGAGGCCCTGCGCGACCGCACGTTTCGGGTGTACCTGCAGACGGACATTGTCGGAACGGAGCTCGGCGGTTCGCTTAAAAATGTCGTGGCGATCGCCGCCGGAATTTGCGATGGGTTGGGCTTCGGCGACAACACAAAATCCGGACTCCTCACCCGCGGGCTTCTCGAGATGACAAAACTTGGAGTTCGTCTCGGCGCGAATCCCAATACTTTTTTTGGTCTCTCAGGTTTGGGCGATTTGATGACGACTTGTTTTTCGCAGCACGGACGGAATTTGATGGTGGGCCGTGAATTGGGGAAAGGCAAAAAAATAAAAGACATCCTAGCCGGTATGGAAATGGTGGCCGAAGGCGTCGACACTTCTGAGGCCGTTGCCGAACTTTCCACCCGCGTCGGCGTCGGGCTGCCGATCATGACGGAAGTCTACAACGTCCTCTTTAAGGGTAAAGATTGTTCGCGGGCGGTCGAAGATTTGTTAGCGCGTGACGCACGCGAAGAGTGGAAGCAGTACTGATTTTTCAATTTCATTGAATAGGAAAGGAGGTGACAAATGAATAAAGCGGAACTTGTGAACGAGATCGCGAAAAGAGCCAAACTTTCCAAATCGCAAGCTTTGGAAATCCTCAATGCTACTTTTGAGTCCATCAAGGTCAGCCTCAAAAAAGGGCAGAAGGTCCAGCTCGTAGGATTCGGAAGCTTCCTCGTGAAGCAGCGCAAAGCCCGGACGGGGCGCAATCCGAAAACCGGCGAGACGATTCAGATCAAGGCCCGGCGCGTTCCTGCCTTCCAGGCGGGTGCCGAGTTGAAGAATCTGTTGAAGTAGACCGGCCAATTTAGTTGGCAAAAAGGCGGACGGGAGAATTAATTCTTTTGTCCGCCTTTTTCTTTCTCGTCCGCGATGAGGCGAAGGAGTTCCTTGGCGATGCGGATATGTTTTGCTTCATCGCGGGAGATCTCTTCAATGAGATCAAGAAGGTCCGACCTCTCAAGGAGCCTGGTTTTTTCCTTGATGAGCGTTTGGTAATAGTCAAACGAATCTTCCTCAAGTTTCAGGACTTTCTCAAAACGAAGCCGCCAAAGTTTGCTAATGTTGTCTTGATTCATCGGCCACCTGATTTTTTTCAAGACGTCCGATCGCTTCTTGAAGGATTTTTTGGTGTTTTCGGCTTTCTTCAACCAAAATTGTAAGAAGCCGAAGGATCTTTTTCTTTTCCTTAAAAATCGACGGGTCTTCCTCGCAGGCGTGGTTGTAATGCATCATCAAAAGAAAAACTCCGCCGTCTTCTTCCTCCTCGGCCTTGATGAGCTCAAAAAGAATCTTTTGGAGCTCTTCTTCCAAGGAAGTCCACCAAAAGCGTTTCTCAATCGAATCGCTCCACATCGCAGCCTCCCTTTTAATTGCTTCTCTCCATTAAAAGGGTAGTCGGTTTCCTTGATTCCCGCTGTGACGGGGGTCACAGTTGCGGTATAATTCCCTCATGCCGCTTACCCTCAAAGAAGTTCCGCTCTTCCAAGGTCTTTCCGAAGCTGAATTTAAGGCAGTCGCCTCTTGCCTTAGAGAAAAGTCCTTCAATAAAGGAGAAATTCTTTTCTCCGAAGGGAAGCCCTGTGAGAGGGTCTTTATCGTTCAGTCAGGACGGGTCAAACTTTTTCGCACCGCTTCTTCCGGTCGGGAACAAACCCTTGAGACCTTAGGTCCCGGGGAGACTTGCGCCTGTAACCCCGGATCACTCAACTGGTCCTGCATGACAACCGCCCAGGCCCTGGACTCCTGCAAGGTTTGGTATCTTTCGCGGGAGGATTATGTCCGAATGGTCCAGTCCAATTCCCGCCTTTCCCATACGCTGAACCAGATCTTTGCTGAAAGGATCAAAGCCTTTAGCTGCCTGATTGAAGAAGTTTCTTTGAAAGACGTGGAAAAGCGTCTCGTTCGGTTTCTCCTGGATATGTTGGCCCAAAAGGAGGGAAAGGGGAACGTCCTTTACGTCCCTTTCACGCGGGAGGAAATAGCCCAGCGTATCGGAGCGGCCCGTGAAACCGTTGCCCGCCACCTCAACCAACTGAAACGGGCCAAATTGATCGACATCAAACCCTACCAAATCACCATCCGCGATAAAGCAGGCTTGGAAAATCTCCTAGCATAAGCACTTTGCGGCTCCCGCCATAAAGTGACCCCCGTCACAGACCTTTCGGTGCTCTCTGCCGTATCCTTTGATTGGAAGAAAGGAACGGAAGAAGATGCTTGCGGAGACGAAATCGGAAAAAAGGTTGACGGGGATTGCGGTAGTGGAGAATCAGGAAACAGAAGCTCAGATTGAGCGATTGCGGGCAATCCTCGTCAACCTGCAGTATGAAGGCAAATACCGTTTGGGGAAAAATTTGAAAGAAACGGGCGAAACGCTGGCTCTCCTTCAAAGACATTTAACCCAACACATCCTTCGCGAAGAGAGCTTCCTTTTCCCCTTCTTTATAAAACACCTTCCCAAAGTAGAGCCCCTTGTTTTTTTTCTGTCCAGTGAACACAAAAAATTGAAAAGTCATCTTCAGAATTTTAAGGTTCTGCTTAAAATATCCTCCAAAACTGCGAATTATTCAAACCACTCGCTGCTTATAGAAAAAGGCATTTATCTCACTTGCCTTCTCCGGGACCATTTTCAGGAAGAAAGTAAGATTCTTTATGCGGTGGCAGACAAGGAACTTCGTTCGGACGAAAAACGCTTGTTAGCCAAAATGCTTGGCCGGGACGGAGGGGATGAAAATGGAAGATCTTTATAAAGAAGCGATCATGCGCCGCGTCTGTTCCCATTGCATGGATTTCGGCGAGGATGGCATTTGTCACAGTCAGGACCCCGAAGGCTGTGCGATCTTTCGGTTCCTGCCGGAGCTTGTTTCGATCGCCAACCGGATCCATGAACCAAAGATCGGTCCTTACATCGATGCGGTCCGTTCGGAAATTTGCCAAAAGTGCCCGGGGCAGGGCACGGAAGGCAGCAAATGCCCGATTCGCGATTCGCTTGAGTGCAGCCTCGACCGCTACCTTCCGCTGGTGCTGGAGGCCGTTGAAGAAGTAGATCGCCAACTTTAAAAATAGGAGGGAAATTCAATGAAAAGGTTAATGTTTTCGGGAGTGGTTGGAATGATGATGTTGTTAATCGTCTCCGGTTCCCTTTACGGAGCGGAGAGCGCACAAGTGGCTAACGATCATCTGACGTTGGCGGCCGTTTATGAAGAGAAAGCGGCGGCGCAAGATGCCTTGATCGCAGAGCACGTGAAGATGAAGCTCGAATATAAAGACCGCTTCTTTATCAATGAAAAGGTGACGCCCCTTGATAAGGTCCGGGCGATGGAGAAGCATTGCGATGCGATCATTGAGTCGGCTCAAAAGCAAAAGAGCGAGCTCCTGGAATTTGCCAAATGGCATCGGATGAGCGCCGCTGAACTTCAGGGAATGTAACAAAGCTCCGGAATTGCCGGGAGGCGTAACGCCTTCCGGCAGGCGGAACAAAATGAATTTGCTCCAAAATAGGGTCTATAGTTTAAAATGGGCCATCGCTCCGAATAAAGTGATTACAGACACGTTCGATCCCACCGCCGTGAAGGGGCTCTCGGAAGAGGAGGCCTTTCAAAGACTCCAACGGGACGGGTACAACGAGCTTCCCTCCGAAAAACCAAAGAATCCCGCCGCGATTTTCCTTCAAGTGTTTTCCGACCCCATCTTCTTGCTCATGGTTGCGAGCGGATTGATTTATCTTATTTTGGGCGACTTGCAAGAGGCTCTCATTCTGCTGGGTTTCGTGTGTTTCATCATGGGAATTAGCTTTTACGAGGAAATCAAAACCGAACATGCCCTCAGCGCCTTGCGTCATTTGACAAGCCCGCGCGCCTTAGTGATCCGCGACAGGATACAGAAGCGCATTCCGGGCAGAGAAGTGGTCCACGGCGACACGTTGATCCTCAAGGAAGGGGACCGGGTGCCGGCCGATGCAAAAATTCTCTGGTCCACCCATCTCTCGGTCGACGAATCGTTACTCACCGGCGAATCGATGCCCGTGGGAAAAGAGCCCTCGGACAGTCAAAACTCGCCCTTTGTTTTTTCCGGTACGCTGGCTGTTCAGGGCAGTGCTGTCGCAGAAGTGACGGCCACGGGGATCCGCACCGAAATTGGGAAGATCGGCAAGGTGCTTCAAACCGTGGAAACGGAAAAAACTCTGCTGCAAAAACAAACCCAAAAATTGGTCCGTCTCCTCGCGATCGTGGGATTGATCCTTTGCGCCATCGTTGTCATCGCCTACGGGTTGACCCGCAGTAATTGGTTGGAAGGTTTTTTGGCGGGCATCACGCTGGCCATGGCCATTTTGCCGAATGAATTTCCCGTGGTGTTGACTATTTTTCTGGCGCTGGGAGCGTGGCGTATTTCCCAAAAGAGCGTTCTGACTCGCCGGGTACCAGCGATTGAAAACTTGGGTGCCGCGACCGTTTTGTGTGTGGACAAAACGGGAACCCTCACTCTCAATCAAATGTCGATTCAGAAAATTTTTGTTCCGAACGAATTTTACGATTTGAACGAAAAAGCGGGCGAATCTCTTCCCGAAACTTTCCATGAGCTTGTCGAATTCGGAATTTTGGCAAGTCAGCGCGATCCTTTTGATCCGATCGAAAAGGCTCTGAAAGAACTAGGGAACCGTTATCTCGAGAATACAGAACACATTCATAATAATTGGACGCTGGTGCGGGAGTATCCGCTCTCTTCCTCGCTCTTGGCCCTTTCCCATGTTTGGGAATCTCCCGATGGAGAAGAATTTGTGATCGGCTGCAAAGGGGCGCCCGAAGCCATTTTTGATTTATGTCACTTGGAAAACGGAAAAATCAGAGAATACACTCAAGCCGTCCGCTCTTTGGCGGGCGAAGGATTGCGAGTTCTGGGAGTTGCCAGAGCCCGTTTTAAAAAACCCTCCCTTCCGCCCATCCAACATGATTTCGAATTCGAATTTCTCGGCGTGGTGGGATTCGCCGATCCCATTCGCCCGACCGTTCCCTCCGCTTTAAAGGAATGTTATCAAGCCGGAATCAGAGTCGTGATGATGACCGGCGACTATCCGGAAACGGCCGAGAGCATCGCCCGCCAAGTCGGTCTTAAGTCTTACGATCGGTGCCTTACGGGAGCCGAACTGGAAAAAATGACGGATGCGGAGTTTCAACGGAAGATTAAAGAGGTCAATATTTTTGCGCGGGTTCGCCCCGAACAAAAGCTGCGTCTCGTTCGGGCGCTCCAGGCCAACGGCGAGGTGGTGGCCATGACGGGGGACGGAGTCAATGATGCGCCGGCCCTCAAAGCGGCGGACATCGGAATCGCAATGGGAAAACGGGGCACCGATGTGGCGCGTGAATCGGCAGACCTGGTATTGATCGATGACGATTTCTTCTCAATCGTAAAAGCGGTTGAAATGGGACGGCGGATATTTGATAATCTCAAAAAAGCAATGGCTTATCTTTTAGCGATCCACATTCCCATCGCCGGACTTTCCCTCATTCCCGTATTATTCAAGTGGCCGCTCGTGCTTCTACCCGTCCACATCGCTTTTTTACACTTAATCATTAACCCCGCTTGCTCCGTCGTTTTTGAAATGGAGCCGGAGGAGGCGGACATCATGAACCGGCCGCCTCGCCACCGCGGAGAGTCCCCCTTCAATAAACGAATGTTGGCTCTCAGTTTCCTCCAGGGGATCAGTATCCTGGCGATGATCGTGGGGATTTTTGCGATTGCCTGGTACCGGGGCCAAGGCGAATCCGATGCCCGGGCTTTGGCTTTCACGACCCTGATCATTGCGAACCTCAGCTTGATCTTCACGAATCGTTCATGGTCTCAAGGCATGATCCGATTGATCCGGTCTCCGAACGCCGCCCTGTGGTGGGTGACCATGGGGGGCCTCGTTTCGTTGGGATTAATTCTTTACGTTCCTTTTCTGCAAAACCTTTTCCGCTTTTCGCATTTGCACTTCTCGGATCTCGTGATTTGTTTCTCGGCAGGCATCGCCAGCATCCTGTGGTTTGAGGGACTAAAAATCATTCACGTTTCTAACTACTTCAAAAGAGGTTAAAATGAAAACAAAACTTGTCTTTTTTTATTGGTCAACTCTTTTTATAACTCTGTTTTTCTTGAGTTCGCAGGGAGTGGGAGCTCAGGAGTCCAAAGCCGATCTGCCGGCCATTGAAGCCCCGCTCGCTTTCGCGCCGAATGTTCCCCCTCCGCTCAACCGGGATTATCCGGCCAAGGTCATCGTCCGATTTGAAGCGACGGAATATCGTGGGGAACTTTCCAAAGGAGTCGAATATGATTTTTGGGGCTACAACGGCCACGTGCCGGGACCTTTCGTCCGCGTTCGTGAAGGAGACACGATCGAGTTTCATTTCAAGAATTCCGCGAGCTCCAAAAACACTCACACGGTGGATTTTCACGCGATGACCGGGCCCTGTGGCGCGGCCTGCCTCCTCATGACCGAGCCCGGCAAGGAATCCATCGTTCAGGCGAAAGCCGTGAACCCGGGACTTTTTGTTTATCACTGCGCGGCCCCACCCATTCCGGTTCACATTTCAAATGGGCTCTATGGTCTCATCTTGGTCGAACCGAAAGAAGGGCTCGCCAAAGTTGATCGCGAATACTATGTAATGCAGAGTGAATTTTATACCGAAACTCCCGCGGGGACGAAAGGGCTCAATGCCTTTTCTTCACAAAAGGGAATGGAGGAAAATCCCACGTATGTATTATTTAATGGAAAAGTAGGCGCCCTGATGGGAGACGGTGCGCTTCAGGCCAAGACGGGAGAAACCGTTCGGCTTTTTGTCGGCAACATCGGTCCCAATCTCGTTTCTTCTTTTCACGTGATCGGCGAAGTTTTTGACCGGGTTTACCGGGAAGGTTCTCTTTCGGATCCTAATCACAACGTTCAGACGACGCTGATTCCTTCGGGCGGAGCAAGCACCGTGGAGTTTAAAGTCGACGTTCCGGGAAATTTCACGCTTGTCGACCACAGCATTTTCCGAATTAATAAAGGAGCACTGGGGACACTTCACATAGAGGGACCTGAGAATCCGGAAATTTTGAAAAAGATTCAGTAAGAAACAAAGGAGATATATTAATGAAATTTAATCATTGTTTATTCATCGTCGTTTTCACCCTGTTATTGCCTTCGTCACTTTACGCCCAGACGGTTATGAAAGGTCGTGTGATCTTTGAAGGTACTCCGCCAGCTGTGGAAAAAGTGGAAGTCAAAAGCGACATCCCAACCTGCGGTGCAACCAAGGAGGTTCGAAAAATTGTTTTGGGAGCCGATCAAGGCGTGGCCAACGCGGTGGTCCGGATTATCGGAGCCCAAGGCGAACCGAAATTAACCGAAGGACCGCTCGATCAAGTGAACTGTGAATTCAAACCCCACGTTCAAGTCCTTCCGGCGGGCTCCACCATCAAGCTGACCAGCGAAGACCCCGTTCTCCACAATGCCCACGGTTTTTATGAGGACGGATCTACCGCATTCAATATCGCTGTTCCCATCGCCGGGATGGAAGTTCCCATAAAATTAAAACAGCCGGGTGTTATTAAACTGCGCTGTGATGCTGGGCACACTTGGATGAATGCTTATATCGTTGCAGTCGACAGCCCGTATTATGCACTGACCGATGCCGATGGGAATTTTTCCATCGAGAGCGTGCCTCCCGGAACTTATGAAATCGAAGTGTGGCAGGAATGGCTCGGCAAGCATCGTGAACCGATTGTTATAAAGGAAGGAGAGACGGCGCCCGTTACCATTACTTTAAAGCAATCTTTAACTTAAAAGGGGGTGTTGTGAAAATCGTTCCCTTATCGAAGGCGCAGCTTAGCTTCAAAGTTTTGATCTCATCGTTTCTTTTGATGGTCGGTATCGGTTATCTTTTTGGATTGATTCACATTTATACGGATGTCGGTTTCAGTTATACCGGCATCGTGACGCATTACCGCGGAGACGCCAAGGAGCTCACCCTTCCTGCCGAATTTGCCTTTGCCAGACTCATTCACAATCAGCACGTCCATATTTTTGGCCTTTCGATGCTCTTTCTTCTCATCGGAGTTATTTTTACGCTGACACAGCTTCCGGAGCGGGTGAAAGCTCTCTTTGTAATGGCTCCTTTCGTGGGACTCTTCATCGATTTGAGTTCTTTCTGGCTGTTGGTTTTCACTTCGCCTTTCTTCGCGTGGCTGGCCGCCATCTTCGGCGCTTTTATGGGTCTTTCCTTTTTTCTCATCATCGGCCGCCCGCTTTATGAAATGTGGGTTTCGCCCCTGTGGTACCGTATTTGGAAAGAAGAAAATGTTCCCTGGTTTCTCCGTTGAAAAAGGTTTAGTCCCTTGACCCCTCTTCAAAGAGTCAAAATCGGTTCGTTTTTTGTTTGTGCGTTTCTTTCGTTAACCTTTTTCTTCTTTACCCTGACTTTGGAAGGAGAAGAAATGAAAGAAGAGTCCGAATGGGTCCCCGTAAAAAATGTTGAGGCCCCCAAGGGGGCCCGCTACGTGGGGTCCGAAACCTGCGGCGCCTGTCACGACAAAGAAACCAAAGAATTCCTCCACTCCACCCACGCCCGGATCAGCATTCCGAACGATAAGATCCGGGGTCAAAGCTGTGAAATGTGCCACGGCCCTGCCAGCCTTCACGTGGATGCCTCGGGCGGGCGCGACAACATCATCAATCCCAAAAAAAATCCTTCCGTTTGTTTTGCCTGTCACATGGATAAGAAAGCGGAGTTCCAGCTCCCTTACCACCATCCCGTCCTGGAAGGGAAGATGAGCTGCACGGATTGCCACACCCCGCATGGGGATGACGTGAGGCCGTGGTCAGCCACGACCCTTCAGGATATTAATGAGGCCTGCTTTAAGTGTCACAAAGAACAGCGCGGACCTTTTGTCTGGGAACACGAAGCGGTCCGGGAAGGCTGCACCACCTGCCATAAAGTTCACGGGTCGATTCATGAAAAGATGTTGATTGTCCGCGACAATAATCTCTGCCTCCGGTGTCACACGCAAATGAATTTCCCGACAATCGGGAAACAATCGCACGCGGGCAGGCTCCCTCAAGGGTCTTGCTTCAGCGCGGGTTGTCACACGGCACCTCACGGGTCTAACTTCGATGATCACCTGCGATATTAAGCGAAAAATCACCATAGGCATTCTTGCCGCGTCGTTATTTTTCAATTTATCTTCAATCTATGCCCTGGAAACTCCCGACGGCTCCATCACCGCGGAACCCGCGCGCTACACTTTTATTGACGGCGACCCGGAAAAATACCGGGCCCATCACTGGATGAAAGAAGGCTACGTCGGGGGCGTCAAAGAATTTTCCCTCACCGAGAAACTTCCTTACGAAATCTCCCTGGAAACGGAAGGTTACGCGATCATTGATGAGAACGACTTATCGGGTTTTATTTCGCTGAAGCGCGAAAAGGTCGGGTTCCTCATCTTGGATTATCAGGAATTCCGGAAATATTATGATGGAACAGGCGGGGTTTACCGGCGCTTCTCGACTTTGCGGGTGAACGAACTGGATAGAAATCTTGCCTTGGACGTCGGTCATCTTTCACTGGAAGTCGGTATCACGCCCGAGGATTGGCCGGCTCTCATTTTTTTCTACGAACGGGAATTCAAGGACGGAGTGAAGTCGCGGCTCACCTGGACGGCCGTGACAGAGGGAGCCGTTACGCGCAACATCGGACCGTCTTGGCAGGAGCTCAATGAGATCGTCGACATTTTTGGACTCCGGGCCAGTCACGAGGCGGCAGGATTTTCTCTGAAAGGGGAGCAGCGCTGGGAATTTGTCCGCTCCGAAATGACCCGCGAAGAACGGAGTCTTTCCACCAATGCCACGGCCTCCGAAAAAAAGATCCGGTCCCAGGTTCAGGAGCCTGAAGCCGATCTCCTGACCACTACCCTGGGAGCCGAGCGGTGGTTTTTCAATGAAAAAGGTTTCACTTCGGCGGGGTACCGTTTTGCCCACATGACCAACCGGGAAGTGGAAAATATTTTTGAAATGAGCGAGAGCCGGGCCATTACCAATTTCACCAACCCCAAGCAGATCCGGGACGCGCGGGCGGACAATGACTACGATTCTCACACCTGGGTTTTGCATTTAATGGGAATTCCCGCAAAATCCGTGAATGTTGCCGCCAAATTCAAAACCGAAATCATCCGTCGTCACGGCAATTCCCTCTATCCTTCCGATTCGACTA
>Ga0209515_10000860_pt1 | contig 52749 bp, 51 predicted proteins | sample Subgroupgradi54m_FD_187454 | JGI IMG/M metagenome (GOLD analysis project Ga0209515, IMG submission 187454) | Subsurface groundwater microbial communities from S. Glens Falls, New York, USA - GMW60B uncontaminated upgradient, 5.4 m (SPAdes)... ... | reverse complement strand
CCGCAAGCCTTGCCAGTCCACCCGGTTCTTGCTGCGATTTGGACTAAACTAGTAAGTCTAGTGCTCCAACTTGCACTTTTTCCCATTGACAACCTCTGCGCGACTTGCTACAAGCCATCTGCGACAACCCGCCACAATCAACGCAATGATCAAGGAGGTAAACGGTGATGAAAAGGCTTAGTTTCGTTTTTACTGCCGCCCTGTCTGTCATGGCCGTGGCCGGTGTCGCGACGGCGATCGCCGCCGAATTTGGCACCGCGGCCGAGGCCAAAGCCATGCTGGAGAAGGCGGTGAAGGCGGTGAAGGCGGACAAGGCCAAGGCCCTGGCGATGTTCACCAAGGGCGAAGGGGGGTTCAAGGACCGGGATCTGTATCCGTTCTGCGGCGGTCCCGACGGCAATTTCACCGCCCATCCGTCGCTCGTCGGCAAGAGCCTCAAGGACCTGAAGGACAAGGCTGGCAAGGCGCTCGGCGCGGAGATGTACAAGGTTGCCCAGGAGGGCAAGATCAGCGAGGTCAGCTACATGTGGCCGCGGCCCGGCGGCACCGAGCCGGTTCAGAAGGTTAGCTTCGTCACCATGGTTGGCGACCAGGTCTGTGCAGTCGGCTATTACAAGTAAGCGTCTTCCCGGCAGAGCGCGGGAGTCCGCTTCGGAGGTAACTGCTTCGAGGCTGTCTGCCAGGGAGAGAGAGTAGGTCGTTGCCGGGAGATAATAAAGCCCCGGGCTTTCGCCCAGGGCTTTTTTTATTGATTGTAGGTGTTCACGACTTATAGGGAAGTCATTACCACTACGGGATACCCTGCAACCACCGCCCCGTCACTCTGCAAACATCTCCTGAAGCACCCGGAGGACTTGCGAAAGTGCCGCGGGAGTGAGCCGCCCCAAACGACGTACCAAACGCTCGTGATCTACCGTGCGAATCTGGTCGAGAACAACGTGTCCGGCTCGTCTCCCTAACCGGCATGGCACTCGAAATGGGTAGGGATGGCCCGCTGTCGTAAGCGGCGCAACGATGAACGTCCTCAAATACGTGTTGAGCTCATCCGGCGAGACGATCACACACGGGCGACTCTTGCGGATTTCGCCACCCCGCGTCGGGTCGAGACTGACCAGGAAGACCTCCCCCCGACGCACAGACCTGCTGGTCACCACTTCTACTCTCTTTCATCAAATCGCGTGGGGGTGGGAGGATCAAGCAGATGGTCTTCATCCCGCTCTCGCATCCGCCGCGCGGCGTCCGCCCACCCGGACCGCGCAGGGGCCACCCGCGCGATCACGATGGCACCATCCCGGACACGGAGCTCCACTTCATCCGTCAGTCTGGCCTCCTCAATCAACGGTTTAGGCAATCGGACACCGCGGGAATTGCCGACGCGAATCAAGCGGGTCTTCATCAGGAAACCTCCTCACAAGTTGTGTGTAATTACATTATAATCACATGAGGAAAACCTGTCAACGAGATGTCGGGCTAACTATGGATTATATTGTTCCGTATGAGACCCCAGGCCTTCCGCAGAGAGGGAGGACGTCGGGGTGACTATGGGCAGTCCCCCGCGGGGGGTGTCAATTGGAAACTGAGGGCAGGCGCCGAAAGGACGATCGTCGCGCCCAGACCGTCGCCGCCGTCTCGACGATCGTCCGGAGCTTGGCGCGCTGGTCCTCGACGGAGATCGCATTTCCAAGGATCGAGCTGGCGAAGCCGCACTGAGGAGACAGCGCCAGGCGCTCGAGAGGAATGAAGCGGCTTGCCTCCCGGATGCGGCCTGAGAGTTCCTCCACGGTCTCTCGGCGGGGGGACTTCGTCGTGACGAGCCCCAGCACGACCATCCTCTCCTCGGGGACCTCCGCGAGCGGCTCGAATGTCCCGGAGCGAGGGTCGTCGTACTCGAGCAGCAGTCGCTGCGCGCGGATGCGGGGAAAGACGCGCTTTGCAAGCCACTCGTAGCCGCCCGCGACGAGCCAGCGGCTGGCTTGGTTCCCACGGCAGAGGTGAAAGCCGAACGTCACGTGCGGGTGGTTGCCGATCACCCGGTTGTCGAGTTCGAGCCCGAGCTCGAGCCAGCGATCGGCCGGCCAGCCCCGGCTCTCGTAGAAGCTTCGGTAGCGCGGATTCATGAGGAGCAGGTACTGCGGCGCATCAAGCTGGATGTAGGTCGACCCGAGCCGCACGAGCTCTTCGACCTCTTCCCGGAGGATGTCCGCCACGTCCCCGAGGAAATCGTCCAGGCGCGCGTACGCCCCGCTTGAGCGACGGGAGTCCCAGAAGCCGGCGAACAGGCTCGGGCTCGGCAGCGTCACCTTTAACACTCTGTCTGTTCGGGCGCGCGCGTACGTGAACTCCTCGGCCGAGAGAAACCGCTTTCGGCGAAGCTTCCCCACGACGGCGATCGGCGGCCGCTCGATCACCATCTCTCCGAGTTCGTCGCTTTGCCACCTCCCCCACAGGAACGCGTTCAGGTCCCACTCGCTGAACCCTTCGACTGCCGCTGTCATCTGGCTCTGGAAGGAGAGCCGGCGCATCTCTCCGTCGGTCACGATGTCGAGGCCGGCTTCTTCCTGGAGCTCGAGCGCCTCGTCAACGGCGCGATCCTCGACATGCTTGAACTCGTCGGGCGTCATCGCGCCGCGAGCGAGCTGCTCCTGCGCCTCAAGGAGTTCCGGCGGCCGAAGGAGGCTCCCGACGACGTCCGTACGCGCGGCGATCACGACCCTAGCCTGTCGAGGAACTCGTGGACGACGGCCGATACATCGCGGTGGCGGACGTCCACATCGTAGTTCATCCGTCGCATCGTGTCCTCGGAGATCTGCCCGGCGAGTCGTTCGATGGCCGACCGCAGCTCCGGGTGCGCCGCGAGGGTCTGCGTGCGCACCACGGGTATCGCATCGTACGGCGGAAAATACCGGCGGTCATCCTCGAGCATGACCAGGTCGAGTCCCGTGATGAGCCCGTTGGTCACATCGCCGGCAATGAGATCGACGGCGCCGCTGGCGAGCGCGCGGTAGCTGAGCGTGAGATCCATCACCCGCGGCGGCTCGGCAAAACGTAAATGATACGTATTGGCTAACCCTTTGTAGCCGTCCTCGCGCTCAAGGAACTCATACCCGAATGCCGCCTTCCACTTCGAGGTGTGCACTGCCGCGTCGCTGATCGTTTTGAGGTGAAGCCGCTTTGCATCGCCAGCCCTCACTAGAATAGCAAAGGTGTTGTTGAAGCCGAGGGGTGACAGGACGGTCCTGCCACTCTCGGCGTATGCGGCGGTGACGCGCGCGAGCACGTCCGCGCGATCGCGCGACGCCGGCTGATGAAAGATCGCGGTGAGGGCCGTTCCCGTGTACTCGACGTACGCGTCGATGGCGCCCGCGCGCAGCGCCTGTTCGCAGATGAAGGTCCCTCCGAGATTCAGGCGGCGGTCAACCCGCAGGTCGGTCGCCCGCTCGACGGCCTGTGCCAGGAATTCCCCGAGGATGACCTGCTCAGAGAAATTCTTCGACCCGATGATGACGCGCGTTCCCCAGCGCCCTGACAGGACGAAACCGCCGGCCACGATGAGCGCGAGGACCGTGGCGGTGGCGGCCACCCTCCGAAGGGTCACGAGCGGTTGCCTCGCGGCCCCCGGCGCCAGGCGGCGCTCGAGCCAGCCGAGTGCCGCGTCAACCGCGAGCGCCAGCAGCGCAGCCGGGACTGCGCCGGCCAGGATCACGGTCGCGTCGGTCATGGAGAGGCCTCTGAAGATATAGTCCCCGAGACCCCCGGCTCCGATTGCCGCAGCAATGGTGGCGGCTCCTACGCCGACGACCGCCGCCACCCGCACGCCCGCGACGATCGTCGGCATCGCCAGCGGGAGCTCAACCTGCAGCAGCAACTGGCGCGCCGTCATGCCCATGGCCACGCCTGCTTCGCGGGCCGCCCGGTCTATCCCCTGGATGCCGGCGACCGTGTTTCGCATGACCGGCAGCAAGGCATAGAGGATGAGCACGATAAGCGCGCTTTGGGCGCCGACGCCCCCGATAAGCGGAACGGCCACCAGGAAACCGAACATGGCGAGACTCGGGATCGTTTGGACGATGTTGGCAAAGGCCAGCAGCGCTGCGCCCAGTCTGGGCCTCCGGGCGGCGATGATCCCGAGCGGCACCCCGATCGCAATGGCAGTGGCGGTAGCCGCCAGTGTCAGCACGACATGCTGAGCGAGGGCGCCCAGCATCTCAGTGCGGTGCGAGATCCAAAAGTTAATTAATCCCACGGGACATGACCGGCACCGGCGGCAGTGCCTCGAAGAACATCCGGATCCGGGGATCGCTGGCGTGGGCGATTGCCTCTGGGGTGTCGAGCGCCACAAGCCGCCCCTCAGCCAACACGCCCAGCCTGGTGGCGAGCGCAAAGGCTTCGCCCATGTCGTGGGTCACCATCACGACCGTCTTGCGGACCCGCTCCTGAATGCGCTTGAACTCCCGGTGGATTTCGGAGCGAGTCAGCGGATCGAGGGCGCCAAACGGCTCATCCATTAAGATCACCGGCGGGTCGGCGGCCAGTGCTCGGGCGAATCCAACGCGTTGACGTTGTCCGCCAGAGAGCTCGTGCGGAAACCGCCCCTCAAAGCTTGCGGGGTCGAGTCCGACGAGCTCCAGAAGTTCAGTGCAGCGGGCGCGGATGCGGGTCAGCTCCCACCCCTCCAGGTAAGGGACCACCGAGATGTTCCGGCCAACAGTCATGTGCGGAAACAGCCCCACCTCCTGGAGCACGTAGCCGATTCGCCGGCGCAAGGCGATCGGATCCCACTCGGTCGTCGGGCGGCCCTCGACGCGGACCTCGCCGGCGCTGGGCACGAGGAGTCGATTGATCAGCCGGAGAACGGTGGTCTTGCCAACGCCACTGCGTCCAACGAGCACAAGCACCTCACCGGCCTCGACGGTGAAGCTCACATCTTCGATGACTGCGGCGCCGCTCGAGAGGCGGTAGTGCACATGCTCAAATTCAATCGACGCTGCCATTTTGTCGTCCTGTCCTAACCCCCCTCACCCGCTCCTTCTCCCCCGCCAGGGGCGAGGGAGGTTTAGGGATGCTCCCTCTCCCTTGAGGGAGAGGGTCAGGGCGAGGGTGTGAAGTTCTTTCAAGAAGTAAGTATACAGGCTGAAGCATCCTTGCAGGGTGGATCAGGAGGCCAGAAAAAGGCAAAACTGATCCTGGGGATCGGTAAAGCAAGCTAGGACCTGGAAACCGTGGCCAGCCAGCAATGACTCCATTCGCGCCCTGGAATATTTATAGCAGTTCTCCGTATGGATGGTCTCGCCGTGACGGAAGTCGATTTCCAGTCCTAGATCGCCGATTTTTACGCGCTGGTCCCTCAAACTGACCAGATGCATCTCGATACGGCTACGCTCATGATTGAACACCGTCCGATGCCGAAATGCCGCCATATCGAAGTCCGCGGATAGCTCCCGGTTAAGGCGTGCGAGGATGTTGAGGTTGAACTTGGCGGTGATCCCCTGGGAATCGTCGTAGGCCGCTTCGAGCACGGCGGGATCCTTGAGCAAGTCAACGCCCAAAAGGAATCGGTCGCCGGGCCGCAGCCCCTGGCGGAGCATGCTGAAAAATCGTTTAATCTCCTCCTCCGCAAAGTTGCCAACCGTGGATCCCAAAAATGCTGCCAACCGGGGTCCACTTTCATGCGTAGCGAGGTAGCTCAGCCCATCCGCAAATTCGCCCACTAGCCCCACAACCCGGAGTTGCGGGTATTCTTGTAGCAGTTGACGAACCCCGTTCTCCAAGCCGCCCGCCGATATGTCGATGGCATAGTAGACGAGGTGCTTCTGCCGAACAAGGCAGGGTTCGATGAGGTATCGGCTCTTTGTGGAACTGCCGCTGCCCAATTCGACCAGAACCAGGCCCGAAGGGCAGAGTTCAATGATTCGAGCGGCCTGGTTTTTCAGAATGCCCGTCTCCACTCGTGTCAGGTAATATTCAGGTAGGGCACAAATTTGCTCGAACAGTGCCACGCCTTGCCGGTCGTAGAAGTATTTGCACGGAAGCGACTTGATGGGAGCTGTGAGCGTCTGCCGGACATCTCGGGCTAGATCATCCTGGGTGCTCCTCAGAATGATGGTGCTGTACTGTTCTGTTTCTTTCATTGGTCTAGCGTTCCAGGCTGCAGGTGCGAAAGCCGGCCAGCACATCGCGTCGATCTGGCGTGTAGAAATTCCGATAGGAGTTGCGGATCAGGCGAGACCGGGTGGCAAACGCACCGCCGCGCAGGACTTTGTGCGTTCCTCCGAACCATGGCTCGGAGTATTCCTTGTACGGATCGATGATGAAGCCAGGGAATGACTCAAAATCGTCCGCAGTCCACTCCCAGACGTTGCCAATCATTTGTCGGCAGCCGAACGCACTATCGCCGGCCGGTAGCAAGTTGACCGGAATACATCCCTCGCCATGGAGGTCGAGATTCGCCCGCTCGGGGGTAGGAGGAACGTTTCCCCAAGGGAAGAGGCGTTTCTGCGTACGAAGCGCCTGGCCCTCGGCGGTCGGTTCCGCAGAAGCTGCCATCTCCCACTCGGCTTCGGCAGGCAGCCGTCGATTTGCCCATCGGCAGTATGCTTCCGCTTCGTACCAGGTGACATGGATCACAGGAAGGTACTTCTCAATCGGCACGAAGCGGTCATACCTACGGTGCAGCCAGGTTGTGGCGTTCTCACGCTGCCAGTAGACGGGATGGAGCGCCTTGGCCCGCTCTCGCCAGGCCCAACCCGATTCACTCCACAGATCCCGTCGTTCATACCCGCGATCATCCACGAACCTGACAAACTCGGCGTTGGTCACCGGTGCCCGCGCGATCCGGAATGGCCGAACTTGCACGGGGTGTGCCCATTTCTCGTTGTCAAAGACAAAAGGCAGATCAGGAGTCCCCCCCAGCATGTAGGTACCACCCGGTATCTCCACATCTCCCGGCCAGGGTTCGCCGGCTTCTGGACGGAGCAGGGATTCCCGCACATTGGAAGCGCCCAGGGCAGGAGGAGGGTAGGCCAGGGTCTGGCGGCTATAGGTGAATGCCTCGTCATGCATGTCCTCGTGGAAAGTCACCAGGTGAACAAAATAGACCTCCTCTTCGTTCATCTGGTTTCGAGCAATCCGATTGAGGACCCGGTCCAAAACCCGTTCCATGTATCGCAGCGTCTCAGCCCGAGAAGGCAGCGGCAGTGTCCAGCGGTCGTCGTGTGGAACGCCGGCTGAGTCGTACAGGCTATCCCCATCCTTTCGAAGCGGGTCTTCGCCTCGAAGATGACGGAGAACCCAATGCTCCTGGAACCAGGCGATGTGGCCGATCTCCCACACCAGGGGGTTCACAATCGGCAGGCGAGGCCCGATCAGTTGATCGTCGGTCAGATCTTCGACGAGCGCGAGCGTTCGCGCGCGAGCATCGGTCAACATCTGTGCAATATCGGCAGGAGAAGTGGTCACGGCTCTGACTGACATCTGCGATTCCTTCTATCCTCTCAACCTTTCCTCCTCCCCTCAGGGGAGAAGGCGGGAATGAGAGGCCCGGCGAGTAGGAATGCCCGAGCATCCCCCGGCGGGCCATGTGGCATTGCGTTACCCCAGAATAACGGTCTTTCTCCCTCTGTCAAGAAAAACGTCGATGGGGTAGCTCTTCCGGGGATTCGCGTGGACGCGCGGGGGGTGTGCGCGGGAGCGTTTAGACAAGCCGGCCTCGGAGATAGGCACTGAAGTAATCGACCAGGGTGACAATCACGTAGATGGCGAGGATCAGCGTGAGGAGCCGATGCTCCAGGAAGAGGCTGATGGCGATCTGGATCTGCTGGCCGAGTCCCCCGGCCCCGACGTAACCCAGGATGACCGCCTCTCTGATATTGACCTCCCACCTGTAGAGGGTGTACGCGACAAACTCCGGTAAGACCTGGGGAAGGATGCCGTAGAAGAGGATCTGAAGCCGGCTGGCGCCGGTCCCCTGCAGCGCCTCGATCGGCTGGGTCTCAACGTTCTCTACCACCTCCCCAAAAAGCCTTCCCAGGACTCCGCCGGTGTGAATCCCCAGGGCAAGCATCCCAGGGAACGGGCCGAGGCCGACCGCAAAGACCAGGATCAGCGCCCAGACAATGTGAGGGACGGTTCGGAGGAGGTTCAGGGTGGCCTTGGCGCTCAGGCAGAGGCCTGTGCGGACGGCGCGAACCGACGGGCGGCTCCGTTCCATCTCGAAGAGCGGCCCGGCAAACATCAGGTTGCGGCTGGAAAAGAAGACCAAGGCGAGGGCGATCAGGACCGCGAGCAACGTGCCAAGAAACGACATAGCGAAGGTCTCGAGGGTCCAATATCCAGTCTTCAACAGGAAGTCCCTTGAGAGATCAGGTGGAAAGAGCTTCGTGACGTAGGTCCCGATCTGGGCCGCGCTCTCCCCACCGAGCAGCCCGCGTAGAGAGAACTCCGTCCCCACGTAGCTCCAGATCATGAGCGCGAAGAAACCCACCAGAATCATCAGAGTGGAAGTGGAGGGGAGGCCCCGCCCCTTTGGCGGGGCGAAAGCCGCAGCCTGCAGAGGGGCGTTTGCCATTAGACTCTCTGTCGGCCCAGGATGGCGCGCCTGGCCCTGGCGCTCAAGGCATCAACCCCGGCCACCATCACGAACAGGATCGCGACTAAGGTGAAGACTTGGTTGAAGTTGAACATCCGCATCGAGATCTCGAGCTGCTGGCCGATCCCTCCCGCGCCGACGAACCCCAGAATGGCCGACGCGCGCACAGCGCACTCCCAGCGGTAGAGCGTGTAGGACACCACGTTCGGCAGGGCCTGGGGCATAAGGCCGTAGAGGATAATGGCCAGCTTTGAGGCGCCGGTCGCCTGGAGGGCTTCCAGAGGCCCAGGGTTCACGTGCTCTAGGATCTCCGAGTAGACCTTGCCAAGCATCCCCGCATAAGAGATTCCGATGGCTAGGACCCCTGGGAACGGTCCCAGGCCAACGGCGCGGACAAACATGAAGGCCCACACGAATTCAGGGATGGTTCGGAACAGGCTCAGGACCGCCCTCGCCAGGAGATAGGATCCCCTGCGGAGCAATGCACGGGGCCGAGAACCCGCTGTCTCCCGTTCGTTCAGGATCCCTTTAAAGGTGAGCGAACTCGTGGCAAGGAGCCCGAGGGGAAATCCGATGGCCACTGCCATAAATGTCCCCATCAGGGAGATCTGAATGGTTTCGAGGATGGGCCGACCAAGGAGGCTCAAGAAGTTCCAGGAGAGGTCGGGCGGGAACATGCCGGAGACAAACTTCCAGATGTTGCGGCGTCCCTCCGCCTCGACCAGCAGGAGCGGTTGGACCTGCGCAAGCCTATAGCTTCCCAAAAACGTCAGGAGGAACAGGACGGAAAAGACGACCGGGAAATAGGGGGAACGCCTAGCTGATAAGATGAGGTCGGCAGGAGCGGACGGGGCGTCGCTCTGCACGGCTGGCCACCTCCTCTCCGGCCTCGGTCTGGTTTCCGGCGTACAGGGCGGCTAGATGCTCGTCTGTCACCTCGGCAGTCGGTACGTCGAACGAGATCTTCCCGTCCCTGAGGCCGATCACTCGGGGGAAGTGGGCCAGCGCTAGATCAACGCTGTGGAGGTTCATCATGAGGGTCTTGCGAGAGGCCTCGCTGAGCTCGATTAGCAGCTTCACGATCCCCGCCGCCAGTGCAGGATCGACCGAGGAGACCGGCTCATCGGCCAGGATTACCTCCGGATCCTGCACCAACATTCTGGCGATCGCGACTCGCTGCTGCTGTCCTCCTGACAAGGTCTCAGTCCTATCGTACAGCTTTTCCGGGATGCCGACCTGTCTCAGCGCCTCATAGGCTAGGTCAGCTTCCGTGGGGCGGATCAGGGAGCGCACCGCCCGCCACACGGGCCAGGCGCCGAGCTTTCCTGACAGAACATTATGGACGACCGGCAGGCGCGGGATCAGGTTGTGTTGCTGATAGACCGTCCCGATCCTCCGTCGTACCTCTCGCAGCCGGCGTCCGTAGAGGCGTGCGATGTTTAGCCCGTCGAACAGCAGGGTGCCTGAAGTCTGGGGTATTGTCAGATTCAACATCCGAAACAGAGTGGTCTTGCCGGCCCCGCTCGGACCGATAAACGCGAGTTTCTCGCCCCGCCGGACCTTCAGATTGAGCTCGTCAACAGCCATTGTCCGGCTATCGAATACCTTACAAACTCGATCAAGCTGGTACACAGGTTCAGTCCCTCGATTGCCTGGACAGTCGTAATGAGCGGGCGGCTCGGTCACCCTCAAAGGCTAGGAAATTATGCCCTCTCCCCAAACGGAGGAGAGGGTCGGGGTGAGGGGTGTAATCGCCCGCTACTTGAGGAGACCGGCTGCGATAGCTGCCTCTTCAGCCGGCTTGAACTGGTCTGCTGTTACACGGACATACTTCTTCGTCCGTTGCAGGTCCATCAGCGCTTTATCCGATGGGTTGCTGTAGTTCAGCTTGGTGAAGGCCGCGGCGATCTTTTCCACAAGGCTCTTGTCCAGGTCCCCTCGCACGGTCCAGACATAGTCAATGTACGGAGGTGTCGTCCAAAAGACCTTCACTTTGCTGGCATCGACCTTCTTGGTCTGAACGAGCTTATCCCAGACCGCCTCATTCAAGGCCCCGGCATCCACCTTCCCGCTCTCTACCCAGAGGGCGGTGGCGTCATGCGCCCCGCTGAAGCTGAATTTCGCAAAATCTTTCTCCGGGTCGATCCCGTTCTTCAGAAGGAAGTAGCGCGGCATCAAATGACCTGAGGTGGAGCTGACACTGCCGAACGAGAAGGTCTTTCCCTTCAGGTCGGCCAGGGCCTTGATGCCAGTTTCTGGCCTCGTGATGAACTTGCTGTGGAAGTGGAGGTCCTCCTCTCGGCTCACCACGGGGATCGCATTTCCGGTCCGCTTTCGAGCCTGGACAAAGGTGAAACCGCCATACCAAACCATCTCCAGCTTCTTGGCTGCCAGGGCCTCAACCGTCGCTGCGTAATCAACGACGTTGTAGTACCGGACAGGGATGCCGAGCTCTTTGCTCAGATACTTAGCGAAGGGAGTGTAGATCCGCATCAGCTCGGTGGGGTTCTCGTCCGGAATGGCCGAAATCCGGAGCTCCTTCGGTATGTCAGACCAGGCAGCACTGCGAAGACCAACGATCGCCACACCAATACCCAAGATCAACATCAAAACAAGGATCACACGGCGGGTCATGGCAACTCCTTCATGTCATTGCAAACTATGCAAAGCAATCTCATCTTTTTAGATTCGGGTCTCGGTATCTCAAGCTCTTGACTGCAGAGCAGGGCGTAGGTCGCTAACTGCCCGGACGAAAATACAGAGCTTTCACCAATAAGTCAAATTGGAAATTCCTATCAGTTTTGTTCAGTTCATTGACCATCCAGCGGCCATCAATAGCTTTAATCATGCGGTTCGCTCTGAGCTTGTTGATCGGTCGAGAGGCGCATGGTCTCGACCCCCCAGGTCTATCCTGACTGAGGTTACTCTCGGCTTGACGCTCCGGTCGATGGCGGAGTAGCCTGGGGCGACTTCGACGGCACCCCTTCTGACGTTCATTGTGGGGGAGTAACTGGACCAGTTTCGTTAAATCTGTTGGGCGTTCTGGCTTCATGGCATAGGTAGATGATCAAGCCGGGAGATGTCACTTCCTACCTACAGATGTGCCAGCAAGAGGGACTCAGCCTCCGGAGGGGAATCAACTTCCGTATCAACGGTCCTATCAGCGTGATCTTGATGAGCCTCCGGCTAGGAGCTCCTTATGCAGACCGTATTGAGGAAGGGGGAGGATCCTCGTCTACGAAGGCCACGATGCCCTTCGGAAGAAGGGAGGCCCCGACCCCAAGACTGTTCAGCCCATACTGACGGTGGGGAGGTTGCGGCGCTCAAAGATCTTGGCTGAGTTCCTGGCAAAGGGGAAGGTTAAGATTGTGGGGGCGCGGTACGATCTGGGAACTGGGGCGGTCGAGATCACTGTCTCGTGAACCAGATCAGTGATGGGGGTGAAAGGCGGACACCTCCAACGGGCTGGCTGGCGGGATCAGGAATGATGGGAATCGCCGTCCGCAGTGGGGATGCCCAGAAACTTGAGAAAGGCTTTGCAAATGGGAGAGCGTGAACGATGTTGATGGGTCACGAGGTAGAAATCCCTGGTCAGCTTCAGGCCGGCGACACGGACGACCGCCAGTTCGCGGTGCTTGATGTCGCTCTGGACGGCCAGCTTTGAGATGATGGCGATGCCTCCTCCAGCCTTGACTGCCTGACGGATTGCCTCGTTATTGCCCATCTCCCCGATCACCTTGAGGGCGCTCGGTGAGAGGTGGTGGGATTCCAGGGCCTGTTCCATGATCTTGCGGGTGCCGGAGCCCCGTTCCCTGATGAACCACGGTTGAGTGGACAACTCTTTCACCTTGACGCTACTCCTGGCAGCCCATGGGTGGCCGGGATGAACCACGAGGACCACCTCGTCTCCGGCGAATTTCTGGTAGTCGATCCTGGCGTCGTCGAATTTCGCCCCCACGGCTCCAACCTCGTAGGTTCCGTCAATCACTGCATCCAGGATCTCCTTGGAGTAGGAGACCCTGAGGACGACGGAGATGTCGGGGTATAGCGCCTTGAACCGGCTGATCAGGGGCGGGAGCAGGTAGCTGCCGGGGATGCTGCTGGCCCCGATGGTCAACTCCCCCCTGAGGCCACCCTTGAACTCATCCAGGGCCTGTTGCGCCTCTTGCCGGACAGCCAGGATCCGCTTCGCATAGCGATAGAGCAGATCGCCGGCCTTCGTGGGCACGGCGCGGTGTCCGAGGCGGTCAAGTAGCCGGACCCCCACCTCCTCCTCCAGCTTCTTCATGTGGCCGCTCACCGTGGGCTGGGTCAGGTACACGGCGTCGGCTGCCTTCGAGAAGCTTCCCGATTCGACGATTTTACAGAACACTTCGAGGACATGGATATTCACGGTTTGCCTTCCATCACCTACGTGATTCAGCGCCGAGCGCTTCCTCATAGAGCTGGAGATACTCCTGGATCTCTCCTTCCCGGGAGAACTCCCGCTCGATCTTCTCATTCGCCTTCCTTCCCAGCTCCTGGCGGAGCCGAGGCTCGCGGATGAGCCTCTCGGCCTTTTCGGAGAACTCCGCCTCCGAACCGAAGAGCAAGCCATCGATCCCGTCTCGCACGACCGTGCGGTTCCCCTCGATGTCGGAGACCAGGACTGCCCGCTCGCGACTCATCGCCTCTAGGATACTGTTGGCCATTCCGCCTTCGGACAGGGACGAGTTGATCACCACGTCCACAGACCTGAGCATGGCGCACATCTCCTCATGAGAAACGGGCCCGAGGTAGAAGGCCCAGGCTCGGTCCTTCAGCGCCTCCTGCAGCCGAACCCCTTCCTCCGGCTCGATCACGGGTCCCACGAAGACAACCTTGATCTGCGGATAGCGTCTTCTGAGGGCTTCAAGTGGTGCAAGACAGAAGGTGACGTTCTTTACACGCCGGATCCCGGATGGGATGAAGAAGATCAGGTCATCCGGCGCGAACCCCAGTCGGCCGCGGAAGTCGAATGGGACCTCCTTGCACCGAACAGTCTGGCCGATCACTCGTATCCGACTTTTCACCTCGGGCAGTTCGCGCGCGATCTTCGCCCGCATCACGTCGTGGAAGACTACGATCCGCGTTGCCTGGTGAAGGATGTCGATGACCCCTGCTCTAAGCTCAGGATCGAAGAGATCGTTGTTGGCATCAGTCCCGGTGACGGTAAGGATGGATGGTATGCCCAATCGACCCGCGCCGTCCACCACGAGGCGGCCCGAGGCGGTGGCATGGAACCCGTGGACCAGATCGGGCTTGAATTCTTCCAACGCCTGGAGGATCTCCCCTGGCGAAGGGCCGTGCTCCAGGGACCAGACCTGGACCATCAGCCCCTGGTCGCGCAATCCTGACTCGATCCGCTGAACCGTGATCGAATTGCCACGGACGGAAGGAAAATAAAAGGGGGTGACGATGGCCAGTCGCATCTGTCGCATCAGCGGGGGACGAGTTCCCGGAGCACATTTCCCAACGCCTCGCCCCTCTCGCCCTTCATGATCTTGCCCACTTCGGTCTTGATGCGCTGCTCAATGCGGCCGAGCTGCGGCGTCACCACCGGGTTGGACGGTGTCCCGGTCACCTTGGCCTCCAGGGTGGCCTTTGCGACCCTGGCCGTCACGTCAAAGTCCAGGCTCTGATCGTGAAGGTTCATGCTCCCGGCGGCAAAGAGCTTGGCCCCCTCGCGTTGTAGGGACAGATCTCTGGTTCGCAATATGCCTCCATCGAGAGTCCAGTGGGCGCTGAGACGATCGAACTCGTTGAGCGTGGAAGAGATTCCCGCCCCTTTCAGGAGGGGATGGAAGGTCTGGGCCACCTTATCCAAAGGAGGATAGCCGGTGAGGCGCCCCCCCGTCACGATCAGCTCGCTCTGGCCAGAAGCCCTGGTGAGTGCCCCTGGCCCGGGCTGTCCGGAGAGTTCCACTCTCGAGTCCAGGGTCATGGTCCCGCGTAGCCTCCACCGCTCCTCGTGGAGCGCCTTCAGCAACGGTTCAGTCTGGACCCCCTCCAGGTGCGCGGTGATCGAAGTGTGTGACGGTTGCCTACGCCAGTCGAGTGCCGCATCGCCTGACAGACTCCCACCGTAGAACCCGCCTCGGAGTCGGTGAATGGTGAGGAGCCCTCCTGTATAGCGGAGCTCGCCCTCTGCAGGGGTTAGGACCAGCCCGCCCCAGTGGACAGCGCCGGACCGGAGTCGCCCCTCAACATGTGGCCCGGCAAAACGTTCAGTGTGAGGGGTGCCATCGCTGGAGCGGGACGCCACGATTCCGCGCTCGCCCCTGCGGCGGGGCGTGCTGGAGTGGCCCGTCCAAGAGCCCAACCCGGTCGCCATTGCCACCAAGGGTTCGACGGCGAGGTCCGGAGCGTTCAACTCGAAGTGGATCCTCGGCGCGTGCAGGTTCGCCAGGTGGAGGTGGCCGGTAACGGTCTGATTCCTCCAACGCAGGCTGGCCTCAGGCAGGTCGAGTGCCTCGCCGTCCCACCGCCCCTTCGCTCGTAGCCACGTCTTTTCCCCCAGCGCTTTGCTGGCTTCCTTTCCGAATGTCACGTCCAGATGCTGCAGATCGATATCGGCCTGCAGATCGAGGCGCGGCCACTCACCAACGGCCTTCCCTTCCAGATCGACAGTCCCACTGAACGCTGCGGCGGGGCCTGATAGGCCCAGGTACGACGCCAGTTGCGACCCCTCGAGTCCGCGCACCCTCAGTTGCGCCTCGATCGGCAGGCGATCTCCTTCCTGCGATCGCAAGCTCACGGTGAGGTCAAAGGAGCCGGACACCTCACCGGGCAAACGCCCGCTGGCATGGATACGAAGCGGGTTTAGGGGAAGCGGCGCAGGGGCGTCCAGGTTCAGATCCCGGATCTCCAGCCTGGCTGGATCATGGTTCTGTGTGGCGCTCTCGAAGAGGAGGGTGCCATCCCGGATGGTTAGCGCCCCCGCCACCAGGATTGGAAGAACAGGCTGTCCCCTGACCGATGGTGTTCCCTCGGGACGCCGAGGTTCAGCTAATGCCGGCCGCGCGGCCGGCCTGATCAGGTCTTCGAGGTTCCAGCCATCCTGCCCCATGGCTAACCGGATCCTCGGGCGTTCAATGCGAATGTCCCTGATCTGCAGCTCGCCTCGGAGGAGCGGGAGAAGCCTCAGGTTCACATCGAGGCGCTCCGCCTCGATGAAGGATCCTGACCACGGAGCCCGGTCGGCAACCACCAGCCCCCGGACTATCGCGCCGGGCCTGGGCAGGAGACGCACCCGCAAGCTCTGTGCCCTCACTTCCCGACTCAAGAGGTGACTGGCCCGGGCGGCGAGAAGGCTTCGATACCGTTCGGTATCTAGGAGGAGTGGGGCGCCAAGGAGTAAGGCCGCGAGCCCGGCGAGAGCCAGAAGCGACCCGAGCAGCAGGTTCCGCCGATGTCTCATCACGTTATCCACCCCCTCTGGGCGTTTCTCCCTGCAGGCGGGCGCGGAGCAGCTCGTTCACCGCCTTCGGGTTGGCCTTGCCCCGGCTGGCTTTCATCACCGCGCCGACCAGGAAGGTGAAGCTTTGTACCTTTCCCTTCCGATAGTCTGCCACCGGCCCCGGGTGCTGCGCCAGCACCGCCTCGACAATCCGGAGTAGCTCGTCCTGGTCGGAGATCTGTGTCAGTCCTTGCTCCTCGACAATAGTCTCGGCAGGCCTCCCAGTTCTGTACATCTCCTCGAACACCGTCTTAGCGATCTTGCCGCTGATGGTCCCACGCTGGAGCAAGGTGAGAAGGGCAGCGAGCTTTGCTGGCGGGATCGGGCTTTCGGTGATGTCTCGGCCCTCTTTGTTCAACTGGCCCAATAGCTCCACCATCACCCAGTTGCTGGCGGTCTTGGGCTCAGGGAACGCCTTGACCACCTCCTCATAGTAGCTGGCCAGGGGCCTGGAGGTGGTAAGGACGGCGGCGTCGTAATCCGGGATGCCATACTCCCGAACGAACCGAGTGCGACGCTCTCTGGGCAGCTCGGGCAGTGTTGCACGGACCTCATCGATCCATTCCTTCGAGATGGTCAGAGGAACCAGGTCTGGCTCGGGGAAGTAGCGGTAGTCGTGCGCGTACTCCTTACTCCGCATCGGGAGTGTCAACTCCTGCTGGGCGTCCCACAGCCGCGTCTCCTGAACGATCCGCCCCCCCTCCTCGAGGACCCGGACCTGCCGCTCGATCTCATAGGCCAGGGCTTTCTGAACGTGCTTGAAGGAGTTCATGTTCTTGACCTCGGCCCTGACCCCCAGCTCCTCCGTCCCGGCTCGCCGCACTGAGACGTTGGCGTCGCAGCGCAAGCTCCCTTCCTCCATATTCCCGTCGCAGACCTCCAGATAGACCAGGATCGCCCGGAGCTGACGGAGATACTCCGCTGCCTCCTCCGGGCTGCGGATGTCAGGCTCGCTGACGATTTCCATCAGCGGGACTCCACTTCGGTTGAAGTCCACGAGGCTGTAGTCGGCAGCCTGAAACGCGCCAGCGTGCAGGAGTTTTCCGACATCCTCTTCCAGGTGAAGGCGATGGATCCGGACCCGCTTCGTGAGCCCGTTCACCGGGAATTCGACCGCCCCCTGCCGGGCCAGGGGGAGTTCGTACTGAGAGATCTGGTAGTTCTTCGGCATGTCAGGGTAGAAGTAGTTTTTCCTGGCAAAGCGGCACCACTCGGCGATCTCACACCCCAGAGCGATCGCGGTCTTGATCGCGAACTCCACCACCAGTTTGTTCAGGACCGGGAGGACGCCCGGCATCCCCAGGCAGACCGGACAGGTCTGGCTATTGGGCGCGGCGCCGAAGGTGGCACTGCAGCCGCAGAAGATCTTCGACCGGGTTACGAGCTGGGCGTGCACCTCCAGCCCGATGACCGCCTCGTAGGTGGATGTTGTTGGCAATCGTCTGCTCCTTACGTCGCCTACGTCGTAGGGCGAATCGACTCCAGATAGGCGATGTATTTCTCGGAGAGACCATGTTCCTCGGCGCCGCTGATCAGCAGCCGTTTATATGGTTTTGAGGGAGGCATCTCGCGACCTGGGTTGGCCATCACATAGGCAAAAGCAGTGAGTGCCTTGCCCGAGGTGGTCTGCACCTGGACCTCCTTGGTGACGTAGAGATCGGGATAGCCTTCGTACTCGTCCAACACCTTTCGTTCGGCTTCACTGATCTCCCACACAACCCCCTCGACCTTCTTTCCGGGCACGTCTCGGATATTTGCGATCCCGCCGCCCCACATCCTGGAGCTGCCGGAGAAGACCAGCTCGTGGTCGGGGAGGACCGCCGCCGCCACAAATCTGGCCTTCTGGCAAAGCCGTTTCATCTGCACCCGTTCCATGTTGGAGCCGTAGGCGAAGTAGAGCATCTCGCTAATGCTTGCGGGGACGGGGACCACTACCCTTACGCCAGATGGCATGGGGCTCGAGTTTGAAAGACGTCGCCTTGCGATGTTTCTCGGTGATCTCCACTTCGAACCGCGCTTCCTGGCCGGGATCAAGTGCCGCGATCCTGACCGTCTGCTGCCCCAACTCGTGAGAGCGAGTCGGCCTCCGGCGGTGGGGCCGCGTGGCGCTGGCCGCGTCACCATAGAAGCGAACCACGATGACGATCTCCTCTGCTCGATCAGCGCTGACGTTCTTCACCGTGCCCTTGATGGTGTCGATCCACCGCTCCGAGTGGACGATCACCAAATCCTTGTTCGCCGCCGAGGCCGCGCATGGTGCCACGCTGACGACCAGGGCAAGGGCCATTCGGAGGTGTCTCAACCTTGTCCGCGGCGCCTCAGAGAGGGGCCTTGCGGCGGTGCCAGTCTGTCGCCTGCTCATACGCATGCGCCACTTTGAGGATCGTCGCCTCGTCGAATGGCTTTCCGATGAGTTGAAGCCCGATCGGCAGCCCGGCCTTGGTGAACCCGCACGGGATGGAGATGCCCGGAAGGCCCGCCAGATTGACCGAGATCGTGAAGATGTCGGAGAGGTACATCTGGAGCGGATCCTCAGTCTTCTCCCCAAACTTGAACGGGGGCGTCGGCGAGGTCGGGGTGGCGATTACCTCGCACCGTTCGAAGGCCTGCTCGAAGTCGCGACGAATCAGCGTTCGCACCTTCTGCGCTTTGAGATAGTAGGCGTCGTAATAGCCGGCTGACAGGGCATAGGTCCCGAGCATAATCCTGCGTTTGACCTCCGGACCGAACCCCTCCCGCCGAGTCTTTTGGTACATCTCCAGCAAGTCAGCAGGTTTCGAGATCCGGGTCCCATACTTGACCCCATCGTATCGGGCTAGGTTGCTGCTGGCCTCGGCGGTCGCCACCAGGTAGTAGGTCGCCACGGCATAGGGCGTGGAGGGGAGGGAGACCTTTTCCTGCTTCCCTCCCAACTCTTCTAGCGTCTGGATCGCCGTCCAAACTGCCGCCTCGACCTCGGGGTCCATCCCCTCGACAAAATACTCGTCGGGAATGCCAATGCGCATCCCTCGAATGTCCCCGGTCAACGCGGACGAATAATCAGGGACTGGCAGGTGTGCCGAGGTTGAATCGCACAGGTCGTGCCCGGCGATCGCCTGCAGCAGCAGGGCGCAATCGCGGACATCCTTCGCCAGGGGTCCGATCTGGTCGAGCGATGACGCGAAGGCCACCAGGCCGTATCGGGAGACCCGCCCGTAGGTCGGTTTCAAGCCCGCGATGCCACAGAAACTCGCCGGCTGCCGGATGGAACCGCCGGTGTCGCTGCCGAGGGCGCCGGCGCAGAGGTCGGCCGCTACCGCGGCGGCAGAACCGCCCGAACTGCCGCCGGGGACGCAGTCAAGCGCCCACGGATTCCGCGTCTGGAAGAAGGCCGAGTTCTCGGTGGAGGAGCCCATAGCGAATTCGTCCATGTTCGTCTTGCCCAAGAGGACCGCCTCTTGCGCTTTCAGGCGGTGGATCACCGTGGCATCATAAGGCGGCACATAGGGTTCCAGGATCTTCGATGAGCAGGTGGTCCGCACCCCTTTCGTGCAGAGGACATCTTTGATTGCCAACGGGATGCCGGCCAGCGGCGGCAGGACTCTGCCTGTGCCGACGGCGAGCTTCCGATCAACAGCCTCGGCCTGCTCAAGGGCCGCCTCCTCGGTCAGGGTCATGTAGGCCCTGACCTGTCCATCGAGCCGCGTGATCTGATCGAAAACTGAGCGGACGATCTCGGTTGAGCTAACCGCCCGCTTCCGGATCAGCTCCTGCATCTCGTGGATGGTTAGTCGGCAGAGTTCCACCGGGTCACTCCAGGATCCTCGGGACGCGGAGGAAGAGATCGTGCCGGTCGGGCGCATTGGCCAGGGCCTCCTCCTGCGAGAGGGAGGGCCGGACCTCATCCTCCCGGAAGACGTTCGTCATCGGCAGGACGTGGGAGGTCGGCTCGACACCGGACGTGTCCAGCTCATTCAGCTTGTCGATGTAACTCAGGATCGAGTCGAGTTGCGCCCGCATCCGCTCCTTCTCCTTCTCGGTTAACTCCAAGCGGGCCAGCCGGGCCACATGCTCGACTTCCTTGATCGTGATCTTCACGGCGTGTTCCCTTTCGGGCCGATCTGTCCGGCGTCACAGGTGTAACGGGGCCGACCCCTCGTGATAGCGGCCCTTCGCGCGACCGGTCTCGGTGGCCTTCAACCGCCTTCACCCGGTCGTCGATCGCTCGGTCGCCGCAGACCCTCCAAAGTGGTGGGCCGTCTTGCCATGGTACGGATCGGCCCCTTCCCAGGCCGGGTTGACGTGTACGTGGGCATCGGCGAGCCGGGGGATGTGATGAAGCAGTTCGTGCCGTACCTCTTCAGCGATCTGGTGTCCCTCGGCAACCGTCAAGTGCGGGGCGACCTGGATCGCGAGCTCGATCATCATCCGATGTCCGATCCAGCGAGCTCGAACCTCATCCACCCGCTGCACACCAGCGGTCGCCCCCGCGACTCGCTCGATCTGCGCCACCGTTTCCGGCTCGATGGCATCCATGATGCGGGCGAAGACCTCCCGACCGGCGTCCCACGCGATGTACAGAATCACCGCGCTGATCAGGAGCCCCATCAGTGGATCGGCCCAGGGGAAGCCCAAAAACACCCCAAGGATGCCGAGGAAGGCCCCGACAGAGGTCAGCGCATCGGCGCGGGAGTGTTGGCCATCGGCGACGAGGGCCGCGCTTCCAATCGCTTTCCCCACCCGGATCTTGTAGATGGCGACAAGCTCATTGCCAAACGCGCCGATCAGGGCAGCCGCCATCCCGAGTCCAAGGTGTGTGGTCGCGGTCTGGCTGTACCACTTCTGCTCCGCCGCATAGGCTGCGATGGCAGCGCTGGCAACGATAAACAGAATGACCGTCACTCCGGCAATGTCCTCCGCGCGGGAGTAGCCGTAGGTGAACCGGCGATTTGCCTGACGGCGCGAGAGGGCAAAGGCGATCCAGATAGGGATGGAGGTGAAGACATCTGCCAGATTGTGGATGGCGTCGGCCAGGAGCGCCGCGCTCTGACCGATCAACACCACGGCGATCTGCAGGGCGAAGGTCGCCAAAAGTCCCACGCTGGAGACCACAAGGGCCCTGATTCCGCGATCCAGGCTTGATAGACCCGCCGAACCGTGACCGTGACAGTGCCCGCCCGGGGCGTGAGAACCTGCGCCAGCCATCACAGAACCCCCCTATCCCTGTTCCAACTGGGCATACTTCACGAGCAGCTTCTTTTCGCCGACGCCATTGAACTGCACGACCACTTTCAGATTGTCCCCGCTGCCACTCCGTTCCCGTATCACCCCGACCCCAAAGTCGGGATGCCGGACTCGAGCCCCAGGATAGAGGCGATCGATGAACGCCTCGTCCTCTTGGGATCCCGGGTTCATCGTAGATCGTTCATAGAAAGGGAGATCTTCCGCACCCGTATGCTGGGCCTCGAGCACATGGCTTCCCCACCGGTCTCGGACTTCCAGGACTTCCGATGGGATTTCATCCAGGAATCGCGACGGAAGGTTAAAACTCTGGTTTCCGTAGAGGCGTCGCTGCCGTGCCGACGTCAGGTAGAGCCGCCGCTTGGCCCTGGTCATGCCAACGTAGCACAGTCGGCGCTCTTCCTCTAACTCCCTCTCGTCGGCCATGGCATAGGCGTGAGGGAAGATCCCTTCCTCCATCCCGACCATGAAGACCGTTGGGGACTCCAGCCCTTTAGCCATATGGAGGGTCATGAGCGTCACCGCGCCCCGGCCTTCGGCGTACTCGTCGATGTCGGCGCTCAGGGCGACGGAATCGAGGAACGCCTGGAGGCCTCCCTCCTCGCTGCGTTCCACGAACTCCTGCGCGGCCGTCACAAGCTCCTTCAGGTTCTCCAGGCGGCTCTGCGCCTCTGGCGTCCCCTCGGCCTGAAGCTCCTCGGCATACCCGGACGCGGTAATCAGTTCCGCGATCAGCTCCGGAAGCGGGACGATTCCCGATTTCTCCCGGGCCTCCTCGATGAGTCGGAGCAACCCCTCCATCACCCCCCGTTGCTTGGGTGTGAGGAGCTTCTCCCGCACGGCCCGCTGGCAGGCCTCCCAGATCGTGGTCTTATCCTGGATCGCAACGAGCTCGAGCTTCGCCACCGTCGCCGGTCCGATCCCACGCGCCGGCGCATTGACGATCCGCTTGAAACTGATGATGTCGAAGGGGTTGACCACCCACCTCAAATAGGCCAGAAGGTCCTTGATCTCTTTCCGCTCGTAGAAGCGGAGCCCGCCCACGATGACGTACGGGATCAAGGCCTGCCGCAATGCCTCCTCCAAAACCCGGGATTGGGCGTTCGTCCGGTAGAGAATGGCGTAGTCGTCATACCGCGATCCATCATCGGCCACCTGGCTTTTGATCGTCCCGACCGCAAACAGGGCCTCATCTGCTTCGTCGAGGCAACGGTACAGAACGATCGGGTCTCCCGCCTCGTTCTCGGTCCAAAGAGTTTTCCCCTTCCGGCCAATGTTGTGGGCCACCACGCCCCCCGCAGCGTCGAGGATCCGCTGGGTGGATCGGTAGTTCTGTTCTAGGCGGATCACGGCGCAGCCGGGATGGTCCCGCTCGAAGTCCAGGATGTTGTTCAGGTCGGCACCTCGCCACTTATAGATCGACTGGTCGTCGTCACCCACCACGCAGAGATTCTCGTGTTTGCTGGCCAGCAGGTGGACCAGCCGGTACTGGGCGTGGTTCGTGTCCTGGTACTCGTCCACCAGGATGTAGCGCCAGAGGTCCTGATAGGCAGCTAGCACCTCGGAGTGCTGCTCGAAGAGGCGCACCGTCCCCATCAGCAGATCGTCGAAGTCAAGGGCCTGCAATCCCTCCAGCCGCTCCTGATACATGCGATACAACCTGGCGGTCCGCTCCTCCATGTGGTCATTGGCGACCAGCGCATACTCTTCGGGGGAGAGTAGCTCGTTCTTGGCGCGGCTGATGCGGGAAAGGACTGTGCGAGGGTTGAGGGTGCGCTCGGACAGGCCAAGGGCACGCAGACAATCCCGCATCAGGCTCAACTGATCGCCCTCGTCATAGATGATGAACGAGCTCCTGAGGCCGATGGCCCCGCCATGCTTCCGGAGAACCCGAACGCAGGTGGAGTGAAACGTCCCGACCCACACTCTCAGGCCATCCCTTCGACCGGGCTCAGGGCAGGCTGGCTCGAGGAGGTCCGCCACCCGCCGCCTCATTTCATCGGCCGCCTTGTTCGTAAAGGTGACGGCCAGGATGTTCCAGGGTGGGACCCCGCAGTAGCCGATCAGGTAGGCGATCCGCCTGGTGATCACCCGAGTCTTGCCCGATCCGGCTCCTGCCAGGACCAGAAGCGGTCCTTCGGTATGCAGGACTGCCTCTTCTTGTCTGGGATTCAGATCGGCTAAGATCGCGTCAGCTCTCACTTCAGCATGGTTCTCCATCGATTGGCACATACCGCTCAACTGTAATCTGGGAGGAGGGTCTTGTCAAAGAAAAACCCCCCGTGCTGCGTCCTCGGACGGAGGGTTCGGAGGTCGATGTTCCAGGTTTGTGGGGATTAAGCGTCTCTATTCAACCTGGAACCCGGCACTTGGAACTTGGAGCTTTTTTTACTCCACCGTCACGCTCTTAGCCAGGTTGCGGGGCTGGTCCACGTCGCATCCCTTCCTGACGGCGATGTGGTAGGCAAGGAGTTGAAGGGGAACGACGAGGAGCAGCGGCGTCAGGTGGGCGGAGGTGCGGGGGATGCTCACAAGATGGTCGGCTTTTGCCATCAGGCGAGGATCGGTTTCATCGGAGACGGCGATGACGATCCCGCCTCGGGTCTTGACCTCCTCAATATTCCCCAATACCTTCTCGAAGGTCTTGTCTTTTGGGGCGAGGAAGACCACCGGCATTTCTTCGGTGATCAGGGCGATGGGACCGTGCTTCATCTCTCCGGCCGGGTAGCCCTCGGCGTGGATGTAAGAGATCTCCTTCAGCTTCAGGGCGCCCTCCAGGGCGATCGGGTAATTGATGCCGCGACCCAGGTAGAGGAAATTGGTGGCGGTGTGAAAGCGCGCGGCCAGTTGTTCCAGCTCGGGATCCAGGCGGAGGACCTGCTCCAACTGCTGCGGCAGGCGGACCAGCTCCCCGAGCAACTCCTGGGATCTCGCGCCATCGATGCGGCCCCTGGCCCGGCCCAGGGCTAAGGCAAGCAGGTACAGGGCAGCTAGCTGGGAGGTGAAGGCCTTGGTCGAGGCGACGCCGATCTCCGGGCCGGCGTGGGTGTACAAGACGCCATCGCTCTCCCGACTGAGCGTGGAGCCCACCACGTTGCAGATGGCGAGGGACTTACAGCCGCGGCGATGGGTCTCGCGGAGGGAGACCAACGTGTCGAGCGTTTCGCCGGACTGGCTGATCGTCACGATCAACGTCCCTTCATCCAGGATCGGGTCGCGGTATCGGAACTCGGATCCGTAGTCTACCTCGACCGGGATTCGGACCAGCTCCTCGAGGAGGAACTTGCCGACCAGCCCCGCGTGCCACGAGGTCCCACAGGCCACCAGGATAATCCGTTTGATCGCCGGGAGCGTGTCGTGGAGCGGCTCTAGCCCCTCCAGGTAGAGGTGGCCGGTGTCCAGGGAGAAACGGCCTCGGATGGTGTCCCGGAGCGCCCGGGGCTGCTCGTAGATCTCCTTGAGCATGAAGTGCTTGTACCCGCCCTTCTCGGCCATGATGGGCGTCCAGAGGATCCTCTGGACCTTTTTCTCGACCGGCTCTCCGGCCAAGGTCGTGACGCTCACGCCGTCGAGGGAGAGGACCACCACCTCCTCGTCGTCCAGGAAGAGAACATTGCGGGTGTGGGAGAGGATGGCGGGGACGTCGGACGCGATGAAGAACTCCCCCTCGCCCAGCCCCACCACCAGTGGGCTCCCGTTCCTGGCCGCCACCAGCCGGTGCGGATCGCCACGCCAGAGGATCCCCAGCGCGTAGGAGCCGACGACGCTGGCCAGGGCGCGACGCACGGCGATCTCCAAGTCTGGCGTTTCCTGAAGCTGCTTCTCGATCAGGTGGGCCAAGACTTCGGTGTCGGTCTCCGATTTGAAGCGATGTCCCTCGTGCTGGAGCTTTTCTTTCAGGGCGAGGTAATTTTCAATGATGCCGTTGTGGACCACGACGACATCGCCCGTGCAATCGCTATGGGGATGGGCGTTCTCCTCGGTAGGCCGGCCATGGGTGGCCCAGCGCGTGTGTCCGAGGCCGACCGCTCCCGAGAGGTCACGGCCCCACAGCGTGTTCTCCAACTCCTTGATCTTGCCCACGCTGCGATAGATGACCACCCGGTCCCGCTGGAGAATGGCCAGGCCTGCGGAATCGTAGCCCCGGTACTCCAGTCGCTTTAACCCCTCCAGAAGGACCGGCACGACCTTCTTCTGTCCGACGTACCCCACGATGCCGCACATCACCCTACCTCTTCTGTTGTTTGGCCCGCACGTCGGCGGCGCGGCCAGGCTTGTTGACCTGCTGCGCCCGACCCAATGCCAGCGCGTTGGCCGGCACGTCCTCAGTAATAGTGGAGCCGGCGGCGATGATGGCGCCTCGGCCAACCGAAACCGGCGCCACAAGGTTGGTGTTGCTCCCGATGAACACGTTGTCCTCAATGATGGTCCGGTGCTTGGCAAAGCCGTCGTAATTACAGGTGATGGTTCCGGCGCCGATGTTGACCCGCTCCCCCATGCTCGTGTCGCCGATGTAGGTCAGATGCGGGACCTTGGAGCCCTCACCGATCACCGACTTCTTCACCTCCACGAAATTGCCGACCTTGACGTTTCGCTTCAGCGTCGCCTGGGGCCGGAGGTGCGCGTACGGCCCGACCTGACACCCATCGCCGATCTCGCTTTGCTGGACGATGCAGCCATCGAGGATGACGGTGCCGTCGCCGATCTTTGTATCGCGGATTCGACAGCCCGCGTGGATTGTGGTCCCCTCGCCGATCAAGGTCCGCCCTTCAAGGGTGATGTTGGGGTAGAGGATCGAATCGGGACCGATGCTGACAAGAGGGCCGATGTAGGTACGTTCGGGGTCGAGGAGGGTGACCCCCTCCGCGAGGAGCCGTTCGGCGGTCTTGCGCCAGAGCAGACGATGGACCGTGGCCAGTTCGGCCCGGGAGTTGACCCCTTGCACCTCGTCAGGATCGGCCGCGCGGTGGGCCTGCACGCGCCCCCCACCCTTCCGGAGCAGGGCCACCACGTCCGGCAGGTAGAGTTCACCCTTGACCGCAGAAGGACGGATCGCCTGGAGGGCCTTGAAGAGGGGGACCGCATCAAAGCAATAGAGGCCGGCGTTGATCTCATGGATCTCAAGCTCCTGCGGCGTGGCCTCCGGCTCCTCGACGATCCGAAGCAGCTCTCCTGTTTCGCTCCGCATCACCCGCCCGTAGCCGGCGGCCTGGGCCACCTCCGCCGTGAGGACGGTGGCCTGCGCCTGCGCCTGTCGGTGGGCTCGAACGAGGTCCTCGAGGGTCTTCGGGGTTAATAGCGGGGTGTCACCCGAGAGAACCAGGAGATCGCCGTCGAAGCCAGAGAGGGCCTCCTGGGTCTGGAGAAGCGCGTGACCTGTCCCCCGCTGCTCTCGTTGGGGGACGAATTCGATCGCCTCACCCGCCAGCGCAGCTTGCACCCGCTCCGCCTGGTATCCGACGATGACCAGCGTCCGCTTCGCGGCAACGCCACGGCACGCCTCCACGACGTACGCGATCATCGGCAGACCGGCCACCTGATGGACCACCTTGGGGAGCCTCGAGCGCATCCTGGTCCCCTGGCCCGCAGCTAATATCACCGCGCACAGCTCTTTCACCTGCTGATCTCCCCCATTCTCTGAAGACTCCCCTCGCTCCTTGATTCACATCGCCTAGCTCGGTCCGAATCCGTTTTCACGCAGATAAAGGCGCCACGCGCTGGCCTGATGATACCATACCTTCGGCCGCTGGAATACGATTTCCGACCCTTCGCCGGCCCTATTATCGGCTGAGCAGCATCACCCCTTCTTCCTGGTCGATCTCCACCTTGAACTGATTCAGGAAGCTCATTCCGAGAAGACCGCCGACGGTGGGAGGGAGGTTTGGCACATCGTGGATGATCGCATCGACGCTCCTGACCTCCGCGTCGCCGATCTGGATCAGGTCCACCTGGATCAGGGATGCCTCAAAAGATCCCGAGGCGCTCTGAACGGTCACGAGAGTGGACACCGGACTCGCGGTCAGACCAAGGCGGTCAGCCGTCGCCTTGGTCAGCACACAGAGGGTGGCCCCGGTATCGACGAGGAAGAGGGTCTCCACCTGCTCGTTGACGCGACCGCGAACAAAGATCGCGCCGCCTCGCTGCACGATCGGGACACCGACGGCCATGGCGGTTGGTGCGCGGGGTGCCGCGCCGGCCAAGACAATCCAGACTTTGTTCAGCCGGCCGGCCCGCACGAGGATCAGGCGTTTGTCATCCGGGAAGCCCTGCTGACTGACGGTCATGCGGTAGTTGCCAGGCGGCACATTATGAAAGGCGAAGCGGCCGGCCGCGTCGGTGGTTACGCTCCCGAACCCCTCCAGGCTCACCACCGCACCTACCAGCATTACGCTGTTACTAGAAAGGACCAGACCCGTCAGCGTCTCACTTGATGCCGCGCCGGTTGCCAGGCCCAGGCAGATTGCAGAAGCGAGGAGTCCTGCGGCAAGGGTCAGGGCAGTTTGCCAAGTCCGAGCACGCCGCCTCACATCAGGGCCTCTCGTACGCCGAGTGTGCGCAGGGCCGCTGAGATGATAAAGAGAGAGCCGGTGACGACAACGGCATCGTCGGGGTCGGCCACCGTCCTGGCCAGCGCGATCGCCTCTGCCACATCCTCCAGGATCTCGAGCTTCGGACAGAATCGTTCGGCCTCCACCAGGCCGCGCGGGTCGGCGGCGCGCTCGCTCTCCGGACGTGTGAGGATGACCCGCTTGGCCAGTGGCCCCAACTCTTGTAGCATCGCGGTCCAGTCCTTATCTTGGAGCACGCCGAAGACCAGGATCAGGCGACCGGCAAACCGCTGCTCCTCGAGGAAGGCCCGCAGAGCCTTGGCACCCGCCGGGTTGTGAGCGCCGTCCAGAATCACAGGAGGATGACCGGGGAAAAGCTGTAGGCGGCCAGGCCACCGCGTCCGGCGCAGCCCTTCGCGGATCGAACTCTCCGGAATTGTGGCGCCTCGCGCCCGGAGTAGCCGAGCTGCGGTGAGGGCGGTCACGGCATTGGTGACCTGATGCCGGCCGAGCAGGCGGATGTCAAACTTCTCGGTCGCTTGCCCTGCCTGGGCCACGACGAACTGCTGCCCCGACATGTCGGACTCGCTGATCTCCCAGTCGCACGTAGCGCGGGCATTGAGGAGGGTTGCGCCCCGAGTTCGACAGACCTCGGCGATGACGGCCAGGGCCTCTGGTGCATCGGCGGCGGTGACGACTCGCCCTCCTTCTTTCACGATCCCCGCTTTCTCTACCGCGATGGCCTCAAGAGTCTTCCCAAGATAGTCCTCATGCTCCAGGGCGATATTGGTGATGACCGCCCCCTCGGGGTCGAGGACGTTTGTGGCATCGAACTGTCCCCCCAGTCCTACTTCCACCACCGCGTAGTCCACCTTGCTCCGGACGAAGTACAGGAAGGCGAAGGCGGTCGTGAGTTCGAAGAAGGTGGGGTGGGAAACGACGGGGGGTGCGACGTGTGAGGGGCGGGGGTCAAAGTGCGAGGTGCGGGGTGCGAGGTCCGGGGTGCAAGGAAGTGGGAAGAGATCGGCGACGACAGAATGGAGCTCACCGGTGAGGCGGGCGACGTCTGCATAGGCGATGGCCTGCCCATCCACCCGGATCCGTTCCGTGAACTCCAGGAGATGCGGTGAGGTATATAGGCCGACCCGGTAGCCGGCAGCCTTGAGGATCGAGGAAAGAAATGCGGCGGTAGACCCTTTACCGTTGGTCCCGCCGATCAGGATGGACGGAAAACGACGGTGTGGATCGCCCACGGCCTCCAGGAGGCGGCGGATGTTCTCGAGACCCAGCTTCACGCCGAAACGCTGGAGCCCGTAGAGGTAGGCAATCGCCTGGGAATAGGTCACTGAGAGCTCGCGTGAGCCATTCGGTCAGAGGGCATTCAGCGACTGAGACGCCTACTCGAGGTGCCACAGTGCCATCGAGCAAATCGAATTACTTGGCGCAGCGGAACCCAAGGTCACTGATGCGCCGATAGATATGACCCGCTGCCGTCCGGCGGGTCGTCCGAGCTTGCCAAAGGGGATGATACCAACTGCCGCCGCGCTCAACGCGACTGCCTCTGCCGTTGAGATCTTCCCGACCGTCGTGCGGGTCATACGGATACGGCTCGTAAAGGGATGACGTCCATTCCCAGACATTGCCGGCCATATCCATGGACCCATAGGGTGATGCTCCCTTGGGAAGGCTTCCGACGGGCGTGGTTCCTGCCGTGTACCCGACGTTAGCCCGTTCTGCTTCGAAGCTGTTGCCCCATGGGTATCGTCGGCCATCGCCGCCGCGGGCCGCCTTTTCCCATTCGGCCTCGGTCGGCAGGCGCTTGCCAGCCCATCGGCAGTACGCAACCGCCTGCTGCCAACTGATAATCGTCACCGGTAGGTTGGCCTTTGTGGGGTTGTCGTATCCGCGCCCGATCGGCCGCGTGCAGGACCCTGCCTCGATGCAGCGGAGGTAGCGGGCGTTCGTTACCTCGAATTTGTCGATCACGAATGCTCCCACGAAGACCTTTGAAGGCGGCTTCTCGTTGTCGTCGGCCTCCGGGTCGTCCGAGCCCATGATGAACTCGCCGGCGGGGACGGATACCATCTCGACATCGTCGTTCGGCGACATGGCGACTCCAGGCCCGCCCACGCCGGGGACCGCCTGCAGCGGAGACCCGACGCCCATTCCCAACGCCACCCCCCACATGAGGGTCAGTCGAGCCATCCTCCTCGCGGGTGTGCCAACGTGAGCGGTGCAAAGGATCGCTGTTCTATTCCGTTTTCCATCTCGCCAAGCCGCAGGGAATGCCAAGGGGCGTGCTGCAGGCCGATGGGCCGCCTCAAGCAGGCCGGCGGTCGCCTTCCGCGAAGAAGTCTAGGAGCTTGGTCGGCACCTCGCGGAACTGCCTTCGATCGACGATGAGATCCACGAATCCATGTTCCTGAAGGAACTCGGCCCGCTGAAAACCTGGGGGCAACGTCTGGCGGATTGTGTCCTGGATGACCCGTGGACCGGCGAAACCGATAAGGGCGTTGGGCTCGGCGATGATGATGTCTCCCAGCATCGCGAAGCTGGCCGTGACTCCACCCGTAGTCGGATCAGCGAGGAGGGAATGTACGCAATACCTGCACGCCCCAGCCGTGCAAGGGCGGCGCTGGTTTTCGCCATCTGCATCAGGGAGAGGACACCCTCCTGCATCCGGGCGCCGCCCGAGCAGGAGACCAGAATCAACGGCGAGCGGGTGGTGATGGCCCGTTCGACCGCCCGGGCGATCTTTCCCCCTACGACGGAGCCCATGCTTCCACCCATGAAGAAGAATTCCATGACGCCGACGACCACCCGGTGCCCGCTGATGGTCCCGACCCCACTCAGGAAGGCGTCCTCTAATCCTGTCTCTTTTTTGGCCAGTTTTACGCGCTCGGGGTACGCTTTGGAATCCTTGAAGCCGAGCGGATCGAGCGGCCGAAGCCGGGCATCGATCTCTTGGAAAGTCTCGGGATCGAGTAGGAGCTGGACCCACTCGCGGGAGCCGATGCGGAAATGGCGCTGGCACTTTGGGCAAACGTGGCTATTTCGTTCGACCTCGCGCTTGTAGAGGATCTCCTTGCAACTGTCGCACTTGATCCAGATCCCTTTTGGGTCCGTGGCCTTCCCTTCTCGGACCTTTTTTGATGATGGCTCTTGTTTGGACACGGCCATTATCAATCGCTCCTTGTAGGGACAGGAGGAACGTTACACTGATCTCCCGGATCTGTCAAGACGGTGGCCAGCTCCATGTGGACACTCAATGAACTCGTTGTCCGCCCCGTGTCGGTCGCTTGGCGGCGGGCCGATCTACTCCGATGGCAGGCGATCGGACTACTCAGAGGATTCGAGCGGGCGGCAAAGCGCGCGCTGAATGCTCTTCCGCCAAGCCACAGGCATCAAGGCCGTTCCTGCTCACGCTGGCCGCAACGGCCGGGGGCGTGTTGATGGGTTCTGCAGAAGGGTTCATTCGCGGGAGGTCTGTTCTGGGAGAGAAGAGGCCGAGGCCTCGGTGCAATTCTACCGAGAACTGCTTGAGGTGCTGGAGCGCAAAAGCTTTGTCGAGGGAAGAAGCGTAACCCCGCGTGAGTTCGGGGCAGCCGTGGAGGCGCGTGGCCGGCCAGAACTCACAGGGGTCTCGCAGGTGGTTGAAAGCTACTTCCGGATCCGTTACGGCAGGCGATCTCTCTCTGAGTCAGAACGACACCAGATCGACCGCACCATTCGCCGCCTCGCCGGCGCCCGTAGGTTGCCTTCTGCCCTGGCTGGCCGAATGACTATTCCCTCTTACACTTCACAGAGCGATGACCATCGCTAACCCGCTGCTCCCTTGCTTCGAGTATCGGCTAGGCTGGCGATGAATTCTACTGCTCCAGGACCAAAAGCTGGCCTCCGATGTGGGCCGGGTGGAGGTGGCACCACACCTTGAAAACCCCGGCCTTGTCCGCCGTGAACTCTACAGTCTCTGGCTTGTCCCGATACACATCCACCTTGACGTCGAAGTCGGGAATGGCAAAGCCGTGAACATTCGGGTCTGACTTCACCTTGTTGATGAGCTTCACGCGGATCCGCTCACCCTTTTTGACCACCAGGGTTGCTGGAACCCACACCTTGCTCCCCTCGAACTCGATATTGATCACGGTGATCTCCCGGTCCACGTTCTGGCCCGCGGCCGGCATTCCGCTGAACAACAGCAGGCTCATCACCGCGACCGCTATTGACATCCCCGAGAGTGTTTTCTTCATGGCGGGTCTCCTCCTCAATTATTGTGCGGGTCTAAGTGTGGACGTGCGTCGTGCATCCTCTTCGAGTTTTTGTCCTATCGTCTCTTCTCCTGGAAGGAGCTGGTCGAGGGGTTTGCGCCGTTCTAGCGATCCGAGAGAGTCCAGGTAGTGCACCAGAGCCCAGATCTCCTCTGGCTCGAGGGCATCGGAATAGGACGGCATGGGAGTGCCGCTCAGTCCGGTGGCGAGTGTTCGGTACACGGCCTCGGGTTCGTAGCCCCGCTTCAGCGGCCAACGGGTAAAGTCTGTGACGACAATCGGGAGTCCTCGATCATCTTTCATTGTGGCGGCCGAGGGGCCATCGCCGCGGCCGCCCTCTCCATGGCATTCGGCGCACTGAGCCTTCTGATAAATCCGGCGTCCCCTGGCGATCACCTCCGACGTGGGCGGTGGCGGAGGAGGAACCGCGACCGGCGGTCCCGGCTGCTCCCTCTTGAACCGCTCGGAGAAGGTCTTGAAGTACGCGATCACGGCCCGGCGCTCATCTTTCCCGAGCTGTCGCTGGGGCACCATGCCGGTGCCACGGATTCCCCGGATGAGCGTCTCTTCGAGATCTTTGTCTTGCGGGAGAGAGCCTGATGGTGTGGAGCGGAACTTGAAGCTGCCGGTTCGAAAGTCCTTGGGTTTCACCGTTAGTTGAGTCGCTCCCGGTCCCTCTCCGTTTCCGCTCTCACCGTGGCAGACAGCGCAGTTGCCAAAATAGACCCGTTTCCCCTCTTTGAGCAGCCCCTCAGAATCCTGTCCCTGCGTCGGACTACTAAGTAGTTCCACGCCGATCATTGCACCGGCCACGATCCATCCCCGTTTCATATCTAGTCGCGGTATCGCCCCCGCGGGCGAGACCTCCCATCACCAGTTCGCGGTCTCTCAGCCTCAAGATTGCCACAACGTCGCAGACATCCTAACGCAGCCGCCTGCCTGCTGGCGAGCGGTGAGAATCTACCAGAGCGCTGAATTGGGATAGCGCCGGGCCAGCCATCGATCGAGTCCGAACGAGCGGCCGGAACGCGTGAGAAAGACCACCAACAGACCGGCCATAAACCCCTGGTCCGAGGTGGTGGCCGGCGACCCGCCACCCTTGGCCAAGTAGAAGTTGAGCGTCATGAAGATCCCTCCCAGAGCAGCCGGCCTCGTAAAGAGGCCAAACAGGAGCGCCAGCCCCGCCAGGATCATCCCCCAGGTCACAAGGTGAGCAAACAGTTGATGATGCGGGATCGCCACGCTCTTCAGGAATACCTTGTACCACCCGAACGCCGTGTCGTTGGCCCAGAGGAGGAGTCGCTTCTCCAAGACGCCGGGGCGGGTGAAGCCGCTGGTCAGCTTTCCGAGCCCGTCAAACAGGAAGTAATATCCGAAAAAGATGCGCAAGAGCGCAACGTACCAGAGCTTGGTCTCCTCCTGCCAGTTCCCCCGCAGCACGGTCACCTGTCCCTCCTTTCAGGCCACGCGGCCGCGGCCAGAGGTTGGCGCATCCGGGCCATGCCCCATCCCTTTCCGGGGCTGCCCGGCGCGTCCTCCCATATGAGCAGATCTTAGCAAGCTGATCACTGCCGCGTCAGGACTTTGCGATTTCACGGTGAAGATGAAACGGCCCCGCGCGGGATGGCCGTCGAGGGAAAGTATCTTCCAGTGTATCACATACGATCCGGAGGAGAGATTCCCAAGTTGCACGAGCAGGTTCGTCCGGTCCTGCGGATTCACGTGTGCGGCCCCCTTCTCAACGTGCCGGCCAGTCGCATCCATCACCTCGATCGCATTGAATTCATCTTCGAGGCGCTCGTTGAACCAGAGCCTTACGGACGCAGGGGCCGCCGCGAGCACCTCAAAAGGCCCGGGCTCGGAGCGAATCAGCTTGGCGTGAGCGAACGTCTCCGGGGTGGCGGAAAAGGCGCTGAGGAACAGAAGTCCGCCCAGGGCACCGGCTATCCGGCTCATCACCTGGGACGTGGCCAAACCCCTGCCTTTAACGCTGTGGAGCCACCTGTGATTGAGCTTGTCGGTTCCACAACCTACCCTCTCCGCACGAATCGGATTGGTCCTTGCGGGGGTACCCGTTACACCTTCTCGACCTCGAAGGTCCGGTCCCCGTCCTCTTCCCAAGCGCAGTTCGCCTTTAGGTCAGCGCCGGCCTTGCACCGGGCGCTCTAGCGGGCTCACCTGTCCTTGTTCCGCGAAGCCAGAGTTTACCGTTGAGTCCTCGCGAGATGCAACGATTTTTTCCTATCAATCCGCTCGTGAAGAAGCGACAGCTCCTGAGGGCCCTGATGAAGGTTGACGCTCAAGAGATTGCTCAATCCCTCAAGCGCCACATGATCCATGCGCCTTGGGTCGTCACATCGCACCGACTTCCTGGCGCAGCCTATGGAAAAGCCAGGCTAGCGTGAGCAGGAGGCTGAGAAGAGCGACCGTCATTTGAGCCGGCGGATAATCATAGTGGTTGGCCAGCACAAACCCGACCGCGCCCGTCCCCACGGCGATGATTGGTGCCAGAAGGAACATAGGGCGAACCTCTCGGCATATGTTCTTCGCGACAAGAGCGGGAAGCACCAGGCATCCAAACGTATAGAGCATTCCCGAGGACCTGATGGACAATCCTACGGCAAGACCAAGCCAGGCGGCGGTGAGTGCTCCCCAGCGGGCAATTCTCATTCCCACTGCAGCGGCCATCACAGGGTCCATGGCGAAGAGAAGGACGCTCCGAAGGCCGACGCACAGGAACAGCGCGGCCACTCCGGCAAGCATGCCGAAGGTCCACACGTCCCCTCTCGTGGCCCCGATGATGCTCGAGGAAAGCAGCCGATGGATCTCCTCGAGCCCGTGCGGGCTCCTGGAGACAATCAGGATGGAGAGGCTGGCCGACCCAAGGAACACCCAGCCCGTGATTGCCTCGTGGCTCTCTCCCGTCCCTTCGCCTCCGCGCGCGGTGATCAAAGCCGCGATCACGGAGAACGCCACGGCCATGATGGACAGGAATCCATCTGAGCGGAACCAGGGACGAAGGCCCGCACCTGCCCAGGCACCGATCCACATCGCCAAGGCGATCCCGAGGGTTGATGCCTGTGAGACGGCTGCGCCGATAAAGATCTGGTCCCTGGCCACCACAAGGACACCGATCAGTGAGAGGAGGAGGCCTATCATCCAGCCGGCCAAGTAGCTGTTGTGAAAGAGCGCCCAGGAGGAAATGAAGTTTTCGATCATGGGTTTCCTTCCGTAGGAACAATCCGGACGGCAACCGAGCCGGAAAGGTCATAGCGAACCTCGACTGGAGCTCCATATACACATTCAAGGGTATCCCGGTCCAGCATCTTCTCGCGCGTTCCTGATTCTACAGTTCTCGAGTGAAACAAGGCAATGTCGGTCGCGTAGCGTGCCGCGATGGCGACATCGTGTGTGACGAAGAGCAGGGTCAAGTTTTCTCCCTGGTTCAGCTTGGCGAGGAATCGCAGGAACATGTCCTCCGTCGAGAGGTCGAGTCCATTGGTCGGCTCGTCGAGGATCAGGAGGCTGGGGTATCGCACGAGAGCCCGGGCGACCAGAACGCGCTGACGCTGGCCGCCGGAAAGAGACCAGTAATTTCGTCTCGCCATCCCTTCCAGGCCGACTCTGGCGAGCGCCCACTCCAGGCGCTCGGTCTGTTGCTTCGTGCTTGCTTGAATGCCAACCAACCCCAGCAAGACAAATTCCCGGACCGTAGTCGGGAGCGTCGGGTTGAGATCGCACCGCTGGGGAACGAAACCGATTCGCTCCCGGCGCGCGAGATCCGGATGAAGCCACAATGTTCCGGTCCGGGGTCGAAGCACCCCTAGGATCGCTCGAAGGAGGGTGGTCTTTCCCGAACCGTTCGGCCCGAGGAAAAAGCAGAACTCCCCCTTCCGCACCTCGAGATCGACGTTCTCGAGGACGATCCTTCGATCATAGGCCAGAGACAGTTGGGTTGTCTTTATGACGACATCAGTGTTCTCCATACTCCTCTCAGTCCTGGCAGTGCGCTCAGGTGAAGGACGCGGCCGGGCCGTCGTGGACTGCAACCGCGCAATGGAAAGAATCGGGGACGGGGCTGTGGCCTCTGCCTCACCGCCTCAACGCAGTCGCAAGCTGCCGGATATCGTAATCAATCATGGCCAGGTAGTCATCGGTGCCTTCACGTGCGCCTACCTGGTGGGCCAAGTTGACAACTTTTGCGCCTGTATTCTCCGAGATGAATCGCGCATGCCGAGGGTCATAGTAGGGAGCCGCGAGGACAACCATGACCCCTTCGGCCCTCATCCTCTCCACCAGCGCGCGAAGATGACTGGTTGTCGGGGGGATCCCCGGCTTCGGCTCCATGTGACCGATTACCTCGATCCCGAAGCGGCGAGCATAATAGGGCCACATATTATGGTCATCCACCACCCTGGCTCCCCGAAAGGGTAACATCAAACCCAGCCACCCGCCAAGAAGCGACTCCTCCTTCTGTTCCTTCAGAAAGGTGCCCAGCCTGCCCCGCTCAAAGAGAATGGCCAGTTTTTCGGCATCGTACTTCTTCGCGAGTTTCTCGCCAACCAGGGCTGCGCCCACCCGCTGGCTGAAAGAAGCGTAGTGATCCTCGAAGTATGGCTTCCTGTCCGGTCGCAGTTCGATCAGCCTGTCCCGGAGGAGGCGCGCCACCTTGAGGCCATTCAGAGGGTCTAAGAGGTAGTGTGGATTTCCTAACGGGTGGACGTCACCCATCGAGCGGTCCACCGGCACGGTGGGGACTTCAAGGGGGGAGATCGCCCTGGAAGCGTCAAGATACCCGGGCGCGCCGGGCAACACCGTGCCATTTCTGGCATTCTGTAGCAGGACGGGGGCCCAGCCGATTTCCAGGTCCATGCCCACCTGGACGTAGAGATTGCATTGACTCAACACCTTGATAAAGCTGGGCTTGGCCTCGACGAAGTGCGCGTCTTCCGTCCCCTTGGCGAACACGGTGACCGAAACCTGGTCGCCTCCCACCTCGCGGGTCAGACTGCCCAAGTCGGGGACCGTCGCACAGGCCTGGATCGGCCTCGGTGCCTCTTGGGCAGAGACAAATGGATTTGAGAGGCCCACGGGCGTCAGGAGGATTGACAGGATGACGAGTCCATACATTCCCTCCGATATCTGTCTCATTCGATTACTCCTTTTCGTCAGTACTTGTGCGCCGGGTGGGCACCATACAGGAATTCGAAGCCAAGCCAGACGGAATGGGCGTCCTGGCGTTCGAGGTGGTCCGCGCGGTCATAGTTGTACTGTAGGCGAATACGTGAAAACTCGGACGGATGCCAGACGAGAAGCGGTGAGACGCGATGGCGGTTGTCCCGGAACGGGTCCGCGTCCCTTCCCCCAACGCTTTCTCCCCTCCCACCGGCATACTCGTAGCGCAGGCCGGCGGCCCAGCCATAGTGAAACCCGTAGAGCGCCTGCGTGTAGAGCCCCCAGTCCCGAAGGGCCTCGCGCGGCAGATTGATAATCTTGTCTGGGTTGCTGTCATCGAAGAAGCGATCCGCGGAGTAGTCCCGCTGCATGATCTCTGACTGCCATAGTATAAACGGCCAGCCCCGGAAGTTGCTTGTCGGACGCCAAGTCAGCTTGAGGTCCGCGCCATAGATGCGCGTGTCACCGTCCGGGCCCGTCGCGTTCGGACCGAAGAGGCCAGAGATGCCGAGCTTGGTGGTCACGGTGTCGTCGATGGTCCAGGAGTTCACCCAGCGAGCAAGGTAGAGGAGATCCTTCAGGCTCCTCACGTCGCGCTCGACGAACGGGCGCCCGCCGATCGGGCGCTCCTTGAAGAACTCCCCATTCGCCAGGAAGCTCGCCGCAGTCTCGCCGTTCGCATTCTGCACGCTGACTTGCAGCTCAGAGAACCAGGGGAGGGGTGTGAGCCAGCTTAGCCGAGCGCCTGCCTGTCGCAGACCGTCCGGACCAAAGAGCCGCGTGTTAATGACCGGCTGATCCAGCCAATCCCATGCATGGGGATGGACTGGGTTGATCAGGCCGAATTCGGTGAAGTAGAACCCACCCTTCAACTGAAGCCCATAGGGCAGCGACTGTGTGGTGAGGAACGCCTCCTCCAGCTCGACTCGCGTGTCGCCGACAACAGGGTCGATGAGGTAAACAATATGGGCCTCACCCGTGAAGTAGGGGTCCACAGCACCCGAGAATGACAGCTCCACCTGCTGGACCGTGAAGCCCCGCTTGCGCGGATCGTGGTCGCCGCCCTCAAGGTTCTGGATCGACGCGTCGCGCTCGGTTGACGTCCCGGCGGCGAAGAGGGCGTCCAGAGAGATGTCGATGAGCCGGAAGGTGCTTCCGCCGACCTGACGGGAAAAGAGATCGGTTGCCACAGGCTGCGGCCCAGGCGGCTCTGTCTCCTTTAATGCTTTGTCGAGGGCCGATTCCGGCGTCGGCGGCTTTTCCGCGGCAATGGGTTGGGATTCGATTGCCTGAATTCGCCGCTGCAGCTCGTCGAGCTTCCGCTGCTTCTCGGCATCGCTCCGCCGAAGCTCTTCGATCTCCTTCTTGAGAGCCTCGAGTTCGGGGTTTTTGGCCTGGGCCAGCGCGCTGTCCACGTGAATGATCATTGTGGCGAGAACGGTGAACACGATCAGGCCCCACTGTCTAGCGTAGGGGAATGGCATTGATTGTCCCTCCTTATGTGCGAAGGTACTTGTCGCGCTACGAAAGAACTGCGCGACTGGGAGAAGGAGAGGCGGGTCGGTCTGCGGCCTTCGTGGACGAATTTGTGACCGGCTACCGACCGGCGGTTAGATTGACGGGGATGCTAGAGGAGAATGGGTGGGGCGCGACTATGGAAAGATCCGAGGCTGGTGGCGCTGGGGAGTGCAACAAATGGAAGAACGCGGAATTCGGAATCGAGGAAGAAACGGAGCAGGAGAGCGAGCGGGAGGACGGTGGAGGCGACTTGCTGCCAGAAATGGATCGGGCAGCTCTCTTGCGGTCCTGGCCGGGGCTTGGCGCCGGTCTGCTGAGCACCCGTCATCGGGCTCGAACCGGGGACCAGAGGCCGGAAAAGACCGCCGAGAGAGCCGGCATCCCCATGATCGTGCGGGTCGGGGACCAGGAGCAAGAAGGCGATGGCAAGGAGCGCGAACGCCGCTGCCCCACGCTGTCTCCCAGTGCCTCCGTCTCTAGTCCTGCGAGAATCCATCTGCCTCCACCACAAGATCGGATCGAGAAACAGATAACTAGGTGCCTTGTTGCGCCCTCACTACCCCAAAAATGCTACCAGGACTGTCCTAGCCTGTCCAGGGGAAACTTGTCAACCCGCTGTCTTCCCACCAGCAGCGACCACGTCGCCGCTGCCGCGCCATGGCCCTGCTGGTGAAGAGCATGCTGCTCGCGGTGCTGGTGGAGCCGGATGTGGCGGGCCGGCGGAAGCTGGGCGAGCAACGCCGTGCAGGCCAGCGCCCCAACCGCTACGAGCCACTCCAGCCGTATGGACCTGAAGAACTGCTGTCGGATCTTCTCGTCATCTTTACGCCCCCTGCTCGTCAGCAGAGTGCCCGCGAACCGGCCGATTATCCTGAAAATCAGCCCGTCGCGTGCGCCCAAGCTGCTTCCTAACCGGGAGATAAAGTAGTAACGGTTCAGCGCCGCAATCATCAGCATCAGCAGCACAAGCGAAAGCTTCACCAGGAGGGTTTGCCCGTACGAGGTGGTGAAGAGGCGGGAGATGGAGGTCACCTGCAACCAGGCGTTGTAGAGTCCAGAGGCGAAAAAAATGACAGCGCAGCAAACTCCCATCCCAGAGAACCGCAGGGCGATCGACTCCAGACAATGCGCTGCTGCCCTGGGAGGAGGTGGCAGCGAGGCGTGCAGCACAAATCCGAATGTGAATAGGCCACCGATCCAGGTGGAAATCGCCAACAGATGGAACCAGTCGATCAGCACCGGAAGCGTGAAATCTCCCCAGTCCGCCGAGTGCCCCGAAAGACTCGTGGTCAGCGCGATCAGGGTTGCTCCGAGTAAGGAAGGCCCAAGGGACCAGGAAAGCCCCTGCACCCCTCCCCTCCTGAGCAGCCAGGCCATGGCAAGTAACCCGACAAGGCTGAGCCGCGCGATCCACACGGCGCCAAAGTGGGTCTGGCGGAGCACCACCGGGAGGGCAACGTCCAGATCGACCAACGTCATGCCGCTCATCATCAGCGTCCTGAGGATTAGGTACCCGACGCTCGTCACGGCCACCAGCACGATCGAGCCGGCCTCCACTCGCCGAAAGTGTCTCGCAAAGCTCTCGAATTCCTGATGCGAGAGGAGGGTTGGCCGGACGATCAGGTGCCGAAACACGAGGCCGCCGAGCAGCGTCGTCACGCCCACGAAGTCGAGCCATCGGAGAAAGGTATGGAGGAGTGTCAGAGGAACGCTCACCGCGGCGCCCCAATGGTGAACGGGAAGTCGCCCTCGGTGCGGTGACCGTCGCGACCGACGACGTTCCAGAAGACCCGATATATTCCGGGCGGTAGAGATGGAAGGCTGACCTCCAGGATGGTGTTGTCCGACGGGTTTACTCGCCCGTCCCCCTTATCCACCCGCTGCTTGTCACCGTTCATCACTTTGATTGTGCTGAAGACCGGCTCGAGTGCCCCGTCAAACCAGATCCTTATCTGGGCGGGCGGCGTCGGCACCGTCCACCCCACCCGTGGCTCTGAGTGGTCCGGGAAGGCATGGCCCCAGGCGGGCGCCGCCACGAGGAGAAGGGTGAGCGCCGCTACGGCCAGCTCGCCGCAGCGGCGTCCCGAATGCCCGTTCATCGCGGCATCGACTGTGGCCCCAGGACTCCGTGAAAGGGCGTCCAGGAGAAGATCTCGGGCGCGATATCGTCGAGGAAGAAATGAACCATCCCCAGGATCCCCACATTGCGCCCGGAAATATCGTTCAAGGGAATCTTCGCCTCCACAGCGAGTTGAATATATTTTCCCGCCCAGATCAGACCGGGATTGGCAAATGCGATGGTCTCACCGCTCTGATGCCCGGTGAGCAGCGTCTCCCCATTGAACTCCACGATGGGGAACAAGCGGCTAAAAGGCCACGGTAACCCCACGTCCTTCACGAACGATTGCAGATAGGGGATGCTGTACATCACGGTCACACCCCACTCAAGGCTATTCTCCAGTTCTTCGGTGTGGCTGTGGCCGGTGAATAGGTTGAACCCAAGTGAGCCAGTCACCGCAAGCGGCTTGAGCCAGTCGGCCCAATCCGGGAGGTCGCCGAATCCTTTGCCGATCTGAAGAGCAGGGGTCAGCGTCGTCTCTGAGAGCGCCTCGACTCGCTTGGCGCCGACACCGCCCGGCGCTATAGTCAGGGCAAAGGTGGAGGCTACCTCATGGACCGGATCCCTGACAAACTGGTATCTGAGGCTGATGTCCGGGTTTGAGAAGCCGTAGGCGTTGGGCTCGTCAGGATTTAATGAGTTGACGATCCGGTAGGAGCCGCCGAATCCGATCGCGAAGTTCTGACTCAGCCGCTTCGAGATCTCCGCTTCCAGCTCGGTCTCTTTTGCATCCGGTCCCTTGATATGGCTCACCACGAAACTCGCCTCGTCAGAGACGAACGGGTCCTCGACCGTCACCGTGGATGGGAACCACCGCTTCCCCACCACGCCGTGGGCCCAGCCGGTGGCCGGCACCACAATCACAATGGCGATGCCCAATACCAGTGAACAAAGACTGCGCTGATAGGTTTTTCGTTGCATGACCCCCCCTTTCGAATGCGGCCTCTTCCGGAATAGGCGAGCCCGTGATGGGTTCAGACCCGCTCCCGACATGGCCTGCCGGCGACGTTTTGGGATAGTGAATTACGTCAGCCTGACAATAGCCCGAAGAGGGCTAGGTCGTCCCGTCGGAATCGGGCACAATGAGAGATCGATTGAGGAGCGTTAAGCGAAGAAGGGGGTGCTGGGTGGGGACCGACCGGTGAGCTGGACGACGCGACGGTGGGGGATCAGCAACGGGAAAAACAGCAGTAGGAACAGACCTGCCTCGACCACGGGCAGGATGACCCTGGCAGACGGCGCATGGGAAGAAATCCCCTTTTGCACCCAGACACAGACGAAGTGGAAGTGTCCGTCAGCTTCGCTGTGCGAGTGTCCATTGGGAGGATGAACCAGACAGAGGGTGAGGAGCGCAGTGATCAGCAGGTAGAAGCAGGCAACCGCCGCAACCAGCAGGTTGAGGCGCCGAGAATATGGTGTTGTGAGAACCAATCTCTTCGTCATCTTCGAAATCATTCGTGAATTAGGATCGTCCCTACGGCGTTCCCGAAACAAACTGGCGTATGCTATCCAAGCCATACCAGCCTGTCAATTGAAATCTTATATCACTCGTCACGTTCTTGACGCATCGCTGGGCCTGCGGTATAAAGGAGCCGTTTTGACCCTAGCGCAGGACTCGGAGTGTGCATAAATCATGTGACAGGCGAGTTACGAGAATGGAGTATCAAGAGGGTTTCTGGCAGGAGGGGAAGAAACGATGCCTGTGAGAGTTCGAATTCCGACCCCGCTGCGCAAGCATACCGGGGACAAAGGGGAGGTGACAGCGGAGGGGACAACCATTAAAGAGGTGTTCGAGCATCTGGATCGACAGTTCCCGGGTTTCCGGCAGGCCCTGTACGATGAGGATGGCACTCTCAGGCGATTCATCAATGTCTATCTGAACGACGAGGATATCCGGTACATCGGCGGGGAAAGCGCTGCGGTAAAGGCCGGGAACGTCATCTCCATCGTCCCGGCGATCGCGGGGGGCTGTCGACCGTGTGGAGGCTGGGCCCGCTAACAGGTGTCCGCAATTCACGGTGCCCTCATCGGGGCCCCCTCGCCGCCGAAGAGACTTCGGTAGTTTTGGCTTGGCGGCGTGAGGATAGCGGCCGGCTCCTCGAGCGGACCAAGGCTCAGCAATAGCGCAATGGGGCTCCCCCGCCGGGTAAGGCCTCCGGGCTCCGGGTCCTGGGCGATCACCTCCCCTTTCGGGTACTCCGATGAATGGACCCGAGCCACCCGGCCTACCGTCAGGCCATGCTCCTGGAGCACCCGCTGGGCCGCTGGTAAGGTCAGCCCGGCCAGGCTAGGGAGTGCCACCGCGTCACTCCCACGGCTCACCACCAGACGGATCTCGCTATTCTTCTGGACCCAGGAGCCGCTGGCCGGCCGCTGCGACAGGATGGCATCTTTCGGTATCCCTTCACTATACTCCTTGCCGCTCACCTTGGGTTGGAAGCGCTGCTCGCGCAGCAGCTCAAGAGCTGCCGTTGAGTCCACACCGATGACGCGCGGAAGCTGTATCTTGTCCTTCTCGGTGGCGAGCCACATCGTGATGGAGCCGGTGGCGAGGGCTACAGCAGTCAAGAAAAGGGCCCCGGTGAATCCTTTGACCAGCAGGCGGAGTAGGCTCATCCTCTCCGCCTGTGGAGCCGGATAGCGTAGAAGCCATCGAGCCCGTGCCGGTGCGGCCAGGTGCGGAGGGCGCCGCCGGGATCGAGCAGTCCTGCCATGGTGGCGGGGAGGGTATCGCGGGAGTCGTCGGATGCAAAGTCCGGGGATTCACGCAGGAACGTCTCGATGACTCCTTCAGTCTCCTCCGGCTCGAGCGAACAGGTGCTATAGACCAAGAGCCCTCCGGGTTTCAGGAGCGGCGCGACGCCCCGGAGGAGCTCAAGTTGCAAGCGCGCCAGGGCGGGCAGGGCCGCCTCCTCCTGTTGCCACTTCCGTTCCGGATGGCGCCTGAGGGTTCCGAGACCGCTGCACGGCGCGTCCACCAAGACCCTATCCACCAAGTCCCTCAACAACCGAGAGGCCTGCCGGGCATCGGCCCGAACCGGCAGCAGTCGATCGAGACCAAGGCGTGCCCTGGCCTCTCGGAGGCGCCGCTGCGCGCGGGCGCTAGGATCGAGCGCGATCACTCGCCCGCTCGTGCCGAGGAGTCCCAGGAGCAACGCCGTTTTCCCTCCGCCGCCGGCGCAGGCGTCCAATACCGTTTCGCCGGGCTGCGGATCCAGCAGGAGGACCGGCAGGGCTGCGGCCTCATCCATCGGGAAATACCACCCGCTGGCGAAGGCCGGATCACGTAGCGCCTCCGCGCCGTCTTTAAGGTGAAAGACGCCGGGAACGAACCGGCCAGGCGTCACCGATCCCGCGATCAAGGCGAGGTGGTCCTTCACCTCTTCCGGCCGACTCTTCAGGAGGTTCACCACCACCGAGAGCGCCGGGGTTTCATTATTGGCCCGCAGGAACGCCTCGGTCTCTTCGGCGCCCAGGCGTGCGAGCCAGCGCGCTACGAGCCAGCGTGGGTGCGACCAGCGCGTGGCGAGGGCGCCGACCGGATCGGTAGATGGGTCGGGGAAGCGGATCGTTCCCTCCTGCACGAGTAATCTACGAAGGACCGCGTTGACGAACGCTTTGGCGCCTCGATTGACTTGGCTCCCGGTATCAGTGATGAGCGCCACCGTCTCATTGACGGCCGCATAGTTTGGCATGCGTGTCAGGAAGAGGATCTGATAAGCGCCGAGGCGGAGGAGGCGGCGCAGCGCCGGATCGACCATCTCCCAGGGCCGGTTGGTTACTGCGGCCAGCAGATAGTCAAGGCGACCCTGCCAGCGGAGGACCCCGTACGTCAGCTCGGTCGCCAGGCCCCGCTCCTCCCGCGAGAGGGGGCCCTTGTGGAGCTTGGCATCGAGAAGCAGGCTGGCATAGGCTCCCTGCTCCTCTACCTGGGTCAACACCTCGAGCGCCAGACGCCGCGCGTCCATGCTGTTGTCCCGGCTTACCCGAAGGCGTCGCCCGGCTGGACACGATAGCCCCGAGCAAACTCCGCCGCGCCCATTGCACGTCGGTTCTCGGGTTGCACCCGTGTCAGGCGAAAGCCTCCCTGCCCGGTTGCGACCAGCACTCCCTTGTTGGCATCGATCGCCAGAACAGTTCCAGGCGCAGAGCCTGGCGCCGCCTCTACATAGGCTTCCAAAACCTTCACGCGCCGGCCACGGAAGCGAGTCACCGCTCCAGGCTCTGGCAGAAGGCCCCGAATCGAGGCGTCCAGAGCCTGCGCGTCGCGGGCCCAGTTGAGATGTGTATCCGCTGGCGTGAGCTTGGGGGCATAGGTCGCAAGGCGGTCGTCCTGCGGGGTCAGGTGGCCTGTCCCGCGTGCAACCTGATCGAGGGCCTGGCACAAGAGCTCGGCCCCGAGGACGGCCAGTCGCTCGCTAAGGGTGCCGGCGGTATCCCGGGGCCGGATCAGCTCGGCCTGCTGCAGGAGCATGGGGCCGGCGTCCATCCGCTCCTCGATCCGCATGATGGTGACCCCTGTCACGCTTTCTCCTCGAATAATTGCCCATGGAATCGGCGCAGGACCACGGTATTTTGGCAGCAGGGAGGCATGAAGATTCAGGCACCCCTGCGGCGGGAGTGGCAGGATCGTCTCTGGCAGAAGCTGGCCGTAGGCGACGACGACGATGGCCTCCGGTTGGGCCGCCCGCAGCGCTGCAAACACAGCCGGCTCGCGCACCTTCTCCGGCTGCAGGAGGGGTAGCTGTAACTCCTGTGCAGCCAGTTTCACTGGCGGCGGCGCCAGTCTCCGGCCGCGCCCGACGGGCCGATCCGGTTGGGTCACCACCAGACCGATCTGATGTCCGGCCTCGACGAGTGCCCGCAGCGACGGGAGGGCAAAAGCCGGTGTTCCCATGAAGCTCAGGCGCATTGGCCATCCCCCTTCGCATCTGAATCGAATCGTCGCTTCGGAGCTTGCCCCCTTACCGACTAGGCGATCTTCATAGGAGCGACCCGCTCGAGTGTTTCCATCATCCGGGCGTAATGCGTCCCTTCCCAGTAGATCCGGAGGCACCCGGGGCATCTGGCGAACCGATCATGTCGATGCCAGACGAACTCGGGGACCTGGCCACGCACCTCCGCTTTTACGGCAGGCTCCAGGCGGAGGTTACATCGCAGGCACCGGTGGCCTATCCAGGGTGGCAGCCCGAGCCGGCCAACGACCTGGCCGAGCTGCTCGTCATAGTGATCGCTCTCAATGAATAGGCTGCGGCCAGGTGGCAGACGAGGAGGAAGGCGGGTGTCCCGCGTTAAGAGGAGCCGGTCCTCGACCATCGCCAGGCGCACCAGCCCTGCATCGTCGCCCCGCCAGTAGAGCGTATCGTACCCCAGGAGCCGGAGCCATTTGGCCAACCGGCCCAGCATCGCATCGGCCACCAGCCGCATCGTTCCTCCTGTCCGTTCCTGGCCTCCCGCCCTTCGCCCACTCGAGACCCGGGGCGCGGGTCTGACTATAGCACATCAGAGGGACCCGTTGCATCGGAACATCGGTGGAAATACCGTTGACAAAGGCTCCTGTTCATACTAGAAAAGTGGCAAGACAGTCGATAAGGAGCGAGTGTATGTGTCGCAAGAGCGCGTGAGTTCCTTCAACGATTTCCTGCACAGGCCGGTCCTCGACCAGTCGGGCGTCAAGGTCGGGCTGGTTGCCGCCCGCGCTCATTCCGTGGGAGGCGTTCCAACGCTATGATCCGCGCCGGCGATTGCTTCAACTTCGCGCCGACCACAGCGCATGATCGTCCGGGCCTCCCGGGTACACCGCCCCGAGATTCCCGGCAGGAGGGACGCCAGTTTGCCATTTTCGGGGCACGGGGTGAGGAGCATCCCAGAAGGGCCACTGAATAACCGATGATGCCTCTACTTTTTTCCACCTTGCGACGCTGTCCGGTCCTCGATGCCGAGGATCAGCTCGTGGGTCAGCTCAAGGACCTTATCCTCCTGCCGCTGGAGACTCTCCCATGGGTCACCAAGCTAGTGGTCCTGACGCCTGAGAAGGAGGAATTGATCCTGACCTGGGAGACCGTCGCGCGCATAGAGCGCGAGCCGGCAGCAATCCATCTCGCGCAAAAGATCGGCGCGCTGCAGTCGCTGCCGCCACGGCCCGAGGAGATGGAGTTGGTGAAAACCCTCCTGGACCGGAAAGTGGTGGACACCAAGCGTCGCAAGGTGATCCGGGTGAACGACCTGGAGTTCCAGGAGGCGCAGGGGCGGCTGCTGCTCGTTGCGGTAGAAGCTGGCCTCCGGAGCCTGTTGCGATACCTGGGTTCCGAAGTACTAGCCCAACGGATCGCACGCCTCTTTGGCATGCCCCTGGATCGAGAGACCATCTTGTGGGAGGTCGTGGAGCCGGTCGAGATCGAGCCGACGAAGACGAAGCGCCGGTCAACCTACGCCAAGCTCGCCAAGCTCCACCCGGCTGACATCGCTGACATCATCGAGGAGCTGAACCCGAGCGAGCGGACAGCGGTTCTGGCTGCCCTGGACCAGGAGACCGCCGCCGAGACCCTTACCGAGACCGAACCGGAGGTCCAGGCGTCAATGGTGCAGATGATGGAGAGCGAGCAGGCGGCCGACATCCTGGAGCAAATGGAACCGGACGAGGCCGCCGACATCCTGAGCGACCTGCCGGAGGCCAAGGCGCAGGAGCTGCTCGAGACGATGGAAGAGGAGGAGGCCCAGGACGTGGTCGAGCTCCTCACGCACGAGGAAGACACGGCGGGCGGCCTGATGACTACGCAGGCGTTCCGCCTGCCGTCCCACCTGACGGCGGCCGAGGCGATCGGCCGGCTGCGCTCCGCCGAGGGGGCCGAGGCTGAGACCACTTCCTATATTTACGTTACCGACGACCTGGACCGGCTACTGGGGGTGCTGAGCCTTCGTGAACTGATCCTGGCCGACCCTGGCAAGCGGCTCGACGAGATCATGGAGCAGCAGGTCATCAGTCTGCGGCCTGAGACCGGCTTACGCGAGGTCGCCGAGATCTTCACCAAGTACAACCTGACGGCATTGCCGGTGTTGGACGAGGGGAGGGAGTTGAAAGGCATCATCACCGTTGATGATGTCCTGAACCGGATCCTCCCGATGATATGGAAGCAGCGGGCAGCAAAGAAATTCATCTAGCCGTCTCCACACCCAGGACACTCGATGCGGCTTCCTCGGATCAAGAAGCGGCGGATCCTCCGATTCCTGGCCGTCATGGGGCCGGGGATCATCACTGCCAGTGTCGATCAGGACGCCGGGGGGATAGCGACCTACTCCCTCGCCGGCGCCCGCTATGGATTCAGCCTGCTCTGGACGATTCCGTTTATGGTTATCAGCCTTGGCATGATCCAGGAGATGAACGCCAGGATGGGGATCGTCACCGGCAAAGGCCTGGCGGACCTCATTCGGCAACGGCTGGGCGTCCGGGTGACCCTGGTCGCCATGAGCGTGCTGACGCTGGCCAATCTCGCAAATACCGTGGCGAACTTCGCCGGCGTCGCGGCCAGCACCGAGATCTACGGTCTCAGCCGGTACCTGACCGTGCCAGCAAGCGCCCTCCTGCTCAGTTGGCTGGTTGTAAAAGGGACCTACAGACTCGTCGAGCGGACCTTCCTTGTCTCCAGTGGCCTCTACCTCGTCTATGCCGTCTCGGCCTTCTTGGCTCGACCCCCATGGTTGCAGGTCCTGCACCAGACTGTTCGCCCCAATTTCCATATGGATGGCGCGTACCTGACGATGCTCATCACCGTGGTGGGGACCACCATCGCCCCGTGGATGCTCTTCTACCTGCAGTCCTCGGTTGTGGACAAGGGGGTCAGGATCCGCGAGCTCCCCTACGCCCGGGCCGACGCCTACCTCGGCAGCGTCATCTCTGGTGTCATGATGTTCTTCATCATTGTGGCCTGTGGCGCGACGCTCTTTCCTCACGGCATCCGGGTCGAGACTGCCGAGGAGGCGGCGATGGCGATCGAGCCCTTCGCCGGTCGATTCGCCGCGTTCCTGTTCGGCTTCGGCCTGTTTAACTCCTCTATCGCGGCGGGCGCGGTCATCCCCCTGTCGACAGCATATGCAGTGTGCGAGGGGCTCGGCTGGGAGACTGGAATCGATCGGACTGCCCGCGAGGCGCCGGGGTTTTTTTCCATCTACCTGACGATGGTGGCGGCCAGCGCCCTTCTCATCCTCTGGCCGAACGCACCGCTCATCACCATCATGTATTTCTCACAGACTGTGAACGGCATCCTGCTTCCGTTTGTCCTGATCTTCATGCTCCTCCTGATCAACGACCGGGAGATCATGGGCGCGCGCGTCAACTCGCCGGCCTACAACCTGATTGCATGGGGGACTGCCTTCCTGATGGTGGTCCTGACCCTTCTGCTATTGGTGACCTCGATCGTCTGATCCGCCTCGCGGATGGGCAGGGGCCTTTCCCTTGACAGGTTCAGACTGACGGGGGTAAAAGAGACCGAGGCAAACGACACATGGGGCCGAAGCAGCGGTACGCGTCAGCGATCAAGGCGTGGCCGGCAGAGGAGCGGCCGAGGGAGCGGCTGCTCGCGCACGGGCCGGGCGCCCTGACCACCGCGGAGCTCCTCGCGATCCTTCTGCGGACTGGCGCACGAGGTCAGAGCGCCGTTGAGCTCGCCCGCAGTCTCCTGGAAAAGACCGGCGGGCTCCGGGAGCTGGACCGGCGAGAGGCGGAGGACCTCCGGGAGGCTAAGGGGTTGGGTCTGGCCAAGATCGCCCAGCTCAAGGCGGCCCTGGAGCTGGGTCGGCGCCTACTGGCCGAGGAGAAGAAAGTCCTGGGAGCGGTGACCTCTTCGAAGGAGGTGTACGAGTGGCTCCGACCGCAGATGCGGGGCCTCACCAAAGAGGTGTTTAAGGTGCTGCTGCTCAACAGCAATAACGAGGTATTGGAGACCGTCACGGCCTCCGAGGGGTCGGTAACCGAGAGCCCGGTGTACCTCCGTGACCTGGTGAACCTCGCCAACCGGCACCAGGCCGCTGCCCTGATCATCGCCCACAACCACCCGTCTGGCAACCCACGGCCAAGCTCGACCGACAAGACGCTCACTGAGGAGCTGGTTTTCACGGGGCGTCTGTTGCGGATTCGGGTGCTGGATCATCTGATCATCGGCGACGACCGGTATTTCAGTTTCGCCGACGAGGGGCTGATCGACCAGTACGGCGCCGCGTTCGAGAAGCGCCGGGCCCGGTGAGGTGTCGGGAATGAAAAGGGATGGAGGTGATGCCGTGTCTCGCGGCGTGTGGTCGAGAGGCCTGGCTGTCGGGGGGACCCTTGTCCTTCTGCTGTTCTCCGGCTGTCAATACCTTCCGTTCGAGATCAAACCGCCAAAGTTGCCATTCAGGATGTCCCCGCTCAAGCACGAGGTCACGCTTCAGGCTGCCCCGGGAATGGGTCCTGCGCCATTCAAGGTTGTCCAGGCCCAGGCCGGGCCGGCCGAAGTAAAGTTAACCCTGTCGAACCCTGCCGTCTCCTCCATCCGAGTCGTCTGGACCGAGGGGACGTTTATCACGGCAGACAGTATTACATACCCGATCGGGTTGAAGGGCGGCCCTGGGCAGAAGGCCGGATCGTCGCCGGAGCCGACCACGATTGACTCCAGGGGGCAGGTTCAAGTCACGGTCTTCGCCGTCACCAAGGATGGCACGCCAGTGTCTCCAGAAGGCAAGTCGATAGAGCCGCCGTATCGGGTGGGGGTCAAGCTCACGGTTGAGAGCGAGGGGAAAGCATGGAAGGGAACGCTGTGGGTCTTCGTCTCGTAATGACAGAAGAGCTTTAAGGTTAGATTTCGCTAAGGCTCCTGGGAAGCACACTTCTTTACCACAAGGAGCACCAATGATGAGCTCACGATTCCGGATCGGCGCGGTTATCGGCGGTGTTGTCCTGACGTTGGCTCTGGAGGTCCTCTTTGTTCTGGACGGGCGGAGCGCCGAGCCAACGAAGGGTAGTGGGCATGAAGACCATCAAATGATGATGCGCCATGACAGTCCAACAATCCAGAAGTCTGGCTATGCGATGCCGAAAGGGTGGCGATTCGCTCTGCCGCCCGGAAACGTGGACGCGGGGCGGAAGGCCTTCGCTGACCTCGAGTGCTTCAAGTGCCATGCGGTCCAGGGGGAAAAGTTCCCCGCACCGAAGCCCGACCAGGGGGGAGCGGGGCCTGACCTTTCGGGGATGGGTTCTATGCACGCGGCGGAGTATTTCGCCGAGGCGATCATCAATCCGAACGCCTCCGCGGCCTGGCGGATTAAGTTCCACAAGGAGGAAAAGATGGGGTATCTCGGCCCAGACGGTAAATCGAAGATGCCGAGCTACAATGGTACGATGTCCATCCAGCAGCTCATCGACCTGGTGGCCTACCTGAAGAGCCTGGCTTCGCCTGCCGGACACAAACATTGAACGTGCGAAGTGCGAGGGTAGCGGCCGCGACATCGAATGCCGTAGCGGCGGTGAAAGCTGACCTCTATCGGCGTCAGCGAGGCTACTTTGCGCAAGCCTACGGGGCTGGCAGGCCAACACCCTGGCCTTCAACGGAACCGGCGCCGTTCGTCGCGCAGGTGGCGCAGAGCCTCTGGCGGCGCCTGCAGGGCGGTCGAGTCTTGGACCTCGGCTGCGGCGAGGGACGCCACACGCTCCTCTTTGCCCGGCGCGGATTTACCACCATAGGTCTTGACTATAACGCCACGCCCCTCAGGACGGTCGCCGAGCGGGCACGCCAGGCTCGCGTCGCGGGCCGGATCAAGCTCCTCATGGGCGATGCCCTTTTGCCGCCACTCAAGCCGGGCAGCTTCGACGTGTTGGTGGACTATGGCTGCTTTCACCACGTCAAGAAGGCCGACTGGTCGATTTACCTCAACCGAGTGTTGGGCCTTTTGAAGCCGGGCGGGTACTTTCACCTCACGACGTTTAGCACCAAGTTCAAACACTACCCGGGTGAGCGGCGGACCCGCAACTGGAACGTCCACCGCAACCACTATGACCGCTTCTTCGTCAAGCGTGACTTCGCCGAGATCTTTGGAAGCCGGTGCGAGATCCTGGCGATCGAGGAAGAGCACAAGGGACTGGACGGCTTTTTCCACGTGCTGATGCGAAAATCTCCGACCAATCTGCCGCGCACGGAAAAGGGCAGGCGATGAAGATCGTGATGATGGGGGCGGGCGGGGTTGGCGGCTACTTCGGCGCCCTCCTGCACCGCGCCGGTGAACAGGTGTGGTTCATCGCACGAGGCGAGCACCTGAAGGCTATGCAAGCGAACGGTCTGCAAGTGACCAGTGTCCTGGGCGACTTCACCATCAAGGTCACCGCGACCGACGATCCGGTCGAGGCAGGGGTGGCCGATCTGGTCGTCTTTGGCGTCAAGTCGTACGACACCGAGGGAGTGGCGGAACGAATGAAGCCGATGATCGGGTCGAGGACGACGATCCTCTGTCTCCAGAACGGGGTGGACAACGAGGAGAAGCTCGCGGCGATCTACGGAGAGCGGGTCGTTCTGCCCGCCGTCGTCCATATCTTCTCCGCCGTCAGTGCGCCCGGCGTGATCGCCCAGACCGGTGGCCCGCGCAAGATCACGTTCGGCGAGTCGGATGGGTCGATCAGCCCCCGTGTGGAACGGATCTTCGAGGTATTCAGGAAGGCCGAGATCAATTGCGAGCGTTCGACCCGGATCATGGCCGATCTCTGGGAGAAGTTCCTCTTCATCTGTGCCGTCGGCGGGATGACAGCGCTGACGCGCGCGCCGATCGGCGAGATCCGGAGCTGCCCCGAATCTCGGGCGATGCTTCGGGCAGTGATGGAG
>Ga0209515_10000859_pt1 | contig 52761 bp, 50 predicted proteins | sample Subgroupgradi54m_FD_187454 | JGI IMG/M metagenome (GOLD analysis project Ga0209515, IMG submission 187454) | Subsurface groundwater microbial communities from S. Glens Falls, New York, USA - GMW60B uncontaminated upgradient, 5.4 m (SPAdes)... ... | reverse complement strand
CGGGCCTCGTCATTCTCCTGCATGAGACTGACCGCGGAGTTCTCTTCCGCGCCTCGTTCTTCCATCAGGCGCTTGACCCGCATTCTGGCCCCGGCCACCACTCGTACATGCAATGCGCCCGGGAAGCCGCGGAAGATGAACTGACCCCCCCCTGCCGAGCATCACCAGATCCTTCTCCGCTGCCAGATTTGCGATCAGCGTGTGCAGCAGGTCCACGTGAACTTGGGTCTCACCGCGGTCTCGTCCCTCGCGCCCATGCTGCTCCTCATCCAGCTCCTCGAACTCCGTCCTCGACAGTCCATGCTCCTGCATCAGCCGGACGAGCAGCCCTTGGTCCACGAGAGTGAAGCCCAGCTCGTTCGCCAGGCGGGCCGCGATCTCGTCCCCGCCGCTTCCGATCTGCCGTGAGATCGTGACAATCGCCATAGACATCCCGCTGGGGGTGATGCCTCAGGGGCCTAGTGAACTGTTCCCCCCCGCTTCCGCCGGGGCAGTCCCCATGAATGACCCGGCGCGACTCGCGAAGAATGCCTGAGGGGACTCCGCGGTATTTGACTGCGCGCGGCTCTCGCCTCGATAAAGAAAGTCTCTCATCGGGAGTAGGAGGTGTCAAGGGCTTTCCAGGACGGTGCAGGATGGGTGGAGGGTGTGAGCTTTGCGCCTACTGGACGTATAGGCGGCCGTAGAGAACATGCTCAGCGCTACCGGTACCAGCAGCCGAGGTATCCGCCAAGGTCAATTGTGCATAGTAGGGATAGAACCCGTAGCCTTTGAAGTCAAACCATCCCCGCTCCGTGGCCACGAACTCCACGGCCTCCGGGGCGTTGTGGGCTATCATGCGACTGATATGAAACTCGTTAAGAGTGAAGAAGGCAAATTGATAGTGAGAGTGGATAACTAGGCGAACTCTGTCCCCCTGGATCACGACAAGGTAGCTGGGGGAGAAGCTGCCCCCACGCATCGTCACGGCAAACTCCTTGGCCCCGTCGGGGGTGACAAGATAGGCGGATGGCACCATTGCGCACCCCGCCAGCATAACAATCGCCATGCCCAACATCAGCCGCCGCACCAAGCTTCGCATCATGCACCTCTCGCCCCGCATCTCCCTTATCCGGCGAATCTCTCTTAGAATTATAGAGCGGCAGTTCGGGCCTAGTCAAGTTTTTCAGTGGATCAGTCGGCCATCACCTGTTATCCCGTCACGAATCCAAACACGGACTAATACCCGTTCAGGTTGTACACGCACAATGGCGGCGGGGTCGGCGGATAAGCGACGGGTAAGGGGAGCGTCCAGCGCATTTCCCATCGGTTCGTGGCAGGACTCGTTAGGGTCTCGTGGCGTGGGCTCGGGGCGGGTTGAATGCCGCTCGTTAACAAAGGACTGGTCGGAAATAGGCGGTGACTACTCGGGGGACAAGCCTCAGGTATGACGAAGCGTGACTAGTGCTTCACCGGTGGGCTGCTTGGGCGGTTTTCCATCGGGATATACTCGCGTCGCGACGGCCCGAGGTAAATCTGCCTTGGACGAGCGATCTTCTGTTCCCGGTCGAGCAGCATCTCCTCCCACTGCGCGATCCAGCCGGCGGTTCTCGGGATGGCGAAGAGGACCGGGAACATGTCCACCGGGAACTTCATCGCCTCGTAGATCAAGCCAGTGTAGAAATCGACATTTGGGTAGAGTTTCCGTGTGACGAAGTACTCGTCCTGCAGCGCGATTCTCTCCAGCTCCACGGCCAGTTCCAACAGCGGATTTTTCCCCGTCACCTCAAAGACCTCTTCGGCCAGCCGCCTGATGACCTTGGCTCTGGGATCGTAATTCTTGTAGATTCGATGGCCAAATCCCATCAGCTTCCCCTCGCCGGCCTTGACCTTCTTGATATGCGCAGCGACCTTGTCCTTTGATCCGATCTCCTTGAGCATCCGAAGCACGGCCTCATTGGCGCCGCCGTGCAGGGGACCGTACAGGGCAGCCGTCGCGGCGGCGACAGCAGAGAACGGATCCACGTGAGAGCTCCCGACGCACCGCATTGCGTTGGCGCTGCAATTCTGCTCATGATCGGCGTGGAGGATGAACAGTACATCCAGGGCCTTTTCCAAAACGGGATGCGAGTAGTAGGTTGGCTCTGTCATCCGAAAGAGCATGCTGAGGAAATTCCCGGTGAAGCTGAGGTTGTTGTCTGGATAGTTATAAGGTAGCCCGTGGCTGTGCCGGTAGGCGTAGGCCCCCAGCGTCGGCATCTTGGCGATCAGCCGATGGATCTGCGTTCGTCGGGAGGCCGGATCCAGGAGATTCTTGGCATCGGGGTAGAACGTCGACAGGGCGCCGACCGTTCCCAGCAGGATCCCCATGGGGTGGGCGTCATAGTGAAAGCCGTCCATGAACTTTTTGATGTTTTCGTGGATCATGGTGTGATGGGTGATCTGGTAGACGAACTCATCCATCTGCTCGCCGGTGGGCAGCTCCCCATAGAGAATGAGATAGGCGGTCTCTAAGAAGGTGCTTTTCTCGGCCAACTGCTCGATCGGATAGCCCCGGTAGCTTAAAATCCCCTTCTCTCCATCGATATACGTGATTTTGCTCTTGCAAGAGGCGGTGTTGGTGAAGGCCGGGTCATACGTCATCAACCCGAAATCATCGTCAGAGACCTTTATCTGACGCAGATCCATGGCCTTGATCGTCGAATGCTCGATGGGGATTTCGTACTTCTTCCCGGTTCGGTTGTCGATGAGGGTCAAGGTGTTAGCGGCCATGTTGGTCCTCCTTACACTGGATTTCCGCTTTCTCGAATGGGATTTCTGCCGGGGGGAGCTGGTAAAATAGCTGAACCGGACGTAAAAGATGAACTGATCACGACCATGTCAAGGGGATAACAACCACTGGGGGAATTTTAAGCGACTCTACGGTTAAGGCTCTTACCTGCGATGTCGGACGTAAGAGATGTGGGTTAAGTGTATAAATCTACCCAGAACAAAAATAATACCATGAACTCCGATCGAAAGGGAAGCTTTTCGATTTACGTCGTTGAGTTGGCGTGGCAGGCTTCAAAGGACCGGCAGGAGATTATATGAAATGCTGACACAATCAGCTTCATGCCTGCATGGCGTCCCTAGCGGGATTCGAACGCGCGTTTCGGCATTGAAAGTCCCTTTCAGCGGAATATGGTCCGTTTCAGCGAAGTTGGGTGGAGCTCGGTCAGTCCACAGAAATTCCAGTAGGGAATCTCGCCGTAGGCGTCGCCCCAAGGCGAAGGCGGCTGCCCACGTGCTCACGTGAGAACCTGCACCTCCGGATCTCTCACAGACCCAGGCGATCTGTGAGTCCTGTCACCAGCCCTTTCCGCCTCACAGATGGGCCAGGGGTATTGTGGCAACATCTGCGGGGACAAGACAGCGAGGGTGCCCCTAGAGGCGGCTCGGAACAGCGAGAAGTAGACATACCGTGTGGTATGCCTCTAGTAAGCGAAGGTCCGCCGTGCGGAGCTGATGCTGTGATGGTGAGTCAGGTGTGAAGCCCGTACAGTTTTTTGATGCGCCGACTTCTTCGTCGCATCTCACGACGATCACGGGGCTGACGCGTCCCGCCAGCACTGGAAAGCAAGGCCTTGGAGGAGCGAGAGGATCACCAGCACCTCGTCGTCGATAAGGTAGAGCGACACAAACTTCCGCGTAACGACGCGTGCAGCCAGAATGGCGATCATTCCTGCGGCCAAATTGCCTACGAGGAAGACGAGCATCATCCCCAGACACTCGAGCACCTTCCCGACCGCCCGACGGAGACCGCGTCCCGACAGCCCGAGCCCTTTGGCGCCAACCCAATAAGCGCCCACCGAAGTGAGCCCGACCAGGAGTAGAATAAATGGCCCTTCCATGCCCCCTCCCACTCTTACAGGTATCCGGCGACTCGGTAATAGAGTCGCGCGATGAGTTCTTCTAGAATCTGGCGCATCAGTCCGAGCCGGAGCTCAGGCTCGCCCGAGGTCTTGGAGAGATCATCTGGTGGTGCCGCGAGCACCTCAAAGCTAGCCCGCTCGAACACTCCGCGCGCCCGCGCCATGGCCAGCGAATTCGTCACCAGCAGGATTTTTCGGACCCCCCTGGGCCGAAGGAGTGCCCCCACGCGGACGGCCTCCTCCCGTGTGGTCCTCCCCCCAGCCTCTGTTAGAATCACTTCTGCCGGGATCCCCAACTCGCGAGCGAACTTAGCGCGAACCGTCGCCTCCGCAGGACCCTCGCCACGGGCCGGGCCTGTGAGCACCAGGAGCGGCGCGAGCCCGCGCCGGTAGAGGGCGATCCCGTAGCGGGCCCGATACAACGAGGCAGCGCTCAGTTCCCAATCTGGACTGAGTCTGGTTCCCAGCACGACAATCGCCTCGGCGGGTTCAAGTCGTCGGGGGATGGTCAGCCACCGGCTCAGGAGATTGGGCAGTGGGGTGAAGGCGGATGTGAGAAAGACCGCGAGCGCGGCAAGTCCTAGCAAGCGGCAAATTCGTGCCCAGCTCACGAGCCTACCGTGGCTTCAGGAGGGGGCACTCGCGACTCCGCCGCGCCTTCGGAGCGCTGGGCGTCAAGCATCATCCGGAAGTCCACCTCCAAAAGGAAGAATCGGTCCACCCAGATCCTGGGTGGCGCTGAGAGGGAACGGCTTGACATCACGGTAGCCCCCTGGGGCGGTCCAAAATTTGTGCTCCTGTCCGAGCGGTGTAGGTGAACGCGCATCGGGGACCTGGCCTATCCGCCTCGGGCAGCCAGACTTCAACGAAAGGACACTACGAGCCGGTGCGCATGGAAACATTTATCATAAAATCGTCGAGATTGAAAGCCAACATGACCTGCCCCCCTTACCATCCCGCTGGCGTGGCAGTGTTCCTGACCGACGGCTATACGAAATTCACCATGCCAGACGGAAAGACGAAGGACCAGAGGGGACAGCCCGGGGAAACCAGGTGGGCGGCCGCAGAAAAACACCTGCCTGAAAATGTGGGCGATAAACCCGTTGAACTCGTGTTGGTGGAGCTGAAGAGCAAGCCAGCAAAGACCAAGTAGGGCGAGTGTCGCGATCCGCGGGTCACGAGCAGGCTAAGCCTTCCTGGGCACAGATTCTGCGGAAAACAGGCTCGTGGCGGACCGTGCAGATGCTCCTCGGGCACAAGGATCTTCGGATGACCACGCGCTACGTCCACCTGTCTCAGGAGCATTTGCAGGAGGCGGTCAGGCTCCTGGAAGGGGGGTCCGAGGAAGCTGGTGGCTACAATACGGCTACAGAAGCCCTACGGGCAGAAATTGTGGAGAGCTAACTCTTTGAAAAGATTGGCGTCCCCAGCGGGATTCGAACCCGCGTTTCGGCCTTGAAAGGGCCGCGTCCTAGGCCGGACTAGACGATGGGGACTCCGGTGGCAAAGCCCGCCCTTTATAGCATATTTCCAGTCGGAGGGAAAGGGACGGTCACTTGAGAGGAGAATAGGAGGTAGGCTTCCAGATCTTATTCACGATCCGCTCAATGAGCGGCCCGCCTGCCTCGCTGGCCCGTCTGGCCTGCTGCCATTCCGGATCCGCATAGAATGCCTGCCAGGCCCGCTCTCTGTGGGCCAAATCCTCGAAGGCCAGGATGTAGACAAGCTCATTGCTCTCCCCGATAACGGTTTCCCAGAATCCGACCACCTGCATCCCATGCCTCTTCAACAGAGGCATCGTGACCTTCGAAAACCGCTCATGGAGGGCCGGCATCTTCCCTGGCATGACGTAGTAGGCCCGGTATTCATAAATCATGACCCGTATCCTTCCTCCGATCAGCCGCGCAGCGCTCGCCCGAATTCGCGCAGATCGATTTTCCCCGGAATTATTCACTTGACAAAGCAGTTTCCTTGCCCTATATTGGAGACAGATAACAAAGGAGGCTTCTGATGCGATACGTTCCCCCGAAGTTCACGGATTTGAAGGACATGGCGGCAATTGATGTGGCCCGTCTCACTGAGGACGAAGCGAGAACCATCTTGGAGAACATCCGCTGGCCGAAGAGGCCAATCTGCCCGCATTGCCGGAGCCGGAAGGCGACTCGAATCAATGCCAAGTCCGCGAACGTCCGCGACGGCTTGATTCAATGTAATGCCTGCCGCCAGCAGTTCACGGTGACGGTCGGGACCATCATGCACCGTTCCCACATCACGCTCCGGCAGTGGGTGCAGGCGTTTCATTCGATGTGCTCCCACAAGAAGGGCGTCTCGGCCCTTCAATTGCAGCGGAACCTCGGACTTCGGTCGTACAAGTCGGCATGGCATCTCGCCCATCGTATCCGGTTTGCCATGCGCGAAGAGCCCTTGAAGGCGCTGCTGCATGGCACGGTGGAGGTTGATGAAACCTACGTCGGCGGCAAGACGCGGCTTGGTCGGCGTGGCCGTGCCTCGGAGCGAAAGACGCCGGTTGTGGCCTTGGTGGAACGTGGGGATCATGGACACCTGCACGCTCGCGTGGTGGATCGGCTGTCGGCCAAGAACCTCAAGACGGCCATTCGTGAGCGTGTCCATTCCAGCGCCGAGATCATGACCGACGATTCGCCAGCGTATCACGGGATTGGCCGTACCTTTGCCGGTGGGCATCAGACGGTCACGCACTCCAAGGGTGAATACGTTCGGGGTGCCGTCCACATCAATACCGCCGAGTCGTTCTTCGCCCTGCTCAAGCGCGGGGTGCATGGGACGTTTCATCATGTCTCGAAGACCCACCTTCACCGATACTGCGACGAGTTCGGCTTCCGGTGGGATCACCGGAAGGCCACGGATGGAGAGCGGACCGTCGCGGCGATCCAGCAGGCGGATGGGAAGCGGCTGGTATATCACTGACACGGCAGATTCACCATTTGAACCCGCTTGAACTAGATTCTTAGCCAATGCGCATTCCAAATATTCACGAAGACTACGTTCGATTATTCTGTCTCCACGTTGTTCCTGGCGGGGAACCGCTCTATGTTCTGGTAAATGCCTTGCTTAATAAGCCAATCAACGAATGTTTCTCTATCGTGCCAGAGCATGTGGCCCGTTACGGCGGAAAACAACTGATAGGCTGGATTATCTCCGAGTGGAAGAAGGTACTCATCGAAGCTGAGTTTCATGCCGTTTGGCAGAACACAGGGGGAGCCATGATTGATCTTACGCCCAAAAGCATCCCGGTCTCCAAAATCCTGTTCCTGCCAGACCCAAGCCGAGAGTACACAGGCGTCTCTGTCGATAACATCAGAAAGCCGCTTCGGAATGACAAGCGCATCAAGAGGTTTTGTGATCTCTGGCATGAACACTTTCTGGAACTCAACAAAGGAGATTTGGCCAATCAGTACGGGCTGGTTGTCCCGCCCCCCGACGTTGCTCATCGCCTCCGGCAGATAGAGAATGAGGTGCTGCAATTGCAACGTGAACTCACTGAAATTTTCGGGGAGCCATGAACACCCTTGGCCCCTAGTTTTATACCAGAGGTGCATCATCTTTCTTATGCTGAACCTTGCGACTTGGTGCCTTCTTAACCTTCTTCGGTTTGACCCGCATGAATGCCGAGAGCGCCTTTTCAGGCGTCAACGGGTAGAAGGAGAGCGGCTTCAGTCGGTTAGGTTTCTTGTGTGATCCAGACATACTATTAAAACTTCTTGCGTCTCCACCGCCAAAACCATCTAGGCAATATATTTCTTGGTTGTAAAACAAGCGTTGGTCGGCAACCAGTCAATGCATCACTCGAAAGTGAGAATTGAACAATAAGAGCAGGAACGGACTTTCCCTCAACTGTTAAGACCCCTCTATAATCTTGCATCGGGACCACAAGTGGTCCGGGGCTAATTTGAAGTTGACCATTCGCGTAAGAGGCGGCGAATTCTGCATGATGATGATCCGGTCCTGACGGGTGTAGCCTAACGCTTGAAATCGCGTGCCCATTAGCATGGCCGATAAAAGGAAGCGCAAGCCTTCGATCAAACAATTCTGGTCGAGGCAATCGAGGCTGAATGTCCGTAAGATAAATTACCACCCCATCGATGCTTTCACTCCCAAGATTTTTTATGCCGACCCGCAGGAACCACCGCCCATCCTTAAAATCCACGAGGCAAGCTGAGCAGGTTGGATTATGAACAAGTTTTAGGCGTGGTGCTATCCAACGTGTCCGCGTCCACGCTGATCCAATAGCAAGAAAAATCACAATGATCACCAGACAACCAAGCACAAGTAGTCCAAGTGTCGTCGTTCGATTCACCACCTCCCATTTTAAAACGGGAAATGAAATGTGAATGTAAATTGCTTGATTCAACTGCATGGCACCGATGAGGACCGACAGCGCCATGATGATACGCCACATGAGGCCCAAAACTGAATCGCCCCAAACAAGGTTTCGGAACAATACGTGCCAGAAAAGCTTAAATTTGAAAACCCAAATGCGCATGCAAACATCATGTCACTTGTTGGCATGCTTTGTCAAGTGAATAATTCCGATTTTCCCAGTAGGGCGCTAGGCTTGGGCGAGATGCGGCCGGCGCCCCCAATAAGATGGGTGGATCAGGCTGGGTAAGTACTCGATCACTGCCGCCGATCCTGTTCAGCAGACATATGGCTGGGTATGGACGCCTTTCCCCGGATGAGGGGCAGGGGTTCCGGCCTGGTAACGGCGGCGCTCAAGCAGCAGCTTGCTGACCTCTTGCAGCACGGTCACAGCAGGAACGGCAAGGATCATTCCGATCAAGCCGAAGGCATGGCCGCCGGTGGTGACCGAGGCGAGGAGGAGTATTGGGTGCAGGTGCACGCTCCTGCCGATTGTTGCCGCCTGGATCACCACATCGTCGAGCACCTTGATGAACAGATACAGGAGCAGGACGTTGCCGAGGGGGCCAAGGCCCTTGAATTGGATCAGGGCGATCAGCATGGCCATCCCCCCGCCGAGGATCGGGCCAAGATACGGCACCGCGTTGGCCAGGCCGGAAAAGGCTCCGAGGAGGAGCGGATAGTTCACGCCGAGGGCCCACAGGCCTAACGCCGCCGCCGCCCCTATCACCAGGCCATCCATGGCCAGTCCACGAAGGTACCGGCCGATGGTCCGATCGATCTCGCACCAGACCGCCACCGAAGTTTCGATGTGGGGGGCCGGCAGACGGTCCATGAGGAATTGGATAATCTTCTGGTTGTCGCGCAATAAAAAAAAGGCGAAGAATGGGATCAGCACTGCGCCCAACGCGATCGTTGCCAGATGGCCGACCAGGCCGGGGAGATTGCTGGTCTGTTGCGTGATGAATGCGTTCAGCCGGTCATACCGGGCCTCGCGGGCAGGAAACAACCGGCGAGCGGCCGGATGTTCTGCCATGATCTCCTTCTGAACGGCATCGATGGCCTCGTCGAGCCGCTCGGTGAAAGAGGGCGAGCCACTGGAGAGGGCGGTCACTTCGGCTCGCAGGCGAGGCACGAAGAAGTACGCGGTGACGATCAGGCTGCCGCCAATCCCGAGGAAAAGGGCGGTGACGGCCACCCCGCGCTTAATAGCAACGCTCTCAGCCATTTTCACGAGTGGGTTGATGAGATACGCCAGCCCCGCCGACAGGATGAGAAGCAGAACCAATTCGCGGGAGACGTAGAGGATCAGCACCATGATGGCGATCCCCACGGCCCAGATGATGGACGAAGGCGGAGGGATAAAGGGTACGCGGCCGGATCTTCCGGCGCTCTTTGGGATGTCTGGGAGCCGCTCTCGGGTCATCGCCCAATCCTTTCGGCAGGCGTCTCGCTCTATTCAGGTGCGGCACCGCTTGGGGGGAGGGTGGCGGACAGGCTGGGGCTACGGGCCTGCGCGGCTCGCACATACCCGGCAAGGGCCTTGAGCAAATTACCCATCACTCTGATCGCGATTGTGCTGTGACCCTCGATCAGATCATCAAAATGGCTTTTGTACAGGATAAGGAGGGCCGAGGGTTCATCAGCGCGAGCTGTGGCTGAGCGCGGCTGATCGTCGATAAGGGCCAACTCGCCGAAGTAGGCCCCGGGGGCCAGCGTCGCGAGTCGATGTTCGCCACCAAGGCCGGCGCGGCAGATCGACACCCTGCCGTCAAGGACGATGAAGAGTGCCTTGCCGGGCTCTCCCTCCAGGAAGATCGTCTCGCCAGCCTCATACCCCTTCTCGAAGAGCTTCACCAACAGCTTGCCAAGCTGACGCCTGCTTAGGCCGGCGAAGAGCGGAACCTTCTCCAGGAGATCAAGCCGGCGGAGCTGCTCGGGGTCTATTGTCCACTCTGGCCAGCGCAGCTTGGGCATATACTGCCGTTCTCCTCCGCGAGCGGTCTTCGAATATAAGAGTCGACAGCTTTGTAACGGTGACGATGGCGTACATAAATGGTTCTCCAGTCAGTTGTCAAGGGAATTCTGGAAATAGCTATTTGTCGGGATTCCATGCTGACTGGGAGGGAGAGAAGGATCGCCACCAAGCGAGGACTCATGATCCGCTTCGACGGTGGACAATGACCTCTACCCGACCATGCTCATTGATGAAAAAATTCAGGAGTCCGCTGACGAGGCTCAGCAGGACTGCCCCGAACACCGCGGACCAGAAGCCATGGACCTCGAACCCCCGGATCATCAGTGAGACGAGCTTCAGGAGAAACGCATTGATCACCGGGATGAAAAGCCCCAGCGTCAGGATTGTGAGAGGCAAGGTCAGGATGACGATCATGGGGCGCAGAATGGCGTTGACAAGTCCGAGAAAAAAAGCCGCAGACAATGCAGGCAGCACCCCCCGCACCTCTATCCCCGGGACGACGGTCGAGACGATTAACAGGGCCAGCGCATTGAGACAGAGTCGGATCAGGAATCCCATCACTCGTTTCTCCTAGTGCGTCTGCAACTCATTTCACCTGTCATTGGTGGCACTGTGCGGGGCCAAGAAACGAGCATAGCAAGGCGCGGCACCTGGGGCCGCACCCACTTCGCGGGTACCCGGCGTACAGTGTCAGGTACGGCGCAGGGAGCGCCCCGGGGGCTAGCAACGCCGCTAGGCGAAGTTAATTGGACCGGCACTGGTTCAACCGAACTCGCCCTGAAGGAATCGCCGGCGGGCGTCGAGGCGCATCCGCTTGCCGCTGGTGGTCTTGCTGAGACTTCCCGGCGCGACCAGCAGCACCTGGTCAAGGACCGTCCCACCTGCCGGTCGATACACCTCATCAACTCGAGAGCGGATCTCCCTCACCAGGGCATCGCGGAGCGGCCCCTGGCAGGTCGGGTCTCGAAGCTCGACAACCGCCACCACGCGCTGGGTCCCGCTCCTGGCGTCGGTCAGACCGAAGACGACGCTTCGCCCTGGTCGGACGCCGTCGACCACCTCGATCACCTCTTCCAGCTGGGCCGGGGCGTAGTTGCGGCCGCCCTTAATCACCGTCTCCTTCAGCCGCCCCGTAATATACAGCTCTCCCGCCCAGTCGATCATCCCCTCGTCCCCGGTGTGTAGCCAGCGCCGCCCATCCCGCTCGCGAATCACCTGCGCGGTCGCCTCGGGGTCCCCGAAGTAGCCATCCATGAGGCTTGGTCCGGCGATGATCACCTCTCCAAGCCGTCCTGTGGGGAGCTGGTTTCCCTTGGCGTCAACGATTTGGATCTCAAAACCCTTCAGCGGCCGCCCCACCGATACCCACTCCTCCCCGCGCTGACGGAATTCCGAGTAGGGGGCCGCGAGGTCGGGGAAGGAGACGGCCAGCGCCATCTCGGCCAACCCGTAGACCGGCGACAGCGCCTCCCGGCGGAGACCGAACTGGCCGAACTCGCGCTGGAACGCCTCCATCGCCTGTACCGTTACCGGCTCAGATCCGTTCATCAGGATCCGGAGGCAGGAGAGGTCAAGACGGTCACCATGCCCATAGATCGGGTGGTGCTCGAACCGCCTGGGGGAAATCCGGCACATTCGCGCCAGCCGGCCAATGGCCGCATTGTTGCCGACCGAGATCGTCGCCCTGAACTGGTGGATCGCCCAGATCCAGCGGATTGGATCGCGGGTGAAGTCGGTCGGCGACATCAGGTAGGTGGGTAGACCGAGCGCAAGGGTCCCCAGTGTGGTCCCGATCAGCCCCATGTCGTGGTAGAGCGGCAGCCAGGAGACGACCTTGTCGTCAGCCCTCGGCTGGACGGCTTCCCCGAAGGCCAGGATGTTGGCCAGGATCGCTCGATGGCTGAGCACCACTCCCTTCTGGAGCCCGGTTGAGCCGGAGGTGAACTGGATGAGCGCAGTCGCCGCGGCGTCAAGGCTCGGTGCCCGGAACGGGGCGGTGCCGCTCAGGAGATCGGAGGCTGCCACGAAGGCAGGCGCCTCGGGGAGAAACCGGGCGGCGGTTTGGCAGACCGGGCCGAAGTCGCGCTCGGCGATCACCACTCGAGGACGGGAGGTCTGGCAGATGTGCACCTGCTGGTCCACGTAGCGGGTGAGGCGCTGGAGCCCTTCGAGGACAGGAAGCAGGGGCCGCCCCACCCCTTTGCCCTGCCGCCAGCGTCGGGCTGGGGGTCGACGGAGAAGCCGGTCGATCACCCACCGTGCGGGAACGTAGGCGCGGGTGGCCCGAGCTACGCCCAGGGCACGGAGCAGGCCTGCCGGAAGGAGGAAGGGCGGGTAGGTGGGAACGGTGACGGCGCCGGCTAGCCAGGCGCCGAACAGGGCCTGAAGGATCGGCCGGCCGGTGGGGAGCATGATGAGCACCCGGTCGCCTGGCCGGACCCCCAGCTCCTGGAGGAGCCCGGCCACTCGCTCCGACTCCTGCCGGAGCGGGCCGAACCGGACCGGCTCGCCCGGGTCGAGGCCTCGGAGCAGATAGCACCAAGCCTCCTCCGGGCGGTCGTCAGATTGGTAGCGGACGATGTCGCCGATCGTCTCCGACGCCAGGGTGGCTGCCAGGCAAGGAGAATCGACAGGATCGGGAAGAACCGAGGAGATTGTCACGGTGCCCTCTCAGCCGTGCCGAAAAACAGAGCGGCCCTCAAAGTCACCGACACCCTCTGAGGGCCTCCAACACGATTCACGCAACATCTTCTACCCCTGACTGGTAGTGAGCCTAGGTGAAGGCGCCGCCCTCTGTCAACAACTATTCGTTGGCTCGCGCGACCTCACAGATGATGCCTCGCCACTCTCTTCCATGCAGCATTGGAGGGCCTTTCGGAACTCTCGCAACTCGTCCTTGCCGATCTCGTGGCTAGCAGCCAGGGTGTGGTTGAGGGCGGTGGGATCGTTGTAGGCCTGCTCGGTGAGCTTCGCCGCCGCGGCGAATGTACGCAGAACCTTTTTATCGACGATGGGACCCACCACGGGCTTTGCGATTCGGGCAAGGATCCCGAGGATCGGGTTGTCGATTCTGAGGTAGCCCCGGACATCGCTGACCACATGGCTTGCTCCCCTCGGATCGGTCCGGTGCTCGTAAACCATGAGTAGGACGATGCGGCCATGGATGGTGGGAAGAAACCGCTTCACGAACGTACCATTGGCCAGATAGATCCGCTTCCCCGCCTCAGCGTACAACAACTCGAAGATCCCCGTCGCACCGTGGGCATCGTCCCCCCAGAATACGCCTTGTCGTTGTTTGACGATCCGGTACTTGACAATCCGCAGGATCCTCCCGGCGGTTGCGGCGAAGTCAGGGTGTTCGATGAAGAAATCAAAGACCGACTGGCGACTCTTGATGCGAATCCCGAGGATGTCCCTGAAGAAGATGGCTTGTTCGGTGACCTCGCGCAATCGTTGCTGAGCAGCGAGGTCAAGCCGTTCCCATGGGATGTCCAGGCTCTGACGAGAGAGGTCCACTGCCGCCCAGGCTGCCGCCATCGAAGCCACCAGGACGATTGCGCCGGAGAACCCGCGCCACTTCGTCATCCGCCTGTACCCCGCCTTTGCCCGTCGGTTTTGAAGTTGACTTAGCCTGGATAGCATATTATCCTCAGCGAGGCAAGGAATTGCGCGGGAGAAAATGCCGTGCGGCAGCAGGCAGAGCAGAGGATTTGTCCCTCCTGCGAGGGAAACGAAACGGTATCCTGTCCCGAATGCCGAGGGGGCGGGGGGATCTGGGAATCCGGTGGCGGGATCGCCGCCTGCGAACAATGCGGGGGCGACGGGACGATACCGTGTCCTGCGTGCAACGCGACCGGTGTCCTTCTGACCGGCGCATAGGATGGTGATGGCCGGTTTTTCTCTGCGCACATCATGCCATGGCGATTCGCTCGTGCAGCAGCTTGCCCTGGTTCGTGAGATGCTTGGCCGACTCGAGACCAAACTTCAGGAGAACGATCCCGACCGGGTCTCCAAAGAGGATGATCAAGAGCTACGCGGTGCCCTGCAGCGCATCGGGGACAAACAGTTGACCCGCTTCAGCCTGGCCTATGCTGTCTGCGTCAAGGGGCTCACTGCGCCGATGGCATCCGCTGCCTGGAAGCGGGAGCTGGCAGAGGAGGTTGACGAGGCCCATTTTCGCGTCCTGGCCCGTTTAGGGACGCTGGAGCGCCTGGCCCGGTCCTCAGCGGGACGTCTGTTGCTGCGGCTGCAGGCAACCCTGCGGCGAACCCTCCTCCGGCCTCCCCGTCCCCAGCGTCCGCCTTCGCCCGAGGAGGACGGCAATCTTCATCGGCCTGCCTGACCAGAGCATGGATCAGGCATACGGACTGTCATGAGGGAGCGGGCGTCCATCGAACAGGGCATGGCTGGCGGGACGACGGAAAAGCGAAGGCTCAAGAGCACACTCGTCTCGTGGATTTTCCTCGTCGGCCTCGGCGTTGTTGTGGTTCTTACCTTGGTCTCCAGCCTCTCCCCGCCTCGTGGTCCTCAGAGCCTAGGGGAAGCCAGCCTCGCGATCAGCTCTGACCCGGATCCGTCACGACTCGGGCTCAACCGGCTGGAGGTCCGCCTGGCCAGGGCCGACGGCAAGCCCATCTCTGATGCTAGGGTCGAGCTGAAGTACGGCCTGGAGGCGATGGGCACCCTGACCGTGGCTCCCTTGCAAGCCTCGGGGGAGGGTGTCTATCGATCTGATGTCGAGTTTGATGCGCCTGGCCCCTGGCAGGTCATCCTCACCCTCAAGCGGGGGGGGGCGCCCGACCTCTCCACCACCTACGTCTACAACGTGGCCCCGTCCTCCAGGGGCGGCAAGATCCTCGCCGGGACAGTGCGAATCGCCCCGGCTCTGGCCGGGAAGATCGGCCCCGGCGATGTCCTCTTTGTATTTGCCCGGAGAGGACCAGGCCCGCCTCTGGCGGTGAAGCGGATCGCGAACCCCAAATTTCCCGTCCCCTTCCGGCTTGGCCCGGAGGATATGGTCATGGGCGGAAGCCAGTTTGAGGGCGAGGTCTCGGTGATCGCCCGGGTCAAGAAGGGCGGGGCCGCAGGCCCCGCCCAGCAGGGGGATCTCGAGGGTTCACATCCAGGAAATCGGGTGACGATCGGCGGCGGGCCGATCGAGATCCTGATTGACCGAGAGATCTGATCGATGAGGAACGATGACCGCGAGCGGTCGGGGGTATCGTGGCTGGCGAGGCAACAGGGTGGAAGCGACACGCGCTCGCGATGTGTGCGCTGTGGTTACCCTGTCCCCGATCTCTTGATGGGGTGTAAGGCGCCGTGTGGCAATTGTCGGTTTCTCTACCCTGCAGGCGACTGCTCAGATTGAGGGCACATGTCGGAGAAGACGACAGTTCGGATGCAATCAATCATCCCAGCCGGGATGACCATTCGCGGGAAGATCGAAGGTGCGGAGGCACTGACCGTGGCGGGAACCGTGGATGGCGAAATCCACTTACGCGGGACCCTGCGCCTCTTAGAGGGCGGTCGCCTTCGTGGACAGGTTACAGTCTGGGAGGCATTGATCGCCGGACGAGCGGAAGGGACCCTGATGGCCTCGGACCGGGCCGAGATCCTCTCCACCGCCCGGATCGAGGGGGAGATGCGGGCCAGGCGCCTGACGATTGTGGAGGGAGCCCTGGTGAACGGCAGGATGGTTGTCGGCCCCCCCGACGCGCACCTGTCCAAGCTTCAGTTGATCGAGGAGACGGTCCGATGGGAGGAGGCCCGGCAGCTTTCGCTGGACGAGGGCGGCGGAGCGGCGTGAGAATCCTGTAGCTGGAGCAACGACGGGTCGACACGATGGTGGGGAAACTGCTCCGATGGCTGGTTGTTCTCCCGCTGCTGGGCCTGCTGCTGTATGTCGGTTATCCGTTCCTCCTGAGGGCGATCGGCCGCTACCTGGTCACTGAGGATCCGCTGAAAAAAGCGGACGCGATCGCCGTGCTGACAGGGGACGGCGGCGTCGTCCGGACGCTCGAGGCAGTTAGGCTCTACCAGGATGGCTATGCGCCGAGGATCATCCTGACGCATGAGATTCTGAAGAAGGGGTATGAGGAATTGGCCCGGCTGGGCATCAAGGTGCCCGAGGAGCGGGACATCCAGTGGATGGTCCTGAAGGCGATGCGGGTCCCTTCGGGCGTGGTTCTGCAGGTGAAAGAGCGGGCCACCAGCACCCAAAGCGAGATGCTCTACCTCACCCGCTTTTTGGATCAGCACCGGATCCGGTCGGTGATCCTCGTCACGAATAGGTCGCATTCGACGCGCGCCAGCAAGATCCTGGCCCGGACCTCAGGAGGACGGATTGCGATCATCAATCGTCCCACCCGGTACGATACCTTCGATCCCGATGGCTGGTGGCATTCTCGGGGGGATGCGAAGGAGGTCCTGGCGGAGTACGAGAAGCTGGTCAACCACTGGGTCCAGACGGTGGGCTCCAACCTTACCGGCTGGCTGAGGGGGCGGGACCGCGGCGCCGTTCCGGCCGAGGCCACCTCCTGAGCACCAGCCTCTCACGGGGGGAAGGGGAGGTGGAGTACCATGAAGGCAGATCGCACTGGGGATGAGGTGAGATTGACCCTCAACGCCATCGAGGCACGCTATCTGCTTAGGGTCGCACAGGAAACCGTGGTCGGTATCGACCTGGAGCATAGCCGAAGTGCCGCGGAAGGGTACGAGGAGTTGGAGCCGGAAGCTGTCCAGGCCGGCCGCTTTTTCCGCGAGTTGGCGCGCCAACTTGAAGTCGCCCTTGATGCGCAGGGCGGAATTCAGATCCGGGGAAGCCGCTGATGGAAAGGCTCCCCCATGGTGGAACTGGAGGGGAACAGAGGCAGGGCTGGCGAGTGGGTCAGGCCGTTCATCGATGGAGGAGGGCGCCATGACAGAGAAGAAAGGGGTGTTTGACACGATTCGAGGGGTGTTGGGGGGCCCTGGCCCGGAGCCGGTGCGGCAAGCTCCGATGATTGAGATGCCAACGATCCCCTTTGTCGTCGGCGAGAAGATCCAGATTCACGGGGAGTTGACCGGCGAAGGCGATATCCAGCTCATGGGGGCCTTTCGCGGGACCATCGATCTTGCGGGGACGATCGTCATTGGAGAAACGGCTCAAGTGGAGGCCGACATCGCCGCCATCAACATCATTGTCGGCGGCCATGTAAAGGGCAACCTGATCGCTAGCGGGCGGGTCGATCTCCTTCCCACCGGCAGCGTGACGGGTAACGTGAAGACCGGTAGCATTGCCGCCGCGGAGGGCGCCTCCTTGAAGGGCGAGATCGAAATCGATCGTCGCCAGCCCCGAGATCAGATGGACACCTGACAGGATCGGCTTGAGTGAGGCCGGAGGGCGGCCGCGATTCGGGGCCCTGAAATTGCTCACCACGTTGAGATGCCTGCACACTGACGTATCGCCTCTTCGAGGGCGCGCCCGATTGACAGGGGGCGAGCCGGGGATGGGAGCGAGGCCAGCGTTTTGGTTTGAAGCAGACTCTGGACGCGTACAGACCCAATTGAGGGAGATCGATGCTGAAAACCATCCTGATCGTCCTTACACAAGTAGTCGTGATGACCGCCGGTGATCTGCTACTGGCCAAGGGGATGAAGCAGGTGGGGGATATCGCCGTGTTGAGTCCGACGCTCTTCTTCATGAAGATGTCCCTCACGATCCGGAACGTCTGGATCCTTCCTGGCGTTGCCTGCCTGGCGATTTCCTTGATCCTGTGGCTGGCAGTTCTTTCGCGTGCCCCTCTCAGCCTGGCCGTTCCGATGACGGCAATGGCCTACGTTGTCAATGCTCTCGCCGCGAAGTACTTCTTGTTCGAGACGGTCTCTTCCCTGCGATGGACGGCCACCGGCATCATCGCGCTGGGAGTCCTCATGTTGATGAAGAGCTGAGGGGAGCCAATCTGGTGAGCGGTCGAGCGTCTCGTGGATGGTCGGGAAGTTAATGTCCACGCACGGGCCGTCGGCGCGGGGGCGTGCCCGGAGAGGGTGAAGAAATCGCTTACCTCAAATTGGCTATGGGTTGCACGCTCACGCCGGCCCCATATACCAGGACAGAACCAGGTTCCTTTTCTCCCGGACAAGTCGATGGGGGAAAACTGACATAGCCACCCCAGGGAAAACTCATTGCGACAACCGGGTTCCTCCCATCCAGGAATTGGAGGGGTGGTCGGTTCTGCTCATTGGGGAAAGTTATCACGAGTCCGCGCGGTATTGTGACGACTACCTGTTCTCCGCCAGAGACGCTGACCGTGAGGCCGCCCGAAGCGTCGTAGTAAAGCTGGACCGGAGGGTTCGCTATCGGATTTCCTCTGGAGGACCCTCCGTGCGGCGTTGCAGGCGGAACCCAGAGAACCGAGGCACCAACCGCGATCGCGATGACAGACCACCTCAGGCTTTTCATCACTCACGTGCTCCTCTCAATGATTTGAAACGCCCCAATTGGATTGTTCGCTTCTCTGCGTTCTCTTTATCGCATGCCTGGCCAAAACGCAAACGCCCTTCAGGGGTGAACGCTCTCCGAGGGGGCGGGTTATTGATTCAAAGGGGCCAAGAATTTGCAAGAGCTGACATGCTATGCTGGTCCGGCAATCATCACCTTTGAGACGTTCAGCATTCCACAAACGGGCCAGAATGTCAAACATCCGAATTGGACCAACTCGATCACGGAAATCTGAATTGCCGCTACAGATTGTTCATTTCGATCCTGCCGCGCGGAGGAAGTCCTTGAACACGAGCGCGGGATAGATGCCAGCGTCCTACACCAGAATCGACGAGGTTGGCACAGGAGCCTCGGATCGCCGCTTCCCCCGCCTCTCCTAAACTGGCCTAGAGTAGATCCATTCGTCATCGCTGCAGGCTTCGGCAACTTAGTGGGATCGGCCCAACCCCGTCCATTCCTGGGCGGCTCAACCGGGAGAGGTTATGCGTGAATGCGGGAGGTTTGCTCGCGGGATGGCGCAAGAGAACCGGCTCAGCAGCGGCGCAAGGAATGAAGGGAGCATGGAATGCCCAGAAAACATTGGTGACCCGTCGGGGACTCGAACCCCGGACTCCCTGCTTAAAAGGCAGGAGCTCTACCATCTGAGCTAACGGGTCAGAAAGGCGTGAAGAATGTGGAGGGAACTGTTAAAAGAAAGTTTATCTCAGGGGAAGTCCGGGGTCAACTTGAAAAGGTCTGCGAATGGTCTTAGCGCGCCAGTCCCCACTGTCGAATTGCAGGCGTTGGTCGGAGGATCGACTGGTCCCGTCTGGGTCCGGTGGAGATGAGTCCAACCTCGACCCCGGTCACTGCCTCAATCCGTTCCACATAGGCCTTGCAGCGCGCTGGCAGACGATTGTACGAAGTGATGCCGGCGATGCTCTCGTTCCAGCCAGGCACCTCTTCATAGAGCGGTTCGCATCCCTTCAGCAGACCTGTCTCGTTCGGGAACTCTCGGAGGATCTCGCCCTTGCACCGGTAGCCGGTGCAGATCCGGATCGAGTCGCAGACGTCCAGGACATCCAGCTTCATCAGGGCCAGGGCCGAGAGACCGTTGACCCTGGCGCTGTAGCAGACGGCAACGGCGTCGAACCAGCCACAGCGCCTCGGCCGTCCCGTCGTGGCCCCGAACTCCTGGCCCCGTTCCCGAAGCATCTCGCCTGTCACATCGGTCAGCTCGGTCGGGAACGGGCCCTCGCCCACGCGGGTGGTATAGGCCTTGGTTACGCCGAGGATGCCGTCGATCGCCAAGGGGCTGACCCCGGTCCCGGTGCAGGCGCCCCCCGCCGTGGCGCTGGACGAGGTCACAAAGGGGTAGGTCCCGAGATCGATGTCCAGGAGCGTTCCTTGTGCCCCTTCGAACAGGATGCTCTTGCCGGCTCTGATCAGATCGTGGATCACGAGGGAGCTGTCCACCATGAAGCGGCGGACGCGCTCGAACTGTTCGAGTTGCTCCGTCGCCACCTTTTCTCCATCCAGATCCCGGAGCTCCTGATTGTGCGGGAACTGGGCCCGCTTGTCTTCCAAGCTGGCGAAGAGTCGCTCCCTGAAGAGGGCAGGGTCGGTCAGATCGCCGATGCGGATACCTGCCCTCGCCATCTTGTCCACGTAGGCCGGACCGATCCCTCGTCGGGTGGTCCCGATCCGCCCGCCGCCCCGCCGCCGCTCCAGTTCAGCGTCCAGGATTTTATGGTAGGGGAGCACCAGGTGTGCGTTCTTGCTGACAAAAAAGTTCTCTTCGATCTTCACGTGCAGCTTGATGAGCTGGTCCATTTCCTGAGTCAGGGCGAGGAGATCGATCACCACGCCGTTGCCCAGGATGCAGACCTTCCCTTTTCTGAGCACTCCCGACGGGACCAGGTGTAAGACGATCTTCTCCTCCCCTACGACGACCGTGTGGCCAGCGTTGGTCCCGCCCTGGTACCGGGCCACGGCATCGAAATGCTCGGAGAGGAGATCAACGACCTTCCCCTTCCCTTCGTCACCCCACTGCGTGCCGACGACGATTACGTTGGCCATCGCCGCTCTCCGCCTTCGACCTCGCGGCAAAACCGCTCGATCGGGACGCGTTCCTCGACCCCGGAGGCCAGGTCTCTGATGATCAACTCGTTCTGAGGGACGCCCGGCCAGCCCAGGACGATGGCCCGCCCGATCCCAGAGGCCTTTGCATAGTTCAGTGAGCCTTCCAGGTCCCGCTTGATGATGTCCCTGGCGGCCGAGTACCCCCGTTCCCGGAGGGTGCGGGCGACGCGCAGGGCCTGTCGTTTGTCGGGGTTGAAGTCGATAATGAGAAACCTCGGGCCGGCCACGTCGGGGGGTCCGCCCTCGGCTGCCACTGCCAGCAGGACCTTATCCAGCTCGAAGGCGAAGCCGGTAGCAGGGCACGGGTAACCGAACTGGCCAATCAGGTTGTCGTAGCGACCGCCGCGGGAGATCTCCGAGCCCAGGCCATGCGCGAAGGCGGCGAAGGTGACGCCGGTGTGGTACTCGAAGGCCCTGGCCTCGCCGAGATCGATGATCACGTGATCCGCTAGACCGTAGTTCTCGAGGACCTCATAGACCTGGGCCAGGTTGGCCAGGGCTTCCTGCGAGCGTCGATTTCGTGTCCGCCGCGCTGCCCGGGCCAGGATCTCCTTGCCGCCGTACAGGGTCGGGAGCTCGAGGAGGGCCTGCTTGGACTCCTGGTCCACGTCCAGCTCTCGCAAAAGCAGCTCCAGCTCCACGGCATCTTTCCTGCCGATTGCCGAGACAAGTTGTCGGCGCTGCTCTGGGCTGGTCCGCAGGGCATCGACCAGCCCACGCACGTACTCGACCTGCCCGACATCGATCTGAAAGCGCTGGAGCCCGAGGGCCCGGCATCCTTCCACCGCCATGGCCACCATCTCGGCATCCGCCTCCGGTCGCTCCAGGCCGATCAGCTCAACGCCAAGCTGGACGAACTCGCGCTGCCGACCGGCCTGAGGGGCCTCATAACGGAAGACGTTGGTGGCGTAGGAGAGACGCAGCGGGAGGGGCCGATGGCGAAGACTTGTCGCAACGAGGCGCGCCACCTGCGGGGTAGGATCGTACCGCAGGGCCAGCAGGCGGCCGGTCTGCCGGTCAACGAACTTGAAGATCTTTTCACCACCCTCTGCTCCAGAGTCTCCCGAGAAGACCTCGAGATATTCGAAGGTCGGGGTGATGACCTCCTGGAACCCCCACCGGTCGAAGACCGACAGGATCCGGCGCTCGGCCCAGCGGCGGAGCGCCGTCTCCTCTGGCGGGAAGACCCGCACCCCTTTCGGGATGGCGGTCCTGGAATAATAATCTCGCTCGTTCATCAGTAATCACCAAGGAGCGATCAGCGGCAATGTAGAGGCGCTGCTTGCCGCGCCCCCCTTTGGGCAGGGCAAGCCCTGCCCCTACGCAGACGGCCGATGGCTGCCATCAAGCCTTCACAAGCTTGACGAAGACGATGTTGGGAAGGCGCCGGATCTCCTCTATGACGTGGGCGGGAACCGGGTTATCCACGTTGACCACGGACAGGGCCCGGCCGCCCGGCCGCTCTCGCCCCAACTGCATTCCGGCGATGTTGACCTGGTTTCTCCCGAGGAGGGTGCCGATGGTCCCGATGACCCCCGGCACGTCGAGGTTGGAAAAGATCAGAAGGTACCCTTCAGGGATGGCTTCCAGGCGGAATTCGTTGATCCGGACGACCCTCGGCTCGCGGCGGCTGAAGAGGGTCCCGGCGACCTCGCTTGTGCCGCGGTCGCTCCTGACCGTCACGGTGATAAGGCTCGTGTAGTCGGCCTCCTCCAGCACCTTGCTCTCAATAACCCTGATGCTGCGCCCTTTCGCCAGCGCCAGGGCATTGACATAGTTGACCGCATCCTCCATGAATGGGTCCAGCGCGCCCTTCACAACGGCAGCGGTCAATGGCGCGGGGTCGTAGCCGGCGATCTCCCCGCGGTAATCGATCCGGACTTCCTGCATCCGCCCCTCGGCGAGCTGAGAGGCTAGGCGGCCCAATTTCTCCGACAGGGTCAGGTACGGCTGGAGCACCTTGTACAACTCCGGGTCCATCGACGGGGCATTCACGGCGTTCCTGATGATCCCTTTCTGGAGGTAATCGACGACCTGCTGGGCGATCTCGACAGCGACGTTCTCCTGGGCCTCCTCGCTTGACGCGCCGAGGTGCGGTGTGGAGATGAAGTTGCTCAGCTCGAAGAGGGGCGAGCTGGTGATTGGTTCCTGTTCAAATACGTCCAGGGCGGCACCCGCGACCTTGCCGGCCTTCAGCGCGTCGTACAGGGCCGCTTCATCGATGATTCCACCTCGCGCGCAGTTGATAATCCGGACTCCTGTCTTCATCTTGGCGATGGCGTCAGCATCGATGAGATGATCGGTCTCCGGGGTCAGGGGGGTGTGAATGGTGATGAAATCCGCTCGGTGCAACAGATCCGGGATCTCCACCAGCTCGACACCCAGGGCTGCCGCTGCCTCCTCGGAGATGAAGGGGTCATAGGCGATGACCCGCATGGCGAAGCCTTTCGCGCGTCGGGCGACCTCGCCTCCGATCCGGCCCAGGCCGATCACCCCAAGTGTCTTGCCCGCCACCTCGACGCTCACGAAGGCTTTCTTTTCCCATTTCCCACCCTTCATCGAGGCGGTAGCCTGCGGGACATTCTTGGCGAGGGCCAGCAGGAGGGAAAATGTGTGCTCGGCGGTCGTCAAGGTATTGCCGCTTGGGGCGTTCATGACCAGGATCCCGCGAGCGGTCGCCGCCTCGACGTCCACATTGTCCACCCCGACGCCCGCACGACCCACCACCTTGAGCCGGCGGGTGACCTGCAAGACGGGCGCGGTGATCTTCGTCGCGCTTCGGACGATGAGGCCGTCGTAGTTATCGAGACAGGCAATGAGGTCGTCGGTGCTCAACCGTTGCCGCACATCGACCTCGAACTTCTCGGTCTGACGCAACACCTCGATCCCCCGTGGGGAAAGACCATCGGTCACAAGGATTCGCATTCGTCCCCCTTGATTGAACTCATTCGTATCGGCGATGGCGAGAGGCAACGCGCCGAAAGACTACTCAACCTGCCCGGCTCAGTACTTCCTGGGCTGCCCGCACCCCGTCACCCAGCTTGGACGGATAGCCAAGGTCATTCAGCGTTCGTTCGAGGGCCGAGAGGCAGACGACGACATCGGAATCATCGGCGTATCCCAGGTGGGCCAGGCGGAAGATCTTGCCCTTGACCTTGGACTGCCCGCCCGAGATGGTGATTCCATGGGCCGTCCGGAGCGTTTTGACGATGGCACTTGCCTCGATACCTGGCGGGACAGTGACGGCGGTGAGCGCAGGGGTAGGCCGCTCGGCGAACAGTTCGAGCCCGAGCGCGGTCACGCCGGCGCGGGTTGCCCGGGCGAGTCGGTCATGCCGGGCAAAGAGCGCGGGAAGGCCCTCCGCCCTGATTGCGGTAAGAGACTCGTGGAGCGCCACGACCAACGAGACCGCCGGCGTGAAGGCGTTCTGGTTCTTCTCTAGGCTCTTCCGCTCTGCCGTGAAATTGAAGTAGAACTTCGGGAGGCGCGACCGCCCCACGATGGTCCAGGCCTTGTCGGACACCCCACAGAAGGCGAGGCCCGGCGGGATCATCAACGATTTTTGGGAGCCGCCCACGACGACGTCCACCCCCCATGCATCCATCGGCAGGTCCACAACCCCCAGGCTTGTAATGGCGTCAACGATCAGGATGGCAGGCGTCGTCCGGACGATCCGTGCGATCGCCTCTACGTCGTGAAGGACGCCGGTGGAGCTCTCGCTGTGGGTGGCAAAGACCGCCTTGATGGTGGGATCGGCCTTCAGTGCAGCCGCCACGAGGTCAGGCGCCACCGCTTGCCCCCACTCCACATCGATGTAGGACGGTTGGATGCCGTAGGCCTCACAGATCTCTCCCCAACGCTCACCGAACTTGCCGCTGCGGATCACCAGGGCCCGGTCGCCAGGGGAGAGGGTATTCACCACCGCGCCTTCCATTCCGCCAGTACCGGAGGAGGTGAATAGCAGCACTTCGTTCTTGGTTTGGAAGAGGATCTTGAGCCCCTCCCGGACTCGAGACAGGAGTGCTTCGTACTCCGGACCGCGGTGGTAAATGATCGGCCTGGCCATCGCCAGCAGCGCTTCTGGGAGGACCGGGGTTGGGCCTGGAGCGAAAAGATGTTTCTTTTTCATGGTCTTGTCTTGCTTCCGTCGTGAGCGGTGCAACGTCCCTTGCGATCCGCGCCGACTATAGCGAATACGGCGCGATACTGTCAAGGTGAAAGGCGACGACGCGGCTGGCGCCCGCCTTGTGGCCGTTCATCCTCTGAGATTGGTCAGATGCCTTAGGGGGTGATGTTCGTTCCGTCTTGGCGGTCTCGGACCTGCTCGTGCAAACCCATTATGGGCCAAGTGTCATGGCGAGGGACGAGCCCCCTCGGCGCTGCTCGGGGCAGGCTCCGCAATCTTAAAAAGGATGGGATTGCTTCGCTCCTGTCAGTCGCTCGCAATGACAGTGTACGAGTATTGAGTGCGTTCGCTCTGGTGTCCCCTCTTGCGCGGGCCGTTTGAGCTAGCGAGATGGAAGGAGCTGGCCAAAGAGATAGCCGATGCCGGCCGCCCCGGTGGCGATGATCAAGAACTCTAACCCCGAGCGCCACCAGCTCTTCTTGGCTAGCACGGCCTTGGCGACGCCGATCCCGAAGAGCGCAGCGCCTGAGAGGATGATGGCGACCCAGAGAGCGGTGTACTGCGTGAAGACCAGGTAGGGCAGGAGAGGGATCGCGGCGCCCAGGGCGAACCAGATTCCGATCACGAGGGCCGATGCGATCGGAGTTTGGGGGTTCACGCTTGCAAGCCCCAGCACCTTTTCTTGAAAGGTCTTCAGCAGGCTCTCCTCCTCGTCGTGGAACAACTTCACGATCCGGTATGCCTTCTCCCGGCTGAGCCCTTCTCCGGTGATCGCCTGGAGCAACTCCTCACTCGCGAGGTACGGCTCCCTCACGAACCGCTGTCGTTCCTGCTCGATCTCGCGCTGGTAGACCTCGACCTCGGCCTTCCCGGACAGGTAGGCGCCTGCCGCCATCGACATGGCACCGGCGAACATCTCCACCAGCCCGGCCAGCAGCACCAGCCTGTTGTCGGTCGTGGCGCTGTGAAGTCCGGCGACGAAGCCAACGGTGGAGATCAGGCCATCCTGTACGCCGAAGACCACCTCGCGGATCCGCCCCTTCCGCTCGATGGTTTCCTTTTTCGTGTCAACCCCTGGCATCTCGGTCTACCGGCTACAGTCCCTGCAGGGTGGGCTCACCAGGCCTCCAGCCAGCCGGACAGTGCCGGCCCGTCTGCAGCGCTTTCAGCACGCGCAACGTCTCCTCGACGCTCCGCCCGACGTTTCGGTGGCTGGCCAGGGCATACTGGATCACGCCGTCCGGATCAATCATGAAGGTGGCCCGGAGGGCGCGGCCCTCTCGCTCGTCCAAGGCCCCATACGCCCGAGAGACTACCTTGCCCTGATCGCTCAGCAGGGGGTAATCGATCCCGCCCAGTTCCTTGGCCCAGGCCAGGTGTGTTTCAGGGGAATCGACGCTCACGCCTAACACCTCGCAGCCGGTGGCCCTTAAATCCGGGCAACACTTCTGGAACCCGGTGACCTCGGTGGGACAGATGAAGGAAAAGTCGGCCGGATAAAAAAAGAGAACCACCCAGCCGCCATGGTAATCTTTCAGCCGGTACCGCCCGACCTTTCCCTTGCTGACACCCAGCAGATCCACGTTAGGCGCCGGCATTCCGATAGTCAGCATGTGCTACTCACCTTCTCGCCCTGGAGGCCATTCGGCGCGTTCATCCCTATCCCGCTGCCATTCGAGGATCAATGCCATTTTGCGAGGCAGTCAGTCGACGGTGGAGATCGAAGAGAATCAGGTCAGGTGGCGGGCGACGCTTCGGATCAGGGCATCGATCTGAAGTGGGCCCAGGCCGAGTTGCGTGGCGAGGCGCTCCGGCGTCAGTGCAAGTCCCTGGCGCCAGAGGTCCAGGAGGAACGGGCCGGTTCGGTCGTTCCGGTACCACTCCTCATCGAACCGCTCATAGAGCTGCTCCCTGAGCTGGGCCTCGAAGATCCAGGCCCGCAGGTAGCGGGCGACATAGAACGCCAAGTCCACATCGTACAGGTATAGCTCCACGGGGAACTCGGCTGCGGTTGCCCGTGAGACCAGATTCCGGAATGTCTCAGCCGCCTGCGCGTGGGGCGCGCCCTTGTACAGGCAGCGCTCGTACAGGAGCTTGGCGGCGTAGCGCCGGAGCAGGTAGAGCTTGTGTAGGGCAACGACGCGGAGGAAGTCCCGCTCCCGCGGGATCCCAAGGAATCGTCGCGCAAAGCCGGGTTCCAGCAGAAGACCCTCAAGCAAAAAGGCGAATGCCTCTGTCAGAGAGGCGTCCCCCAACCTGCGGAACTCCACAGGCAGAGCAGGGTTGGTGTTGGCGAAGTGCAGCGCATGTCCCAACTCGTGGAGATATGCCTGAGCGTCTCCCCATCCCCCACTGGGCCGCACCACTACGATCACGCGCTGGGGGACCTCGATCGGGGCGACGAAGGCGCGAGAGGTTTTTGCCTGCCGCGCTTCGGAGTCGATATGGATCCGTCCCCCCGCCCTGTGGTCAATTCGCATCTTCTGCGCGGCGGCCTCGACTGCGGCAGCGATCCCGCCGGGCGGCACCAGTCGATCGAACTCCGCCGCCCGGAAGAGGCGGGCCAGGTCGTGGCGCTTGGCCTCGGCGAGCGGAACGCCGAGGATCCGCTTCAGCATCCACTTCAGGACGTCGGCGTACATCTCTTCGGTCCGGGCAAGCAGGTCGTGGATCAGTTTCTCGAGATCATCGAGGTGAATCCCGGAGAGTTCCTCCCAGAGAGCGGGGTAGCTCACGCTGCCGAGGCGGGTGACGGCCTCCTGGAGGCGGACCAACCGTTCCTGCAGCAAGGGGTTAAGCCGATCGATGGCCTGCGAGCGGGCCCGCTCGAGGTGTGACCGCTGGGCTCGGTCGGCCTCATCCTGGATGGCAGCCTCGGCGCCTCGCAGGGGGATCGTCCTCTCCTCGACTGACACGAAGGCACTGGCCTCTTCGCTCAAGAAGCGGTCGGTCAGATCCTGGATCTCGGCTTCCAGGGAGGTATGGGTCAGGAACTCGAATAGAAGGCGCGGTCCATTCGCGGCCTCGCCTTGAGCCATCGCCGCCCGCACCTCTTTGAGTTGAGTCGGGTGGAAGAGATGCGCGTGCCGTTCGTAGATCCTGGCGAGCTGGCTCTCGACCTTGAGCCCGGCCCGCTGCAGATACTCTTCCTCCGCCAGTTGCCGTAGAAACGATTCTATCTCTGGGCGCAGCTGATCAAGGTCCACCGGCTTGCCCTCCTCCAACTATTTCTCCCAAAGTTGGTAGGCATCGCGCCGGGCCAAGAAACGAGCCTAGCAAGGCGCTGCGCCCGTCGCCGACCGAGGCGTACCTCTTAAGTACGTCGCAGCGAGTGCGCAGGGGTCAGCAACGCCGCTGGGCAAAGTTCATTGGACTGGCACTACTCCTCGACCTCAGATCCCTCGCTAGCCCCCTCTTCCTCCATCCCCCCTTCCATCATCTCGTCGAAGTCTTCGCCGACATCCTCGCCAAGCTCTTTCCCCATCCGCTTGGCCCAGCGGGCCACACTCTTCGGGTCGTTCTCGTCCAGGTTGCCGAAGTTGCTCGGGTCGGCCATCCTCTCGAAGCGGCTCTCTTCAGATTTGACCACGGCGAACCGGGAGAGGAGACGTGTCATCTCTCGACTCCCGCAGCGGGAACAGACCGGCGTGGGGGGGTTGTTGATGTTCCGGACCAGCAGGCTGACTCGCTTCTTGCAGCCGCCGCAATGGTATTCATAGATCGGCATCGTGTACCTCTTCTCTGTTACGTCTCACCGCCATAAAGGGCCGACAGCTCTGTAGCGACCCGTCGTAGCTCCGCGCGAAGCGCTACCGGCTCCAAGACCTCGACGGCCGAACCAAAGGAGAGAAGCCAGCCGAGGAGCTCCAGCACCCCGGAGGCGTGGCTTGTGAGCAACAGGACTCCAGCATCTTTCTCTTCCACCTGTAACCCGTAGGGGAGATCGCCGTCAGGAGCGAGGGCGGTCAGCGGGGGACGGAGTCTCAGCTTGACCCGAAGGGCGGTCGCTGGGAAGGCGGCCACCTTATCCCGACGGGATGGTCGTGAGCGGCCGCCTTTTCGTTCGGAAAAGGTGGCCGACTTGATCTGCTCGAGTCGGATCGTCAGGCTTCGGCCCCTGCTGGCATCGTCGGCTAAGAGCAGCCAACCGTTCTCGCGAAGGCTTAAATGTCGGGGGTCCAACTCAATCGATCGTGGCCGACTCTTGTCGCTCTTCGCGTACCGGATCGTGAGCCTCCGGCCCGTCGCCAGCGCCTCTTGCACAACCGAGAGGATCTGAGCGACCCCGCTCGAGGGCGACGGAAGGCCGGGGAGCGCTAATGGCATCTGCCTCTCCAGGATGGGCGACGCGGGAGCGAGCCGCAGGGCCAGCTTGGACTGGGCGCTCAGGAGGGCTCGAGCCATCGGGCCCTCCCGCTCGGCGCCGCGGCTGGCCGCGACCCGAAGCGCAAGGGCCTCCTCGCCCGTCAGGTGGAGCGCGGGCAAGAAGGTCGGGGAGGGAAGTCGGTAGCCGCGGTCGAAGTAGATCGGCAGGCCGAGTGTCTGGAGCATGTGCAGATCGCGGAAGATGCTCCGCTCCGAAACCCGGCAACGTGCGGCCAAGTCGGCAGGGCGCATGCCCGGAGAGGTTTTCAAAAGGGAAAGGATCAACTGGAGGCGCTCAGCCTTCGACATGGGAGGGCACAATCTCCTACTTGGCTAAGCTGTTATCAGATCGGTCCGCCCATGTCAAGAGGAGACGGCTTTGCCCTTGACCGGGGCGCGTGGTTGTGGTATCTGAGGACCGAGGGGGGGAATCTGGCGGTGCGTTGCCCAAAATGCGGGTATGTGAGCTTCGATCACTTGGAGGCCTGCAAGCAGTGCGGGGCCGACCTTCAGGAGGTCAGGCACCGCCGCGGTATTCCGACATTCACCGCTGCCCCGGTGGGCCCGCCCCCATCATCAGCCTCGCTGCCGGACGGGCCTAGCTCAGCCGGGGCGCCGCAAAAGCCGGAAGATCGAGCACAAGAGATTGACGCGCTCTTCGCCAGCCTTTCTGATTCACCAGGCCTGCGGCTGACGCCCGCGCAAGAGCCGCAGGAAAAAACGGCCTTCCGTCTCCCACTTGACATGCTGCCGCCGCTACCTCTTTCCCCCGGCGGCGTGAGCCCACCGGCAAGCGTGCAGGCCGAGCCATCGGGGCTCGTCATGGTACGCACCCCTGCCATGGCGGGGTTCTGGATCCGAATGGCGGCCTGGATCGCCGACATCGTCTGCTTCTTTCTGGCCACCATTGTTCTTGCCCTGTTGGTTCTGGCAACGATTTGGTTCGGGGGACGGTTGGGGGGCGAGATCAACGACCAGGTGATGGCACTTGCTGGTTATTCAAGCGCTGCCATAGTCATGGCAAGCGGTTTTCTGTATTTCACGCTTTTTACGGGATCGTGTGGACAGACACCGGGGAAGATGCTTTTCGGCCTCAAGATCGTTCGAGTGGATGACCAAGAAATGACCCATGGCAGGGCATGTCTCCGCTCGCTTTGTTGGATACTCTCTTTGCTTCTTTTCAGCATTGGCTTTCTGATGATCGCCTTTACTCGGCAAAAGCGCGGGCTCCACGACATGCTGGCAGGGACCTACGTGATCCGCACCCAACACCGGCTTTGACGCGGCTGCCTTCCTTGACAAAACCGCTTCACGGTGCTACAAAGAACGGGCCTTCCTGAACGGTTCATCCTCTTTCCTGTCTCGGGCAGGTAGCTCAGTCGGTAGAGCACAGGACTGAAAATCCTGGTGTCGACGGTTCGATTCCGCCCCTGCCCACCAATCATTTCCAATAATTAGCGTTTCCTAGGAGTGCGCGGCTGTGCTGATTGTGCCCGGAATTGTGCCCGTGGCGCGCTGAGTTTTTTGTGGCAGCCTATTTCGGGTGGGGAAGGGGGGAGAGGAGACGGTAGAGATCGCCTTCGATGGTGAAATAAACGCGCCACCCCCCGTCCACCCGGGCCTGCCAGATGCCGCGGGCCTCGTCGTATTTCTTTGCATGAAGGGAGGGGTGGCGGAGATTCTGAACCAGGAGGGCGATGCGGCGATCAACTGCCCGCTGGATCCTTGGGGGAGCGCTCGCGTAGTGCTCGAGGAAGCGCTTGGTGTAGAAGGCCCGCACGTTACCGCTTTCTCGATCTCTTAGCCTCTTGGTGGAGCGAACGGATCATTTCCTTCGCTGACCGGAATGGTCCGTAGATCCGGCCCTTCTTCACATCCTCTAGGGCCAGTGCAAGCTCCCGGTCCACGACGCTCTTGGGCGTGAGGGTGATCTTCTTCCCCTCGACGGTCGCTTCCAGGAGATCACCCACAGCCAAGCCGACCTTCTGGCGAACCGAGGCGGGGAGCGTCACTTGGTATTTCTCCTTGACTTTGACTAACGGCACGGTAGGTCCTCCTGTGTTCATAGATGTTAGAAAGTTAGAATGTTGGTGTAGGCTCAGTATAGGGCCTGGCGGAGGAGGAGTCAAGGCTTGGTCGCTTCCTGTGCAGGGGCTCATGTGCTCCCTTGCTCCTAATAGAAACGCGTCGGTCGACGGATGACGTACTTTCGAGTGGAAGGCGACAATGCGTGGCTTGTGTGCGTCGAGAGGCGTGTGCGGTATGGGGCTTCATCGACGACGAGGGCGTGGAGCTTGTTCTGCTCTGTGAAAGTTTTGTGAAAGAACTATTGAGAGAGGAGGCGGACTATTGGCTTGTACACCTCGGGGGAGCAGCGCGTAAGTACGTGCTTTCGGCGGGCTGCGGCCTCATGGGCCTCAATGGTCCCGCCAGGGGCACAGACCTGAAAATCCTGGTGTCGACGGTTCGATTCCGCCCCTGCCCACCATCTTTTTTTCTCCTCGTAACTCTGTGGTACGTGTCGTGACCATGGGGTTGAGGATCTCGCTCTGTGCTATAGCTACCTCTTGATTAAAACTCAAGCCGGAGGCCTCCCTGGATCTGCAACGGCGTCCCGATTTTGAGGATGCCGCCACCTTTATCGGTATCGTATTGCCGATCGAAGAGATTCTGAATGGCCAGGAAGACCTCCCCACCGCGGGAGGTTGGTAGGAAGGTAAGCGGGGGGATAGGCTTGGTAAGGGTGAGGTCCACCACGTAGTAGCCGGCCAGCTTGTCCATATTGTCGGCATCTTCGAACTTCTTCCCCTCCAATCGCACTTGCAGGAGAAGATTGAAAAGGGCAGGATTGGTGTACCGCACGCCAATCGTGCCTGAGTGGAACGGGACCTGGGTAAGCCGTTTGCCCTCGAGGTCCCGGTCCTGGGGGTTGTCCACGATGAGCGCCTCGGAGTAGAGGTAGCTCCCGGTCAACGTCCACTGCGGGGTGAGCCGGTACTCCAGGTCGGCCTCGATCCCCCTGACCCGAGCCAGCCCGAGGTTGACCGGTGTTCGTACATCTTCGCCCACAGTGGCGATAACACCTCGCAGGTTGTTCCAGTAGGCGGTCAGCCGGGCGCTGAGACCTGGCCATCGTGAGTAGTCGAACCCCACCTCACCTCCTTCAAGGAATTCCGGACCCAGGAACCGGTTCGGGAGAAACTGCAGGCGCTCCACCGAGGACTCTCGAGTGAGTTCGGAGAGCGTCGGGGCCCTGAAGGCCTGATAGCCCGAGCCTCGCAGCGCCAGTCCATCAATGAGTTGATAGCGGAAGCTCAGCCGTGGGCTTGTAACGGTCCGATCCTGGTCTGGGATCGGAGTGACAGTCGTGGGCATCCCAGTGAGAGTGTCGGTCACGCTCCCATTGAAGATCTTATAATAATCGAGCCTGAACCCCAGGGCGATCTGGAGCTGCGGGATCGGTGTGTAGAGATCCTGGACGAAGAACCCGAGGAAGGTCTGCTTGCCTTTGCTGATTCGGAACTCGGAGACAGTTCCTGAAGAGTTGAAAAAGGTGTCTCGGCTCTCTCCCTCGATCAACCGGAAGTCGGTCCCAGCCGTCAGGAGATGCTGGGAGAAGAATCGCCGCGTCCAGGTGAAGGCCCCGCCCACATCCGTCGAAGGGACCTCCTGGGTTTGTCTGGGGCTTTCAGATGTTCGAGCATCGTTGATCGTGGAGAAATGTTCATTGAACGTTGTCAGGTGAGAGAAGACGGTCAATCCCCAATGGCTGCCGTCGCCAGTCCACAGCGAGCCGCCCCCCACGACAGTGCCGCGGTTTGTGGTGCTGGTCCGAAAAGGGGTGCCGGTGTTTCGCGACTCTTCGTAGTAGGTGCCCCGCAGGAAGAGGGAGAGATTGGAGGCGGGCGCATATTCCAGGCGGCCGTTGAAAGTCTTGTGCTCGGATCCCGAATCCTGATCGATCGGTCCTCGTTGATTGGGTGCGATGATATTGTATCCGTCTGTGTGGAAAAAGTTTCCCCGGAGACCGACGCGAAGCGGGCCTGCCACATCGGTGTAGGAGAGATCGTCGTCTGTGGTGCCCAGGTTGCCGACCGAGAGCTTGGCCTGAACCGCCCGCCTCTCAGGGGCTTTGGTGATGATATTGATCACCCCGCCCAGGGCAAAGTTGCCCCACAGATTCGAGCTGCCCCCTCGCACCACCTCGATCCGCTCGATATTTTGCAGGGGCATCTCGCCCCAGTAGAGCCAGCCGCCGAACGCATCGTTCACCGGGATCCCATCCAGGAGCACAAGTGCCCGGCTTGCGCCGCCGGGGCCGATTCCCCGCAGCGTCACGCCCTGGGCCTCCGGGTCCTGCTGGGGGGCTGTCACAAGGCTGCTCGATCTTCTGAATGTATTGAATCCAGGAATCTGTCGCAGCAGGTCGTCTACCGCCAGGGCCCCCGACTGGGCGATCTCCTCCTTGGTCAGGACCGTCACGCTGACCGGCGCCTCCTTCACCTTCATCTCCGTTCGGGTCGCCGTCACCATTACAGGTTCCAGTTGAATGGGTTCCTCTTGCTGTTTAGCCGGCGTGGCCGATTCCGCTGCGCCCTCGGCTGCCATGCCGACATTCTTCGGCCAGCAGGCGATGAAGGAAATGAGCAGGAGCCGAACCAACACTTGACGGCACTTGGGGTGGTTCACCGCGTTTCCCTCCATTGGGTCGGATATGCCTCCCGAACTCGATTGGCATCTTCAGCCGAAGATGGCTGTCGCTAAAAGCAAAAACGCCTCGCAGGAAATCCCCCTCCCGTGCGAGGCGTTGTGGCCTCAGGGAAGCGGGCGATACGGCCCTCTTCCCAAATCAGCTTCTCAAGCTAGAAATGGATATTATTGAGACCTCGGCGAGTTGTCAAGCCTTTTTTCGATTGCTCCAGCAAAGGCGTCGCATGCGATCACCTCACCTCAACCGGTTCTGCGCCACGTACTGAATCTTCATGCCTGTGTCGGCCATGAACCATCGTCATCGACGCACAAGGCGCCACACCAACAACACGAGGTCAAACGAGTTGAAACGTAGACTCAGATCGGAGAGGATCGGTGACAGGAAATTTCTTGACAGACACTGTTCAATCTTCCATCGTAAGAGACCGGTCCGCAATTTCGCAGGGGTGCTTACCAGTTAATTTGCTGTCTTCTTCGCGGCGCGTAGGGAAAGAGGAAGGGGCGGACGGCATTGTATATGCGAAGACCGAGCAGTGAAGTGCGGGAAGTCGTATGAGCGACGCTAAGACCCCAGCAAGTTACCTCCAGGCTGGCGTCGATACCGCGCGAGAGGAGCAGGCACTCTCGAGTGTCATCGCCGCTGCCAGCGAGACGTTTGCCTTCGTGCGAGGTATCGGGAAGCCGGTGCTGCCGATCGGCTTCTTTGCGAATGTCATTGATCTCGGGCATGGCATGGGTCTGGCGCTCTCGACCGACGGGGTGGGCACCAAGATCCTGGTCGCCCAGATGATGCAGAAATATGATACGGTCGGAATAGACTGCGTGGCCATGAATGCCAACGACGTGCTCTGCGTGGGCGCGCGCCCGATTGCGTTCCTGGACTACATCGCCGTGCAAGGCGCCAACCCCACCCTCCTCGACCAATTAATGCTTGGACTCAAGGAGGGCGCGCGCCGTGCGGGGGTCGCCATCTGTGGGGGCGAGATCGCGCAGGTCCGCGAGATGCTCGCGTCGGAGCGGGAAGGGTGGGGTTTCGATCTGGTCGGGATGTGTGTCGGCCATGTGACGCTCGACAAAGTGATCGTGGGCACGGCAGTGACGCCCGGCGACGTCATCATGGGCCTGGGCAGTAGCGGGATCCACAGCAATGGCTTGACGCTGGCGAGACAAGTCCTATTCAAGCAGAACACGTACAAAGTGGACACGAGGTTCGAAGACCTCGGGCGGACGCTGGGGGAAGAATTGCTCGAGCCGACAACGATCTACGTGCCGGAAGTGGTTGAGGCGCTCGGGCGACCGCTGGCCATTAAAGGGCTCGCCCATATCACGGGCGACGGGTTGCTCAACCTGTTGCGACTGGACACAAAGCCCAAAGCCGTCGGGTATGTCATTGAGCAGCTTCCCCCAATTCCGCCTATATTTTCCCTAATCCAAAAATCGGGCAATATCCCTGATCACGAGATGTTCCGGGTCTTCAACATGGGCATCGGGTTCTGTGCCGTGATGGCCGAAGGGGATGCGGAGACCTTTCGAGAGATCGTGAAGAAACATGGGAGGGAGGCCTACCGGATCGGCCGCGTGGTCAGCGATCCGGAGCGAAAGATCTTTATTCGGCCCTATGGGCTGGTGGGCCAGGGTAACGCATTCCTCAAGATGTGAACGGGGCAGGTCGGCCAGGGTCGCTTGGATTGAGGCTTAATGCGCGCTGACGCATCTTTTTGCCTTGCCCCTGTCCCCCATCGGAAAAGGGGGAGGGTTCAGGCTCTGGGTGTGCGCGGCGCAATTTCCGCAAGCTCGAGAATTTCATTGGCCGAGAGCCCCCGGATGAGGTAGAATGCACATCCAGGTTTACTCGGAGGGGAATTGACCCTCTCGGAGGAGATGGAGGCTAGCCGGGCTTCCGCCTGGCGGAAGAAGGCTACCCGAAGCGATACAGGAAGCACAAGAGTGCATGATCTCAGCTCAGCCAGGGCCACCGGGATTGGGCTGTCACCGATGGAGGCGGTAGGATGCGGAAGACGCTGTTTTTGAATCCCCCTTCGTATTCAGGGTTTGATGGCGGGGCCGGGTCCCGATACCAGGCTCGGCGTGAGATCCGATCGTTCTGGTACCCGACCTGGCTGGCCCAGCCGGCGGCCATGGTGGAAGGGAGCAAGTTGATCGACGCGCCACCTGATGGGCTTGGCGTCGAGGACGTGGTGCGGCAAAGTCGGGATTATGACCTAATCATCGTCCATACCAGCACCCCCTCCTTTCGCAACGATGTGAAGGTGGCGGAGCGGCTCAAGCAAGAGCGCCCAAGCACGCTCATCGGGTTTGTAGGGGCGCACACTTCGGTCCTGCCGGAGGAGACCCTTCGCGCCTCCTCGGCGATCGACTTCGTGACCCGTGACGAGTTCGACTATACCATCAGGGAGGTTGCAAGTCGGGACAGGCTCGATGAGATCGATGGCATTAGCTTCCGGAAGAACGGAGGTATCGCGCACACCCCTGACCGGCCTATCATCCAGGACATGGACAAGCTGGCGTTCGTCACCGAGGTGTACAAGCGGGACCTGACCGTTGAGAACTACTCCATCGGATATCTCCTGCACCCGTACGTCTCGCTCTACACCGGGCGTGGTTGCCGATCGCGATGCACCTTCTGCCTGTGGCCCCAGACCCTCGGCGGGCACATCTATCGGGTGCGCAGCCCGCAGAACGTTTACGAGGAGATGACGCTGGCCAAGGAGTATTTTCCGCAGGTGAAGGAGTTCTTCTTCGACGATGATACCTTCACCGATAACATCCCCCGCGCCATCGACATCGCCCAGCGACTCAAGACCCTCGGCATCACCTGGTCGTGCAACGCCAAAGCCAGTGTCCCGTATGAAGCCCTGAAGACGCTCAAGGACTGCGGCCTGCGTCTGCTCCTGGTTGGGTACGAATCGGGCAACCAGCAGATCCTTAACAACATCAAGAAAGGGCTTCACATCAGTCAGGCCAGGACATTCACGCAGGACTGCAAGTCGCTCGGGATCCTCATCCACGGCACGTTTATCGTTGGCCTCCCGGGCGAGACGCCGGAGACAATCGAGCAGACCATCCGCTACGCCTGTGAACTGGATGTTTACAGCATCCAGGTCTCGCTGTCGGCTCCCTACCCGGGCACCGCGCTGTACGAGCAGGCCGTTCACAATGGATGGCTTGTCAAGGACACGCTCGTCAACGACTCGGGCGTTCAAGAGGCGACGCTGGAATACCCCGGCCTGTCCAGTGAGGCGATCTTCGAGGCGATGGAGCGCTTCTACAGGCGTTTCTACTTCCGCCCCAGGCCGATCCTCCGCATTGTCAGGGACATGTTGCGGGACCGCGAGGTGTTCGTCAGGCGGCTTCGGGAGGGCCGGGAGTTTCTCAGCTTCATGATGAAGCATAAGAGTTCGCCGGCATGAGCGACAACGGAACGCTCGCTGCGCCTTCTTCTCGCAACAACGGGATGGCGACAGGTGTGCTCAGCGGGCGATTGAAGGTTGTCAAGCAAACCCTCTTCGAAGGCGGCCCCGGCTTCTGTCAGTTCGCCATCAATAATGCCTGCAACGCGGCCTGTGAGTTTTGCAGCTTCAGCCTGGATGCGCTTCCGAGGGAAGACTGGATCTTCGCCCCTCTGCCCAAGGCCAAGGACGCGATCGACGTCTTGGTGAGGCACGACGTCCGGTACCTCGTCATCACCGGCGGGGAGCCGATGCTGCATCCTGATTGCGTTGATATTGTTCGCCACGCGAAGGTCCAGGGGATGGTCGTCATCCTGGTCACCAACGGGTCCCGGCTTGACGCAACGAATATCCATGCGCTCAAGGAGAGCGGCCTCTCGAGCATCATCATCTCCATCGATGCTGCCTCGGTCAAAGTACACGAGCAGAACCGCAGGCTGCCGAAGGTCTGTGAGAAGATCAAGAAGGCGAACGAGCTGCTGCGGCACGTGAAGATTCAAAGCACCGCCTCGGTCACGATGAGCCGCCTCATTGACGACTACTCTCAGCTCCCCGGCTTCTTGAGGGGCCTGGGCTTTGAAAGCGTGACCTTCTCCTACCCCTTGACCACTCTCGGCTCCAGCTTCCTGGGCCACGCCAATTCCCATCTCGTCAGCTACACCCCCGAGGAGCTTCTGCGCGCCTTCGACGAGGTGAAGAAGCTCAAACGGCACCTGCATGTGGTCAACCCCACGGCCTCGCTCGAAGAGATGCAACGGTTTTTGCGGAAAGAGCCCCAGCGGTTCGCGTGCCTGGGTGGCTACAAGTATTTCTACCTGGACTGGAATTTTCTCATCTGGCGGTGCCATTACTGGGAGCAGCCGATCGGCTCGATATTCGAGTTCGACGATTCGCGTCGCGTCAGGGACGGCTGTACACGGTGCATGATCGATTGCTACCGCGATGCCTCCGTCATGCAGCACGTGGCCGTCTCCGTCAGCGATTCCATCGCCCAGGCGCGGCAGGGGATGTGGCGAGGCGCTGCCAAGAGCCTGTTCAATCGCAACAACCTCGCCTCCCTCAAATCTGTCTTCGAGGGTCTCGGGTGGATCACCCGGATCTGAAGATGGGAGACCCCACCGCTGCACTGTCTGCGAACACTCCCACACAGGCAAGTCGGCGCCCAGCCGCTCGGTCAAGATCGTGAAGTAAGCTCCCCCCTCACGCCTCACCCTTCGCCATGCTCGATGCGCTGATTCGCCCGCTCTTGCTCATTGCCCTTGTGACGGCTGCCGCCGGCCCGTGGTTTGTCGTGGCCCTTCTTCGTCCCGTCTTTCGCAGAGTCGGCCTATCCTCAAAGCACCTTGATCCGATCGAACGCCGTGTAGTCGACGTTTCAAAAGCTGCGACATGGATTGCGCTCGTCGCCAGCCTGCCCGAACTTTTTGTGCAGGCAGTGGACATCACGGGCGGTACGATTTTTAGCGGAATAGAGTTCTCCATCGTCTGGCGACTGCTCACGCGGACCACTGTCGGCTGGGTCTGGATTGGCCGAACCGTCCTGCTCGCGGCCCTGCTGGTGGTGCTCGCAACGCGTCGTGAGCGTAACCGATTGACGGCAACCTCTCGCCCGTGGTCCTGGATCCGCTGGTGGATCGCCCTAGCCCTTGCTACAGCCGCCCTCACCTCACGCACCGTCGCCAGCCACGCGTCCGCGCAGGTCTCCGGCTCGCTCATCGCCATCGCCTCCGACGCCCTGCACATTCTAGCCGCAACCTCCTGGATCGGCCTGCTGATCCACTTTCGCCTCCTGCTCAGCCGGCTGCGCGACATAGAGGCAGAGACGACGCGTCCCATCCTCGCACCAATCGTGAACCGGATTACCCCGATCGCCCTCGCCAGTGCGGGGGTTCTGGCCGGCACCGGTCTCTATAACGCCACGCGGCACCTGGATAGCCTGCGCGCGATCATCGCGTCGCCCTATGGTCTGACTCTCCTCGCCAAGATGCTTCTGCTGCTGCCGGTGCTGGTGGCCGGGTCGCTGAACTTCCTCGTAGTCAGGCCCGCGCTGAAGAGCGCTCGCCTGTCGGAGAAGCGATCGGACGAAGATCGGACGACCCTGGCGAGGCGTTTCCTGTCGCTGGTGGAGATCGAGGTGAGCGTCGGCGCGGCGATCCTGGCCCTGGCGGCCGTCCTGAGCGTGGTGCCGCCCGCCGTGGATGACCCGCGGGGCACGCTCAGCCTCGCCCGTCTCTCCGATATCTTCCGACCGCGCCTGCCGCACTTCTCGTCGCCCGGGCTCGGCCCGGGCCCCTGGCCCGCGCTCCAGCAGACCGCTGATGACTTCGCCTATTCGGAGTTCAACCACCACTGGGCCGGGGCTGCCCTGATCGTGATGGCGATCGCCTCGTTCCTGGAGGGGCTAGGCGCCAGACGGTTCCGATGGGCCCGCACCTGGCCGTTGGTATTCGTCCTGCTGGCCATCTTCCTGTTTGTCCGGAACGACCCGGAGGCCTGGCCGTTCGGCCCGGTCGGATTCCTCGAGAGCATGCGCATCCCGGAGATGGTCCAGCACCGACTTTCGATCCTGCTGCTCCTCGCCCTGGGCACGGTGGAGCATCTCGGTCGGGGCGGGCAAGTCCGGCAGTCGCGCTGGGCTTATATCTTCCCCTCGCTCTGCCTTGTCGGCGGCTTTATGCTCCTTGGCCATACTCACGACCTCGGCGTGGCGGCCGATGACTCTCAGACCTACATCGCCCTCCAACACGGGGTCATGGCGACCTTCGCGCTGCTGGCCGGCCTGAGCCGGTGGTTCCAGCTCCGCCGTCATGAAGAGGGGCGATGGTTTGGCCGTCTCTGGCCTCTGTTTGTGTTCTTGCTCGGCCTCCAGATGTTTCTGTTTTATAAAGAGATGTAAGATGGGGATCTCGAATTGGGAGCAAAAGGGGTGACGACAAGGCGTCGGGTAAAGGGGATTGCCTTTGATATGTACGGCACGTTGGTGGATGTGGGGGCGGTCGCCGACGCGTGTAAAGAGGTTGCCCCCGATCCTGGCGCCTTCAATGCGCAGTGGCGCGCGAAGCAGCTCGAGTACACGTTCCTCCGGACCCTGATGGAGAAGTACCAGGATTTCTGGAAAGTGTCCGAGCAGGCCCTGGCGTTCACCATCCAGCGATTCGGCCTGCAAGTCCGCCCGGAGCAACGGAGGCGGCTGCTGGAGGCCTGGCTTTATCCAAGGCCTTACCCTGAGGTGGCGGCGGTGCTTCCCAGACTGAAGGAGCAATACCCGCTGGCCGTTCTCTCCAACGGGAGCCCAAAGATGCTGCGGACCGGGTTGGAACGGACCGGGCTCATGTCCCACTTCCGGTGGGTGATCAGCGTAGACGTGGTCAAGCTCTACAAGCCATCGCCGAAGGTCTATGAGCTGGTGCCTAGGAAGATGAAAATGAATAAGGAGGGGATCTTGTTTGTTTCCTCCAACTCCTTCGATGTGGTGGGGGCCAAGAGCTTCGGCTTCCAGGTCTGCTGGATCAACCGGGGCGGGGCGCCTTTAGACCCCCTGGGGCCGAAGCCAGATATGGTGGTCAGAAGTTTTGACGAGCTGAAGACAGCCCTGGAATGATTGACGTCGTCATAGGTAGCGTCGTTGACGATATGTACTCGTCTGGGTCAGCAGGCCACATTCGGATCATCGACGAATCGCTCCTGCCCACCACCGCCCCACCGAGCTGATTCTCATCGTGGCTGAACAGGCCCGGCTACATCGCGTGGAGATCGAGTTCGCGGAGGGCAGGGGTTCGGGATCCCGCTGAGCCTGATCACCCGTGGGCTGGGCATCGCCCTGCCGCGGAACGCAGTCTGGTAACACGCGCGGAACTGCCGCACGACAAAAGGTTGGTAAGAGGGGCGGTCCATCGACGTGCCGGGACATTGACTTTGACTCGCAGAACATTGTGTGATAAATTCAGCGAGCGAGACCGACCGGCGGGGTAAGAATTTGCCCTCTTTTGCCTAGCCATTCGTTTTTAGTTCCAGTCATATCCATCCATCAAACGAAGGAGGGATGAGGTGAGAACCGACTACGGGGTCGTTCGGGCGCCCTTCGCAATCGCCTTGATCAGCGTGGCGGCGATGCTGTGGGGCTGCTCAGGGGTGCATCTGAGACCGGATTCCTATGATTGGGTGAGCGGGGAGCGGACCGCTCCAGGGGCCGTGAAGGCGGCCAAGAAGGCCCTGGCAGAGGCTCAGGCGGCCGGTGCGGCAAATATCAAAGCGGCCCGCTACCCAATGGCCAAGGCGAAAGCGTATCTCGCCATCGCCGAAGATGAGGTATCGGAGCGTGACTTTGCGGCCGGGGAGGTGTCGGCGGGGATCGCCAGGAAGGCGGCCGAGGAGGCCAAGGCGATCGCGCAACGCGGAGGGTAGGATAGAGCTGAGTCGAGCTGGTCCATTTAGCGAACAGGAGGGAGTTCGACCATGGAACAGATCACGAAGGCTGGAAGAATGTGGCGGCTCGCACTCGTTTCCGCATTCGTTGCTATTTTTATTGCCGGCTGCGCGACCACCGCATCCTATCGTCCTGAAATCGATAGCATGAAGGCTGCCCTGGCCGAGGCCAAGGCCGCGGAGGCCGAGACGCTCGCGCCTGAGGAATACGCTCACGCCGAGGCCTGTCTGGATTGGTTGACTCACGAGGCCACCGAGTTCAATCCGTTCGCGGACCCGAACACCCGCAACTTCATTGGTAAGTGTCGGGCCGCCTTCCAGGCATTGAAGGATAAGATGACTGCTGTCCGCGAGGGGAGGGTCCCGGTTGAGGCGGTCTCGCCGCCACAGGCGCCCAGGCCCGAGGCGGCCCCGGCGGGAGAAGCAGCAAGGGAGAAGGAGTCCCCCCTGAAGGACATCTTCTTCGACTTTGACAAATCCTCAATCCGGGCGGATGCGAAGAAGAGCCTCGATGAGAACGTCCGATGGTTGCAGGCAAATGCGAAGGCCACGATCCTCATCGAGGGCCACTGCGACGAGCGCGGGACCAGAGAGTACAACCTCGGCCTTGGCCAGCGACGAGCCAAGTCAACCCAGGACTACTTTGTGGCGGCCGGCATCGATGCCAAGCGGATCAAGATCATCAGTTACGGTAAAGAACGGCCCTTCGCCCTTGGGCACGACGAATCGGCCTGGAAATGGAACCGGAGGGCCCACTTCGTTTTACAGTAGAGGCAAGGGGCCGTCAGCCCTTTTCGCCAGGGGTGGCGGAAGTGCGTCAGGAGCGAATCGAGCGCAGGGCCGGTCTCGGGAGACATTGTCACCGAGGCCGGCTCAGTCGGCTCTATGCATTGTCGGGTTGACCCGAGGGTTGACCACTGGCTTGTGCCGCCACACTCGCCCCCGCGACACGATATCCATCAAGGAGTTCCTCCACGCATTCCTGATGCCGCACTCCTCCACCGGCCCCCGCGGTAGATTCAGCGTCTGTTCTGGGGAAACAGCCCGCCTGAGGTCGCGCGACCGGTCCGGCGAAATGCCGCGATGACTTGCACAGTGCGCTGCAAAACTCCCCCAGCCTGCTGGGGGTCAACGCGCACGAACGTAAACAGCTCAACTACCTCGCAGATCGAAGAACCCCTCCGGATGGCTGAAGGGTTATGCAATGGATGACCGGATCATTTACACCACGTACGATGAAATGCAGGCGGAACTGCTACGCCTGCATCTTGAGCGACATGGTGTACCGTGCTGGCTCCGCTCCATGCGCGTGGCCGGATATCAGGGGATTACCTTTGGCCCGCTTGGGGAGATCCGCCTGATGACGGCTGCCGCTTACGCTGAGAAGGGCAAGCGGTTGATCAGGCAGGCCGCGGCGGACGGGTTTCTCGGGCATCGGGAAGGCCAAGCTGAAGAGGCGCGATACTGGGGGCTTCCGGCAAGATCCACATAGTCCACAGTTCATGGTTCACAGATGAAAAGTGGTGAGAATGGGGACCGCTAACAAAGTGAGAGGCTTGGAAGAATTAAAGGGCATTGTCCGGGAACGGCAGGCGTTGGGGCAGCGTGTGGTCTTTACCAATGGCTGTTTCGATCTGCTCCACCGCGGACACACCCGCCTGTTGCAGCGAGCCCGGGAGCTGGGCGACGTGCTGATCGTCGGTCTGAACAGCGATGCCTCGGTTCGGAGCCTCAAGGGTCCATCTCGCCCTGTGCTCTTCCAGGATGAGCGGGCAGAGTTGCTCTCTGCCCTGGCCTCGGTGGACTTTATCGTGATCTTTCAGGAGGCGGACCCGGGTCGGACGATCGCGGCGCTGCAGCCCGATGTGTTGGTCAAGGGGGCCGACTGGGCGAAGGAAGAGATCGTCGGCCGGGAGACGGTGGAAGGGCGTGGTGGCGAGGTGGTGACGATCCCGTTGGTGGAGGGCTCTTCCACGAGCGAGATCATCCATCGGATCCTGGAGATGGCAAAACCAGATGAGTAGTGGGCAGATCCCATGGTGATACGGTCAAGAGGGCAATCGGAGGATCTGTTGATCCGACAGGTGGAGGAGATCGCGGCTCGACTTCACAGCGGCGCCGAAAGGTTGTGTCTGACCGGTCTCTTCGGGGCGTCAAAGGCGCTGATCCTGTCGGAGATCGCTCGCCGAGCGGGGCGGTCACTCGTCGTGTTGGCCTCCTCGGCCGCCGAGGCCGAATCGCTTGTGAAGGACCTGCAGTTTTTCTCCCATGGGCCAGTCGGGTATCTGCCCGAGCGAGAGGAGGATCCGGAGATCCGCTGTCAGCGGATTGCCTGCCTGGCAGGTCTCGCCGCCAAGGAACTGCCGTTAGCGGTCGTCTCTATCGGGGCGGCGCTCGAACGCCTCTCACCCCCTCCAGCCCTTCTGGGCTCGGCAGTCACCCTGTGCGTCGGGCGATTGATCCCGCGGGACGAGCTTCTGGCCGTACTGGAAACGGGTGGCTACCGTCGGGTGAATCAAGTGACGGACCGCGGCGAATACAGTCTGCGCGGAAGCCTTCTCGACCTTTTCCCGCCCGTCTGCGAATTCCCCGTCCGGGCTGAGTTTTTCGGCGATGAGCTGGTCGAGCTCCGCACCTTCGACTCGGCTACCCAGCGGTCCATCAGCACTGTCGAGCAGGTGACCGTCCTGCCTGTTGTAGAAATTCCGTTGACGGCCGAGGCGTGCGAGGAGGCTCTGCGCGCCCTTCGCGCGGCGGAGGAGGCCAAAGGCGGCCAGGTCCCGGTTGAAATCTTCAAGGCGCTTGAAGATCGCCGGCCGTTCCCAGGTATGGATGCCTATCTCCCGTATTTCAATCCGGAAACGGCCGGCCTCCTACAGTACGTGGCGCCCGACGCGCTCTTGGTCTTGGCTGACCCAGCGGGTCTCGAGGCCCGTGCGCGCGCCCTGGATGAGCCCACGAGCCGCACTGGTGCCCGTGCCCTCAGCGAGGGAGGCTTTTTACCGCCGTTCGAGGCCTCATTCTTCGACTGGAGCGACGTTGAGGCCCAACTCCGTCTCAGGCCGCGGATCATCCTGGAGGAAATCTCACAGACCGACCACGCTGGGGTAGACTCAACCATCGCCTTCCAGGTTGGGACCATGGCGACCTACCGTGGGCGACTCCGGGAGCTGGCGCGTGACCTGGAAGGGTGGCGGCGGCAGGGCCGGATGATCCATCTTATCTGCCGGAGTGAAGCCCAAGGTCGGCGGCTTCAGGAGGTGCTCAGGGAACACGAGATCGCCGCGTCTCTCTGCGAGGGGATGGCTTCGCCAGGCGGGATCGCCATTCTTTCAGGCGAGCTCAGCGGCGGCTTTCACCTGGATCAGGCCGGGCTGACATATATTACCGAGGCAGAGATCTTCGGGCCTCGGCACATCCCGCGCCGCCGGGCCCGGCCGAGGGAGACCCCCTCCTTCGCCTCCTTTGAGGACCTGGCCTATGGCGATTTCGTCGTTCACGAGGATCACGGGATCGGCAGGTACAAAGGGCTGCGGCAGCTCGATGCCGGGGGCACGGAGGGCGACTACCTCCTCATCACCTATGCCGACAACGCCAGGCTCTATGTTCCGACCAACAAACTTCACCTGGTCCATCGCTTTCTGGGCGCTGATGGCGATCCGCCGATCCTCGATCGGCTGGGCGGCACGTCATGGGCCAGGGCCAAGGAACGAGTGAAAGCCTCGATCCGTCAAATGGCCCAGGAGCTCCTCACGCTGTACGCCGCCAGGCAGGTCATCAACGGCTACGTCTTCCCGCCCGATACCACCTGGCAACGGGAGTTCGAGGCCGGCTTCCCTTATGAGGAAACACCGGACCAGCTCCAGGCGATCGTTGACGTGAAGGCTGACATGGAGCGAGGCCGCCCGATGGACCGCCTAATCTGTGGAGATGTCGGGTACGGCAAGACCGAGGTGGCGATGCGGGCCGCATTTAAGGCTGTCATGGGGGGAAAGCAGGCGGCAGTCCTGGTCCCGACCACTGTCCTGGCCTTGCAACACTCGCAGACCTTTTCCGAGCGGTTCGGCAATTTCCCGATCAAGGTGGAGATGCTCTCCCGCTTCCGCAGCCGGAAGGAGCAAGCCGAAGTGCTGCGCGGGATCCGTGACGGAGTGGTGGACATCGTCATCGGCACCCACCGCCTGCTCCAGAAGGACGTGCGCTTCCGGGACCTTGGCTTGCTGGTGGTGGATGAGGAGCATCGCTTTGGCGTCGCGGCCAAGGAGCGCCTGAAGCAGCTCAGGCAACAAGTGGATGTCCTGACCTTGAGCGCGACCCCGATCCCGAGAACCCTCCACATGTCGATGCTGGGGGTCCGCGATATCAGCACCATCGAGACGCCGCCGGAGGACCGACTGTCGATCAAAACAATCGTCGCCAGGTTTGACCAGGCCCTCATCCAGGAGGCGATAGAGCAGGAGCTGGACCGGGGGGGTCAGGTCTTCTTCGTCCACAATCGCGTGGAGAGCATCCAGCGCATCGCCAACCTCATCAAGCAACTGGTCCCACGGGCCAGGCTGGCTGTGGCTCACGGCGAGCTGCCGGAAGAACGCCTTGAGCGGATCATGTGCGAGTTCTACGCCGGCAAGTCCGATGTCCTGCTGTGCACCACGATCATCGAGTCGGGCCTGGACGTCGGCAGCGCCAACACCATCATCGTTGATCGGGCCGACGCCCTCGGCCTGGCGCAGCTCTACCAGCTCCGGGGGCGGGTCGGTCGTGACCGGCGGCGGGCGTACGCATACCTTCTGGTGCCGGAGGATGCAGCGCTCTCTGAGGTAGCGAAGAAGAGGCTCCAGGTCATCGCGGAGCTCACCGAACTCGGTTCCGGATTCAAAGTGGCGGCGAGGGATCTGGAGATCCGCGGGGCGGGCAACCTCCTGGGACCCGAGCAGCACGGCCAGATCGCCGCCGTGGGATTCGATCTCTATTGCCGACTGATCGAGTCGACGGTCAGGGAGTTGAAGGGTGAGGTGAGTGCCGAGGCGGTCGAGCCTTCCATCAGGCTTGAGGCTGAGGGATATTTACCGGAAGTCTACGTGGAAGACCCCAACCTCCGGCTCCAGCTCTACAAACGCCTGGCCGCCCTGTCGACGGCTGAGGAGGTTCCCTCCTTCCGGGAGGAACTGGTTGATCGCTTCGGAGAGCTCCCGCCGCAAGCGGAGCGTTTGCTGGCTGCTGTGACCCTCAGGATCCTGGCCCGGACGCTGGCCATCCGTGAACTCGATGCCAGGGGTGAGACGATCCGCCTCGTCTTTCGTGACGAGCCGCCCCTTGCCCCGGACAAGGTGGCCGCCCTGCTTCGCGCAGAGGTGGGCCGCCTGCGCTACGTCCCCCGTGACACGTTGGAGTATCGGGTTGACGGCGGGGAGAAGATCGCCACCCTTCACGCCCTTCTGACGCGGCTTCAGGAATGTCGATGAACGGGATAACGTGCGGGGTGCGAGATGCCGTAGGGGCAGGGCTTGCCCACCCCAAGGCGGGCGCAGCAAGCGGTGCCCCTACAGCTTCACTCTCTACCCTGAACCCTGCGCTTGTTGTGGTGGGGTTGGCCATCCTTTACGGAATCCTGGCGGCTCCCGCGTCTGAGGGGGTGATCCTCGATCGCATCGTTGCCGTTGTCAACGACGATGTGATCACGCTGACCGAGGTGCAAGAGGAGGGCCTCCAGACCATCCGGAGGATCGTGCAGGAGACTCTGGGAGAGGAGCGAGAGCGGCGGCTTCGCAGCACCGAACGCCAGATCCTGAACGAGCTGATTCTCAGGAAGCTTCAGCTTCAGGAGGCGAAGAAGGAGAAGATCGAGGCGACCGCCTCTGAGGTTCGCTCCGCCATAGAGGACCTGAAGAAGCGGAATGGTCTCACCAGCGACGACGAGCTCAGGGCTGCCATGTCAAGAGAATTGCTCACCGAGGAGCAGTTCCGGAGGGGGATCGCCGACCAGGTGGCGCTGACAAAGCTGGTGGCGAGGCAGGTGCGATCGAAGGTTGTGGTTACTGACGAGGAAGCCCGGCAATATTATGATCAACACCAGGAGCAATTTAGGGACATCCCTCAGGTCAAGATCCGCCATCTCCTCGTGCCGGTTCCGCAGCAGCCGACGAGGGACGAGGTACTGCAGGCCAAGAGCCGGATTGAAGAGGCACAGGCGCTCATGAAACTGGGGGCCAAGTTCTCTACGGTAGCCAAGCAGTACTCGCAAGAGCCGCTCGCGCCATCCAGCGGTGAGATCTGGACGATGAAGCGCGGAGAGCTCGCGCCGGAATTGGAGCAGATGGCCCTTTTCCTCCCGATCGGGCAGGTCAGCGGGATCATCACAAATCCGGCGGGCTTTCACCTGGTCCAGGTGGAGGAGCGAGTAGCGGGCCAGGTCCTTCCATTCGATCAGGTCAAGGAGGACGTTCGCAGCATCCTCTTTGATCAGAAGGCTGAGGCCAAGTTCAAAGAGTGGGTTCAGAGCTTGAAGGCCAAGGCCAGCGTTGAGATGAAGATGTAGATTGAATGTGCGAGGTGCGGTAGGGGCAGGGCTTGCCCTGCCCAAGGCGGGCGCAGCAAGCAGCGCCCCTATGTCCACCCTAACCCCCCTACCCTAGCCCTGTTCTTTTGCCGCTTTCTTCAGCCGCCGCTTGACCAGTTCCCGTTTTGCCGCGCTGAGGCGATCGATGAACAGGACGCCATTCAAGTGGTCGATCTCGTGCTGCAGGATACGCGCCAACAGGTCTGACCCCTCCAGGACGATTTCTTTCTCATTCCGATCGTACGCCTTCACCACCACCCGCTTGAATCGCGGCACCCCTTCCCTCAGGTCCGGGATGCAGAGGCACCCTTCTTCCCCCACGATTTGCCCGTCGGCGGCGACCAGTTCAGGGTTGATGAGGGCCAAGGGCCGGGTGAGTTTGCGGTCGTCGTGTGGGTCCAGCACGATGACTTGCTTGAGTGCTCCCACCTGGGGAGCGGCCAGGCCCACGCCGGGGGCAGCATACATGGTTTCCACCATGTCGTCGATGAGGCGCTGCAGCTCGCCATTGATCGACGTGACGGGCAGCGACTTCTTTCGTATGAGGGAGGATGGATAGAGCAGGATCGGCAGCTTCGCCATTCGTGTCCTCTTACGTCAGCCCGAGCGCCAGATCGGCATCGGCGTTGAATGAGAGTGGGGCCCGCTCGCCGCGCCCAAGGCCAGCGTAACCGGCGGCTGCGATCATGGCGGCGTTGTCGGTACACAGGGACGGGGTAGGGTAATAGACCTCTATTGCTTCATCCGCCGCCTGTTGGGTTAATTTCAACCGGAGCCTTCCATTGCAGGCCACACCTCCAGCCAGGACAATGCGGCGCGGGGCGGCAGAGGCTTTCGCCGCCGCCAGGGTGACCCGGACTAGCGCTTCCACCACGGCCTCTTGAAAGCCGGCGCAGATATCCGCAACGAGAGCAGGGTCTAGGGTCAAGGGTTTGGGTGTAGGGGCGCTGCTTGCTGCGCCCGCCTTGGGCAGGGCAAGCCCTGCCCCTACAGCACCTCGCACGAAGTTGACGACTGCCGTCTTTAACCCGCTGAAGCTGAAATCGTACGATCCTCGCTGTGGCATCGGCCTGGGGAATCGGATGGAGTCAGGATCGCCCTTGCGAGCCCGCTCCTCGATCAGCGGCCCTCCTGGATAGCCAAGGCCGAGGAACTTGGCCACCTTGTCGAAGGCCTCTCCCGCGGCATCATCCCTGGTGCGACCGAGCAGGTGGTACTTTCCGGGGGCCATCGCCGTGTAGAGATGGGTGTGGCCACCAGACACGACGAGCCCGGTGAAGGGAAAGGTCAGCCCCTCATGGTCCAGCAGGGCGGCGTAGAGATGACCCTCCAGGTGGTTTACGCCGACCAGTGGGATGTCAAGAGCGAAGGCGAGCGCTTTGCCGAAGGAGAGGCCGACGAGGAGCGAGCCGATCAGCCCCGGACCAGCCGTGGCCGCGATCCCGTTGAGATCGGCGAGGGTCACTCCTGCCCTGGCGAGCGCCTCCTTAACCACCGGCCAGACAGCCTCTACGTGGCGGCGCGAGGCCAGCTCAGGGACGATCCCGCCGTAGGGGGCGTGGAGGGCATCCTGGGAGGCGATCACGGAAGAACGGATTCCCCGGCCATCCTCCAGCACGGCGGCGGCCGTCTCGTCGCACGAGGTTTCAATCCCCAGGGTCAGGTGTGCCATCACCGTGATCTTCCATCAGCCGCCAGTCACGACGTAGGGGCGCCGCTTGCTGCGCCCTCTTCGGGCAGGGCAAGCCCTGCCCCTACGCTGACCGCTGAAAAGCTGTTCGTTTCACTTAGCTCGCGTTCCCCTTCGCGAATCCCTTCTCCAGGATCCGGCTCGCCTTGAGAATCTCCACTGCCCGCTTCAACTGGACGTCGGTGTTGGGATCGGGCCCCTCTCGCTTGCCGATCTGCAGGCTCGGATCCCCCTCCTCTTCGGAAATCTTCTTCTCCTGCCGTCCCTCAGGCCGCTCCCTTCCTGCCTCACCCTCTTTTTCTCCGGGGCCGACTTGGGACTTGGCCAGGGTGGGGCGCGGCACCTCAACTATGATATCGGGCTGAAGCCCGGTGCCGTGGATCGACCGTCCTTTCGGTGTAAAGTACTTCGCCGTGGTCAAACGCAGGCCGGAGCTGTCGCTCAGCGGAATAACCGTCTGCACCGACCCCTTGCCAAAGGTCTTTGTCCCGAGCACCACCGCCCGCTTCCAGTCCTGCAACGCGCCCGCGACGATCTCAGAGGCACTGGCGGAGCCACCGTTCACAAGGACCACTATCGGGACCTTCGGCATCTGAGCCCCGTGTTCGGCCGAGAAGCGGAGATCCTGGTTCTTGATCCGTCCCTCGGTGTAGACGATAAGCTGCCCTTTCTCCAGGAACAGGTCGGTCACCTGCACGGCCTGATTGAGGAGGCCGCCCGGGTTGTTGCGAAGGTCCAGCACCATAGCCGACATCCCGTTCTGTCCCAATTGCTCGATCGCCTTCAGGAGGTCTTTCCCGGTCCGCTCTTGAAATGAGCTGACCCGGACGTAGACGATTCCATCGCCGAGGTCCTTGGTCTTCACGCTCTTCACCTCGATGACCTCCCGAACCAGGCTCAGCTCGAATGGGCCAGGGGACTCCTCCCGGAGAATGGTCAGGGTGACGCTGGTACCTTTGGGACCCCGGAGCCTTTTCACCGCCTCCATCAGGGTCATGTCTTTGGTCGGGTTCCCGTCGATCTTCACGATCCGGTCGCCCGGAAGGATGCCGGCCCGATCGGCGGGGGTCCCTTCGATCGGTGCCACCACCGTAAGCTGGCGGTCCTTGACCGTGATCTCGATCCCCAGCCCGCCGAAAGACCCCTGCGTCTCGACCTGCATCTCCTTGAAGATATCGGGCGGCATGAAGGAGCTGTGGGGATCGAGCGTCTCCAACATCCCTTTGATTCCACCGTAGATGAGGTCGCGGGGCTTGGTTTCATCCACGTAATTGGCCTGAATGATCGATAGGACCTCGGTGAAGACCTTCAGGCGCTCGTAGTTGTCTTCGACAGCAGTCACCTCATGGTGGCCGCCACCACTAATGATCAGCAGAACCAGGGCGGAGGCTGCGACTAGACTCTTCCACCCGTTCCTGAAAAGACCTCTAGACATCATCGATCCCTCCTAAGAGAAGCGTATCGGGTATAGGGTCCAGGGTCCAGAGGACCCCCCCCACTGGCTTTCAGCCCTAAACCCTCGACCCTGTCCCTTCACGTCAATTGGGGACGAGCCAGGCTATAGGGTCCTGGGGCCTGCCCCGATGTCGCACTTCGAAATAGAGTTGTGAGCCGGCCACCGAGCCGGTGTTGCCCACCAACCCGATGGGCTGCCCTTTCGCCACGCGATTGGCTATCTTGACGAGGATCTCCGCGGCGTGCGCATAGATGGTGTAGTACCCCTCTCCGTGATCCAGGACGATCAAACGCCCGTACCCTTTGAACCAGTCGGCGTACAGTACGGTGCCGTCGGAGACCGCGACGATCTTTTGTCCCTCGGGGGCACTGATCTCGACGCCGCGATTGAAGGTCACCGTTCTGTAGCGCGGGTGTTCTTGCCGGCCGAAGGTGGAGGCCAGGATGCCGGGAGTCGGCCAGGGTAAGTGGCCCTTCAGCGATGCAAACGCCGATACTCCCCCTTCCGGAAGTGCAGGTGCTCGCAAAGGCTCTGGGGCAGGTCCTCTCCCGATCTGGGACCGCTTCTCGCGCTGCAGGCGACCGATGAGGACCTGTAGCTCCTGGGCAGCCAGCTCCAATTGGCGGATGGCGGACAGGTGACCCTTCTTTTGCTGCTGAACCTTGGCCAGCAACACTCGTCTGGTGCGCTGTTCCTCCAGGATCTCTTCGCGCTTTGCCGTGACGGCCTTCTGGCTAAGGGTAAGCTCCCTCTTCGAATGTTCCAGCTCGGCCTGTTGTGTTCGAAGGGTTTCGAGCGTGGCTGTATAGGCAGCGACCATCCGCTGGTCCTGGTTGGCGATCGCGGCAAGGTATCGTATGCGGCGACCGGCGCCCGACAGATCCTCCGAGGAGAGAAGGGCCTGCACATAACCGTGCCGCCCCTGCTTGTAGATGGCGCGGATGCGCCTCTGGAACAGGCCTTTTATCTGGTCGAGGTGCGTCTGAGTCAGCCCGATCTCTCTCTGGATGGTCTGAAGCCGTTCCGTGCTGGTTCGGAGCTTGGCTTGCAGCGCCTTCAGTTCCGTCCCCTTCTGTTGCAACTGTCGGTCAATCCGA